>SMVA01398473.1_pt1 | contig 12111 bp, 9 predicted proteins | sample 2456451 | NCBI WGS metagenome assembly SMVA01 (sample SAMN11095933, study PRJNA526329) | marine sediment metagenome | biome: Marine sediment; feature: Surficial sediment; material: Deep marine sediment; isolation source: Hadal surficial sediment | place: Pacific Ocean | collected 2014-05 | depth 0-1...
CTGCTGCAACCTGGAATCAGCAGCGTTGTGAGGCTGGATATCGATGACAATGGCTGTGGTGTTCCCGAATCCTTGCGTGGATTGCTGTTTATGCCGATGGTGACCAATCGTCGCGATGGAACCGGGTTGGGGCTGGCACTGGCCCAACAAATCGCCGCCGCGCACGATGGCCTGTTGACCTATGAACCACTTGAGCCGGGTAGTCGGTTTACTTTGAAATTACCGTTGCGTAGCCATGACTGAGCTGATCAAAGTCTGGATTGTCGATGACGATGAGGCGATACGATTTGTGCTGCAACGTGCGCTGCGTCGGGCCGGGTACAAAACCAGGTGTTTTGGTACGGTTGCGGCGGTCAATGATGCTTTGAATGCTGAACAACCGGCGGTGATCATCACTGACATCCGTTTGCCGGATGCCGATGGCCTGACTATATTAAAAACCCTCGAAACCAACAAACATGATGTTCCGGTTATTGCCATGACGGCATTCTCCGATCTCGATCAGGCGGTTTCAGCATTCCAGTCCGGGGTTTTTGACTACCTGTCAAAACCATTTGATCTGGACAAGGTATTGTCAGTGGTTGCCCGTGCCTCAGCAGAGTCAGTGGGTGAACGGCTGGCAGAAGAAATCATTGAATCCAGGCAGATGATAGGTGAGTCGGCAGCGATGCAGGAAGTATTTCGCACCATCGGCAGGCTTTCCCGCACCAGCATCAGTGTATTGATTACCGGTGAAACAGGCGTTGGCAAAGAAGTCGTCGCACGTGCCCTGCATCAACACAGCCCGAGGGCGCGCGGACCGTTTGTTGCGATTAACACCGCTGCCATTCCAACGGAACTGCTGGAGTCAGAGTTATTCGGCCACGAGCGAGGTTCGTTTACCGGTGCCCACGCGCGTCGTCCCGGTCGCTTTGAAGAAGCTGCTGGTGGCACCCTGTTCCTTGATGAAATTGGTGATATGCCGCTGCCCTTACAAACCCGGTTGTTGCGTGTACTGGCCGAAGGTGACTACTACCGGGTCGGCGGACGTGACCTGTTACGTGCTGATGTCCGAATTATCACCGCCACCCACCAGGATCTGAAAGCCCGCATTGCGGATGGAAGTTTCAGGGAAGATCTTTACCACCGGCTTAACGTCATTACCATCAAACTGCCACCACTGCGTGCACGAACTGATGACATTCCATTGCTGGCACGGCATTTTTTGCAGCAGGCATCGGTTGAACTGGGTCTGGAACAAAAGTACCTGTTGCCGGAGACCATTGAGGCGATGCAGCAAAAAGCCTGGCCAGGTAATGTTCGTCAGCTACAAAACCTGTGTCAGCAATTGTGTGTGATGGCGCCGGGGGAACAGATCTTGCCGGAAGACCTGCCCTCCAGCCTGAGTGAAATCGATCCCGGCAAACAGCTTGATGGTTCCTGGCCGGAAGGGCTTCGGCGTTGGACGCATACGGCGCTTTCCCGTGGACAGGTCGGCCTGATGGCCGAGGCACGCGGTAACCTTGAAAAGACCATACTTGATTGTGCCCTGGATTTTACCGGCGGAAAGCGTGTAGAAGCGGCACGCCTGCTGGGTCTGGGTCGCAATACACTGACCCGTAAATTAAAAGAATTCGAACTCAATTGAAGGAGCACTAGCCTGCGGGTGGCACACGCAGGATAAAGGTCACCGGACCGTCATTGACCAGGCTTACCTTCATATGGGCGCCAAAGCTCCCGGACGGCACGTTTCCAAGCTCGCGGCGGGCAGCATCAAGCAGGTGGTCAAACAATCGCCGCCCCGCTTCCGGATCGGCCGCCGCTGTGAAGCTGGGGCGGTTGCCGCTGTTGGTGTTGGCTGCAAGCGTGAACTGGGAAACGAGCAGCAACTCCCCCTGCACCTGGCGCAGGTTCAGATTCATGCGACCGGTGTCATCTGCAAAAATCCTGTAGGCCAGTATACGTTGCAAAAGCCTGTCAGCCTGGGCTTCGGTATCACCTTTTTCTACCGCAACCAGGGCGAGGATGCCGACACCGATCGAGCCGGTGATTTTGGCATTGGAAGAATTTTCATTAACAAGCACGCTGGCTTCCGATACCCTTTGTAACAATGCGATCATTTCAACGCCAGCGTCCGGAAAAATGTCATGGTAACAGGCTGAAAAACCCCCGGGGCGTATTTTGAAATTATTTGCAATCGGCGTAGTGATGCGTGTGTTGAGTTGGATTACACCGCGGATGGCAGAGCGCATTGCACCGGCTTTGGCCGCCGTTTTGTGGCGGCTGTCGCCAAAAAAACGTCGCGTCACGCTGATCAACCTGCAGGCAGTGTATCCGCATATGGACGTGGAACAGCGCTATGAGATTGCCCGCGCCAGCATGGTGCATTATGTCAGGGGGGTTATGGAGGCTGGTATGTTATGGCACTGGTCGCCTGAAAGGATTCTGCAGTATCTTGATGAATCACGGGGTCTGGAACATTTACACGCAGCCGTGGAAACGGGCAATGGTGTAATACTGGCCACACCACATTGCGGCTCCTGGGAGTTGGCGGGGCAGTTTATACAACAGGTATTGCACTGCACTGTGCTGTATAAACCCGGCAGACACCCGGACGTGGAAGCGTTGTTATTGGAAAAGCGTCGACGTGCAGGTGCTACGATTGTACCTGCAAATGCAGCCGGGCTACGGGTTTTGTACAAGACCATCAAGGCGGGTGGGGCGATTGGAATCCTGCCCGATCAGGAGCCCACCAGGGGTGAAGGGGAGTTCGCACCGTTTTATGGAATTGAAACGCTGACCGGCGTGCTGCTCCCGCGTATTGCTCACAGAACGGGTACCAAGGTGGTTTTCGTGCTGTGTAAACGTTGTGACGGTGGTCGCTATCGGCTGCATTTCCTGCCAACTGATCAAGCCATTTCCGGCCAGGATACCCGGGCCGCGTTAAGCGCGTTGAATGAAGGTATAGAACGAACGATTGAGCTAGATACTACACAGTATTTGTGGGCCTATAAGCGTTTCAGAAATCGGCCCGAAGGAGAGCCTCCATTCTATAAACGATGATGGGGCTAACAAACAATGACGGGACTAACCGCAACCGTCCGCCTGGATGGAAATATCGTGACTGATCGCAGGGTCAAGGGCCGGTGACGGGGAGAGATCAAAATAGGTGAACCCACGACCATTCGCATCCGTTCCGCTGGATAAAGAAGTCAATGTGCTGCTACAGGCAGCGAGGATGAGATTTTGCTTCTTGTAGTCATACACTTTTAGCGTGATGCCGGTTTGCGAGGATGAGAATTCGCAAATAAAACCATCGGGTGTTCGATTACAGTTGGCATTGTCACCCTGTATCTGAATATCTGTGGCCCGCAGCCCAGCCACGCCTGAAGTGATAAATCCTGCGACGATGACATTTCCGGGGGTCGGTGGAGGGTTGCCGTTCAAGGCGGCGACATCGAGGCTGGCGCTGCGAAGTTCACTGGCAAAGTCCGGATCAACCGGATCCGTATCAGTCAGCCCGAGGTTTCCCCGGTGCCCGGTTGCCGTCACCCTGGATGTGCCGCTGCCGCTGGTATTTGACGCAATGCCACGGCTATGCGCATTGTCTGTCAGCACCGGTTCATTGGTGGTGTCGACCGGTTGATTGGCCGGGTTTTCTGACCAGCGGTTCAGCCAGGTCAGTTGCACATCAAAAAACGGGATGACTTCCAGTACATTGGTTGAACTACTCTTATCGAACTGGATGGTATCGCTATCGCAATCGGAGGCAACACCGGATTCAGGCAGTGAGCGCAGGCAATCGATCACCAGCCGCAGGTCATCACGCATATAGTCGATATATACACCACGTGAGCGTAATTGCTGGGTTGCAAAACCCAGCGATGTCGGCAGGGTGGTTGCAGTCGGAAGACCGCCGGCTGCAGGTGCCAATGGCGGTGACGGCAAGTTCAGGGGTGCCGATTCATAATCACCGCTCAATGCATTTTCAAACATATTGATACTGGTCGTCACCCAACTCGAGTAATCGTCCAGCTCGCTTTGCTCATTGAGGTAGTCTTCGGGGAAAACGTTTCGTCCTTCCTGGCGGAAATCCTGGCCGACGCGCATGAATCCGTCCACGCGGACCATGCGGCACGCTTCCACATAAGCATCACCGGCAGCCTGGGCGAGAACTAACTGTCCGTTATTGTTACGTGCATAGTGTTTGTGGTCGCCCTCGAAGGTTCCCGAATCCCAATAACCGCTGCTATCGCGAAACGGGTTATACAGCGATGCTGCAGTATCGCCATCGGTGGTCGCACCATCGTGATGATCACGGCAACATTCATCGCAGAAGATACTTTGCTGGTTGCTGGTGGAAGTGCCGGTTGGTTTGATCGCCCGTTCACCCTTGTCATACTCATCAGCCGCCCAGGTTGTTGGCAGACGACCACCCTGGTCCGGTGTATTCGGTGGCGCTTGCAGTTCACAATTGCAGCTGACACCGATAAATTCCTCGCGGCGCAAGAACAACGCGCCATCACCGGCCTGGGAATAGGTGATGACGTCGAAACGGGTTTCAACCCGCTCATCGCTGCGGTAAACCCGGGGCAAGGGGGAGGTGGACTCTTTAAAGCGGGTGTCACCCAATTGCAGTGAAACAATTTCCGGTTTGATGCCCGGTGTATAACCCACATCCGGCAGTAATGCCTGGTTTTGCTGCTGGGTGGACGAGCGTGCGGCACCCTGGGTGGTGACCGATGAAACGACGCCTGTCAGACGGATACCACCGGTTCCTATATCCGAGGCTGAGATGCTTTGGGAATCCGAAATACGAAAATCGGCGGTCGCACCCCAGGAAACGTCGACGGTAACATCCTTGAAGTCAGAAACCTTCAGTGACTCCGGGTTTGCCGTGGTGAAGCGGTCGGTAATCACATCATAGTAATAGTCGGTTACCTGGATGTTGATGGTATAGCTGATATTGCCCCTGGTGACGGTGTGGGTTTGATCCTGAATATCGGCATAAGCCGGAATAATATCGGCGGGGTCGACATCGATCAGACCGAAGCCACGTAACCGTTCTATCTGTTCTTCGGCGATGTTGGTCGCCACGCTGCGCACTGCAGAATCGGCCTGCGAGCGGGTTAATTGGCCCTGCAAAGAGGCCAGCGACAACATGCCAATACTGAAAATAAACAGACCAATTACCAGTTCCAGCAAGCTGAAACCGGTTTGATTGCGATCGACTGGATGTGTTTGGGCATGCCGCATTGCTTTATTCCTCCCAACTGAACTCGGGTAAACCGAAATCGCGCCAACCACCGCTTAGTGTGCCGATACCGTCGGTACCGGCGGCCAGCAATGACACGCTTTCGTTATAGATAATCTTGAAGGTGCCCAGGAAAGCATCCAGGTCGGCATCTATAATCATCGAACCATAGACGATGTTGGTACCCGAAGCGCCCCAGGTCGCACCCGGGTATTCGACATCGGTTACAAAAACGATGCCGTAAATATGGTTGCCGCCGGTAAAGACGGTAGATTGTGCAGCACTGATCAGCATGACGGGGAATTGGGGTGAGCCAACGACGTTGCTGCCATCGAGGCGACACTCCGTACCCGACACCCAATATATGCCGTGGCTATCAGGACCGAGGCCATCACAGTCTTCTATTATCCTGGCCGAAGATTTCATCAACTGGTATTCACTGCGCGGTACACCAAAGAAGAAATCGAACAGGTCACAGGGAAAATTGTCGTCTTCGAGCAGATCTATACCAAGCATATCGGCCTGGCCGGTGGTATAGCTGATGGCCTCCGATTGGGAGCAGCTGCATGACGGGCTTCCACAGGCCAGGTCTGGAGGGATCTCATCGCTCTCGTACCACTCATGATATTCACAGGTTGCCCAGTTGCCGCTGGCCAGCAATGGATCGCCGCTAGAACAACTGGTATTGGCATTGGCCCACACGGAAACCGGTACCCCGACCCCACCGGCATTGGGGTTCGGGACTATTTCCGCGGTTCCCGTGGGTGGGAACGTGGTTCGTGTGGTCAGCGGGACAGCCGGTGAACCATTGGAGAAATTGAAATTGGTCAGGGGAAGTGCAATGTTGGCGGAAACAACGCAGGTATTGATATCTGTCGGATCGCTGCAATCCGCATAGCCGTAGGACAGTATGGTGATCACCCAGGTCGATTGGGAAACGTCTTCATCCACCACCGGTGCGTTGACACAACCGCCGGTCGGGTTGGCGAAATCAACCCGGCACAGCACCGCAGAAACACGCGCGGTGGATTCAGCCGGCAGCATGTTCAGGTTGATCGGGATGGTGTCGTATTTACCCGCAGTGGTGGTGGCCACATCATCATAATAATAGGAATTGCTTATGCCTCCTGCCGCAATGTCACCACCACAGGGGTGATCTGCGGCGGGCGTGACCGGGCACAGAGCCCACACACCTGCCACTGCATTGAACCAGCCGGGGCGGGTGCCGCCGGAACCGTCCGGCAGCGCTTCAGCGTTGGCTGAAAGTATGCGCGCACTATTGGCCAGCAGGTACTCCAGTGCCTGTTCAGCACCGGCTTCGGCCGCATGAAACGCCAGTTTCTGTCGATACTCGTTGGAGGAGACACGTTGTTCCGACTGCTGGGTACGGCTTGAATAGACCAGCATGAGGGTTAACAGCGACAACAATATGACCGCTGAGAATATGGTCAGCCCGCCTGCCTGTCGGTCCAACCGCGTGAGCTGGCGGTGAGTGCGGAATTGTTTGGGGGTGTGCAACATCATTCAGCTGGCCAGGTCAGGGCGATTAAGAGCTGGCATATTGAATGTCATTTCGGATCAGGATCAGGTTCTGGACCTGTTTTTGAATTGACGGGTCGCTGCGCATCCGACCGTTGATACGCAAGCTGATTTTCTCAACAATCTGTTCATCACCTTCGGTGGTGAGGGTTTCGGTATATGATTCAGAGTTGTTGATGGAAAAGACGGTGATATCAACGATACCGGGATCAGTAATCAGCTCCCAACCGTCATCAGCGTCACAGTTCGCGGCCGTGTTGCCCGACACTCGCATCTGGATCGCGCCAACCCCGTCTATGGTTCTGAAGCGAAATGCACCCACTGCATCATTGCTGAGATTGGCATCGGCATTGCGGTCAAGCCAGTACCAGAAGCAGTTGCCCGACGCATTGATGTGGATCGTATCGATAAAACTGTCGATACCGAGGTCAGTACGGCAATTGACGTTGGCAAAGCAACTGAGGAATCCACTGTGAAAATTGGCGCGTCGCAGATCACGACTCATTAACTGCATCGAGGCGCGCATTTCCTGTGACAGACGTGCCATCTGGATGGTCGTGGAAGAACTACCCAGCGTATTCGCCATCAGGATTACCATCGCAGCCACGGCCAGCAGGCTCAGCGTCATGGAAATCATCATCTCGATCAGCCCCACACCGCGCTGGCGCGTTATGCCGGTCGCGTTACAGCGACTCATGTCGCACACGTTGCATAGCCGCCAACCGCCTTATCGGCGTCTGGATTACAGATGGTGAGCAAGCCGGTTGGTCCGATTACCAGTTGCAGGCGGTAATGACCGCGGCCGGATTCAAAAACAAATTGCAGTCGGTCACCTGCAGGTTGAAGAATACCGCGCACCGGATCAAAAGTGATGCGTGAATCCCCGGAGCCGGGCTGGCTGTCCGCTGCTGAGATCAGCTTCAGGGATGGAAATTCGCTTGCTTCGATGCGACTGGAGGTACCGTCGATGGTGCAGTACTGGTCAGACCCGCTGTCATTCACCGTGCAGTCGCAGCCATCGGGGTTAACCACTGCGCCGACGCACCAGTCTTCATTGCCACTGCGGCTGTAGGCCAGCGATACTGCCTGGTTACGTTTCTGTGCTTCGCTTTGGGCGATCACCAGCAACGCTGCCACCTGTTCGGTCGCATTGGTTAACCTGCGTTTTTGACTGACCTGTTCCCAGGAGGGGGTGGCCAGGGCAAGGGCAATTGCAACGATCGCAACAACAACCATTAACTCGATAAGCGTAAAGCCTGATTCAGATCGGGACATAGCGACATCCTTGTCACAAGTTCAATTTAGTACATTCCCTTTGATAACGCCTCCCTTTGATCTAACTTCCCTATGGCGATGAATTGAGTATAGATGATCAGTATGTAAAACGATTAAAAGGATTATTAAAATTGATTAAACATCCTTTCCATTTGTTTAATCACGCCAGAATGCGGGTGTAAATAAAACCAGCAGGGTGAATATTTCAAGCCGGCCCATCAGCATCGCGAAGCTCAGAATGAGTTTGGCGGTGGAATTGAGGCTGGCGTAATTTGCGCTGACGTCACCAAGACCCGGGCCCATGTTGGTAATACAGGCCGCCGCCGCTGCATAGGCGGTGACCGGGTCGACACCGACGCCATTTAGCACGATGGTGATCATCACAAAGCTGGCCACGTATAAGAAGAAAAACCCCCAGACGGCGTCCATCACGGTGGTAGATGTTTTCCTGCCGCCAATCTTGACCGGTATGACTGCGTGCGGATGGATCAGACGAAGGATTTCGCGAATGGCCTGGCGATACAGCAACATGATGCGAATGACTTTCATGCCGCCGCAGGTGCTGCCGGCACAGCCACCGATGAACGCGATGCAGATCAACAAGATCGGGATGAACCCTGGCCATAAGGAGAAATCACTGGTGGTATAGCCGGTGGTGGTCATCAGCGAGACGACCTGGAAGCTTGCGTAACGGGCGGATTCGGCAATAGTGTCATAGGTTCCGCTCAGATAAAGCGCAATCGTGACCAGTATTGAGAATCCCAGCAACAGCGAGGCATAAACCTTGAGTTCCGGGTCCTGAAAATAGCCCTGTGCGCTGGCGCGCTTCCACGATGTGAAGTGGATGGCGAAGTTGATGCCGGCCACCATCATGAAAAATATTGCCAATGCCTCCAGTGTCGGGCTGTCGAAGTACGCAAAGCCGGCGTCGTGGGTTGACATCCCGCCGATGGCGACGGTGCTGAATGCATGGCCGACCGCATCGAATAGCGACATTCCGCCCAGCCAGTAAGCCATGGCGCACATGACCGTGATACCCAGGTAAATTAACCAAAGCGCTTTGGCGGTTTCGGTGATCCGGGGGGTTAACTTGCTGTCTTTCAGTGGCCCCGGAGTTTCTGCGCGGTATAACTGCATACCACCAACGCGCAGCATCGGCAGGATCGCGACAGCCAACACCACGATGCCAAGACCACCCAGCCATTGCAATTGCTGGCGGTAATATAAAATACCACGTGGCAATTCATCGATATTGGTCAGAATCGTTGCACCGGTGGTGGTCAGGGCGGACATGGATTCAAAAAATGCATCGACATAGGAAATGTCCGGCATGGGCAGCAACAGGAATGGCAGCGCGCCGACCAGCGCCAGCGACAGCCAGCATGCTGCGACGATCAGAAATCCATCACGTAAACGCAATTCCTGGTGGATGTGACGGACCGGCAAATAAATCAGCATGCCGATGACAAACAGGATGACCGCACTGATCAGAAATATATCGACCGTGCCATCCTGGTACCACCACGCCACCAGTGCCGGTGGAAACATCATCAGGCTGGAACCTGCAATCAGGAAGCCGACGATCTTTTGTACGGTTGAGTTTCTCATCCGCTGGTCCGCAGATCACCCTCGTATCCCGAGTTCAGCCGTATCAGAACAAGGCAGGGCAGCGATACGAGGGTGCTCTGCGGGCCCATCATACAAAGGTGGCACTGACCTGGAATAGCCGCTCAACGGCGTGGATCTGCTTCTTATCGGACACGAACAGCAAGACATGATCGTGCTCTTCAATGACGGTGTCATGATGGGCAATGATGACATCATCCTTGCGTACGATGGCACTGATGGTGGTACCACTGGGCAGGTCCAGTTCTTCCACTGAACGCCCGACTACTTTTGAATTTCGCCGGTCACCGAGTGCAACCGCTTCGATGGCCTCGGCTGCGCCGCTGCGTAATGAATGCACGCGGACCATGTTGCCACGGCGAATGTGGGTCAACAACGAGCCTATGGTGACCAGTTGCGGAGAGACGGCAATATCAATGACACCGGCTTCCATCAGGTCCACATAGGCCGGCCGGTTGATGATGGCGATAACTTTCTTGGCGCCCATGCGTTTTGCCAGCAACGAGGACAGGATGTTGACTTCATCATCATTGGTCAGCACGCAGTAAACATCGGTGTTATCGATGCCTTCTTCCCTGAGCAGGTTTTCATCTGCGCAATCACCGACCAGCACGATGGTCTTGGATAATTCTTCGGCAATGGCCTCAGCCCTGACCGGATCTCGCTCGATTATTTTTACATGGTGATCGCGCTCCAGGCGACTCGCGAGGTTTTTACCGATATTGCCGCCGCCGGCGAGAATCACCCGTCGTATCGGCCGGTCCTGCGGTCTGAGTTCTTTCATGACGGTCCTGATATGACGTTTTGCTGCGAGGAAAAACACCAGGTCGTTTTCTTCGATGATGGTATTGCCATCCGGCAGAATAAGTTGCCCGTCGCGATAAATAGCCGCCACGCGCGCATCCGACTTGGCCGGCAAGTGCTGCTTCAGGGTATGCAGTTTTTGCCCGACCAGCAGACCTCCAGCCTCTGCTTTTGTGGCCACCAGCTGTGCCCGGCCACCGGCAAAATCCATCACCTGCAGAGCACCGGGGTACTCGATCAGGCGGCTGATATATTCTGTTAACAGCAATTCCGGGCTGATCAATACGTCGATGGGAAAATGTTCACGGTGGAACAGTTCGCTGTGTTCGGTGTACTCGGGCGCGCGTATGCGGGCAACACGGGTTGGCACGTTATACAGGGTGTAAGCGATCTGGCAGGCGACCATATTGGTTTCGTCTGAATTGGTCAGAGCGATCATCAGGTCGGCGTCCTCGATGCCGGCCCGCTCAAGTACCTTGGGATAAGACGCATGGCCGAGCACACAGCGTATATCCATTTGGTCCTGTAGGTCCCTGAGTCGTTGCTGATCCCGGTCAACAATGGTGATGTCGTTGTCTTCATGGACCAGCGCATTGGCGACGGTGGAGCCCACCTGACCTGCACCGAGAATCACAATTTTCACGGTTTGTTATCACCTCGTGTAACGGATTTTGGATCAATACCCAGCGAGCGCAGTTTACGATAAAGGTGGGTTCTTTCCATTTCAACCGATTCAGAAAGCTTGCCGACGCTGCCACCGGCTTTTTTCAGCTGGTAAATCAGGTAGTCGCGTTCAAATTGTTCGCGGGCCTCGCGCAATGGCAGGTCAAACAGAGCCTCACGGCCATTGCCTGCTGCCTCCAGGCTTGCAGCACTGTGGCTGAGAGCATCTTCAATTTCCTGCATTGAAATTTCACCATTGCCACCCAAAACAAGCAGGCGCTGGATCAGGTTACGCAATTCGCGCACATTACCCGGCCAGTCGTGGTTGCGCATGCGGTTTTGTACCGAAACGGAAAACTGCCGGTAGGGCAGGCCTTCCTGGTTTGGAAACCAGTCAGAAAAAAACCTGACCAGATCAGGAATATCCTCAGGCCGCTCCCGCAGTGCCGGGATTTTCAGTGGCAGCACATTGAGATGGAAATACAATGAACTCAGCACCCGACCGTCTTTAACGGCCTGCTCAAGATTCTCCGGCGCGCTGCAGATAAACCGGCAGCTCAAGGATTTATGGCCGTCACTTCCGCTGCTTGAAAAACCGCCGGATTCGATGGCATGGTTGAGCAATTCCTGGCTGTTGGCCGAAAGCTTTGGCAGGTCAGGGATAAACGCTGTGCCGTTGGCGGCCTGATGCAGAAAATCACCGATTGGCTGGCCATGATCTAATATAAGCATCTCACCACCGCCAGCCGATAGTTGGTGGATATATTGCGCCAGCGTCCTGCGACCGCTGCCCGGCTCACCGGTGATCATGACAGGTGATGTGCTGCCGGCGGCTTGTCGGGCCTGGTTGCGTAACACCTGCATGGCGGGGCTGGTGCCGAGGGGTTCTGACAACTGGGAAGATTGGGTCGTAGATACGGCTGGCTCAGCCTGCGGTCTTGAGTCCAGTGCCTTGCGCACGGTGGCCAGCA
>SMVA01248472.1_pt1 | contig 12110 bp, 10 predicted proteins | sample 2456451 | NCBI WGS metagenome assembly SMVA01 (sample SAMN11095933, study PRJNA526329) | marine sediment metagenome | biome: Marine sediment; feature: Surficial sediment; material: Deep marine sediment; isolation source: Hadal surficial sediment | place: Pacific Ocean | collected 2014-05 | depth...
TCGCCATGGCGACCTGGTCTTGCGGTACCAGACGGGCGATTTCGGCGAGATAGATGCCGGCCCAACCGGTCACGCCGATCCCGGTGACGGCGGCGGTCAGGAATACCGCGGCCACGGGCCAGTCGGCGGAGATCAGCATCAGCAAGGCGAGCGCGCCCGCGATGGCGAGCCCGATCATACCCAACAGCGTTCGCGCGCCGATCAGACGGTCGCTGACCCAGCCGAGTAGGATACGCGTCACCATGCCGGCCAATTGCATCACCGCGAAGGCGGCGCCGGCGGCGACCAGGGAAAGCGACGCCGTCTCCACCAGGTAGGTGACGAAGATCGCCGTGGTCGCGATCTGGGCGGTGGCGAAGGTGAACGCGGTCGCCGCCAGCACCCGCAACGCGCGGTGGCGCAGCACGAAGGCGATGGCGCGCCACGGCATGACATCGGCGAGCGACAAGGCGGGCTCGCGGTCGTCGTCGAGACGGCGGCGCAGCGGCGCGATGGCGAGCCCGGCGAGCGCGACCAGCACGGCGACGCAAACCACCGCGGCTTGCCAGTTCGCCCACAGCACCACGATCGGCACCATCAGGCCGGTCAGCAGACCGCCCAGCGGCACCGCGCTTTGCTTGAGCGAGAACACCAGGCCGTGACGGCCCGGGCGGGTGACGCGCGCCAGGATGTGGCTGGCGGCCGGCGTCGCCAAGCCGTAGCCGAACCCGATCACCAGGGCCGAGCCCGCCAGCGCCCAAACCGCGCCGGTCGCCGAGCCCAGCAGGCCCACGGCGGCGACGGCGGCGGCCACCTGGGTCATGGCGAGCGCGCCGAAGCGCCGCGCCAGCGCGCCGCCGACCATGATCGAGGCCATGGCGCCGGCGAACACCAGGGACGAATAGACGCCGATCCAACGCGCGTCGAACCCACTGTCGGCGGCCAAGTCAGGCGCCAGCACCGGCACCGTGGCCACAGCCATCATCAACATCGCCTGGATCAAGGTGACGGCGGCGAGCGGCCGGACGGTCGGTGACATGGGCGGAAGTTCGAGGGTTGGCGGCGCTTCTCTAACCGTGCAGCGCGCGGCTGTCTTCGGGGGCCTCGTCGCGGCTGTCCATGCCGTAGTCGCGGATCACGCTGACGATCCGCAAGCGGTAGTCGGCGAAAATCTCGGCGCGGCCCTTGGCCTGCGCCGCGCGATGCGCCTCGACGCCGCGCCACGCGTCGAGCGCCGCCTCGTCGCGAAAGAACGACAGCGAGAGGATCTTGCCGGGCTCGGTCAGGCTCTCAAACCGTTCGATCGAAACGAAGCCGTCGATCTTCTCAAGCAGCGGGCGAATCTCGGCGGCGATGTCCATATATTCTTGCCGCCTCTCAGGCTTCGGCCGGACCTCGAAAATGACTCCGATCATGACGTTCCCTCCCAATCCCCCTTGGCTATTGGCGCGGCGTGTCGAGGACGAGGCGCAACCCGGTGGTGCTCAACGGCACCAGCCCGTCCGAGCGCGCCATCACCTCGCCCGGCGCGACCGACAATACGTCGGCGTCCTTGTCGGTGAACACCTCGACGATATAGGCGTCGTAGCGGGTGCGGCCGTTCATGTCGATGGCGGGCCCGAAACGGAACTCGGTGGGCAGGGTAAAGGTGGACACGATGCGGTACGTCGCGTCCAACTCGGCCGTGGCGCCGGGATGGTAGATCTTGAGGATCAGCCGGTCGCCGGGCGCGATGGCGACGGGCAGGTCGGGGTGCGCCGAGATGGTGCCCCGGATCGTCTTGTCCTCGGCCTCCATGTCCGCGGCGCGCGCCGGCGCCAGTCCCGCCACGACCAGCGCCGCCGCGACGATCGCTCTTTTCATACCGCGTCCTCGTTTCTCGGGGCCATTCTAAGGTTTGTCGAGTTCCAGCGTGACCGCTTCCGCGACCATCGCACGGCCCTCCGCCGTGTAGTGGCCGCGGAACAAGTCGCGCGGCCGCGCGTGGCCGGCGAAGACGGGAACCATGTCGATGACGGGAATACTGAGCCCGCGCACCCGGTCCAGCACCGCGCGACGGTAGCCGTCGGCGTCTTGCCCGGCCAACCAAGTCACGTAGCGCCCTTCCCCCGGCAGATAGAGAAAAACCAGCCGGCCGCCCCACCCTTCCACGACGTCGCGCGCCCGCGCCAGCACTTGCGCGAACAAGTCCAGCGCGTCGGGCTTGAAACCGTAGGTTAGGCCAAGCGCGGTACGGAGATATTCCAGGCGCGCCGCGCTCCGCCATTGGATGCCGGGAGCAGCGGCGATTAAGACCTTTAGCCTGGCCCGCTGGTCGAGAAAATCACGCGCGGCACGCTGGATATCGGCGTTGCGGGCGGCGAGGTCCTGGCCGTAATCCGCCCCGAGATAGCGCGCGAGGATCGGCGCGGCGCGTTCCCGGACAATGTCCTTGGTTAGGTCGTTGCCTTCGTAATAGGCCCACAGCACCACGGAGGGGCGGAGCAACGGGCCGTATTCCACCACCGCCGCCAGTTCCAGCAGTGGGCCGTTGCCGCCACAGGCCAGGTTGACCAGCGGCGTGAAACGCGCCCGCGCGCGGTCGACGAAACCCGCCCCGAACGGTACGTCGGCGCCAAAAGCGAAAGAATCTCCGGTGACCATCACCGCGCCGGCCCGCCACTGACCGGGCGGATTGTTGAACCCATACGCGTCGGTGCGCCGAACCGTCACTTTCGAATCATCGACCTTGATCAGATGGTTTCCGGCCAGGCCGGACAGCGGAAGGGTCTCGGTTTCGTCGATGGCCAGGCGCGACCGCAACACGCCGTCGGTCCCTTCGCGCAGGTAACTGGCGCCGCAATAATGGCCGAAGGCGTCGAGGCCGTTGGCTCGGAATGTCGCGGTCATGGCCCGCGCCGTGGCGGCGTCGGCCGTGGGCGGCGGCGCGGCTCGTTCAGTCCCTTGCAGGTAAAGTTCCCCACCCATCAGCGCCACGCCGAGGGCGAGCCCGTATAGCGCGACGTGAAAGCGCGCGCGGTGGCCCAAAACAAGCGCCGCCAGCGAAACCAGCGACACCCCCAGTGGCAGGCCGCCATAAAGCGCCAAACGCACCGGCGACACAAAATGGCCGCCCCGCGCGGCAAACCAGGCGACTAGGATCCCGGCCGCGACCGCGCCGACGAAACCCGCGCCCAACGCGAACCGGAACAATTTGGTCATGATTATTCGTTACGCAGATGCGCCGCCGCCTTGTGGCCCAAGGCGCGCGCCGTGCCGATCAGCCCAACCACCAGGGTGATGGCGATGCAGGCCGCCACGGTGAGCGCGATCGTGCCGGGCAGAAACACCCATTCGCTGCGCATCAGAAAGCGGATCACGGCCCACGCGGCAAGCGTGCCGACCACCGCGCCGACCGCGCCGGTGGCCAGCCCCAGCACACCGTACTCCAACAGGAAAACGCCGAGGATGCGGCGCCGCGTCGCGCCGAGGACCTTGAACACGACCGCGTCATGGATGCGCCGTTGCTCGCCGGCGGCGACGGTTCCGGCCAGCACCAGGGCGCCGGCCAGCACCGTCACCGAGGCCGTGGCGCGCACCGCCACCGCGATGCCGTCGAGGATGCGCGCCACCGCTTCCAACGCGTCGCGCACCCGGATCGCGGAGATGTTGGGGAAGGCGTCGGTCGCCGCCGCCACGGCCTCTTCCGCCTCCAGCGGCGCCTCGACGGCGGCGATGTGGGTTTGCGGCGCGCTCTCCAGGGTTCCCGGCGCGAATATGATGGCGAAGTCGAAACGCAGGCTGCGCCAGTCGATCTCGCGCGTGTTGGCGATGCGCGCCGTGACCTCCCGCCCCAGCACGTTAAGCGTCAGCGTGTCGCCGACCGCGATGCCGAAGCCCTCCGCCAGCCCCGCGTCCAGCGAGATCAACGGCGGCCCGGAATAGTCCGCGGGCCACCACGCGCCATCCACCAGCTTGGCGTCAGTGCCTTGCTCGGCGGCGTAAGTGAGCGCCCGGTCGCCGCGCACCGCCCATTGCGATTCGGCCGCGATCTCGACCTCTTCCACTGGCACCCCGGCGATATGCGTGATCCGCGCGCGCAAGGTCGGCACGCTCCTGTATCCGGTCGCGCCGGGAACGCCGGTGACGGCCGCTTCGAAGTCCGCCACCTGATCGGGCTGTATGTCGATGAAGAAGAACGCCGGCGCGCGCTCGGGCAACCGCTCGGCCACTAGCCGGCTCAGGTTGCCGTCGATCAGGGCGACCGCGACCAGCACCGAGAGCCCCAGTCCCAGGGACATCACGACGCTTGGCGTCACCGAGCCGGGCCGGTGCAGGTTGGCCAGCGCGAGACGGACGGCCGCGCCACCGAAGGCGGGCGCGCGCGCCGCCGCCATGGCGATCAGTCCGGCCCCGCCGCGCAACGCCGCCAGCGTCGCCAAGGCGCCGGCGACAAACCAGCCGGCCAGGAACCGGTCATTGGCGGCGGCGAAGGCCAATGCCGCCAGCAGGCCGATCCCGACGACGGTCGCCACGATATAGACCGGCCGCGGCCGACCCGCCACCGGGGCGGCGCGGTCGCGAAACAACTGCGCGGCGGGGATTTCGCGGGCCCGCGCCACCGGCCACAATCCGAAGGTGACGGCGGTCAGCAGCCCGAACAGCGCGGCCAGAGCCAGCGGCTCGGCATAGAATCCCGTGACCGGCGCCACGGGAAGCCGATCCGCGATGATTTCGAGACCCAGGATCGGCAGCACCGCGCCGATGGCGAGTCCGATGGCGGTGCCGAGGACGCCGAGGACCAGAACCTGCAGCAGGTAGGTCCGGAAAATCAGCCGCCCCGGCGCGCCCAGGCATTTGAGCATGGCGATGGTCGCCACGCGGCCGTCGAGATAGCTCTTGACCGCGTTGCCGACGCCGATGCCGCCGACCAGCAGCACGGTGAACCCAGTGAAGGTCAGGAAAAGCGTCAGCCGGTCGATAAAAAGGCGCACGCCCGGCGCCGCCTCGCTGGGGCCGCGGATGCGCCAACCGGCCTTGGGGAACGCCTCGTTCAGCGCCGCGATCCAGGCGCCGGGCGCTTGTCCCGACAGGTCGAGCCGGTAATGGTAATGGATCTGGCTGCCCGGCTGGACCAGCCCGGTGTCGTCGAGGGCGTCCGCCGAGACCATCAGGCGCGGACCGAAGCTGAGCACGGTGGCGACCCGGTCCGGCTCCTTGACCATGATCGCGCGGATCTGAAAGGTCGCGTCGCCCACCGTGACGCGCGCGCCCGTCTCGATGCCCAGCCGGGTCAGCAGGTTGGCGGCGGCGACCGCGCCCCAGACACCGTCGATCGGCGCCAGCAATTCCGCCAGCGGCCGCGCCGGCAGGGTTTCCACGGCGCCGACCAGGGGATAGGCGCCGTCCACCGCCTTGAGCTCGACCAGCGCGCGGCCGTCGCGTTGCCCCACGGGGCGCGCCATGGCGCGCAATTCGACGATCCCCGAGACCCGCGCCGCGTTGGCGTCGAGATAGGCGCGCTGTTCGGCCGAGACCGGCCGGTGCAACAGGCGCAAATCGACGTCGCCGCCAAGCAGGCGCCCGCCATCGGCCACGAGTCCGGCGACCACGGCGGCGCTGAGCGAACCGACCGCGGCGATCGCCGCCACCCCGATCGCCATGCAGGCGAGGAATATGCGAAACTCCCGCAGCCCGCCCCTGAGTTCGCGCCAAGCCAGGCGCGCGGCGAGCGCGATGTCATCCACTGTTTTCGCTCTCAAAGCGCCCGTCGGCGAGACTCAGCAACCGCGTGCAGCGGTCGGCCAGCGCGGGCTCGTGGGTCACCAGCAGCATGGTCGTGCCGTGCCGCGCCTGGAGGTCGAAAAGCAGGTCCATGATCGCCGCCCCGGTGGCGCGGTCGAGGCTGCCGGTGGGCTCGTCGGCGAGCAGGATCGCCGGCGTGGCGACAAAGGCGCGGGCCAGGGCGACGCGTTGCTTTTCGCCGCCCGAAAGCTGGCCCGGGTAGTGGGTCAGGCGATGGCCCAGGCCGACCGCCTCCAACTGCTCCCGGGCGCGGTCGAACGCCGCCGGGCGGCCGGCGAACTCGAGCGGGATCGCCACGTTCTCCAGCGCCGTCATGGTCGGCACCAGGTAGAAGTTCTGGAACACGATGCCGACATGGTCGCGCCGGTAGCGGGCCAGGCCGTCTTCGTCGAGCGCGCCGAGGTCGAGCCCCGCCGCCTCGACGGCGCCGCCCGTGGCCGCTTCCAGACCGGCGATGACCATCAGCATGGATGTCTTGCCCGAACCCGACGGGCCGACCACGCCCACGGTCTCGCCGCGCGCCACCGCCAAATCGATGCCGCGCAGGATGTGGACCGGACCGGCGCCGCTGGTCAGGGTCAGGTGGACGCTCTCGAGCCGGATCGCCATGCCGCCGTCGCCGGCGTCCTGGCCGCGCGCGCGATCGTCGCTATGATGGGCGGGATGGGAGTCATTCATTGCGCAAACCGTGTCGCGGACCGATGCCGGTAAAAATGCTTTCCTACGCCTACGGTCTTGCCGCCCGGCTTGTCAATGCGCGCGTCCAAATCGCGTGGCTGGTCGTGGCGTGCATCGCGATCGGCGCGTCCCCGGCGGCGCGGGGCGAGGGCCCGATCACCATCCTGGCGCTGGGCGACAGCCTGACGGCGGGCTACGGCCTGCTCGCGGGCGAGGCGTTCCCCGACCAATTGGAAGCGGCGCTGCAAGCGCGCGGCCACGACGTTCGGATCATAAACGCCGGCGTGTCCGGCGACACGACGGCGGGCGGGCGGGCGCGATTCGCCTGGTCGCTGGCCGACGATCCCGACGCGGTGATCGTCGAGCTTGGCGCCAATGACGGCCTGCGCGGGCTCGACCCGGAACAAACCTTCGCCAACCTGAACGCCATCCTGGCCGAGGCGGCGGCGCGCGGCGTGCCCGTGTTGCTCACCGGCATGAAGGCGCCGCCCAATCTGGGGCGCGAGTACGGCGCCGCGTTCGATGCGATCTACACGCGGCTGGCGGCGCGCCACGAGGTCCGCCTCTATCCGTTCTTTCTCGACGGCGTCGCCACCGTGGTGGACCTCAACCAGGACGACGGCATTCATCCCAACAAGGCGGGCGTCGCGGTCATCGTCGCGCGCATCCTGCCCAGCGCGCGCGCCTTGATCGAGGACATCCGGCCCCCCTGACCGCAAAAAGCCCGCCATATGGCGGGCTCCTGCGTCTGTCGCGGCCGAAGCCACCTCAGCGCGAATAGTATTCGGTCACCAGATTGGGTTCCATCTGCACCGGATAGGGCACGTCGGCGAGCATGGGGATGCGCACGAAGCGCCCCTTCAGCTTGTCGAAATCGACCTCGATATAATCCGGCAGTTCGCGTTCCGGCCGCTGCACCGATTCGAGCACCAGCGGGTGGTTCTTCGACCGCGCCCGGATTTCGATCTCGTCGCCTTCGTCGACCCGGTAGCTTGGGATGTTGACGCGCCGGCCATTGACCATGACATGGCCGTGGTTGATCAACTGGCGCGAGGCGAACACGGTGGGCACGAACAACATGCGATAGACCACGGCGTCGAGGCGGCGCTCCAGCAGGCCGATCAGGTGCTCGCTGGTATCGCCGCGCGCCTTGACCGCCTGGGCGTAAATACCGCGGAATTGCTTCTCGGTGATGTTGCCGTAATAGCCGCGCAGCTTCTGCTTGGCGTTGAGCTGGGTGCCGTAATCCGACACCTTCCGGCGCCGCTGGCCATGCTCGCCGGGGCGGTAGTCGCGGACATTGGCCGGACTCTTCGGGCGGCCCCACAGGTTGACTCCAAGGCGCCGGTCGATCTTGTATTTGGGCTCTTTGCGCTTGCTCATGAACCGTCCACAAATAAACCGTGGGCGAACTGGCTCCGCCCACTCTCGTCGGGGCGCGTAATATAGCCGCCACCTCCCACCAGTCAACCGAAACCCCGCGACCGAGAACCCCCTCCCCCCTCGCGGGGAAGATTCTGGCGCGGCGCCGCCCTCAATCGCGGGAGCGGTGGCTGTGATCGACCAGGCCGGAGACGATGCCGCGCAGCGTGCGCACCTCCTGTTCGGTCAGTTCGGCGCGCTGGAACAGGTTGCGGATGTTGCGCACGATGGTCGGGCGCATCTCGATCACGCGCAGGAAGCCGCAGGCGTCGAGCTCGCGCTCCAAATGCTCGAAGAAACCGATCAATTCCGCCTTGGTGGCGGGACGGGTCGCGCCGGTTTCCAGGACGCGCCCGGGCGTGTCGCCGGCGGCGCCAAACCATTCATGGCCCACCACCGCCACCGCCATGGCCAGGTTCAGCGACGAAAAGGCGGGGTTCGCGGGAATCGCCAATATGGTGTCGGCCAGCGCCACGTCGTCGTTGTCGAGACCGGCGCGCTCAGCCCCGAACAACACGCCCGTGGGCGTGTCGGACCGCGCGCGCATCTCGGCCGCCGCCCGGGCCGGCGTGACCACGGGTTTGGTCATGTCGCGCTGGCGCGTGGTGGCGGCATAGACCCGGCGCAGGTCGGCGACGGCGGCGGCGGTGTCGTCGTACAGGCGCGCGCCCTCGATCACCGCGACCGCGCCGGACGAGGCCGACAGCGCTTTTTCGCTGGGCCAGCCGTCGCGCGGGGCGACCAGGCGCAGGTCGGTGAGCCCGAAATTGGCCATGGCGCGGGCGGCGGTGCCGATATTCTCGCCAAGCTGCGGCTTGACCAGCACGACGGCGGGTCCGGCGGCGGGTCCGGCGGCGGGTCCGGCGGCGGGTCCGGCGGCGGGTCCGGCGGCGGTTGGCGCGCGCGCGCGGTCGGTGCCGGCCATCAGCTCAGGGCCTCGCGCCGGCGCTATGGAGGCGGTAGGTGATGGCGTCATGTAGCGCCTCGTAGGACGCGGCGATGACGTTGCTGGAAACGCCGACCGTGGTCCAGCGCCGGCCCGACCGGTCGGCGCTTTCGATCATCACCCGCACCATCGCGCCGGTGCCCGCCTCGGGCGTCAGGATGCGCACCTTGTAATCGACCAGGCGCATGTTTTCGAGTTCGCCGTAGACGCTGGCGAGCGCCTTGTGGAGCCCGTTCGCCAACGCGTCCACGGGACCGTTGCCCTCGGCCACGGTCATGATCATCTCGCCGCCGACCTCGACCTTCATGGTCGCTTCCGACAAGGTGACCACGGCACCGCCCTCGTGGCGCCGCTCGTCGATCACGCGGAAGCTGGTCAGGGTGAAATAGTCGGGCACGGCGCCAAGCTGGCGGCGCGCCAGAAGCTCGAAGCTGGCGTCGGCGCCGTCGTAACTATAGCCCTTCGACGCCTGGTCCTTGATGCGCTCGACGATGCGCGCCACCGCGCGGCTGTCGGGGTCGATCTCGATGCCGAGCTCGGCGAAGCGGGCCAGGATATTGGCCCGTCCCGCCTGATCGGACACCACGATCGCGCGCGCGTTGCCCACCGCCTCGGGCGCGATGTGTTCGTAGGTCTTGGGGTCCTTGGCCACGGCGGAGACGTGCAGGCCGCCCTTGTGCGCGAAGGCGGATTCGCCGACGAACGGCTGCGCCGCGTCGTGGACGCGGTTGATGCGCTCATCGAGCAGGCGCGCGATGGGAGTCAGCCGCTTGAGCCCGGCCTCGTCGATACCGGTCTCGAAGCCCATCTTGAGCATCAGGTTGGGGATCACCGAGACCAGGTTGGCGTTGCCGCAGCGTTCGCCGAGCCCGTTCAGGGTGCCCTGGACCTGACGCGCGCCGGCGCGCACCGCCGCCAGGCTTCCCGCCACCGCGCATTCGCTGTCGTTGTGGCAGTGGATCGCCAGTTTTTCGCCCGGAAGCCGCGCCGCGACGCGCCCGACGATGTCCTCGATCTCGTCGGGCAAGGTGCCGCCATTGGTATCGCACAGCACCAGCCAGCGCGCGCCGGCGTCGTGCGCCGCCTCCAGGCAGGCCATGGTGTAGGTCTCGTTGTCCTTGAAGCCGTCGAAGAAATGCTCGGCGTCGAACAGCACCTCGGGGGCGCGGCCGGCGGCAAAGGCGACGCTGTCGCGGATCATGGCGAGGTTCTCGTCCAACTCGACGCCAAGCACCGCCGCGACCTGGAAGTCCCACGCCTTGCCGACCAGACACACCGCGTCGGCGCCGGCGTTGAGCACCGCGGCCAGGCCGGGATCGTTGTCGGCGCTACGGCCCGGGCGCCGGGTCATGCCGAAGGCGGTCAGCCGCGCGTGGTCGAGTTCCCACGACTCGGCGAAGATCGCGTCGTCGGTGGGATTGGCGCCGGGCCAGCCGGCCTCGATATAGTCCACGCCGAGGGTGTCCAACTCGCCGACCAGCGCCACCTTGTCGGCAATCCCGAAATCCACCCCCGCCGTCTGCCCGCCATCGCGCAGCGTGGTGTCGTAAAGATAAATCCGCTCGGCCATGTCGGAACCCTTATCCGGCGCGGCGCCAGGTGGTGCCACCGGCGCCGTCCTCCAGAACGACGCCGCGCGCCGCAAGTTCGTCGCGGATGCGATCGGCCTCGGCGAAATCCTTCGACCGGCGCGCCGCGTTGCGCGCCGCTATCAGAGCCTCGATTTCGCCCGCGTCGTCCGTGGCCGCGGCGCCCTTGAGCCAAGTTTCAGGCTCTTCGGCCAGCAGACCGAAAGCTTGACCGGCACGCAAGACATGCCCCTTCGCCACCCTTTGATCCTCGACTTTTCCTCGCCTCAAGGTCTCATTGAGAATGTGAACGTGATTATGGAGGTGGTGTAGAGCCACCGGTGTATTGAGATCGTCGAATAAGGCCGACTCAACTAATTCCGACACTTCAGCTTCCGGGTCCGGCGCGACCGCGCTAGCGTGGCGAAGCGCCAGGTAATAGCGGTCGAGTTCCGCCTTGGCTTCCTTGAGGCCGTCCAGGGTCCAATCGAGCGGATGGCGGTAGTGGGTCTTGAGCGTCATCAGGCGCAGCGCCTCGCCGGGCCAGCCGTCGTCGAGCAGGTCGCGCACGGTGAAGAAGTTGCCCAGGCTTTTCGACATCTTCTCGCCGTTCACGGTGAGGAAGCCGTTATGCACCCAGGTTTGCGCGAAGGTGCCGGCGCCGTTGACGCCCTCGCTTTGCGCGACCTCGTTTTCGTGGTGCGGAAAAATCAGATCGCGGCCGCCGCCGTGGATGTCGAAGGTGGCGCCGAGATGGGCGTGGCTCATCACCGAACATTCGAGATGCCAGCCCGGCCGCCCCCTGCCCCACGGCGAGTCCCAGCCCGGTTGGTCCGCGTCGGACGGTTTCCACAGCACGAAATCGGCCGGGTCCCTCTTGTAGGGCGCCACCTCGACGCGGGCACCGGCGATCTGTTCGTCGCGGTCGCGGCCCGACAGCTTGCCGTAATCGGCCATCGAGGTGACGTCGAACAGCACGTGACCCTCGGCTTCGTAGGCATGGCCTTTATCGATCAGCGTGGCGGTCATCGCGATCATGCCGGCGATATGCTGGGTCGCGCGCGGCTCCGCGTCCGGCGGCAGCGCGCCAAGCGCCGCCATGTCGTCGTGAAAGGCTTGCGTGGTGCGCGCGGTCAACGCCGCGATGGGTTCGCCGTTTTCGCGCGCCGCGGCGATGATCTTGTCGTCCACGTCGGTGATGTTGCGCACGTAGGTGACGTTCGCGTAGTGGCGCTTGAGCAGGCGGTACAGCACGTCGAACACGATCACGGGCCGCGCGTTGCCGATATGGGCGCGGCCGTAGACGGTGGGCCCGCACACATACATGCCCACGGTGTCGGGCTTCAGCGGCTTGAAGGGCTCCTTGCGGCGCGTCGCGGTATTATAAAGTTGTAACGGCATTGGTTGTCTATCTTATTGTTACTATCATATCAAATACTCCCGTCACCCCGGACTTGATCCGGGGTCCATGCGCGGCCCTGGCGAGATGGACCCCGGATCAAGTCCGGGGTGACGGAAAGATTGTCGTCGAGAACGCGACAAAACTCACTCATACCGCAAAAACCCGTTGGTGATGGGGTAGCGGCGGTCGCGGCCGAAGGCGCGGTGGGTGACTCGTACGCCGGGGGGGGCCTGGCGGCGTTTGTATTCGCTCAGTAGGACTTGTGCGGCGATGCGGCGGACCATTGTTTCGTCGAAACCATCCTCTACGATACGGGCAATCGACCAGTCAA
>SMVA01388428.1_pt1 | contig 12109 bp, 8 predicted proteins | sample 2456451 | NCBI WGS metagenome assembly SMVA01 (sample SAMN11095933, study PRJNA526329) | marine sediment metagenome | biome: Marine sediment; feature: Surficial sediment; material: Deep marine sediment; isolation source: Hadal surficial sediment | place: Pacific Ocean | collected 2014-05 | depth 0-1...
CTGCACGCCGGTCACGTAGGAGTCAAGCAAGGATAGGACCGCGTTACTGGTGGGGTTTAGACAGACACGATGAGCTGTTTTTGCCGCTAACGTCGCACTACAACGGCCAAACAACAGCTATTGCCGCAGACCTGCAACAGTCACAGGAACCCGCCCGCATCGCCCGAATCGTAGAGGGGGGTCGGTCACCGCGCGGTCCTCGATCGGGTGAAGGTCGCTAACTCCCAAGAATACGACCGCTACGAGCGCGTCACCAGTGCGCGGATCTTGCCCCTCAACCCCCGAGCCCGCTTCGCGTCCCTCAGAACCACGCGCGCGGCGTTCCGACCCGGAATGCCGTTGACCCCTCCACCCCCATGCGTCCCAGCCCCGCATAGGTATAGACCGGGCACGGGGCCACGATAATCAGCATACCCAGCCACCGGTCGGGCGAAAAAGAACTGATCCAACGCAAGCTCACCGTGGTTGATATTGCCCTCGGTCATTCCGAATCGCTCCTCGATGTCGAGCGGCGTGAGGATGTCACGGTGCAAGATTCTGGACTCGAGGTCTGGCGCATATTTGGACAGCGTTCGGACCACCACATCCCCCAATGCAGTGCGTTGTGCGGAATCCCATTTCCCATCTGCCAAGCGGTACGGCGCATACTGTACAAACACGGACATCACGTGCTTGCCGGCCGGTGCAAACGAATCGTCAGTTAGCGACGGGATCACCACTTCGAGGTAGGGTTCGGCCGACACTGCACCGTACTTTGCGTCGTCGTACGCGCGTTCCAAATACTCGATCGACGGGCTGATCGATATCGCCCCGCATAGCATTGCCGGATCGTCCGTGGCTGCAAACGTCGGAAGGCCGTCCAGCGCCAGGTGCACCTTGGCACATGCGCCTCTGAAGCGAATGTTCTCGACGCTTCTCACGAAGTCGGCATCGAGCGTGGTTGGGTCGAGCATGTGGAGAAACGTGCGCTTGGGATCGGCACTCGAGATAACCCGGCCCGCAAAGAGCTCTTCCCCATCTTCCAGCACAACACCGCGTGCAGCCCCGTCCCTCACTAGAATCTCTTGCACAGGGGCCTCGGTTCGCACCTCTCCGCCGTGCTCCCGGAGGATATTTGCCAGGGCCCATACGAGCTCGCCCATCCCACCCTTCACCGACCCCATCGCCCCCCCCAACTCGTGGTGCAACATTACCGCGGCGGTCCCGCCCGCCATGGGCCCCTGCATGACACCGACGATTCCCGAAGCGCCAACCGTGCCCCTGACGATGTCCGACTCGAACCACTCTTCCATCAATTCCGCAACCGACATCGGCAAAATACGGAGCACCTCCATCATCTGACGCTTGCCCAGTCTTTTGAGATACCGTCCTGTCCGCGCCAGGGCCGGAAGGTCACCGAGCGCAACCGACGGAAGCGATGGTGGGGGATCGTCATACAACAGGCTGAGAAGTCCGGCTCCATGCCCAAGCAATTCGTTGAACGGCATCCACTGGTCGGCATCGCGCGGGGAAAACGCACGAATCGATTCCAGCGTCGGGTCGAGATCCTGCCGGAACGTTAGAGCGCGTCCATCGAGAGTCGGTGCAAATACCACGGGCTCAGCGGGAAGAACGGAGACTCGACCGTCTAGGCCCAGCTCGTGGATAATCGATGCATCGAGTGACCCTACCCAATGCGCACCCGAGTTTACTTTGAATCCCGGCGCGAATTCCGCCGTCGAAGTCGCACCTCCAATGCGATCGCTACGTTCCAACACGGCCACGCGCATTCCCGACCGGGACAGCAACGCTGCTGTAATGAGCCCGTTGTGGCCTGCACCGATGACTATGGCATCGTACGGCTTGGTCACTTCCGTTTCCTCAAGATGCGCAACGCAGCCAACCGCCCTGGCTGCCCGGTAATGCCCCCACCTGGATGGGTGCCGGAACCACACTGGTAGTACCCCTTGATCGGAGTGTCATACTTGGCCCATTCTGCGGTCGGCCGCATCATGAACAACTGATGGAGCGCTAGCTCGCCGTGGAAGATGTTCCCCTCCGTGAGGCCGAACACGGATTCGAGATCGTCGGGCGTCACGACCTGTCGGTGGAGAATGAGGTTCTTGAAATCCGGTGCGTATTCGGTGATGGCGTCTACCACGGCGTCGCCGAACGCCTCCTTCTTTTCGGGCGTCCAACCACCATTCAGTTTGAACGGCGCGTATTGGACGAAACACGACATCACATGCTTCCTGGGTGGCGCCATGGATGGATCGATCACCGATGGAAATATCGTGTCCATGTACGGACGACGACTGAATTCCCCGTACTTGGCATCGTCATATGCGCGCTCGAGGTATTCGATCGAGGGAGATATCGAGATCGCGCCGCGATGGTGGGGGCCCTCACCAGGCAGGCACGTATAATCCGGCAATGCGCTCAAGGACAGGTTAACCTTGCCCGACGAACCCCGGATGTGAAACCGCTCGATGTCGGAGACAAAGCGTTCGGGGAGTTCCGAACGGTCAATCAGGCTTAGAAACGTACGCCTCGGATCGAGCCCCGACACGACTACCTTGGCGTGGAACTCATCGCCACTGTCGAGCACGACGCCGGTCGCCCGTCCATCGCGCACCACGACCTGCTTTACCGTGCTCTCCAATCGGATCTCGACACCAAAATCCCGCGCAGACGACGCGATGGCTTCGCTCACCGTTCCGGTTCCACCCTTGGCAAACCCCCAGGCTCGGAACACACCGTCGAGTTCCCCCATGTAATGATGGAGGAGTACGTAGGCCGTACCCGGAGACCGTGGGCCGAGGAACGTACCGATGATGCCGGACGCCGCCATCGTCGCTTTGAGTGAATCCGTCTCGAACCATTCGTCGAGGTAATCGGCGGCACTCATCGTCATCAGTTTGTGCAGTTGATGGAACCGTGCGGAACCAAGGGACCGAAAGTGTCGTCCGAGCTTGAGGAGGGCCCGCAAATCCCTGACGTTCATCGACGTTGGATCGGGCGGCACCATTTCCAAGATCGGCTTCACCGCGTACGCCAATTGATACATCAGCGTGCCGAAATCATCGTAAGCTTCAGCATCACGCGGCGAATGGCGGTAGAGTTCTCGCCGCGTTTGATCGTGATCCGCCCACCGACCCAAGTAGTCACCACCCGGAAGTGGCGTCACCGTGCTCTCGAGCGGAAGAATCTCGAGACCGTATCGGGCCAACTGCAAGTCGCGAATGATTTCCGGCCGCAGCAGGCTCACCACGTAAGAGCATACCGAGTACTTGAACCCCGGGTTGATCTCTTCCGTCACCGCCGAACCACCAACGAGGTGCCGGCGCTCCAACACCAGCACCTTCTTGCCCGCTCTGGCAAGGTACGCGGCGTTGACGAGCCCGTTGTGCCCTCCTCCAACGACGATCGCGTCATACCGGCCTGCGTTCACGATCGCTTCCGCTCAGGGTTGAAAAACGGCATCTCGACCACCCGGGCCCGAGCCCGACGACGATGGTGCTCGGCGGTCACCTCGATCATGACGTCGGTGCCAAGTTTCGCAGATTTCTCTTCGAGATGGGCGAGCACGATGTACTTCTTGAGGAGCGGTGACCAGCAACCGCTCGTCGCGTACCCCACCTGGCCACCCATCCTGTACACCGGCACACTCGTACGCCATGCCGCCGTGGGAATCTGAGGCGGGAGCCGAAACTCGGCGTACACGTCTTCCAACGACTCCCAATCGATCTCGAGGCCTCGCAACATCCAGGACGGCCGACGACGACGTTCGGATGCCAACGCGTCACGGCCAACGAAGAAGCCCTTATCGAGCTTCACCGTCCAGCCGAGGTTCAACTCGAAGGGGGACGACTTGCGAGAATCGATGACCGCGTGCCGTGCCGGCACATAGTCTACATCGATGAGAATGAGGCCAGCCTCGATACGCGCCATATCCAGCGCGAGTAACCCCGCGGGCGTCATGCCGTACCCGCCCCCCTCACGCATTAGGGCATCCCACACTCGTTGCGCGTCGGCTGCCGGAATCCAGAGTTCGTATCCCAAGTCGCCGGTGTACCCGGTACGGGAAACGGTAACCGCGATTCCGTCGATCGCGGCAGGCGTCAGCCTAAAAAACCGAAGATCCGCGAGGTCCTCCTGACACACCGCGCAAAGAACCTCCCGAGCAAGCGGCCCCTGAAGCGCGAGCGCCGCCACCTCATCGGACTCTTCGGTTACCGTGACGGCCATACCCCGTGCGTTCTGGTGCAGCCAATGGAGATTCGGTTCTGCCGCCGTCAGGCGATAATCGTCTTCCTCCAACCGATGAATGGTTCCGTCATCGATCACTTTGCCACGGTCGTCACACCAGGGCGTGTAAATGACCTGCCCCACGGCACATTTGGCCACGTTCCGAGTCACTATGCGATCGAGGAGGCGCCCAGCGTCACGACCGGCAAGTCGGTATTTGAACAGTGGTGAGATATCCAACAGGGCGGCCGAGTTCCGAATCGCCCAATACTCGCGGTCATGCCCCAGTTCATACGCACTAGCTACGACGTATCCGGCCCACCGCCGCCAGTCTTGCGCTTGGTTGAGCGGAGCGGTCCTAGAGTGGAATGGCGTAGTTCTTAACATTGAGCGTGTCGTTGAGGGTTGACGGACGACGGACGACGGACGACGGACGACGGTCGCTCGGGAGAGGAACCTAGCTCACCATCCCACTATCCCACTATCCCACCGGCCCCTAGATTCCCGGCACCAACCATCCAGGGAGCGCCAATGACGACATTCGACATGTCACTGGTTCAACGGGGAGCCCGGCTACGACGCTCGCCGTATTTCGCCGCAACGCTTCGGCACGGGTGCCGCGGTTATACCATCTACAACCACATGTTCCTCCCAATCCAGTATGCGGATCTCGACCAGGAACACGAACGGCTCTTGAATGACGTAACGGTGTGGGATGTTTCGGTAGAGCGACAGGTGGAAATCACCGGCCCGGATGGCCTGGCGTTCACCAACCTGCTCACACCGCGGGACCTCACCAAGTGTGAGGTCGGTCAGGGCAAGTACGTGGTCATCACCGACGAGGCCGGGGGTATCATCAACGATCCCGTTTTACTGCGCTTGGGTGATAACCATTTCTGGTTGGCGCTTGCCGATAGCGACGTGTTGCTCTGGGCTAAGGGCATCGCATACCGATCGGGGATGGACGTCACGGTTCGCGAGCCCGACGTGTCGCCCATGCAAATACAAGGACCAAAATCAAGAGACGTCGTGTCGGCGTTGTTTGGTCCTGCGGTGCTCGACCTCAAGTACTACTACTTCTTGGAGACCGAACTCGACGGCATACCAGTAGTGATCACGAGGACGGGGTGGAGCGGTGAGATTGGCTATGAAGTGTATCTCCGCGACGGTTCCAAAGGTGATGATCTGTGGGAACGCGTAATGGAGGCCGGCAAGCCATACAACATCGCGCCGACCGGTCCATCGGACATCCGCCGAATCGAAGCCGGGATTCTCAACTATGGCATCGACATCACTCTCGACGAGAATCCCTATGAGGTCGGATTGGGTTGGCTGGTTAATTTCGAGCAAGAGGCGGACTTCATTGGCAAGGACGCCCTCGCGAAAATCAAGGCGGACGGTGTATCGCGGAAGCTGGTCGGCGTCGAGATTGCAGGTGACGCGTTAGACCTCAACATGACACGGTGGCCGGTATCGACCGGTGGAACCGAGGTCGGTCACATCACTTCGGCGGTATATTCGCCGCGTCTCCAAAAGAATATCGGGTACGCCATGGTCCCCATAGGACACGCAGAACTCGGGACCACGCTGACCGCTACCCTACCACAAGGTGACATCGATATCACCGTTGTCGAGAAACCGTTCATCGATCCGAAAAAAGACATCCCTAAATCGTAATGTCGCTGCTTGCCAAGATCAGGACGGTGTTCACGATGGGCCGGGGAGTCACGAAGGGACTTCCCGAACTCACCCCATCGGACGATCCGATCACGTTCTTCAACAAGTGGTTTCAAGAAGCGAAGGACTCCGGCATCCTCCTTCCCGATGCGATGACCCTCGCTACGGCAACCGCCGACGGCATCCCGTCGGCTCGTATGATGCTTCTCAAGAGTGCCGACCAGCGAGGGTTCGTGTTCTTTACGAACTACGAAAGCCGAAAGGGCGATGAACTCGCCGACAACCCACGAGCCGCCATCGTCATGCATTGGCCAATCCTGGAGCGTCAGGTTCGGGTAGAGGGCACGATCGGCAAGGTCACCCAGGATGAATCCTTCGCCTACTTCAGGTCTAGGCCCCGTGGGAGTCGTATTGGAGCGTGGGCGTCGGAGCAGAGCAGAGTGCTGCGTACGCGCGCGGAAATCGAAAAACGCGCGAAGGAATTCGAGGCCAAGTACCCCGGCAATGACATCCCCCTGCCTCCTTTTTGGGGTGGCTTTCGACTCGTTCCGAAACGCATCGAGTTTTGGCAAGGGAAGCTCAATCGGTTGCACGATCGATTGCGGTATGAGAGGGACGGGGATGGGTGGAGAGTGGTGAGACTGTACCCGTAGGCGGCCGATCGTGAATGGTCGATCGTCGATGGCGCACGAAAGCGGGGACGAGCACCTTGCTCATCCCCGCCTCGCTATCGGCTATCGGCTATCGACGATTAACGTTTCGGCCGCGCCCGATACTTCTCGTACAACTCGAGGTGCTTGTTGTCGAGACCGACGTCCACGCCATTTATGATGACGAATTTCACTTGGGTCGCGATCTCCAGAAGATCGCCGTCCGTTACCACGAGGTTGGCAATCTTGCCTTCTTCGATCGACCCGAGCTGGTCACCGAAACCGTAGATCTCGGCGGCGTTGATCGTAATCGCCTTCAACGCTTCGTCCCGCGGCAAACCGAACGACACGGCTGATCCTATTTCGTAGGGCAATGTGCGCGAGTTGGATGCATTGAAGGTCGCGAGCGCAAACTTGACTCCAGCGTCGTACAACACGCCCGGCATGCCGTACATCTGGTCGTAGCTGATCTCGTCTCTCGGCATCGACTGCGTGGGCCCGATGATCAGGGGGATGTTGGCCGCAGCAAGTTCATCGGCCATTTGGTACGCCTCCGTAGCACGGAGTAGGACGATACGAACGTCGTTCCGTTCGGCGAAGGCGATCGCATCCCGCATCTGCTTGACGGTGCTCGCGTTGATGAGCAACGGGCGATCTCTGCTGATGACCCGGCCCATCGCCTCGAGGCGTAGATCACGGGGTAGATCCGATCCTGCCTTCACCGCCTGATCGTACTGTCGCGATTGGGTGATCCACTCGTCGAGTTGATCGACGGCGGCATCGTACCGTTCGAGCTGCTGCTCGTAGTTCCCGCCACCACCGCCACGACCAAACCCGCCGAACCGGCGGCCACCACCACGGAGACTTGGCCAGCTCACGACGAATCCGACAGATTCGTCGATCAACATCTCCTCGATCGTCCATCCATTGAGGTGCATGAGCGACGCCTGGCCACCAATCCCGCCACTCCGGGCGTCAGGTGCGGCGACCGCGTGCGTGATGCCGCTCGCGCGAGCGACCGGAATGTGTGCCGATGACGGATGTACCGCTGTCCTACCAAGGAGATGGGGATTGAAGGTGCCCAACTCCATGCGATCGTTGGTCACGTCCACCGCGCCAATCTCGGTGAGGCCGAGTTGGGTGACCGCGTCGAACATGCCGGGATACACCTCGAGTCCGCTTCCGTCGATGACTCTAGCTCCGGCCGGCACGGGGACGTCAGCTCCCACGGCTGTAATCAATCCATTCTGAATGACGACTGTGCCGGATTCAATGACTGGACCAGCCATCGTGGTGATTTTCGCACCGCGGATCGCGATCGTCTCTTGACCTATCGCCGGTGCCGCCACGAGCGCCGAAACAACGGCGGCGCTTGACAATATGCGTGTGAGTTTCATCAGTTGAGCTCCTCCTGCCCAGCGTCGTCAGTGGTGACGCGTGGACGCTGTGCACTGCCCTTTTCCTTGTCCATGAGCGCCTTCTTCTCCGCTTCCAGGGCATCCCGTCGCTGCAGATCTACTTGACGATCGAAGTAGACCTGACCGTCGATGATTGTCTGTTCTACCACGCCATATACGCTGAGCGGGTGATTGTTGAAGATGACGATATCGGCGTCCTTCCCGACCTCGAGCGACCCTACGTGATCCGCGACCCCCAGTTGCTTCGCCGGGTTCAACGTGACGAGCGCGAGGGCCTGGTCCTCGGTCAAACCACCCCACTTCATTGACTTCGCCGCTTCCTGATTCAGGTGGCGAATCTCTTCACCGCTATCGGAGTTGATCGACGCCGTAACGCCCCGCTCGGTCATCAGCGCTGCATTGTACGGAATGGCCTCGTAGGCCTCGACCTTGTACCCCCACCAGTCGGAGAACGTCGACGCACCCGCTCCGTGCGCCGCGATCTCATCGGCTACCTTGTAGCCTTCTAGTACGTGCTGGAACGTAGCGATCCTGAAGCCGAACTCATCGGCCAAACGGATCAGTTGCAGAATTTCGTCTGCCCGGTAGGAATGCGCGTGTACCAGGCGAGTACCTTCCAGGATCTCCGCCATGGTCTGGAGTTTGAGATCCACCCGCGGGGGAATCACCGTCTCGCCCCGAGCACGCGCCGCGTCGTATTGCTGCCAATCCTTCCGGTACTGTTGCGCTTCCACGAACGCCTGGCGGATCACATCCTGCACGCCCATCCGGGTTGCCGGATAGCGGTCCGGGTTCCGATCACGTTTTGTGTTCTCACCGAGGGCAAACTTGATTCCCTCTGGTGCTCCCTCCATATACATCCCTTCGGCATCGCTCCCCCACCGGAACTTGACCACCGCATTGCGCCCGCCGACTGGATTGGCACTGCCGTGGAGAATGTTGGCACTGGTTACACCGCCAGCGAGCGCACGGTAGATCCCGATCTGATCAGGATTCAACACGTCCTTGATCCCGACCATCGCCGACACGCTGACGGACCCCTCGTTGATTGCGTCAGCCGCAAGGTGTGAATGAGCGTCGATGATACCGGGCATCACGTACTTCCCGGTCGCATCTATTTCCTTCGCGCCGTTTGGCACCGAAAGGTTCTGCCCGATCTCCGCGATCTTGCCGTCCCGAATCAGCACGTCGGTATTTTCCATCGTACCGTTGGAGACCGTCATGACGGTGGCATTGCGAATGATCGTGACGTCTGCCGGATCGATGATGCCCCTATCGACCGTCATCGGAATTGGAGGAGCAAAATTCTCTTCCGCTTCCTCTTCCTCTTCCTCTTCTGCCTCCGTGTCCGCATCGCGCGCTCCAGGTCCGCGCCTACCGGGCCTGCCTGCTGTCTTGGCTTCCGGCACTTCGAACTTCCGACCATCTACGAAGACCATCTTCACGTTGGTACCGCGGGTGAATAGATCACCGTCCGTCACCATCACATTCGCGATCTTCCCCTCCTGCAGGCTACCCACCACCTCACTCACGCCGAAAATCTCGGCCGGAGCCATGGTGAGTGCGTGCAACGCCGCTTCGGGGGACAAACCCATCGCAATGGCCTTGCGCAGATTGCGCATGAGTTTGCTGGGGTCAGCCCCACCCGAATAGAACGCGAACTGAACGCCGGCGCGCTCGAACTCGGCCGGTGTGGTTGGCGCACGATCGCGGAACCGCAATGTGCTAAGCGGATAGTCTTGATCTGGATTCGCGTTGCGCGGTGGCTCGGGCCACGAGGCGTTCAGCAGCACCGGCACCCTGGCTGCTGCCAGCTCGTCCGCCACCCGATACCCTTCCTGCGCCCCATACACGACCGGATTCGTTCCCGTTTGTCGCGCGATGTCGAACACCCGCTTGACTTCTCGCGCCCAGTTGCCGGGATACAGCACCCTCATCTGCGTCTCTTGCGCCATCCGAAGCGGCTCTAGTGCGCGATCCCATTCAGGGCGTTCGAGACCCGAGGGAGACTCCTCGTAGATCCTCCACGCCTGCCCATAGTGGGCTGCATCGAAGAACGCCTGTTTCACGTAGGCAATCGCACCCATTAGTGATCCCGGGTAGCCGGGAAAGCCTGGTCCGCTGTTGAGGTTCACTCGGAGAGCCACCGGCGTCCTAACCACCATCTCTCGCGGTCGTCCAGCGGTCGCGAGATTGATGACAGCCGCCTGCCCGGGGAAAAAGCCCCGTTCGGGCGATACGATCGCTGTCGTGAACCCTGCGTTCCGCCAGGTCTCGATATCATCATCTTCGGTATTGAGTTCGTCGGCCGCGTTCAGCCATGAGAACGTGCCGGGACGGTCCTCAGGACCCCAGGAATGGGGCGCCTGCTCAACGTCCTGGCCGCCCCGGCCGCCGGGACCGCCAGCACCGAACCCGAAGCCCCCACCACCAGCCGGACGACGCATCGATTCGGGTACCGCGACGTTGGACATCGCGTCGATCAGGCCCGGATAGACCGTCATCCCGGTTCCGTCGATCGTCCACGCGTCCGCCGGAACGTCGACGTTGCTTCCAACGGCAGTGATGAGGCCATCCTTCATCACGATTGTGCCCCCATCGATGGTCTGGCCGGTGCCAGTGATAATGCGGGCATTCGTGATTGCGTAGTGCGATGGCGAGGTAAGCTGTGCGTCGGCCGGGCCCGCCCCCCCAAGAAGGGCTACAGCGGCGGCCGTCCCGACCCATCGTGCGAACCCACGAGAGGACATGAGCGCTACTCCTGAACGGTTTGTGACAAGAAAGGAAGGATATCGGTGAGTACTACGCTCGGCTACCAGAAACCGTTGACACTTCCTGCCTACGTCGCCTGCCTAATCGAATCCACCACCATATCGCCCATCGCATCCGTCGCGATTCCACTCTGCGCGTCCGCCGATTTGATCTTACCACTCGTGAGCAGTGCTTCCATCGCCTCACCTATGCGTTTGGCCGCGCTGATCTCGCCCAAGAAATCCAACATCATGGATACCGAAGCAATGGCACCCAGCGGACACGCGATGTTCTTGCCCGCGTATTTGGGCGCTGATCCGTGGATCGGCTCGAACATCGAAGTCTGCCCCGGATGAATGTTCCCCGACGCCGCGATTCCCATACCCCCTTGAAGCATGGCACCAATATCCGTGATGATGTCACCGAAAAGATTGGTAGTGACGATCACGTCGAACCATTCGGGGTTCTTGATCATCCACATGCAGCATGCATCGACGTACGCGTGGTCCCGTTCTATGTCAGGAAAGTCATCTGCCACAGAGTTGTACGCGCGTTCCCATATATCATGCGCCCGGATGGCATTGTGCTTGTCCACCAACGTGACGCGCCCTGGACGTCCGGCGGTCTTGCCTGTTGCGGCAAGTTCGAACGCATACCGGATTGCCCGCTCGCAACCTTTCCACGTGTAGACCCCGTTGACCACTGCAACTTCGTCCGGCGTGTTTTTCTTCAGGTGCCCGCCAATCTGCGAGTACATCCCTTCGGTATTTTCTCGCACGACTACGAAGTCGATGTCTTCCGGTGTTTTCCCTTTGAGGGGGCACAACGCTTCGGTATAGAGCTTGATCGGGCGGAGGTTGATATAGAGATCGAGACCAAAGCGAAGTCCCAGAATAACCGACCGCTCGACCAATCCTGGTTCCACATCCGGGTGGCCAATGGCCCCAAGAAGAACAGCGTCCAGCGTGCGCCACTCGTCAATCAGGTCATCGGTCACTAGTTCCTTCGTCTTGAGGTAATGCCCTCCACTATGGGGGTAGTCCACCAACTCATAGGTGAAGTCTTCCAGCTCCGAGACTGCTTCAAGAGCTTTGAGCGCCTCTGCCGTGACCTCGGGACCGATTCCGTCCCCACCCAGCACGCCAATCTTATATGAAGGCATTCCTTCAGATCCTTGTATGTCGGGGTAGGTAAGCTAGTGGGACAGTCTCTACAGAAAGGGGATCAAAGAAGATTCTTCTTTAACCCCCTAGTTGCCGGTCACCGCCTGATACATTGCCTTGACAAACCCGCTGGGGTCCCGCCCTGCCGCCCACGCCTCATCGAACTCGGCCGTTGGGGCCGCCGCCACCACCTCGTCCTCGCTCATCCCCTGGCGGACTAGTC
>SMVA01405422.1_pt1 | contig 12105 bp, 14 predicted proteins | sample 2456451 | NCBI WGS metagenome assembly SMVA01 (sample SAMN11095933, study PRJNA526329) | marine sediment metagenome | biome: Marine sediment; feature: Surficial sediment; material: Deep marine sediment; isolation source: Hadal surficial sediment | place: Pacific Ocean | collected 2014-05 | depth...
AACCGCCCAGCCCGACGCGACGCGCGACCTTGGCCAGGGTGGCGGCGTCAACCAGGGCGGCGAAGCGGCGGGCAAGTTCGCCCTCCTGCTCGGTGGGAAACGTCCGGTGCAGCCGCGCCGCCACGATCAGGCCAAGCACCCGGTCGCCCAAAAATTCCAGCCGTTGGTTGGATTCAGGATGCCCCCCCGCCGGCCCGCTGGCGCTGGGATGGGTCAGGGCGCGGTCCAACAGGTCCGCGTCGTCGAACGAGACCCCGAACGCGGCGCAGGCCGCTGCTATGTCATGGCCCGTCGTTTCGTTGCTCACAAGGTCTGGCCAAGCCGGTCGAACCGGGTGGCGAACGGCCATCGCCAAAATTCCCAAAAACGCGCCGTGCCATCGGTCGAGAAAAACAGCACCTCCGCGCGGCCGACCAGATTCTCGACCGGAATGTAACCGACCGAGCTGGCGACGCGGCTGTCCAGGGAATTGTCGCGGTTGTCGCCCATGGCGAAGTAATGGCCCTCGGGCACGTGGTAGACGTCGGTGTTGTCGAGGCCGCCGTTTGGAACGCGGTCGAGCACGAAATAGGACACGCCGTTGGGCAGCGTCTCGCGGTACTGAACGGTTCGCGTGCGGTTACCGAAGCGATCGACCTGGACGAAGTCCTCGCGGCGTTCGCGCATCACCGCCTCGTCGTTGATATACAGCACCCCGCCGCGCACCTGAATGCGGTCGCCCGGCAAGCCGACGATGCGCTTGATATAGTCGGTCTCGTTGTCGCGCGGCAGCTTGAAGACCGCCACGTCGCCGCGTTTCGGTTCGCTGGACCAGACGCGCCCGCCATAAAGTCCGAAACCGAAGGGAAACGAGTAACGGCTGTAGCCGTACGAGAACTTGGATACGAACAGGTAATCGCCGACCAGCAAGGTCGGGATCATCGACCCCGACGGAATGTTGAACGGCTCGTACAGGAAGGTGCGCACAAGCGTCGCGATAACGATCGCGTACAAGACCGTCCGCAGGGTCTCCCAAAATCCCCCGCCCTTCGTCTTACTCGCCATAAATCCGATTCTCTGATTGGCCGGGCCTATGATTACGTCTCCGAACCGGCCGCGTGCCCGGAGACGTCGCCACGGTCGGACGCGGCCGGGTGAACTTAGTGTCTAGCGGGAACAAGGCAAAGCGGAATTTGATACCGGGGAGAATCGCCGCGACACGCTATTGGGCCGACAGCGGTTCGGCGGAGATCAAAACGATGGCATGGGCCAGTTCCCGGTCATCGGTCAGTGTCAACTCGATGTGGCACGCCATGCCCTCCGGCGTGAGTTCCTCGAGGCGCCGCAGCGCGCCGCCGGTCAATTTCAAGGTGGGCTTGCCGCTGGGCAGGTTGACCACGCCGATATCGCGCCAGAACACGCCGCGCCGGAAGCCGGTGCCGAGCGCCTTCGAACAGGCTTCCTTGGCGGCGAAGCGGCGCGCGTAGCTGTCCGACCGGCGCGCGCGGCGGTCGCATTTGAGCCGCTCGGTCTCGGTAAAGACGCGCTGAGTGAAGCGCATGCCGAACCGCTCAAGGGTCCGCTCAATACGCCGCGCGTCGCACACGTCGTGGCCCAGGCCGACGATCATGCGCTGCGTTGGCCCCGCGCCTCGGCGCGCGCCTTGTCGATCAACGCGCGCATGCGCCGGATAGAGCTGTCCAGACCGCCGAAAATCGCTTCGCCGATCAGGAAATGGCCGATATTGAGTTCCGAAAGCTCGCCGATCTCCGCCACCGGCCCGACCGTGTCGAAACTGAGCCCGTGACCGGCGTGGCATTCCAACCCATGATCGACGGCATCCGCCGCCGCGTCTCGCAGGCGCGCCAGTTCAGCCTCGCGCGCGTCGCCCGAAGCGTCGCAATAGGTTCCGGTATGCAGTTCGACAATGTCGGCGCCCAAGGCCCGCGCCACCGCGATCTGCACACGGTCCGGGTCGATGAACAGGGAAACCCGAATGCCGGCGCCGTGCAACCGTTCGATGAACGGCCCCAGGGGGGCGTGATACGCGGCCACGTCGAGGCCGCCTTCGGTGGTCAGTTCCGCGCGCTTTTCCGGCACCAGACAGACCTGGGGCGGAATCGTGGCCAGGGCGTGCACCAGCATTTCTTCGGTGGGCGCCATCTCCAGGTTCAGCGGCAGCGCCACCTCGGCCTTCAAGCGGCGGATGTCGTCGTCCGAGATGTGACGCCGGTCCTCGCGCAAGTGGGCCACGATGCCATCGGCGCCGGCGTCGGCGGCGACCCGGGCCGCGCGCAGGGGATCGGGGTGCGCGCCGCCGCGCGCGTTGCGGATTGTCGCGACGTGATCGATATTCACGCCCAGGCGCAGTTTCTCAACCATCATTTATCCACCGCCTCCTCCTGGCCACGCGCCGCCGTCACGCGCCGGGTGGCGCCCCTCGACATACGAGCCCGGCGCATCCGCTGGTAACGATCGACCGCGCGGCGCACGATCCAATAGGATACGAACCAGGCCACCACCGCCATCGGAACGCCGCCCAGGGTCATCGGCAGCAGCACCGCTTCCGGATTGTCGAATATGTACGCCATCGAGAGTTTTTCGGGAAGCTCCGCCGTGCCATCCTGGCCAAGCACGAACGCGCCAAGCCGGTAACTGATCAGCCAGATCAGTGGGAAGGTCCACGGATTGCCCACCACCGTGCCGACGGCGGAAGCGAACAGGTTGCCGCCCATCAGCCAGGCCCCGGCCGCGCCGACCAGAAAATGCAAACCCAGGAACGGGGTGAATGAAATCGCCGCCCCGCAGGCAAAGCCGGCGGCGATGCTGTGCGGCGTGCCGGGCAGGCGGCGCAGCCGGTGCGCCAGATAAGCGCCGGCGCGCCGCCAGCCGGTGCGCGGCCACAGCACCCAGGCCAGGCGCTGCGGGAAACTGGGTCGTCGGAGACGCCGAAACATGCCCGAGACCGATGCTAACGAAGGGTTCGGCTGCCCGGCTTGACGGCCGGTATCGCGGCCAACTCGCCAGGCAGTTCGTCCGCCGGATAGATCGGCACGTCGAGCGTGGCCAGCGCAATTACGGGGACGCCGAGATCGACGCGTCCGTCGCCACCGCGATCGATCAGACACGCGACCGCGACAACGACGCCGCCTTGTCCCACCACGCAATCGATGCACTCGCCACTGGACTTGCCGGTGGTAACCACGTCCTCGACCACCAGCACGCGCGCGCCGGGCGACACGGAAAATCCGCGGCGTAGCGTGAACGCGCCGTCGACGCGCTCGGCAAAGATGGCGTCGACGCCAAGCTGGCGCCCCATCTCATAGCCGACGACCACGCCGCCCATGGCCGGCGATACCACCATGTCGATGCCACCGGCGCCCAGAGCCGCGCCGACCTCGGCCGCCAACGCGGCGCACAGGCGCTCGCCGCGCGCGCCCGCCATCATGACCCGCGCGCATTGCAGATAGACCGGGCTGTGCAAGCCTGAGCTCAACACGAAGTGACCGTGCAATAGCGCGCCGGCGTCGCGAAATTCCTGTAATACCTGTTCCCGGTCCATCGAGTTCCGATCCTTGGCGCTAATCGCGCTCGCGGTCAACCACTCGCGCGTTCGACCTGGTAAATCGCCGGGTCGGTGCGCAGCGCGGCGATGATATTGGTCAGGTGCTTGACGTCGCGTACCTCGACATCGATCACCATTTCGAAAAAGTCCGACGAACGGTAGGTCACCTTGAGATTGGAGATATTGCCGTTCGATCTGGCGATGGCCTCGGTCAAGGCGTTGAGGCTGCCCGGCACGTTGTTCAGCACGGTGGCCAGGCGCCCGGTGAAGATTTCCGGCTGGTCGGGGTCGGTGTCCCAGGCCACGTCGAGCCAACGCTCCGGAGAGGCGGCGAAGTTCTCCAAGGTCTCGCAGTCGATGGTGTGGATGGTCACGCCCTTGCCTTCGGTGACCAGGCCGACGATGCGGTCGCCGGGCAGCGGATGGCAGCAATCGGCCATGTGCACCGCCATGCCCGGCGTGAGGCCGCGGATCGGCACCGCCCCCTTGGCGCCCGTCGCGCGAAGCTTCAGCGGTACCACGGTGCCGTCGGCGCTCGCCGCCATAGCTTCCTCCGGGAAGACGGCATTGAACACGTCCGCGGCGGCCAGTCGGCCGCGGCCGACCGCGCCGTAAATCTCATCGACGGCGTGCATATTGAACTTTGGCAGCGCCGGCGCCAGCACGCCGGCGCCGATGGCCCGCTCCTGGTTCTGGAACGTCTTTTCCAGGATCGCCTTGCCCAGACTGGCGTATTCGGTGCTTTCCTGTTGCCGGATGAAGCGGCGCACGCGGGTCCGCGCCTTGCCGGTGACAACGAATTTCTCCCAATTGGGATCGGGCGTCTGAGCGCTGGAACGTAGAATCTCCACCTGGTCGCCATTGCGCAACGACGTGCGCAGCGGCGCCACGCGGCCATTGATCTTGGCGCCGACGCAACTGTCGCCCACGTCCGAATGAACGGCATAGGCGAAATCCACCGATGTCGCGCCGTGCGGCAAGGCGATCAGATCGCCCTTCGGCGTGAAGCAGAACACCTGATCCTGGTACATCTCCAGCCGCGTGTGCTCGAGAAATTCCTCCGGCCCCGCCGCGTGGTCGAGAATGTCGAGCAGTTCCCTCAGCCAGCGGAACTCGTGGCCGTCCGCGCCGCGGGCGCCCTTGGCGGCGTGCTTGTAGACCCAGTGCGCGGCCACGCCCAATTCCGCCACCTCGTGCATCTCAGCGGTGCGAATCTGGATCTCGATGCGGCGCTTGCTGGGACCGATCACGGTGGTGTGGATGGAGCGATAGCGGTTCGGCTTCGGCGTCGAGATGTAGTCCTTGAACCGGTCCGGCACCATCGGATAGGCGCCGTGCATCACGCCAAGCGCGCGATAACAGGTCGCGACCGAGTCGACGACAACGCGGAAACCGACGACGTCGGCGATCTGCTCGAATGGCACCGCCTTGCGCTCCATCTTGCGCCAGATCGAATAGGGCCGCTTCGCGCGGCCGTGGACCTCGGCCTCGATTTCCGCCTCGGCCAGCGTGTGTCGCAGCTCGCCCACGATCGCCTCTGTGACCTCGCCCTCGCTTTCGCGAAGATATTCGAGCCGCCGGGTGATCGAGGCGCGGGCTTCCGGGTGAAGTTCGGCGAAGGCCAGGTCCTCCAAGGCGTCCTTCATGCCCTGCATGCCGATACGCTCGGCCAGCGGGGCGTAGGTTTCCATGGTCTCGCGCGCGATGCGCCGACGCTTGTCGGGATTATCGAAATGCCGCAGCGTCTGCATATTGTGCAGCCGGTCAGCCAGTTTGACCAACAGCACGCGGATGTCCTCCGACATGGCGAGCAGTAGTTTTCGGAAATTATCCGCCTGGTGCCGCGTCGGGTCGGCTTGAAGCTCCAGTTTGCTCAGCTTGGTGACGCCGTCGACGAGGCGCGCGATCTCGGCCCCGAAATGAGACTCGATCTCTTGCTCGGACGCCACGCCATCCTCGACCGTATCGTGCAACAGCGCCGTGACGATGGACGCGGAATCGAGCTTGAGGTCGGTGAGGATGCCGGCGACCTCGAGCGGATGCGAGAAATAGGGATCGCCGGAGGCGCGCTTCTGCACGCCGTGGCGAACCATGGAAAAGACGTAGGCCCGGTTAAGCGCGGACTCGTCGACGTTCGGATCGTAGGCCTTGACCCGTTCGACAAGTTCATATTGGCGGATCATCGGCCGTCACCTCCGCCAGACGGCCACCGGCGCGCCCTCAGCCCGTGGCCGGCGCGCTCCCCACGGCCCCGCCCGAGGATCCCCCCAAGGATCCAACGTGGGAAAGCCGCAACGGTCAATCGTCCGCGGCGGCGGGCGGTTCGTCGTCGGAATTCCGCGCATTGAGCCCGAGGCTGGCTTCGGGTTCCGCTTCGGACGCTTCCTCGGCGCCGATGATCTGGATGCCGGCCGCCGCGCCCTTCGATTCCAGGTCGTTGACGATTCCGCTGTCCGGGTTCTCTTCGATCGGCGGCAGTTCCATCTGTTCCTCGTCGGGCTCGTCCGACTCGGCGTGGCGTTGAAGGCCTCGGATCAGCGCTTCCTCCAACGCATCGGGGGCAACGGTGCCTTCGGCGATTTCGCGTAACGCGACCACGGGATTCTTGTCGTTGTCGCGGTCGACGGTCAGCGGGGCGCCGGCGGCGACCTCGCGCGCCCGTTGCGACGCCAACATGACCAGATCGAACCGGTTCGGAATCCGGGTAACGCAGTCTTCGACCGTAACACGCGCCATTTGGGCACTCCTGGACAGGATCGGATGGTAAGGAAGGGGTCGCGGATAATATGGTGATAAATCAACCGAATCAACACCCCTGGATGGTTTTTGACAGCGCGATTTGTAACTTAAGGCAGGGGCCGCGCGATTTGATCGCTTGGGCAGGCCGCCAGCAAGGCCGTGGCGGTCCGACCGCTCACCGGGTGCCGCCAGCCAGGCGCGATTTCTGCCAGCGGCGCAAGCACGAACGCGCGGTCATGGAGCCGCGGATGGGGCAGGACCAGACCGCCATCGGCATCGTCGATCACCGCGCGGCCGTGACAAAGCAAATCGAGGTCGAGAACCCGCGCGGCCCAACGCCGCCGCCGTTCCCGACCGAATTGCCGCTCCACCGCCAACAGCAGCCGCAGCAGGCTGGCGGCATCCAGATCGGTATCCAGCGCGGCAACGGCGTTGACGAACCAGGGCTGGTCCGAGGGCGGGTACGGCGCGCTGGAATACCACCGCGAACGCCGCGCCACGCCGACCCCGGCGTCGGCCAGCGCGTCCAGCGCCGCCTCGCAGGTGTCGCGCGGCGAGCGGCCGTCGGCCCCCGGCAGGTTGGCGCCGAGCCCGATCAACACCAGGTCGTCGATGGTCTCCACGGTCCTCTTGTGGTACGCGGGAAAGTCATTACTTATGGTTCTAAAGTGGCCCGGCGGGCCTTTGGGGGGGGAGCCCGGAGGCGCCGGCCATTAACCATCTACAGCGTAACCAGGAAATAGAGTAAATGAAATTCTATCCCAACGAACGTATCGGGATTTTCATAGACGGAGCGAACCTTTACAATGCCGCGCGCGCGCTCGGTTTCGACATCGACTACAAACGACTATTGGAGGTGTTCGGCGCCGAGGGCCGGTTGATCCGCGCGTTCTATTACACGGCGTTGCTGGACGATCAGGAATATTCGCCGATCCGTCCCCTCGTCGATTGGCTGGACTATAACGGCTATACCATGGTCACCAAGCCGACCAAGGAATTCACCGACTCCTATGGGCGGCGCAAGATCAAGGGCAACATGGATATCGAATTGGCCGTCGACGTGATCGAGATGGCCGACAAACTGGACCATGTCGTGATCTTTTCGGGCGACGGCGATTTTCGCCGCCTCGTCGAGTCGGTCCAGCGTAAGGGCGTGCGGGTGTCCATCGTATCGACGGTCCGCTCGCAGCCGCCAATGGCCGCCGACGAGCTTCGCCGTCAAGCCGACGTTTTCATCGAACTGCAGGATCTGGCGCCGCAGATCTCGCGCGACGTCCAGCATCGCGAGGCCCGTTACCACCACGACAACGTGGATGACGACGAACCCCTTGACGACGACATGCCCGACGGGATTCCCGAGGACGCGGACCTCGAGGACGCGGAAGACTACGACGACCCGGATGACGGCCCGATGCCGGCCACCAATGAAGGGTGAGCTTCGTCGGACCTGGCCGGGACTGCGCCGGCTGCCCGCGTCTGGTCGCTTATCGCGCCGAGAACCGCGCCAAATTCGACGACTGGCATAACGCGCCGGTCGGCTCGTTCGGCGGCATGGACGGGCGTCTGTTGGTGGTTGGCCTGGCGCCCGGGCTGCGCGGCGCAAATCGCACGGGCCGACCCTTTACCGGCGACTTCGCCGGCGACCTGCTTTACCGCACCTTGATCGACTTCGGCTTCGCCGCCGGCCAATACGGCGCCGCGCCCGATGACGGCCTGACCTTGATCGACTGCCGGATCACCAACGCGGTGCGTTGCGTGCCGCCGGAAAACAAGCCCAGCACCCAGGAACTTAGCCAGTGCCGACCGTATCTCGCGGCGGAAATCGCCGCCCTGCCCCGTCTCCAGGTGGTGCTGGCGCTGGGCCGCGTCGCCCATGACGCCGTGGTGACGGTGCTGGGCCAGCGGCGCGCGGCGCATCCCTTCGGCCACGGCGCGCGTCACGTCATCGACGACGCCCCGACGTTTTACGACAGCTATCACTGCTCGCGCTACAACACCAACACGCGACGCCTGACGCCGGAAATGTTCGAAGCCGTGTTCGCCGACATCCGCGCCGAACTGGACGCGGCCGACTGATCAGCGGTCAATCGCCGAGCGCCGCCTCGACCGCGGCCGTGACCGTTTCGGACATCGGCGCATGGCGAGCCGTGAACACCGCCGCCGGCTGGCCGTCGCGGCCGATCAGGAATTTGTGGAAGTTCCAGCGCGGCGCGGCCTTCGCGCCCATCTTCTCGACAATCCAGCGATACAGGGGATGGGCGTCGCGGCCGACCACCTTTTGCTTGGCGGTCATGGGAAAATCGACCTGGAAATTGGTTTCACAGAAATCCTTGATGGCCGCCTCGCCCTTCGGTTCCTGGCCGCCGAAATCATTGGACGGCACGCCAAGCACCACCAGGCCGCGCTCGCGGTAGGTTTGCCACAAGGTCTGCAACCCCTTGTATTGCGGCGTGAAGCCACAGAACGAGGCGGTGTTGACCAGCAATACGGCCTTACCCTTGAAGGTGGACATGGGCAACGGCGCGCCGTCGATCGCCGTGAACTCGAAATCATGCGCCGATTGCGCCCGGCTCGCATCCGCGCCGGCCACCACGAGGGCGAAGCCGACCAGCGCCACCGCCATAAACCGCCGCGCCTCAACCATAGCGTTCTTCCTTCCACGGATCGCCGACATTGTGATAGCCGCGCGTCTCCCAAAAGCCCGGCGCGTCCCGCGCCACGAACTCAATGCGTTTGATCCACTTGGCGCTTTTCCAGAAATAAAGCTTCGGCAGCACCACGCGGACCGGGCCGCCGTGATCGCGCGGGATCGGCGCGCCCCGCCAGCGCCAGGCCAGTAGCACGTCACCGTCGTCGAACGCCGTCAGGGGCAGATTGGTGGTGTAGCCGTCATGGCCGTGGCAGACGAGGTAGTTCGCTTCCGCGCGCGGCCTCACCACGGACAAAAGGTGGCGCGCGGCGACCCCCTCCCACGGATTGTCGTATAGCGACCACGCGGTAACGCAGTGAATGTCGGACGTGACGCGGCATTGGGGCTCGTCAAGGAATGTCGCCCAGTCCCATGTCACCGGATTCTCGACCGCGCCGTCGACCGTGAGCCGCCAGTCCGCGAGCGCCACCGTCGGCGTGACGCCGAGGTCGAGCACCGGCCAGTCGGTCACCAGGCGCTGGCCGGGCGGAAGCCGGCCGTGCCCGGACGCGCCGGTCAACCGGCGCCCCTCGGCCGCCCATTGCCGCTTGCTGTCGACCAGCTTTGGCCGGATCTGGCCGATCAATCCCGGTTCGACCGCCACCCGTCGTGCCTCGCGCTCGCGCCTAGAGGTTCTCCAACATGGTCTTCATGGTGTTCATGCGCTGGTCGGCGAGTCCACTCAGCGCCTTCTTCGCTTCCTCCACGTCGAACCCTTCGTCGCGCAGGGCCGCATCGAGGTCGGTCTTGAGACGAATGTTGAGGTCGGCGTCCTTCTCGGCCCTTTCGCCAAGCGCGCGCAGTTTTTCGATCAGCGAATCTTCGGCCATGGCAGCGTCTCCGTTCAGGCTTGGAACTATGTTTTCCGCCTGATTTTGACCCTAAACGCCGCGCCGGACAAGACGGCGCCGCATCCAAACAAAATAAGGGCCGCCCCCGAAGGGGCGGCCCATGGATCGCGATGAGATATTGCGGCGGCCTATGCGGCCTTCTTGCGGCGCTGGCGCGCGCGGCGCGGTGTCGGCGATTTATGGTATTCGCCGTCCTTCATGATCATCAGGAAGTTGTCCCGGTCCTGGAACAGCGTGATGTCTTCCAGCACGTCGCCGTCGACCATGATCATGTCGGCGAGGTAGCCCGCCTTGATCAGGCCCAGCTCGTCGCCCATGCCCATCAGCTCGCCGCCATATTTGGTGGTCGCCTTGAGCACTTCCGCCGGCGTGTAGCCGAACATGTTGACGAAATGCTCGAAGTCACGCGCGTTGGTGCCGATCGGCGTCCAGGCGAAACCGTAGTCGCCGCCGGGCAACACGCGGAGGCCGCGCTTGCGGGCTTCCCTGTAGACCCGTTCGGTGTTCTCCATCTTGTGGAACAGGCCCATGTGTTGGGCGACTTCCTTGGTGATCCCCCAGTCGGCGGCCTCGTAGGCGGTGGCGTAGATCGCCCCGGCGGCCGGCGCCAGGAAGATTTCCTTCTTGCGCGCCTCCAACATGTCGAGGGTTTCGTTGGTGGCGAAATCGGCGTGGTAGATGACGTTGAAATGGTACTTCAACGCGAGCCGGATCGATTCGTCGGAGCGCGCGTGGCACGCCAGGTTGACGCCGCGCGAATGGCCGACTTCCGCCGCCGCCGCCACTTCCTCGTCGGTGAACGACAGCATTTCCGCGCCGACCGAGTTCATGCAGAACTGGTCGCCGGAAATGTTGATCTTCAGCGTATCGACGCCCTCGCGCACCATCAGCCGGCACGCCCGCCTCACCTCGTCGGGACCGTCGGCGATGATCTCGATCGAGTGGTGATACATGTGCAACTGCCGCTCGTCGCCCAGACCGCCGGTCGAGGTGATTTCGGGCGACGCGGCCTTGAAACGCGGTCCCGGAATCTTGCCTTCGTTGATCCAGTTGCGCACCGCGATCTCGAGGCGCGGTTTCGAGCCGGCCGCCGAGAACAGGCTGGTGAAGCCGCAATCCAGCATCAGCTTGGCGTTGGCCGCCGTGTGCAGCGTTTGCTCCTCGGGCGGCATATCGCCGATTTCCTTCAGCGACGCGCAGTTGGTGTAGGTGATATGCGCGTGCGCCTCGGTCAGGCCCGGCATCAAGGTGGCGCCGCCGCCATCGACCACGGTCGCGCCGTCGCGCGCGATCTGGTCCTTGCCCTTGGCGACTTTCTGAATGCGGTTTCCCTGGATCAGAACCTCGCCCGGAAACAGCTTCTTGCCACTTCCGTCGAAAACCATCACGTTGGTAAATAGCGTCTGGGCCATAGCCACCTCCCCCAGCTAACGGTTACTTTGAATTTTCCTTCGTGGGAAATCCTAGTCCCGCGAAGGCTCCCCGGTCAAATCACATTGCCGAATCAGCCGAAATAGAAGTTCAACAGCGCCCGATTGACGTCCTCGTGACGTTCGATCGGCGTCCAATGGCCGCAGTCGGGCAGGATCATGGCGCGCGCGCCCTTGATCGATTTGGCCAGTTTCCGCACCGCCGCGGGCGGCGCCACGCCGTCCTCGTCGCCGGTGATCAGCAAGGTCCGGCATTTGATCTTGGCGGCCGGCGCGGCGCGCGCCGCCGCCAGCGCCTCGCAGGACCGGGCATAGCCCTCGGCGTCCTGACGCATCACGAACTCGCGCACCAGCGCCGCGATTTCCGGCCGTGACGCCCGGGTCGCGGCGGAGATCGCCACTTGCACCAGGGTGTCGGCGATCGGCGCCATGCCTTCGGCGCGCGCCAGCTTGGCGCGGTCCCGCAGCGCGCCGCGCGCCGGTTCCGGCGGCTCCGCGAGCGGCCCCAGCAGGACCATGGTCCTGACCTTGGCCGGCGACTTCGCGGCCAGGTGCTGGCAGACGATGGTTCCCATGGAATGGCCGACGAAATGCGCCGAGCGGATTTTGCGCGCCTTCATCAGCGCCACGATGTCGGCGACATAACCGGCCATCGAAAGCTTGCCCGTGACCGGCGAACGGCCGGACCCTTCCAGGTCGGGGCGGATGACGGTGAAATTGCGCGCCAGCACGCCGGCCTGCGGCCCAAAGGCGTTCGACGTGCCGCCAAGGCCGTGCACCATGATCAGCGCGTCGCCCTCGCCGTGTTCCTCCACCGCCAGCATCTTGCCGTTGATTTTCTCCATAACCCCC
>SMVA01037404.1_pt1 | contig 12104 bp, 8 predicted proteins | sample 2456451 | NCBI WGS metagenome assembly SMVA01 (sample SAMN11095933, study PRJNA526329) | marine sediment metagenome | biome: Marine sediment; feature: Surficial sediment; material: Deep marine sediment; isolation source: Hadal surficial sediment | place: Pacific Ocean | collected 2014-05 | depth 0-1...
AGTTTTCGTTTTAGGCTAGTCGCCGTGCGCTCGACAATGGGGAGATATATTCGAAATTCTGTTCCCCTGTCAGTTTCGCTGTAAAAATGAGTAAATCCACCATGTTGCTTGATCACTCCGAAGAGAACCGACAATCCCAGGCCTGTACCTGAACCTTCCGGCTTGGTTGTAAAGAACGGTTCGAATACAAGATCCTGAATTTCTTCCGGTATTCCAGTACCCGTGTCAGATACGCGCAGCAAAACATAACGTCCAACATTTGCCCATGGGTGCGTCTCTACATAATTTTGATTGATAATAATGTTCTCGGTTTCAATGGTGAGCTTGCCACCCTCCGGCATTGCATCACGGGCATTGACTGCAAGATTAATAACTGATTGCTCCAGTTGGCCAGCATCACCTTCGACGATGCCGAGGTTGGCACCGGGAATAAATTCATACGAAATATTTTCTGGCAACAGTCTCTCCAGCAGGTTCCCTGTTTCGTTCAATAGAACATTCAGATCCAGTGGTTCTGTATCCAAAATCTGGCGACTGCTGAAGGACAGGAGTTGCGTGGTTAAATCTGTCGCTCGATCTGCGGCACCAAGTATCTGACTGTGGTAGCCGGACAGTTCAGCATCCTCACGGGTTTTCTCTTCAGCCAGGTCTGTATAACCTTTAATAACAACCAGTAGATTGTTGAAATCATGGGCGACGCCGCCCGCCATCTGTCCAATAGACTCCATTTTCTGTGCTTGCAGTAGCTGTCTCCTGATCACTTCGCTGCCTTCGAGGGCCTGACGCCGGGAAAGTTCCGAGCTTGCATGAACTGAAAAGATAGTCAGCAGGTCTCTTCTGAATTTGAGAGATCCCATTGGTTTATCGTCCATACAGACGAGCACTCCGATGTGCTTGCCTTCGCCATCTAACAGTAAGGCACCAAGGTAACTTTCCATCCCCAGTTCACGCAGGATATCAGCTTCCGGAAACTGTGCCTGAACATTTTCTGGATAAATGCTGATAAATTCATCTGCAAGATTTGCACAAGGAGTACCTTTGAGAGAGTACTCAAAATTCTCTTCAATCTTATTATCTAGGCAGATGCTGAGGGTTTTTATCATATCATTTGCCTGTAATTCCCCTACAAGAACACACTTGATCTCCAATACTGCCGCCAGGTTTTCGGCCAGGGAGTTCAAAAAATCTGTACCGACTTTTCGTTGTGTGCCATTTATAACGGACTCCATTGCACGTTCAAGTTGCTTACGCTCACTGATATCCCTGGTAACGCCGATGAATCCGTTGGGTGTACCGTCTTTTTCGCGGGTAAACCGTATGGTCATTTCGTGGTTGGTAGATCCTCCTTTCTTGTTGCGGAGCGCTGTTTCAATGGTCACTGGGTGTTCAGGGTCCACGCCGATGTCTTTTTCGAGCATTTCGTTAAGGAAAGCGAGTATCTCAGCGGGAGAATCGGAATCGCTAAAGTTAGTGATGCCGAGATCCATTGCCTCTTCAGGTGTATAACCAAGGGCGAATTGAACCGATGGGCTGATATAAGTGAAATTCATATCGAGATCCATGGTCCAGACCACATCAGCGAGGTTCTCAGTTAGAAACTTGAAATGCTGATTACGGGATTGTTCAGCCTCCTCTGCTGCTTCTGTTTTCAGGTTGGCATCATGTAACCTGGCGATAGTTTTAGTCACTCTTGAATACAGATAAATTCCTACAAGGAGCCCCATTCCGATCACCAGGACATAACTTCCCCAGTAGAGAATCCAGCTCGCCGAATTCATGGATGCGGGGATCGGGTTGACCTTTAGGGTGTGGTAACCACCGATGACGGACAATCCGATGATGCCATAGAGCAAACTTGAAAGACAAAAAGCGGTTATGCCAAATCGGGGATTGACGAGAATGCTGGATAAAATCACCGATATGCCCAGAAAGAGGATGCCGCTGCTTTCCAGGCCATGATGGTAAATTGCCTGGATGCCTGCTGCGAACAGCATTGAACACAGCGCGATAGCTCTTGCCATTAAGAAACGATGACGCAAGAGTGCGAGCAGGGCAAGCACGCCATAAAATACAAGGGGCGCGCCCCAGTCGAATGCTGAACGCTCAATGATTGCATAGATGAGCAGCGGCAATGCTGCAACCAGCATGAGCCAGCTCAGTCTATCGACCAATTGTTCTCGCCATTGGGCCTGTTGGCTGAGAATGAAGTTTTTCGAATCCATGGCCGCCATTTTGATGCTATGCAAGGAAGCGGGAATTAATCGCGTTAGATTTCATTATTGCAATTTGAAAGACGTCATACAAATCATGCTGAATTATTCTCCCCAGGCGAGGTAATCTGGAGCGTTTCTTAAAATTCTCTATTAAGCAGTGTTTTGCTACTCGCTAAACACGGCGCCGCCGGGAGTGGTACTAAGATTGCCATTGCATTTGGAATTTTCTGCATTGCCCTTCTGCAGGCCGTTACTTAACGCTCAATCGAATAGTTTCTCGCTGCTGGCAAACAACAGATACACGATGAGTCCGAACAGGGTGACACCTCCCGCTACCTGAAAGACCAGCGCCCAGGAACCTGTAAGCTCCAGAATCACGCCGCTTACAAACACGCCGATGATGCCGGGAATCGTGCCTGCAGTATTGGTAATGCCCATCAACGTCCCTGCATGCCTTGGTGCTATATCCATATGATTGACGACGAAACCACCGGTCACGAAGGCGCCGAAGGCACTGCCCACTGCCATGATGGAAATTGCCATCCAGACAGAATCGACTTCGCCAACGATAAAAAGGGCAATGGACAATCCACCGAAGCCAATTGTCTGCATGAGTTTACGGACTTTGCCGATATCCATCCCATTTCGAATGAGTCGATCTGTAATGTTGCCTGCGATATTCAGAAAAAGGAAAGATGCGATATGCGGGATCATGGTCACCCAGCCGACCGATGCATAATCGACTCCCAGCCCCTTGTTGACAAAGGTCGGTAACCACGACAAGAGTACATACAAAGACCAGTTGTTACAAAAATGAGCGATGATGATTGCCCAAACAGGAGCACATTTTAGGAACTCGATTAAAGGTGGCGTATCGATGGCTTCTTCAGTTGTTGTTGTAGCGCCAGCCTGTATGTAGCTCAATTCATTGGGAGTAATATCAGAATGTAACTCCGGCCTGGCAGTGACCATGCGATACCAGAAGATAAACCACACGAGACCCATCAGACCGAACAGGTAAAATGCCCACTCCCAGCCCAGGCTTTGCACAATGATCGGTGTCAGGATAAGCGCAAAAACGGTGCCTAGTGGAATCCCGCTATTGGTTAGACCGACGGCGCGCGATCGTTCCTGGATCGGAACCCAGCGGCCATAGAGGGAATAGATGGAGGGAAAGGTAACAGCCTCACTCATGCCCATGGCTATCCTGGCCATAATTAAAATTGTGATTCCCAGCGCAGCGGCTGGTGGCGTAAGTAGGGTAAAAATCGACCATAACAGAACGCCAATACCGAGCACCACCTTGCCGCCATAACGGTCAGCGAGTCTTCCGCCTACTATTTGAAGTAGTAGATAACCCACAAAAAATGAAGACAAAACCAAACCCTGGGTCTGCATGTTCCAATCCAGTTCTTCGGCCATTGGAATGATGGCAATTGAGATATTGACCCTGTCGATGTAGCAGATGAAAACGGAGAGGAATGTGAGGATGATGACAATATATCGACGCGGCCAATTTACTGGAATGACTGACACCAGGTGTTCCTCAGTTTAGATTCGTTGTGAGTATACGCAAGTATTGGTTTGATCGCTGGCTCATTTCACTCACCTGGTGATTGGGCCATATCGCAGAGCACCTCTTCAGACATTTAAATTAGGTTCATTTTCACGAATAATGGGAAGTAGTTTTTTTGGATAGTGGTCGGGGTAAAATCTACCTTCTAGAAACTGGTACGAGATTAACATGTAATTTCAAGCAGGAGCTTACCGTGAATTATGTATTGCGACTCGTTCTAACCGTTTTCCTGGTGCTGCCCGTCTTAGTTGAGGCAAGACCCAAAATCGGTCTTGTGTTGAGTGGGGGTGGAGCGAGGGGTACCGCTCATATCGGTGTCCTGAGATACCTGGAAGAACAGAACATTCCCATCGATGTTATTTCTGCGACCAGTATGGGTGCGATTGTCGGCGGCCTCTATGCTTCTGGGTTATCAGTTGATGAGATAGAACGAATTACCCTGGAGATGGACTGGACGGAAAAGCTTATCGACAATGTCCCAAGGCAGGAAAGGTCAATTCAACGTAAGCGAATTGAAGATTTGTTTTCGATACCCGGTTCACTGGGATTTAACGACGGTGAGATCAAAATTCCTTCAGGTGCTATCCAGGGCCAGAATATCATTCTGGAGCTGCAGAGAATCACCCAGCACGTCTCTCATATCACTGAATTTGATCAGCTGCCGATTCCCTTTATTGCGAGTACAACCAATATCGTTACCGGGCAGATGGTTCTGCTAGATCACGGTGACCTCGCTATTGCGATGCGGGCCTCGATGGGAGTACCTGCAATCTTCGCCCCAATCTTAGTCGAGGGTGAATTGCTGGTTGATGGCGGGATTACGAATAACCTGCCCATGGATGTTGCGCGCAAAATGGGAGCGGATATTTTGATCGTGGTGGACATCAGCTCACCGCTTCTGGATAAAAATGAAATAGGCAACCTGATTTCCATTACCGATCAGTTAACCAGGATGCTGACCCGGGTTAATACGATGCAACAGATCGAAACACTGGGCGGTGATGATGTATTTATCGTCCCGGAAATGGGTGACATTTCTTCTATGGACTTTGACAAGGCTGCCCAGGGTATCGCAAGGGGTTATACAGCAGCGGTTGAATCAGCTGCTCTGTTAAAAGTCCTTTCAGTCGCCGGTGATCACCGCGCAATTAAACCCGTAGCACCCCAGAAAAAGATCATGAGTATTACGCTCGACAACACTTCCGGTCTTAACGACGAAGTTATCAATCACCTGATTAAAACCACTCCTGGCGAGATACTCGATCTTGACCAGCTGGAGTCTGAGCTGACCAGGGTTCACGGGCTTGGAAATTTCGTACATGTCGGTTATCGGCTTGCGCACGTGGAAAATGGCATTGACCTGGGGATAGAAGCAAGGAGTAAATCATGGGGTCCCAACTTCCTGCATTTCGGAATCGATGCCGAGAGTGAATTTTCACATGACTCGAGAATCACCCTGTTGCTGGGGTACACACGGGAAGAGGTCACCGACAAAGGGGCAGAGTGGACTTCCTTTGTCGGCCTTGGCGATGAGCCAACACTGCAAACGCTATGGTATCAGCCATTATCCTATAAGCGAGACTGGTTTTTTCTCGCCAGGGCCGGACTCCAGGATGAAGTGCTCTCGGAATATATCGAAGACGAAAAAGTAGCTGAATTCAGTCTGAGCAAGGTATTCGGATTCGCAGGCATTGGATACGAATTTGGATCATCCGCCAATGTTGTACTTGGCCTGAGCAGGACATCAGGGGAGGCCGAATTAGTCATTGGTGATCCTGGACTAGAAGATTCTGAATTTGAAGATGGCGGTGTGATTTTGCGTTATTTATATGACACGAGAGATGATATTGATCTCCCAACCCGTGGATTGGTGTTAGACCTGAATCTTAGTGCCTCCATGGACCTACTGGGAGCCGATGAAGAATTTCAACAATGGGAACTGCTGGCTGGAAAGTTCTTTTCCTGGGGACATCATAGCCTGGGGCTTGGTGTCACCCTTGGTGGTACTAGTGGCGTCGGTAATGTTGATAGTGTTTTTCGTCTCGGCGGTTGGGGTAAGATAACCGGGTTACTCCCGGACCAGTTAAAAGGCAATTACAAGGGCATTGTCACGGCCGTTTATTACCGTCGATATGGAGACATTTCGATCTTCGATGGTTTTATCGGGTCCATTCTGGAATATGGTGGTGCCTGGGATGACAGGGCTGACATCAGCACTGAAAATTCAATTTTTTCGGCTGGAGTCTTCATCGGTGCTGATACACCAATTGGCGTCCTGCAGATCGGAGCAGCAGCGACAGATGAAGGAGATACGATATTTTTTTCACGTATTGGCAGGGTATTCTAGCTGATCATATCATCAATCGAACACCAGGGAATGTTCGAGTAAAGTTTCCCCATTAATCCCTTCAATTGAAAGGTTCACGACGGTCTCTGTTCCGTGCTGCATTAGCTCAACTAACCCGAAGTTCAACTCAGTGCTGCTACTCTTGATTCGGTGGGCATTAGGTAAGGACGCATAGAAAGCGTTCGTATGGGTTAGTCCACCTGAGGTCAATTCGGTCAAATCTATGCCACCTGGCGTTGTTAACGCTGATAGTTCTGCAAACTGAACGCTGCCACTTAACAGGATAATATTGCTAGCCCTTGTTTTGTCGACAAGTCTGAACAGTCTGTTTCTTTCGTTTGGATAATTTCCCCATTCACCTATCGCCTTTTGATCGGGAATAATCTGCTTGCCAGAGACCAGCAGCTTCTTCGGGCAGGTCTCTTCAGGACCTGTTCAAGCCACGACCATTGATTTTCACCGAGTAGGGATCCTTCAGGATCGGGTAAAAAGTTTCCGATGATATCCGGGCTTGCTTTGCCAGTTTTCATGCCAGGATCTGGCTTCAAGGCTGATCTGAAGTACTGGGTATCCAACAGGATTATTTGAAGCCCATTTCCAAATTCGTAACTATGATAAATGCCTTCATGTTGCCATATTAATGAGTCTGAGGGCGCTTCAAAGAAACCCAGGAATATTTTTTTTGATTCCAGCCTGAGTAAAAAATCACGGCCTCCATTTCGGGAGCCATAATCATGATTACTCCAACTGGCGATCATTGGGAATTTTTCCCTCGCTCTTTGAAACGCGGGTTTGTCCAGCAATCGATTCCACTGGTCAGTCAGGAGCGATTCAGTCACTTCCAGTTCTCTTCTACCATCTGTATCTGCGTAGATGGCATTACCGGTAAATATGAATAGATTGGGGCGCCGCGCCATGATGGCATCCCAGATTGGCTGTTGTTGCCACTGTTTTGCCGAGGAGCCGAAAGCGATGCGATATGGTCGCTCTGGTAGAGGCAGTCGAGCATTGCTGGTTGACGGATACAGCCCGACCCCGGCGAGGGATATTAACGATTGAAGAAAATGACGGCGGTACATGACTATTTACCTACGTTAAGATAAGCAGGTAGTTTTTCCTGATAGCCACGTATTGTATACGGGACATAATATCCAGACATTAACTATTCGTACTGCCTATCAGCTGAACGTGCTCATCGACGTAGCGGCTGTGCTGGTAGCAAGAACCGCGTAGGAACTGTATTCATACTACTGCGGGGTAGTTCAATCTGCTACATTGCGTTTGATACTGATAGGGCAGGCATAGGGAAGGCATAGAGATGACACTGACAGAAGCACAATTTAAGGGCCGTACTGCGCCGCTGCTAACCGCAACGATTGGGCAACACCTGGATGAAGTGGCGGCTCGTGACCCCGATCACCTGGCGCTGATTATGCCGCATCAGGAAATACGTTGGAGCTATGGTACATTCATCAAGGAAGTGAACCGGCTGGCCACGGGTTTATTGCATCTTGGCCTGGAAACAGGCGACCGGATAGGTATCTGGTCGCCTAATCGCTATGAATGGGTCGTGACCCAATTTGCCACAGCGAAGATTGGGGCCATCATGGTCTGTGTCAATCCAGCCTATCGTTTGTACGAACTGGAGTACGCACTTAACAAGGTCGAATGCAAAGCAATCATCAGTGCACCCAGTTTCAAAACCAGCAAGTACCTGGACATGCTTGTTGACCTTGCCCCCGAATTAAATGATTGTGAGCCGGGTAGTCTTCTGTCTGCAAAGCTTCCCCATCTGAAAACTGTTATCCGCCTGGGTGAGGAGAAGTCACCCGGAATGTTCAACTTCGGTGATGTGTGTGACATGGGAACACAAGCCGAATCAGATCGTCTGGCAGAACTTGCGACCACACTAAAAGCGACGGATGCAATCAACATCCAGTTCACCAGCGGCACCACGGGAACGCCAAAGGGAGCAACACTGACACACGCTAACATTTTGAACAATGCCTATTACGGTGGCCAGAGCATGAATCTGACTGCCGAGGATCGGATTTGTATTCCTGTACCGATGTATCACTGCTTCGGAATGGTCCTGGGTACACTGGTTTGCGTCTCACATGGTGCAACCATGGTCTTGCCCGGGGAAGTTTTCGAACCAGTACAGACCCTAACCGTCGCAGCTGCAGAAAAGTGCACGGCACTGCATGGTGTACCGACTATGTTTATTGCCGAACTGGACTTGCCGGATTTCAAGGAATACGACCTGAGTTCATTAAGAACCGGCATCATTGCCGGTTCGACCTGCCCGATTGAATTGATGCGAAGATTGATCGATGACATGGACCTCACTGAAATCGTCATTGGTTACGGGCAAACAGAATGTAGCCCGATTAATACAATGACAGCAATTGATGATTCATTGGAAGCACGTGTGACCACTGTCGGTGTTGCTCATACCAACTGGGAGCAGAAGATAATCAGTGAAGATGGTTCAACTGCCGAGATTGGTGAAACAGGCGAAATCTGTTCCCGTGGTTACGGTGTTATGCAGGGATACTGGGGCGACCCGGAACGTACCGCTGAAACTGTTGACAAGGAAGGCTGGTTACATTCTGGTGATCTGGGTGAGATGGATGAAAATGGTTACGTAAAGGTCACTGGCAGGATCAAGGACATGATTATTCGCGGGGGCGAGAATATATACCCTCGTGAGATCGAAGAATATCTCTATACTCATCCGCTGATTCAGGAGGTGCAGGTATTCGGAATTCCTCATCCCAAATATGGAGAACAGGTTTGTGCCTGGGTGCAGGTCAAGAATGGTAAAAACCTGACCACCGAAGAGATCAGGGAGTATTGCCAGGGCCAGATTACTCACTTTAAAATTCCCCACTACATCAAACTGGTAAATGAATTTCCTATGACGGTGACAGGTAAGATGCAAAAATTTGTCATGAGAGATGAAACGGTAAAAGAATTGGAAGAGATGGCTTAAGAGGGGGTGAAAATGCTCTTCAGGCAGTTATTTGATCGCGAATCTTACACCTACACTTATTTACTGGCTCAGGACTATGGCTGCGAGGCCATTCTGATCGATCCAGTGCTCGGGCAGGTAGATCACTACTTGCGATTGCTCGAAGAAATGCACCTAAAACTGCTCAAGGTTGTTGATACCCACGTCCATGCTGACCACATTACCGCCGCAGCGGAACTGAGAGATCGAACTCGTTGCATTACCGTTATGGGCGAAGAGAGTAGCGTTGATTCTGTTTCCCAACGAATAAGCGATGGCGAAACGATCGCGATTGAAGGTGTATCCCTCACTGCCTTGTATACACCCGGCCATACTGATGATTCATATTGTTTCTTGATGCCAGACAGGGTGTTTACGGGTGATACATTGTTAGTTCGTGGAACGGGAAGGACAGATTTCCAGAGTGGCAGCGCTGGTGATGAGTACAACTCCATTATGACGAAACTGATGACTCTGCCTGATGATGTTCTGGTATACCCGGGGCACGATTATTTGGGGAATACGGTTAGCACAATTGGTGAGGAAAGGCAGCACAACCCGCGATTAAATATCGGGGACAGGGCGGCATTCATAGAACTGATGGAAAATCTCAACCTGGACAACCCCAAAATGATGGATGTTGCCGTACCCGCAAATCAAAAAGTAGCGATGGCACAACAGGAGATTGATGAACAGGGCTGGTCGTTTTCGGCAGCTGAGCTTAAAGCACTTCTTGCTGAGGATGGAGCGCTGTTAGTAGACCTGAGGGAAGATTCTGAAAGGGATAAAAATGGATACATAGAATCATCAGTTAATATCCCCTACACCAATATTGATACCGTGATCGCTGAAAATGGTATTTTAAGTAAGCTTGCCAGGGCAACCCGGAAGAAACTGGTTTTTTACTGTGCCTACGGTGAACGATCAGCAATGGCATTGATCGCTGCCCGTGAAGCAGGGCTTGAGAGCTTCCACTTAAAAGGTGGCATGGCAGCCTGGTCGCACCACTAAAGGGAGTCGGAGCATTGATGTTGTGAACATTAATACTCTGACTCCTTTCACGACCCCTTTTATCGATTACTGAGTTTTTTCTCGAATTCCAGGTTCTCCATCTGCTGGGTAATTTTTATGGCCTCGTCGCTGCGCATGCGAACTTCTTTCGACATCAGGGCGTACTCTTCTTCCAGCTTCAGCCGTTTTTCGCTTTCTTTTGGCATTGACATTACCTGGGCGTAAACTTGTTGTGCCTTGACATCAAGGTTAACGATGATCCTATTACGCAGGTCATCGAGGCGATTTTTCAATCGGGCCAATTCCTCATCAATCATGTCCATGGATTGCGATCCTGACAATATTTTGATTCAAATTTTAACTTAGGCCCGTACCCTAGTCTATTGTATATTCCCAGGGATCCCACCTCCCGTCGTGATTGTTGCCCGACCATCAACAAGTTACTGCGGCGAGTGCGGAGACGTAATCGGGATAAATCACCAGGATCAAACATTGCTTCCTTAGATCCAGTTTGTCATTAGGCCATAAAAAGTGGCATTGTTAGTATGTGTAATCAATAAACCCCTGGGAGATTATAAAGATGGCGATTGATTTTGAAGTTGAACCGGAGTTTCAATCACAGGTAGATTGGGTTCAAAAACTTGTGACTGAAGAGATAGAGCCACTCGATCATTTCATGAGTTCGGGTCGAAGCAAGGATGGAGCGCGATTGGATGCAGATGGCTGGAAAGCAATCCGCGCCTATATCAAGGAATTACAACAGCAAGTCAAGGATCAAGGGCTGTGGGGTTTTCACCTTGGGCCGGACCTCGGTGGACCAGGGCTCGGACAGGTAAAGCTTTGTTTGTTGAATGAGATTCTTGGCCGCACACGTATGGGGCCGACTATCTTTGGCTGCCAGGCGCCAGACACGGGTAATATGGAATTGATCGCGCATAATGGTACTGAAGAGCAAAAGCAAAAATATCTGGAACCTTTGTTATCGGGTGAGATGCACTCCGCCTATTCCATGACAGAACCGCACGCAGGTGAGCCAGGTGAGTTTAAATGTACTGCGGTTCGTGACGGGGATGAATGGGTAATCAATGGCGAGAAGTGGTTTACCTCCAATGGTGCAGGGGCTGATTTCCTGATCGTAATGGCTGTCACCGCACCGGAGAAACCGTTGCTGGAAAGGGCCTCAATGTTCATTGTCGAGCGCCAAACAGAAGGGGTTGAGATTATACGCAATGTTCATGGATTGGGCACACCACTCCGAGAAAATTACAATACTGGGGCCGGCCGTGGCGGTCATGCGTACATTAAGTATGACAATGTACGTGTTCCAGCAGATGCCTTGCTAGGCACCGAAGGCGGCGGTTTTGTAGGTTCGCAAACGCGTCTGAGCGGTGGTCGGGTACATCACGCCATGCGTGCGGTGGGCGTTTGCACAAAAGCTCTGGACATGGCCTGTGAGAGAGCACTCAGTCGCCGTGCCAAGGGTGAGTTATTGGCTGACCTGCAGATGGTACAAGCGGACCTGGCGGATTCCTACATTCAGCTTAAGCAGTTTCGCCTGCACGTGCTGTACACGGCCTGGCTAATTGACAAGGTTGGCTCCTACACCCGGGAGATCCGGATGGAGATAGCGTCCATCAAGATCAGTGCTGCAAAAGTGAATCACGATATTGTTTATCGAGCGATCCACCTGCATGGAGCGCTGGGTATGTCGAATGAAACGCAATTGGGCGAAATGTGGATGTCAGCGCCCCAGATGGGGATCATGGACGGCACAACTGAGGTGCATAAGGCTAACCTGGCGAAGCTGATGTTACGGGATTATGAGGCGTCCGATGATTTGTTTCCTACCTATCACTTACCTAAACTTATTGCGAAAGCGCAGGATAAGTTCGAGAAGGTCATTGATCACTATCTGACTAGCACCGGCCCCTGAGGCCAGACTAG
>SMVA01107277.1_pt1 | contig 12103 bp, 10 predicted proteins | sample 2456451 | NCBI WGS metagenome assembly SMVA01 (sample SAMN11095933, study PRJNA526329) | marine sediment metagenome | biome: Marine sediment; feature: Surficial sediment; material: Deep marine sediment; isolation source: Hadal surficial sediment | place: Pacific Ocean | collected 2014-05 | depth...
AATGGTTGGTGGAGGGGAGGCCAGCACGTCATCCCCGTGAGCTTCTAGCGCCACATAGTCGTCCGATATAAGGCCGGCCCCTTCGTCGACCAGTCGCAGCGTCAGGTCTGACTTGCCGGCGCCAGACGGCCCTGTGATAACCACGCCGTCTTCTCCCAGGGCGACGCAGGATGCATGGATATTATTGCTCATGTTGCGGCTCCTATGCGCTTGGCAGGCTGATAATAAAATTGGCGCCAATGCGATTGCGATCCAGATCACCAGGTTCAAACAGGTTCTCGGCCCAAATCTCGCCACTATGGACGGCCACTATTTGTTTGCAGATGTTCAACCCAAGGCCGGAATGGGTGCCAAACCCGTCTTCTTCCGGGCGTTCGGTGTAAAAACGATCGAAAATGGCCTCTAGTTTATCCTCACCAATACCGGGCCCTTCATCCATGATTTCTACCCGAATACGATTATCGACCTTGCGGGCCGCAATTTGGATGGTGCCACCGGGGGGGCTGAAAGACAGGGCATTGTCGATCAGGTTGCGGATCACCTGGCCCAGATGGCCTTCAATACCAGTGATCACCAAGGGCTCGTCGGGCAGTTCCAGCGACAGGGTTACATCCTGATCCTGGGTCGTTTCCTGATAAATCTCGATGATGGTGGCCAGCATTGCCGCGAGGTCGACGGATGCCATTTCGCCGCGCAACAGTTCGGCATCCAGGCGCGAGGCATTGGATATGTCGGTGATCAGGCGATTCAGTCGGTTGACATCGTCCTTGATAATCGCCAGCAATTTGCGTTGCTGGGACGGGTCTGCATCCAGATCCAGAGTTTCGATGGCGCTATGTAACGATGACAGGGGGTTTTTCAGCTCGTGCGAAACGTCGGCGGCAAAGGCCTCGATAGCATCAATACGACGATAGAGCGCACGGGTCATGTCACGCAGGGCCCGCGACAGGTCGCCCAGTTCATCTTGTCGGCCCGTAAAGTCGGGCATCTTGATATCGCGCCCCCGGCCCAGTCGGACCTGATGGGCAAAATCGGCAAGGCGGCGAACAGGCCGGGCAATGGTCCCTGCGAGAAACATCGACAACAGCGCTGTGACCACCAGGGCGACGCCAAAAACCTCTAGGATGGCCAGGCGTTCCTGGCGCACGACCTCTTCAATCTCGGTGGTTTCGACCGACACCAGCACGGCCCCTAACACGCGATGAAAGCGTTGTACCGGGATGGCGACATGCAGCATCAGCGTGCCATGGTCCGTCAGTCGAACGGCTGTGGCCATATCACCCTGCAACGCCGTCAGCACCTCGACATAGTCGCTGGCCTTTTGCTCTACATTTTCAAAGTAAGGCGGATAGTCTGGTTCGGTTGAGATTGCCTTGATTAGCCAGGCCTTCAGATTGGTCCAGGTTGGGCCAATGCCAGGCATTTCGTCAGGCGGCAGCAGCGGGTGTGTCAGAACCTGGCTGTTGGGGACCATCAACCGGCTGTCCAGCAGGATGTCACCATTCAGGCCAAATAATCTGCCTCGGTTTTGTGCGCCCACGGTCAGTCGCTGCAAGATGGCCCGAGCCTGCCCTACGTCTACGTTTCGTGTGTCGGCCCCGCCTGAGGCAGATTCCCCCAGAGCAGCTGCGACCATTTGAGCCTCTGTTATCAAGACGCCAAGGCGTGTTTGCACCAGACTGGACCGGAACTGGTTGAAGTACAGAATACCGCTGACCAATATCGCCAACGCCAATATGTTCAGCAATAAGATTTTGCCGGTCAGGCCGGATACGCGACCGCGACGACGATTACGACGCTGGTCACGATCAGCGGCGTGGAATTCGTTTTCGATATCCTGGTCTGCGCTTCTTACCATGGCAGATCATCGTTATGACGAAAGCACTTAGTCATTTTCGGCCGTGTATTTGTAGCCGATGCCATACAGGGTTTCGATATTGGCAAAGTCTGGGTCCGTATCGCGAAATTTTTTACGCAGCCGTTTGATGTGGCTATCGATCGTTCGGTCGTCAACATAGACCTGGTCGTCATAGGCGACATCCATCAGCTGATCACGACTTTTGACGATGCCGGGTCGATTGGCCAGAGACTGCAATATCAAAAACTCGGTCACTGTCAGATTAATCGCTTCCCCGTTCCAGGTGCAGGTGTGGCGGGCGGGATCCATCGACAGAGCTCCTCGGACCAACAGGGCGTCGCTGGTTTGGTTGGGGCTGGTATCGGCCCGACGCAACACCGCCCGGATTCGTTCGATCAGCAACCGTTGCGAGAAAGGCTTTTTGATATAGTCATCAGCGCCAAGCTTTAAGCCCAGCACTTCATCGACTTCGTCATCCTTCGAGGTCAAGAAGATCACCGGCATGTCGGTGGTTTTGCGCAGGCGTTGCAATAATTCGATGCCGTCCATCTTGGGCATTTTGATATCCAGCACCGCCAGATCAGCAGGTTGGTGTGCCAGGGCGGCTAGCGCTTTGGTCGGATCGGTATAGCTGCGGACAGACAGGCCCTCGGCCTCGAGGGCCATGCTGACGGATGTGATGATGTTTCGGTCGTCATCAACAAGTGCAACTGTGTGGCTCATAGACGCCGCTTCTCCTTAAACCCCTGGATTGATTCAGCTGTGGTCGCTCTGCGAATCGAGCTTATCACGTACAGAACGATAACAAAGCGTGTGATTTAAGTGACCCAGAACGACAGATTGTGGCTTGTTTTTAGTCGGTAACCGGTTGTCGACACAAGACTTGTCACAAAAGTGTCAAAATCTATGAATCTTCGTTTGCAACCAGTGAAGCACACGCCTATACCGGGGCAACCAAACCGGCCACGGGGTATGCATCTCGTGGCTCCGTTTTTTCTCCCTACAATAAAGCGGCAGGAGAACATTTAGTGCACCACACAAGCGGCACGCGTGCTGGTAAGGTCGGTCTTGACCAGCAAGGAATAAACCCCACAAAAGACGTCAACTGGAATCTCGACTCCGCCACACTTGTGGAAGAGGCCATCCAGCGTAAAGAAGGCCACCTTTCAGCCGGTGGCGCAGTGGTTGTCGAGACAGGCGTACACACCGGGCGGTCTGCCCAGGACAAGTATATTGTCCGTCGTGCGTCCTATGAAGACGACATCTGGTGGGACGCCAGCCAGGAAATGTCCGGCGACAAGTTTGACGCCCTGTGCGACAAAGTTCGCGCCTATCTGGGCGAACAGGAATTGTTTGTTGCCGATCTTTACGCCTGCGCCGATGCGGATTATCGCCTGTCGGTGCGCGTGATCAACCAGCACGCCTGGCATAATCTGTTCCTTCGGCATCTGCTGATAGAGCCGCCTGTTGAAGATCTGGCAGAGTTCACGCCTGAATTTACAATTTTGCACGCGCCTGATTATTTTGCCGACACTGAAGTCGATGGCACCCGTACAGGCACAGTCGTGGCGCTGGACTTCGAAAAGCGCATCGCGTTGATTTGCGGCACCACCTATGCCGGCGAAATGAAAAAGTCGGTCTTCTCGATCCTGAATTACATCCTGCCGGGCCAGGACATCATGTCGATGCATTGTTCGGCCAATGTCGGCCCTGATGGTGACTCCGCTGTCTTCTTTGGTCTCTCGGGCACGGGTAAAACAACCCTGTCAGCTGACCCAGGTCGCACACTGGTTGGTGATGACGAACATGGGTGGTCAGATACATCTTTGTTCAATATCGAGGGTGGTTGTTACGCCAAGGTGATCCGCCTGTCGGAAGAAGCAGAACCTGAAATTTATGCCACCACACGTCGTTTTGGCACCGTGCTGGAAAATGTTGTCATGGACATGGAAACGCGCGAGCTGGACCTGGATGATGCCACCCTGGCAGAAAACAGCCGTGGCGCGTATCCGATGTCTTATATCCCCAATGCATCGCCGACAGGTGTTGCAGGCCATCCCAACAATATCATTATGTTGACATGTGATGCCTTTGGCGTGATGCCGCCAATTGCCAAGTTGACGCCAGAACAGGCGATGTATCACTTCCTGTCTGGATACACAGCAAAGGTTGCGGGTACCGAGAAGGGCCTTGGCAACGAACCACAGGCAACCTTCTCGACATGCTTTGGTGCGCCATTCATGCCGCGTCACCCGTCTGTGTATGGCAATTTGTTGAAAGACAAGATCGCCAAATACAATGTCGATTGTTGGCTTGTGAACACAGGCTGGACCGGTGGTGAATACGGCATCGGCGAACGGATGCCCATCAAGATAACCCGAGCGCTGTTGAACGCGGCCCTGGATGGTTCTTTGTCCAAAGTCGACATGGTTGTCGACCCGAACTTTGGCTTTGAAGTCCCAGCCGAATGCGTGGGTGTTCCAAGCGGTATTCTGAACCCTCGGTCAACCTGGTCTGACCCGGCAGCCTATGATGCCAAAGCGCAGAGCCTGGTTGCCCAGTTCATTGAAAACTTTGCAAAGTTTGAAGATTACGTCGACGACAATGTCAAGGCTGCGGCCCCTAACGCTGCGTAGTCTCGGCTCGCTTAGGGGTATGTAATTACAAGAAAATGTGCGCAGCTGGCCTGCGCACATTTTGTTTGGCGATCACATGAAGTGACCGGCTTGGGTCTATTTGTTATAATCATCGCTTGTTTTGAAATCTGAATGGATTGCGTCTTTATGACACGTTCAAAAAGCTGGGGATTTCCGCGTTGGGGCGGATATGGTGCCACGGACACTGAGGCCGTAACCGTGCGTATGTGCGAGTGGGAAGACTGTGATGTTAAAGGCGACTATCCCGCCCCCAAATTCCGCGATTCCAATGATCGCTACTGGTTCTGCCAGGAACATGCGGGCGAGTATAATCGCAACTGGAACTATTTTGACGGCATGAGCAAAGAGGATGCGGAAAAGACCAAGCGCAAGGAAGAGAACTTTGCCCGGGGTTTCCGCGAGGCCAACACCTGGGAATATGTTGATGCCGGCCTGACCAAAGAAGAACGCGAGCGCCGCACCGCGCTTGAGGTATTGAATTTGACTGAAGGGGCGACCGAAGCCCAGATCAAGGAATCATTCCGGACACTGGCAAAGAAGCATCACCCTGATACAAATTTGGGGGATGCAAGGGCCGAGGAACGCTTCAAAAGCGTGTGTACAGCCTACGAAATTCTCAAATAGATACAGACGATTATGCGAGCAGGAAGTTTACATTGGCCGTGGCAATGGGTTTGTTGCGATCTTCCTGCCAGGCCGTGGCACGCATGTTGACGACGCGGCGTCCCACACGCGTGGCAACCGCCGTTGCAAAGGTGTCTTGGGCCGCGCCCGACCGCATATAATCCACGGTGATCGTGACGATCTTGGGCATGATATCTGGTTCCAACTCGCACGCGATCTGAAACAGCGACGCCATTTCCAGCACAGCGCTGATCGTGCCGCCATGCAAGGCGGGGATTTCTTTATTGCCGATCAAATCTTCGCTGTAATGCATGGTGGTGATGAATTCGTCACCTTGTTGCTCAAGGCTTAGGCCCATAAAACCAGCATAGGGAACGACCTTTTGCAGATCGCTAAAGTCACCCTTTTCTTTCATGGCCTTCATTGCCCCCACGACAGACATTACAGATTCTCCCGCGTGTCGGTACCCGCCGGTCCCGTGAACATGAAGGTCGCGGTCGCATTGGCAATCGGTTCATTGCGGTTTTTGTGATAGGCGACGCCGCGCACAAAGGCGATACGGCGCGTCATCTTGTAACATTCTGCAAAAGACAGCACATCTTTGCCGACGGTGGCTGGCTTCATATAGTCGATGCGCAAATCCAGGGTCGCAAATACGTTATCGCGGTCTGTCCGAGCGGACACGGCATAGCCGCAGGTGTTGTCCAGAAAGGCCGAGATAGCGCCACCAGAGAACAAGCCATCTTCTGGGTCGGCGACCAGATCTTCCCGATAGGGCAGTTTCAGCGAAACCCCCCGCGGCGAAAAGTCCAACAATTCAATGCCCAACGCACTGACATGGGGGACTTCGGCAAGAAATTCCTGCCGATCCCTAAAGAGTTTTGAAAAAACAGATTTTACCATGGGTGTTCCTATTGTTCGGCCAAGATTATGCACCACCAGTCGTGGGCTGCAAGCGCAAACCTTTCGGCACAACACTGCGTTCCATCAACTCGAACAGGCCTTGGGTCAATAGCGCCAGCGTTGCTGCGGGAATGGCACCCTGAAGAATTAACGACATGTCATCGAGGCGAATACCGGTCAGAATTGGTTGGCCATAACCACCCGCGCCAATCAGCGCGCCCAATGAGGCCGTCCCGACATTGATGATCGCGGCGGTTTTGATGCCGCTCATGACGCTGCGCGCCGCTAGGGGTAGTTCGATTTTTCGCAAAATATAGGCCTTGGGCAGGCCAAGGGCCTCGGCAGATTCCCGCAATGGTCGGGGGATGTCTGACAACCCCGTATGCGTGCTGCGAATGATCGGCAACAGGCTGTACAGGAACAACGCCATAATGGCCGGCGGGCCGCCAATCCCCAACAATGGGATCATAAAGACAAAGAGAGCAAGCGACGGGATTGTCTGGACAATCCCTGACACGCCCAGGATTACATGCCCCAAGCGGGGCCGACGATAGGCCGCAATGCCCAGGGGAACAGCCAGGATGATCGCTGCGCCCAATGAAATGCCGACAAGGACCAGATGGTCAATTGTATTGGTCCAAAGGCGCGACCATATTTGGGTGTCCCGTTTCTGAGTGGGCTCGGCATCTGGATGCAAAAAGTGAACAGCGACAGCTTCTTCTGATTGGCCGTTCAGGGTAACGGCAGCGTTCATCGACATCATGGCCTGTTCATCGATGGATGCTTCAAGCCGTCTAAGGCTTGCTACCAGGTCAGGTGCGTGCTCGATCAGGTCTTGCCGGTAGAGAACCACCGCGTCATATCGCGGAAATAATCCAAGGTCGTCTGTCAGTACAGCAACGTCATATTGGGCTATCTTGGCGTCGGTTGAATACAGATCCATGACATCAATCGCGCCGCTGTCGAGGCCGCGATAGGCCAGATCATGGTCCAGGCCCCGCACGTCTTGTTGTGGCAATTCATAGGCTGCCTGAAGAGCAGGCCACCCGTCCGCACGGTTCATGAACTCATTGCCGAACCCAAATTTCAGTTCAGGGTGTTGTCGCAGGTCAGAGATGCTTGCGACACTCAGGCTGGCGGCCTGCCTGTTGGTCATGCCAATAGAATAAGTGTTGTTGAAGCCCAAAGGTGCGGTGATCGCCAGGCCACGAGAGGCCAGGACGCGGCGAAGTTGATCGTCCGACTGGATTTGTTCGTTGACCAGGATTTCCTGCTTCAGCGTCCCGGTATATTCGACATAGAGGTCGATATCGCCGCCGAGAAGGGCCTCAAAGACCACCCTGGTGCCGCCCAGTTCGGCCCGGTGTTTGGCGACCAGGCCGGCATCGCGTGCCAGCTCGGTCAAGATTTCGCCAAGGATCACAGATTCAGTGAACTTCTTGGATCCAATGACGATTTCAGCGCTATGGGCGGGCACACACAGGCTGATCAGCAGGGTGAACGATAGGAGCCATTTCATCATGCCATCAGCTTTCCATGGTCATGTGGCGCTGGGCCTGAATAAATTTGGTGACGAACGGGTCGGCAGGGCGGGAACGCAGATCATCGCCTGATCCGGCCTGTACAATTTTGCCATCCTTCATCAGCACAATGGTCTGGCCAAAAAACAGGGCTTCGGCCATGTCGTGAGTGACCATCAACACGGTCTTCTTCAACTCAGCAAATATGTCGCGCAATTCGTCCTGAAGATCCGCCCGGATCATGGGGTCCAAGGCACCCAGCGGCTCGTCGAGCAACAAGATGTCCGGGTCCAGCATCAAGGCGCGCATCAGCGCAACCCGTTGGCGTTGTCCACCCGAAAGTTCCAGTGGATAGCGGTCCAACAAGTCTGGTGGGAAATGCGCTAGGGAACAGAGTGCTGCCAGTCGGTTGGTCTGGTCGGTGTCTGACCAACCAAGGTGATCGGCCATGATCAGCGTATTTTGCCGGGCCGTCATGTGGGGGAACAGGCCACCTTCCTGGATAACATATCCCAGATTTTGCCGAATCGCCGGAAGATTGGCCTGGTTCAAGGCTTGGCCAGCAAGGGTCAGACTGCCTTGATCAGGCTGTACAAGACCGGCAATCAGCCGCAAAAGCGTCGACTTGCCACAACCGCTGGGACCAATCAGCACTGTAGTCTGATGGGCAGGGATCGTCAGGTCTATTGCATCCAGGGCAGCAGTCCCGTCATACAGTTTCGATACATTTTGTAGGTCAATCATCTGCCAGCCCTCATTATTGGCCGCGTATCGGAATTGTGGCGAATAAACGACAAGACATGGTCCAACACCGGTGCCCGCCAGCGCAACGGGCCTGCAAGGGCAAGGAGGGTGCCTACATGGGTTAGGTTCGGGTAAACCCTGGTTTCGGCAGACGCACCGAGATCGGTCAGGGCTTTGGCCAGCCGATGGGCGTTTCGTTGGCGCACAACGATATCCAGTTTGCTGGTCAACAACAGGGTCGGGGGAGCATGCGCATTGGCGTAATTGACCGGCTGGCTTTCCATGGATTTTGCTTTGTCGCCAAACACTTCCAGAATGTCCATATCCCTGATGGGCAAAAAGTCATAGGGACCCGACATGCCGATCAGGCCGGCGAGCTTGTGCCCTGCGTCATCAAAAAATTGCCTGTAGTCCGAATTGAGGGCTAGCATGGATGCAATGTGAGCCCCAGCAGAGTGCCCCATGACAAAAAGATTATGCGGTGACCCGCCATAGGATTTGATGTTGTCAGCAGTCCACAACAGCGCCTTTGCCGCGTCATGAATAAAGTCTGGGAATTGTACTTCGGGATAGCGCCGATAGTCTGGCACAAGGCAACATACTCCATTGGATGCCAAAGCCTGGGCAACAAATTTATAGTCCTGACGGCAGCCCTTCTGCCAACGGCCGCCGTAGAAAAATACAACGATGGGCGTTGATTTGGTCATGGCGACGGGGGCGTACAAATCGACAAAGGCATCGTTGTGGTCGCCATATTGAATGTCAGCCGTCAGCTTGACCCGCCGCATGGACAGCGAACCATTGAGGGCGGCCAGCGGCCAGTCCCGAAACAGTCGCTGCCGCACAGCCGGATAGGCCCCAGTTGGCGTATCAATCGATGGCGCAGTGTCTGACAGAATTTGTCCCCTGATTTCCCGTAAGCCAGTTCAATCAATAGATTTTGATAGAAACAGACCCTAGCAGCCATTGGCCAGCCATGCCATCATGCGCAAATAATTTAGGGCTCACAGAAAGGGATAATACATGGCTTATGATCGTATTCTGAGCCCCATTACGATTAATCAATTGGAGATTAAGAATCGCGTTGTTCGCACGGCCCATGGCACCAATCTGGGCGGCGGAGACCTGAATGACGACCTTATTTCCTATCATGCAGCCCGTGCGCGCGGCGGTGTGGGTCTGTCGATTCTAGAAGCATCCGGCGTGCATTATTCAGGACCTATGACCTTGAACGTATGGGATGATTCGATTGTTCAGCGCTATCAGTTGCTGATGGACAGGGTGCGCAGATATGGCATGCGCATGTTCTCGCAACTTAATCATCTGGGCTATGACTTAGGCCCCACGGGTGAACGTCCATGGTCTGCGTCGGAGACCGTCAGCCCAGGCAGTGGCATGTTGTCGATTGCGATGTCCAAAGACCAGATTGCCGAGCTGGTGCAGTCCTTTGCAGAGGCGGCTGGCCGAGCTGTCGAGGGGCGACTTGACGGGGTCGAAATTCATGCAGCTCATGGATATTTAATTGCTCAGTTTTTGTCGCCGGCGACCAATCAGCGCACCGACGAATATGGCGGCACGCTGGAAAATCGCATGCGGTTCTATATGGAAATCCTGCAAGCCTGCCGCGATGAAGTTGGGCCGAATTTTGTTTTGGGCACCCGCGTCGGGCCGCAGAATTTTCGGGGCGGGCTGAATGTCGAAGACCATGTCGAGATCGTCAATCGCGTCTTGGCCTCGGGTCTTATTGACTATCTGAATGTGTCCCATGGGTCCTCTGCCAATGCTCACAAGATCATCGGTGGCATGCACGAAAAGCCAGGATATGAACTGGCCATGGCTGCCCAAATTACCCGCCTGACGGATCTGCCGACATTGGTCACCGGACGCTTCCGGACGCTGGCAGAAGCCGAAGGAGTGCTGGAGACAGGGGCTGCGGACATGGTCGGGATGACCCGTGCCCATATTGCTGACCCGGATATCGTCTACAAGTCGATGGCCGGTCGGGAAGCTGATGTGCGGCCGTGCATTGGCTGTAACCAGGGCTGTGTCGGTGGTCTGGCGATGGGGCGCATGGGCTGCACTGTAAACCCGGCCGCTGGGCAGGAAGATCGCCTGGATGACGGTATCTGGTTCGAAGCCGCCGAACCCAAAAGCGTGCTGGTGGTGGGCGGCGGGCCTGCGGGGATGGAGGCTGCCCGTGTTGCCAGCAAAAGGGGCCACAATGTGACGCTGGCTGAGGCCAGTTCCACCCTTGGCGGCATGGTGCAAATCGCCCGAAAAGCTCCTAATCACGCCGATATTGGCGACATTGTCGACTGGCAGATCCGGACGCTTGATCAGATGAACGTAATTGTCCTGTTGGATACAAAGGTCGATGGTGAGATGGTCAAAAATATGAAGCCCGACGCCATTATATTGGCAACCGGTGCGTCGCAGAGCCTGCAGGGCGAGCAGAAATCTGTCCCTGGATACCGACCCAAAGGCATGGACCAGGATCATGTTATCTCGACCAGCCAATTGTTGTCAGGCCACCACAATCAGATCGGTAAATCTGCGTTGGTCTTTGACGATGTTGGCGGTTATGTCGCCATTGGTGCAGCTGAATATTTGGTCGAGCAAGGCACACACGTGACCTTTGCCACCAGTCTGTCGAGCTTTGCCCCCAAAACTGAACTCAGTCTGGCAACCACACCTGCCTTGCAACGTTTGTTTGCGACGGGAAATTTTGAGCTGAAGACGCGTGTTGTGCTGGAACAGGTTGGGACAGACCACGTTACCTTGGGGTCAGTGCATTCCGAACAAACTGAGGACGTGCCGGCCCAAACCGTCGTTATGGTAACGGCGGGCCGGCCCAACGATCAGCTGTTGGCAGAACTTGAAGATTTTGAAGGGACCGTGAAAGTCGTTGGCGACGCCATGCATGAAGACTTTTTGCCTGCCGCCATTGCCCAGGGCAATCTGGCCGGCCGTACTATTTAGTCATTGGGCTATTTAGTCATTGAGCTATCTAGTCATTGGGCTATTGGGCGGCGGTTTCTTGTTCGGCTGCGAAGTCTTCTTTTAGTTTGAACTTTTGCACTTTGGTCGAAGACATCGGCCATTCTGTCACAAACCGCACATAGCGGGGTATCTTGAAGCTGGCGATCTGGCCTTTGCAAAAATTGATAATGTCCTGCTCTGTGGCCTTGGCACCGGGGTTTAACTCTATATAGGCCGCGGCCACTTCCAGAAGCCGATCATCAGGCACACCGATGACCTGGGCGAGTTTCACCGATGGATGCTTGGCAAGGTACGATTCGATTTCGATGGCTGCGACGTTTTCGCCGCCCACCTTCAGCATGTCTTTGATGCGTCCGTGGAACTGGATGTAACCTTCCGCGTCCAATAGACCCAGATCGCCTGTTCGAAACCAACCATCCTTGAACGCTTCGGCATTTTTCTCTGGCGATTTGTAATAGCCCTCAAACACCGAATAACCGCGACAGATGATTTCGCCTTTTACGTTTGCGGGTACATCTTCAAATGTATCGGGATCCACAATGCGGACTTCAATCCCTGGGAAGGGTTTGCCGCAGGTGTGCAGGCGAGTCTCCAGGCTTTCATCCGGGTGGTTATAGGCGATGACACCGCCCACTTCGGTCAAGCCAAAAGCCCCCGTCTGGACGGCTTGCGGAAAGGCGTTCTGGAATTTGCGCAGGACGTCGACGGGCGCCACATTGTTGATGCGTCGTAGTTTGGACAGATCGGTCTTTGCAAAGTCGGGATGCGTGATCAGCTCATTGGTGATGGTCGGAAAG
>SMVA01183563.1_pt1 | contig 12102 bp, 9 predicted proteins | sample 2456451 | NCBI WGS metagenome assembly SMVA01 (sample SAMN11095933, study PRJNA526329) | marine sediment metagenome | biome: Marine sediment; feature: Surficial sediment; material: Deep marine sediment; isolation source: Hadal surficial sediment | place: Pacific Ocean | collected 2014-05 | depth 0-1...
GAGTTTTCTTTCACTGCAGAGCTTAGCGATAATTCCTGTGAGCTTTCAGGCAGCTCGTCAAATTCAATAAATTCCATCTTGTACAGCCAGCGCAGCGTAAAGTCCATAATCCACGGACTGAAGATGAATTGCAGCAGAACAATCACCACCGCGGCGCCCAGGGCGATTTTTGGACCCAACCCAGCAAACTCAACCGCCGAAATGAGTACCAGTGTCATCACGGCATACAACCCGGCCAGGGTCAGGAAAGAGCCAGCAAAGAGGTTGGATAAAGGTGTCAGAGGCGCAGCGCGCCTTGTGGTCTTTGCCAGGGGTTGGCGGTCGTTAGCAGGCACCACTGGCCCTTTACCGGTTTTTACCGGTGGCTCTTTTTCAAAATCCAACTGCAGTTGTTTTTCCCTGGCTAATAGTGCCTTTAGTTGGCCGCTCGAGAACCACAATCCTTTGGATTCAGGACATTGGTAAAACTTGATTTCAAGATCATAGATGATTGTATCCATCATCCGTTTGCTAACAGGGGACTTGATGTTTCCTTCTTTTAAGCATTCCTGCGCCTTTTTTAGTTTCTTTGCAATCGTCCTTGGGTGGCGTGTAAAGTGAAAGATCTCACCCCGGTCTAACCAGACTCCCTTACATGCTGGGCACTGATCCACCTCGACTCCCTGGCGAGTGAATAGCAGACGCATCTGCGAATTTGAACAAGCGGGACATTTCATGATCGTATCCTTGCCCTGGAAAATACGAAAGCGGCATAACAATAAAAACACATGGAATAAGGCGATTTCACGTGCATACTGATCAGTGGTTCTGCTTTGCAAGTGAAGGGGGACATAAAAAGTTGAAGATTAAAAAAAGTTATGATTTACCGTTTCCCGTGGGGCGTGTTTTTGCAGCCTGGGTTTCCTTCGGCACGGCGAGGTGACTGAAATAGATGTGACATTCTCCACTTCATCCACCGGCACCCTGGTCACGATATTACACTCAGGTTTTCAAAAACAGGAGAGTGTCGATAATCACAACTCGGGCTGGGATGGCTACATCTCGGGATTTATCGCTTTCTTGCAAGGGTAGAATCTGCTTTTTACCTGCTAATGCGAATATGCCAGTCACTGCCAGAGCCAATGCCATATTTGCTGGCAAAACTGCCCTGATTAATCGCAATGCTGACTTCACCGCTTGAATTCATAAACATCAGGTTTTCACCCAATGGCACTGAACCGAAGGATTTTGCATAGGGCAATGTACCCTGCCAGATCACATCGTCCTTGTGTTTGATGACGACCTGGAACAACTCACCGAATTCAGGGGCGATTTTTTGAAACAGCACCCGATCCATATTGAAGGAAATATTACCCAGTCTGCCGGTTCCGCCCGTGACCAGACCCATCAGGGCACCCTCTTCAAATGTAGCCCTGGAAACTTCCAGCATTTTCACTTTTGGTTCTAGCAGTGGTCCAACCTGCTCAAAGGTGATAACACCGGCTGCGAGTCTGGCGCCAGTGTAGGAATAGACGTCGCGACCATGGAAGGTGTGTGACCAGTCAGTCTCCCGGCGTCGATTGACAGATTCATCAATTTCCCGAACGGCACTAACGCCATAACTTTGTGCAGGCCCCGATAATGAGCCATTGTCAGGGCTAACGAAATAAAGACCGTTCTTTGTTTCCAATACCACTGACTTGCGATTCGTGCCAACGCCAGGATCAACCACCGACACGAAAACTGTGCCCACGGGCCATGTTTGTGCGTTGTATTCCAGACTGGCACTGGCGGCTGCGATGTCATACAAATCGATCAAGGGGCGAACGTTGAATATGTCCAGGTCTTTGCTGACGGTGTAGGCAACTCCTGACATCACATGCCCGGCAAAGTCAGCCTGTATCACTAATGCGTTTACTGCATTTGCCTTCTGGGTGGCAGGGTCAGCTGAATCATTCATCCGTTCACAGGCGGCGGTAGACACGGTGATGAGAAGGGCGGTGAGGAATTGGTTCGAGTGCTTCATTAATTTCCCGGTGGTTATCATTTTTTGCCACATTCTACACGCTACTCGCAGCTGGGGGCAAAACTACTGTATAAAAATCCATAGGTAAGCCATGCCATTGAAAGTGCATCGATAAAGATTATTGTGTACATCTAGATTAGTTATTTAATCAGTTGCTCAAGAGAACAAGGTAATGAACAGTCCTGAATTTCTGAAAATGAACAAGCATAATTTGTTGTTCCTGGTGGTGCTAGCGCTGTTATTAGCAACAAACCTGCAGATTGCGTAGGAGAACACCTTTACAGCCTGAAAAACTGCCAGTGACATAAACGATTCCCCCCAACTCGCCGGTTCCTCTGGTTCCGGCTTTTTTTTGCGCGTTAGAAGGCAATGCTAGTTGATTATTTCAATATCACGACGAGATAACTCGTAGTCCAATTGTCCAAGGCCGACTTGCATTGAAGAAATAGCCTCCATCAGTTCCTGCCGGGCGCGAAGTAAATCCTGGACAGAGTCATCCCCCAGACCTCCAGGCGCGAGAACTACCAGGTGCTGAATCGCTTCTGAAGTTTCTTTGATCGTATTTTGCAGGCTTAGCAGAATGTCACCGTCTGCGGGTGTCACATCTCCCACGATTATTCGACGCTTTCGATCCAGTTCAACCAGGCATTGTTTTCGATACTCATCATCCAGTGCCATCACCAGGTAATCACCGAAAGAGTAGGGTAACTTTACCGTCTCATAGGGCGAGAAGAACTTGTCGATCTGGTGGGCCCATTGCCTGGCGCTTTCGTCGTAATCTGACTCCTCCTCAGGTATCTTGAAGACCGGGTCGATATTCTTCTGCCAGCTAGTATCTTCGTGGTAGGAAAGCACGGCCCGTTTTGCAATCGTCAATTTTGAACTGCCCATCTCGTCCTTCCAGTTCTTCACGTAATAGTCATGAATGATTCGACTATAACTATATCCAAGTGCTACGAGGTCCATCAGTATCACCCTGCTTAAATGGGGACTGTTGATCTTGCCTAATCAGCCTTGATTTGGCAAATCGGCTAAAAGTTGATAGGAAGTAACGATTCGCGACAGCGTTGTGATCCAGCATAAAGTGCCAAATATGCTCGCGATCAACCAGAACCAGGACGGCAATAAACACATGAGTACCAGGGTGGTGATGGTTTCGAATCCCTCGGTTAAGCCGCCTAGATAATAGATAGATTTCGTGCCTCTAAGGGTCGTTGTCAAAGATCTTTTTGCCGCGAAGATCGATAGCGCTAAGAAAGATGAACCAGTGCCGATGAAACTGAAAATCAGGAAGGCGCCGTAGAGCGCCTGGTCAGGAAGGGCGAGGCAGAACCCGAATATGACGGCGCTGTAGAAGATGAAATCCAGAACAATATCAAGGTATCCACCTGCATCGGTAATTCCCCGGTCGCGGGCAATGGCACCATCGAGGCCATCTGCGAAGCGGTTGATAATGATAGCAGTGAGCGCTGCCATGTATAGTTGAAATGACAGCAGCGGAATGACGGATAAACCAATGATGAAACCGGTGATGGTGACCTGGTTCGCGGTAATACCGGTATTGTGAAGGCCTCTGGCGATTGCATCCAGGGGAGGGTCCATGTATCGCCTGAACTGGGCGTCGATCATTCTTGTATCTTCATTCTTGTATGGTCATTCTTGTATGGTCAGAGCTGATGAGCAAAATTTTTCAATTGATCAATAATGGCTTGCGGATCCTTCTCCTTCAATTCACGCGGGTCAATTGCTATCAAACCCTGGTCGATATGATGATTCCGGGTTCGTATGCTCGGATCACCATTTTCCAGAAAATGAACCAGGTCACGGATTGCAAAGTTGTCATCACTTGCGCTAATGGCCACGCGGCTGAATTCCCTGCCTGCCTCATCGGGTTTCAGTGCCAAAGAAAAACAATCGAAACTTATCAATTCGTCCATTATTTTCTGATTGCGTAACTTCAATTGCGCCCTGTGGGCTGTTTCATCCAGGTCCTGGTATTCGTCCATTGCTGCAAGCAAACCAAAGATTTGTTCTTTGCCCACCTTCATGGTTCTGGCAATACCGCGAAATTGCAGTTCACAGCTTTCGATCAGGTCGGCCTGCCCGGTGATGAAACCAACGGTTGGGCCACTGAATGCTTTTCCGCCAGAGTAGGTGACCAGGTCAGCGCCCGCCGAGATGTAGTAGGTCAGGTCTTCTTCTGCCGCGGCGTCCACTACCACAGGGACTTGAAATGCCCGGCATAGTTCGATGCAACGACCGAGTGGAATCATATTCTGCTGCACGCAGTGATGGGATTGTACGTAAAGAAAACCGGTGAATTCTTCCCCTGATTCCAGCGTATCCTTTAGCAGGCGTTCGGGAACCGAATTCGTATCACCAATGATCCAGGGCTGACCACCGCCAATACTAATCATCTGCTGCACGCTCGCACCGAAATTGACGGCATGCCCGGCTTGCAAAATAATCGAATGATCATCCTGGGTGTAAGGAAGTTGTTGCACCTTGTTTAAATTGTTTCCTGTAATCAAAGCAGCAATGCTTATCGCCATACCCGCTGCAGCACCGGTCGTAATGCATGCCGCCTCTGCACCCGTCATGGCTGCTATCTGCTCCCCCGCAAGACGCCTGAGTTGAGCCAGGTCAACGTGTTGACCCGCTGCTTCAGATTGTGCCCTGGCAACACTTGCAGATTGTGCGGAGCCACCCAGTGCCGTTAGTTTCCCGGCGGCATTAATGATTCTTGGAATTTCAACCATGGTCTGGTCCCGAATAGTTTGATCCTAGATTGCCCCTTCTGCAGTAAACAGTTCGCCTCGCACCAGTGTATAGACCGGCTCGATCCAGCTGGAAGTGGTGCGAACATTTCCCTCTGAATCTTCGACTTCCCTTTGTTCATCCGTCTCCCTGAATATGCTGATGTTAGCCGGTTTGCCCTCTTCCAGGACACCAAAACCACGATCCAGCAATCCCAATGCAGAAGCAGGGGCCAGGGTGGTTGCCTGCACCACATCTTCAAGGCGCAGGCCCAGGGTTCTGAATTTTGTCATTGTGCGGGCCAGGGAAACGACATAACGATTGATATTACCCATGTGAAGGTCACTGCTGATGGTGTGAATTGGCATACCCTGCTGCAGTGCTTTTTCGCAAGTGGTGAACGAGAAGGAGGAACGACCGTGAGCGATGTCAACAATCACTCCCCGGTCAACCGCCGCCCTGAATTCAGGTATGACTTTGCCGCCATAACCCAGAACGCCCCCGACCTTGCCGTGATAGGCGTGAGTAACGATATCGCCGGGCCGCATCAGTTCAAGGACTTCTTCAATAACCGGTGGCGCGTTACCAAGATGAACCATCAGGGGCGTGCCTGTTAGCTCGGCCGCCTTACGTCCAATCCTGACGGCTTCTATTCCCATTAGCCCTGTGTGGGTTGATGAGGCAAGCACCTTGACGCCCAGTATCCACTCGGGGTTTCTCTCTATCGCTTTGACCGTACCGCTGAGGGAAATAAGCTCCGGTTTTGCCGAATGTCCGCCCTCAATCCCGGGCAACCCGGGTGAGCCGATATTGCAAAGTGCGTAGGAACCCGTGTGCTGGGTATCGATAACGAATTCCTTAAAGGCATCGATAGTTCCGGATCCGGCAGAACCCGTATCGACGAGGCAGGCGACACCCTGCTTCACGCCAATTCGGTCTGCTTTTAATCTTGAAGTCCTGAATAACGGGTGATCGAAGATGTGACAGTGCATATCGATTAAACCGGGGGTGACATACATGCCGCTTGCGTCAATAACTTGCCCGGCGGTGGAATCAGGGCTTGTCCTGGCAGTAATCCTGGTGACCTCTTCATTTTCAATCAGCACATCAGCTTCAGAGAAGCTGTTGTTACTCTGATTGTATACCTGGCCGCCCTTGATTAGCGTTGTGGTCAGCTTTGTGGACATTGTTTGGGAACCATAAAATTGAAGTCGTATAGGGGATGTATTAAAACATCAACTGCTGTTCAAGTTAATCTAGCGGCTTTTTGTCAATATCTACCGCCGTATCTGGCCTGGTTTAATAGTTGTTCCTGGATACTGTGCAAATCCTCGGCATCCTGATCGTTTAGATCCAGTCGCCTGATAATCGTTTCAACTTCGTTCGGGTTTTGGCTCAGCCAGTGATAGGCGACTTGCATCTTGAGATGCCCTGCCGAGTCTTCAGGCAGTTCCTCTAGCAGTGCAATTGCCCTTTCCGGGTCCTGGATTGATGACAAGGCTGGGCCCAGTGCTGCTTCTTTGTTGGCTGAATCCGGGATGGATTCGATCCAGTCAAGTGCGGCATCAACATCGTTATATACCCAGGTACCTGAGATCATGCTGTACAGGCCGCTGTAAGCGGAATCGCTGGAACTATCATCAAGCAGTGCAGCAACTGTCGACGGGTCAGACTGCGCCCATGTTTGCAGTACTGAATATCTAGCCGCTTGAAATTGAGGTGAGTCACTGTATCTTTCGAGCCACTCATAAGCGTCGCTGGGGTTCATTTCTGCTTTTCTCTGTGCAACCTGTTCTAACAGAACACCCTGCATTTCCGGTTCTGAGTCCAACCGTGTCAGCCAGTCTTCTGCAATATCTGGATAGCTGTAGAGCGCTTGAAGGGCTGATAGCTTGACGTCTTGAGGGTACTCCGGTCCGAGAGTCAGCAGCCAGGCCATGCCTTTCTCGGGTGAATGCTCAAGATAAGCGTATGCAAGACCCTCAACGACTGATTGCTTGTATTGTTCGGGGATAGACTCAACATATGAAAGTGCTGCAATTTCGTCAATCTGAACCCATCTGGAGATCAGGCTACTCATGAGGAAGTAATCGCCTGTTTCAGATACCCAGGATTCAATCTCAGGCAGCGCCTTGACCGGATCATGATTAGCATAGTTCATTAAAACCTGCTGCCTGATTTCTTTATCGTCTGGTGCATACTGTTCCATCATCTGCAGTGCTAATTCCGGATCCTGGCCTGATTGCATAGACAGTATTACCGCTAAAAGCTGTTGTCTCTCATTCAGGTTTGTAAGCGCAGCAACGTTTTGCACGGCAGCCTCAGGGTCCTGTTGGTACCAGCGTGCTGCGGCACTGATCAGCATGTCTAGTCGCCGGTTGTCGGTTCGCAATAGTGCTTCCTCGAAAGCACTCGCGACAGGCATTCGCCGCAACCTCACCTGCTCAACGATCTGCTCAGAATAGCTGCCAAGTTCCAATTCAACCTCAGCCAACAGGCCGCTTCTGCCAAGGGTTGGGTCATCCAGCAATCGAGCGCCGATGTAGTATTTCAACTGTTGGTTTCTGATCGATTTGAAATAGTCAATTGCCGCCTCGGGATCCTGGCGAACCCAGCTGGTCACCACGTGAGAGACGAATATATTCTGCTCCATGGTACGATGGGTATCGATGAATTTCAGTGCGGATAGTGGGTCCAGGACTACCATCTTCTCCAGTAAGATAAACGCGATGCTGTAACTAAATAGTGGGTCCGGATCGCGAATGACGACTGCAAGGAGTTCGTTGAGTCGTTCGAAATCACTGGCCCTGGCGATGCTGTAGGCGAAGTACAATTGTTCAAATATATTTTCTTGCTCGTAGATATCACTAAATTCTAACTGCCGGGAGAGCTGGTTTTCCCCTGCTGAAGGTTGTTGTGTGTCCTGTTTTGTTTCACTCTGCCTGGGGGAGGCAATTCGTAGCGTTTCTGGCGGATCGTTTCGGGCTATCCAAAGACCAGAAACCAGGCCCAGGCCGCCTGCCGCCAGCAGGGTCATTAAATATCGAAATATTGGTTTCATGGTTCGATTTGGCTTTTCACCTTCTGATCGAGAATGTATCAGACAATGGCATGATGAACAGTCTATATATTGTTCTATATATTGTCGCACGATAATGTCAGATCATAAGATAAAGGCACCAGAAAAATACTTATCGACGCCATCGTCAATGGTAGAATAATTGCGGTGGCTCAATAACAAGAAAAAAGGGGAAATCATGGCAGAGTCCAACCAGTTAGCTACCGGGCGCAGTATGCGTAAAGTCGCGGCAACCGCGCTCGCCGGAACCAGCATAGAATGGTATGACTTCTTTATTTATGGCACCGCCGCGGCGCTAATCTTCCCCACTGCATTTTTCCCTTCTGACATGCCGGTGATGGTCAGTCTTATCGCAGCCTTCAGCACCTTCGCAATCGGTTTTGTAGCGCGTCCTATCGGCGGTGCCGTCTTCGGTCACTTTGGCGACCGTGTCGGGCGCAAGTCAGCGCTGGTCACGGCACTGATGATGATGGGAATAGCGACCACACTCATTGGTTGTTTGCCAACCTATGCATTGATTGGTCCCGCTGCCCCGCTGCTGCTGACATTGCTGCGTTTTACCCAGGGTTTTGCCGTCGGTGGACAGTGGGGTGGGGCCATGTTACTTGTTACAGAAAACGCACCGAGGAATATGCGAGGGTTTTATGGTGCCTTTGCCCAGGCAGGCGCGCCTGTTGGATTGATACTGGCAAATGTCGCGTTTCTGGTCGTTGACGGTTTCCTGACAGAAGAGCAGTTCATGGACTGGGGATGGAGAATTCCGTTCCTTCTCAGTGTGGCACTGATTGGTCTCAGTCTTTATGTACAATTGCATCTTGAAGACACGCCAGCATTTAGAGAAATGCAGAAGGTTCGGGATAGGCGCAACAATGAAGAGTCGTTGGCAGGCGCGAATATTGCTCAATCCAGCTCGCCGGTTTTGGAAGTTATCCGATCACATCCTCGTCAGATTTTGCTGGCTGCCGGGGCTTTCCTCGCTGTGCAGGTAACTTTTTACATACTGATTGCGTTTGTTGTCGCTTACGGCACCAACCCAAGCGGCCTTGGACTGCCCCGGGAGATGCTCTTATCCGCCGTCCTTATTTCTTCACTGGTACAGATTCCGGTATTGTTTTTAGCTTCCGCCTATTCTGATCTACACGGTCGCAGGGGCGTCTATATGCTTGGCGCAATACTTGGGGGTTGCTGGGCTTTTGCACTGTTTCCGCTCATTGATACCGGTGAGTTTCTGTGGATTGCAGTCGCCCTGTGCGGTGGGCAAATTTGTATTGGATTGATGTACGGGCCGCAAGCTGCGTTTCTCGCCGAGATGTTCAGCACCCACGTTCGTTATTCAGGGGCGTCTCTGGGATATCAGTTAGGGGCCATCCTGGGCGGCGCTTTTGCACCTATTGTTGCCACCGCTTTGTGGGCGGGGTTCGGAACATTTTATATTTCAATCTACATTGCACTCGCTTCAGCATTAACATTGATATCCGTGATGCTGCTGACAGAAACCCATGGCACAGATCTCGATGACGCCGGTGTCCGGGTACGCAGCCCCAGCACTCACCCATGATAGTACTGGTCGGTACCTATACCCGGGAAACAGAATCCGAGGGAGTTTACGCCTTTGATTATGACACTAAGTCAGGTCATCTTGAGGCCATTGGCGCCAGCGGTGGAATCGATAACCCTTCCTTTATCATCAAACATCCTTTACTTGATGTCGTATATGTCGTCAATGAAGTGGGCGATTATCGCGGTCACGAAGGCGGGGCTGTTAGTGCATTTTCATTGAATTCGGGCGGAAGGTTATCCTTGACTTGCCAGTTGCCTTCACTTGGATCAGACCCTTGCCACCTGGAAATAAACAGTACCGGCACCCTGCTGCTCGTTTCCAATTATTCCAGCGGCGCGCTCACCTCATTTCCAATCAACAAGACCGGGCACCTCAAAGATTTCGTTAGCCGCATTCAGCACACTGGCAGTAGTGTCGATGCCATCAGGCAGAAAGACCCTCATGTCCATTCCATGAAAATGGGAAAGGATGATAAATTCGTTTACGTGGCAGATCTGGGTCTGGATCAGTTAATAGGATACCCGGTTGACGAATCCGGTAATCTGGATACTGGTGGCCGAATATCTTCGAAGTGTCGACCCGGCGCCGGACCCCGACATTTTTGTTTTGATTTACTCCGTGAATGTTGTTATGTCATTAACGAACTCGATAACACCGTCGTTTCCTGGTCCGTGGGTGCCGATAGTGTTTTGACAGAAATCGCCACGTATTCCACATTGCCGGAAGATTACGACGATGCCAGCTACTGTGCCGAAATCCAGCTTTCACCCGACGGGAAGTATCTCTATGGTTCGAATCGAGGCCACGATAGCCTGGTTGTATTCGAGGTAAAGGGTAATGGCATTCTGGATTTCGTTCAGCACATTGAATCAGGTGGCAAGCACCCTCGACACTTCTCGATGACGCCAGACGGCGCGGGGTTAATCGTTGCCAATCGCGACAGCAACAATCTGGTGATCTTCAACAGGGACCTTGCCACTGGCAGGCTGAGCCCAGGCGGCGAAACCGTATCCGTTCCGGCCCCTGTTTGTGTCACATTTTGCGAAACAAGCCGCTAGCAGGTGGCTAGGAAGTCTGCCTGGCCCGCTGCCTCCTTCTTCTTGCTATACCGTCTTCGGCCTCGCTCATGTCAGTAATAGAATCCAGGTTCTCGACAAAGGATTCATATGAAGCGTCCGTTCCAAGCCGAGATCCATTGTTAGCATACATTGCTGCCGTAGAGAAATTCCCGCCAGCTGCCTGGAATATCCTGCCTGTGGGCGCTTCTTCACTACACATGTAAATTACCGCCGGGGTTACGAGGCCGGGAGCCCGTTCCGCTGGTGGGTTGTCAACATCAATAGGGTCGCGACCTGGTAAGTCTGCCGTCATTCTCGTTGCTGCACCGGGAGCAAGGCAATTGATCTTGATATTGTGGCTGGCGCCTTCGAGTGCCAGCACATTCATAAATCCGAGCATAGCCATCTTCGCCGCGCCATAGTTGGATTGTCCAAAGTTTCCCCAGATCCCGGAACCGGAAGAGGTGCATACGATCCGCCCATAGTTTTTCTCATACATGATGGGCCAGGCAGCGTGAGTGACATAAGCCGTACCATTCATGTGTACATCCATCACCAGATCCCATTCATCTAACGTCATATTCTTAAAAGACTTGTCTCGCAGAATACCGGCATTATTCACGAGGATGTCGATCGTGCCATAAGCATCAACTGCATCGGTGATAATGCTCTTGGCGCCTGCTCGATCCGACACAGACGCCTTGTTGGCGATAGCTTCTCCCCCGGCGGCCTTGATTTCGGCAACCACCAGATCAGCAGCATCGCCGTCACCGGAGCCATCAACGCTGCCCCCGAGATCATTGACAACGACTTTTGCTCCGCGCTTTGCAAATTCCAATGCATGTGCTTTGCCTAATCCACCACCGGCACCGGTGATGGCAACGACCTTACCTTCGAATTCACTCATTGAGTTTCTCCTGTTGGATTACATGTTTTACTTTTGATTTCTATTTATTGTTAGCTGTTCAAGGATTCTTTGATGCTTTTCCCGCGTTAAATCGTAGTGGTTATAACACCATACGGATACCACGGCAAAACCGGCGACAATAGGGCCATATAACAAGCCCAGGTTGAACAAGGCATCTGCAGGAATATCTGCGGCAGTTTTAACATTTTCTCCGGTTGGCCAACCGATAACATCCAGCGCAATCCCCGCGACTAACGTACCTAATCCCGAGGCACTTTTGTTTGAGAAAGAAACCGCACCGAAAAAGATGCCTTCCTGGCGCTTGCCTGTTTTTAATTCGTGCTCATCGGCAATATCGGCCACCATGGACCCGAAACTGACCAGTGCCTGCACGACACCAGCGCCCTGCAGAAATTTGATCGTCACCAGTGTCCAGACCAGTTCGGAAGTACCGTTTTCCGGGAATAAGTCAGCGAGACGCAGGATGACGGGAAGGATTTGGCAAACGGCCCACCAGGCAGTACCAAATACGACGCCAGGTTTTTTATCCCACCTGGCATGAAGATAGCGGGTAAAAAAAGTACCGATAATGACGCCGATAGGAGTCGCCACCTGGTAGTAGGTCATATCCGCAGAATCTAGCTCCCAGAAAAAAGTGTTCATATACAAATTCAGGGCGCCATCCACACCCACCATCAGAAAGACGATGATGACGCCAATAAACAACCAGCGAAA
>SMVA01431042.1_pt1 | contig 12102 bp, 7 predicted proteins | sample 2456451 | NCBI WGS metagenome assembly SMVA01 (sample SAMN11095933, study PRJNA526329) | marine sediment metagenome | biome: Marine sediment; feature: Surficial sediment; material: Deep marine sediment; isolation source: Hadal surficial sediment | place: Pacific Ocean | collected 2014-05 | depth 0-1...
CCATTGCCATATTGTGTGTCCTTTATGAATCTGTTACGGTGATCACATCCACCGTCTTATCAGGATTATAACTAAAAGTTAGAATATCGTCCTGATCGTCGATAGTGTCGACCGTTTTGTCAGGATTGTATGTAAAATCTATATCAGTAGTAGAACCACTGATATTGAGAACTGTTTTATCCACGTTATAAGAGAAGGTTAAGGTCTCCTTCTGCTCTCCGCCATCTAGCAGCCCTTGGCTGTCTGATAGCTGGGATATGTCTCGTACTGCGCTGCCTCCAGCAGCACCACCGCCTCCCTTACCGTCCCTGCCTCGCAGGTCTGTCCACTTACCCCATACACCCTCGGACTTCTCGAACCTTAGTGCAGTGTCTCGCCACTGGTGTTCCGGTATTTCACCAATATCTCCCTTATCGCCCGGTTCGCCTTTGTCTCCACGTTCTCCAGATATTCCATCTTCTCCAGGTGGGCCTTTCTGTCCTTCCTTTCCATCTGGACCATCCACACCACGCATGCCATCGCTACCATGCACCCCATCATTGCCATCACGACCATCATCTCCTCTTTCTCCTTGAGGTCCCTCAGGACCCATTGGTCCCATCACCCCATCAAGGGGTTTAGGAAGTAATTCCGCTAAAGATACCTTACGGATCTTAGGCACGCTGAACACCAGCGTTAGTCATAATATTCTCAACGTACTGGTTCACACCAGTGTGCCGTTGGAAGAACTCTTCTTTACTCATCGTCTTAAGTAACCTGGCTAGGCCATTAGGCCCGAAGTTGTATGCAGCTAGTGCCAGCTCTAGGTCCTCGAACCTATCAAGCTGTTGTACCAGATACTCTGCTGATCCTTCAATATTCTCAAGAGGGTCTTCTGGATCTACGCCTAGGTCGGCTGCTGTTGAAGGTAGGAGTTGTCCTAGCCCTACAGCTTTCTCGCCGCTCTTATTCGAAGGTCCGAGTTTAACACTGCCATCAGCAGCAAAGTGTACCCAATCAGACTCTTGTTGGATAAGGGCAAGCAGGATATTAGGATCAAGTCCTACTAGGTCTGCTTGTTGTATAGCGTGCTCCTTATGAGCAGGTACAGCATTCCTAGAGATGTCAGGATCTCGTCTGGATGTCTGGTCTATGATACCAGAAGTACCTACCTGTTCAAAGCCTTCCTCTGTAATACGGAAGAGATTATCCTCTGCATCTCGTACAATGTCGCCTACGTCAAACTTAGTGAGGTCTGGTTGACCTAGGATTCCTTCTATCTGTTCTGCGAAACCACCACTGTTGATTTGATCTGCTACCTGTGCACCCCACTCGTCTAAGCTAGTTACTCCACCAGCTATCAACGCTTGTGGGTTACGCATGACATTAGTAAGAGTATCATTTAGATACCGTACAGTATCATTAGCTTCTAAAGCACGAGGGAAGGTACCACCAATTTGAGAGGGGTTCCTTGCTAATTGTGTTATAAAATTACCATCTCTAAGAACGCCTGTCTCAAATCTACCACGACGTGAGCCAACACCAAAGGCATTAACTGCATTCGGGTTCCATTGAATCACTAAGCCTTCACTTACATTACTCCTGGCTATCTCAATACCTGTAACTCTTAAATCACTACCAAAAGCTTGAGCAATAATTGCTTTAGATGCCTTGTTGAATAAATTCCATGCTTGTGGATCATTAGCAATCTGACTAAGAGGCTGTTTCACTAGCCCTTGTCTGGATATCGCATCTTGTACTGCCGCGTTAGCTGCGTTAGCATTACCTGCTTGTATACCTGCATCCAACATAATAGCAGCAGCAGCTGCTTGTTCTTCTGGACTCAGGTCTGTCTGTGAAGGCGGCGGTACTGCGTCTAGGTCTTCGTCAGTAACAACATCTTCTGGTCTTCCAGCTTGGTGTCCAAGCATCGAGCCTCCAAAGATGTAGAGCTTCTGAGCGTCTACAGCTTGATAGGTGTCCCAAGCATTTTTCATTGATGGACGAAGTTGAAGGTATGCTTCACGTGCAGCTGGTCCCATACCCATAGCGAGGCTAAGGAAGTCTGCCAGTGCTGCACCAGCTTCTTCTCCATGCAATTTTATAACTACTTGCATTGCTGGATCAATTTCCATTCCTGCAAGGAAGATTGCATTAGCAAATGTAGCTGTTTTCCTCTCATAAAACTTAGCAAGATCAGAGTCTCCGATCATAGCTAGGTGAGTCTTTAATGCAGTATCTAGAGAGGCCTGTGCATTGTTAAAGGCTGATTGTGTATTTTCACCAGGTCTTGTACGTATAGCTTCTGCAAGCCTATTAGATGCAGACCTATGTAACTCATTTGCTTGCCTAGACATTAACTCTATGCTTTGGAAAGCTCCGAATGTATCAAGCTCAGGCTTAAATAGGAGTGCGTTCTTAGACAAAGCTTGAGTTAACGCGCTAGTATATTCTGAGGTCATATCAGCGTTGCTGTTATTACCAAGAGCTGTGTCTCTATCTAAGTTTCTCGCGTGTACTGGAGCTAGTATGTCCGCAGTTAGGAGCCTCATAGTATCAGCAAAGGGAAGTCCGAGAGTACGAGATGTCTCAAGCGCCTTTTCTACCATCTCCTCATGAAGAGTCTGTTTACCACTACTCTGTCCTCTACCTATTCCAAGTAGTTTCTGTGTAGCTGCACCAGATGGATCGAACCTTAGTTCCCTGGAAGCTACTGCTCGTAGCTGGTCAGCAAATCCAGGTGTTGCATTAATTGCTTGTCGAAGAAGGACCTCTGCTTCAAGAGCAATATCTGATTCTGATATTAAACCTTGTTCTCGGGTTCGACGTAGTCTCTGGGCTTGCTCAGTAAACAAATCAATGCCCCTAGTATCTACACCTGTGAGCCTTAGGTCAGTAATCTCACCCGAGATAGGATCTCGGATTTCCTCTGCGCTGTTAAGCACATTGACTACTTCAGCCTGTTCTCTTAGGTCCCTTGCTAGGCCACCCTTAGCGGCTCCTAGTATGACATCACCTGCTATGACACCGAACCCGGTAATCGCTGCTGCGGTAGCATCATCCTTAACTCCGGGTGCGTTTACTGTTGCCGTGTCAATTTCGGCTACCCGTTGTCTTGCTGTATCAAATCCAGGCATTATTGCTCATCTCTCTGTTCACTTGGTTCACGTGTTGTGATTGGAATGTTGAAGTAAGAGTCCATCTCAGACACCAGAGGTGCTCTGTAATTCTCCCACCATTTCAGACGTTCTATCTCTAACTGGGATTTACCCGTTACTATACCTAAAGCTTTATCAGCAAAGGTTTTATAGATATCTCTCCATACCATCTCATTGTCTACCATATCTTTCATCAGTAGTATCTTACGACGCCACTTACGTTTTACTTCCTCTGGTACTGGCTGTCCCTTGTTATCATACTTGTTAATTTCTCCTCTATACAAGTCCCATGCATGCATAAGTACTCGTACCTTAGAGGCTTTGTAGTCAGCAGCAAACTTGTTCCTTTGTGCAAACTCTCGTCCAACTACTTGGTCATCTAGCTTTGCACCAATGGCTACCATGATCTCAGTGATGGTATTATAGTGCCCTCTCGTAACAACATTAGCATTTCTAGACAGAGAAACGTCCATCTCTCTTATCCACCAGTATCTTTCTAGTTGTCCCCATGTAGAGGTAGGAGATACTGCTAGTTGTGTTGCATCCCTAATCATATCCATTGTAAGGTCAAGAGCATCTTGTTCATTAGGAACAAAATCGTCTTTAACGGTAGTTCCAAAGAAGAATGGGCTCATCCCTTCAAACTTATCATAGACTCTCTTCATAGGACCCGAGCTAGGACCCGTTGCCTTCTCCCACCATGTACTCTCTTCCGTAAACAAGTTAAGGAAGGATCTATCCAGTCCATTAAGGAGAGAGAACCGACTAGCGAACCTAACTTCTGCACCTAAGTGCGTTTGTAGGTACCAGTCTAACATACCACCAGTTACCATCGTGACTGTCTCAGGATTTTCATTCAGAATCTCCTGATCTACCCCTATGGCATCTTGTACCATGTTAAAGATAGCTGTACCGAATGGTATACCTGCTGCTCCGAAGAGTGCAGACTGAGTTAAAGCCAATCTGATCCTACCCCAAGCATCTAGGGCCATGCCATTGAGTCCAGTGAAGGTCTCAATAGATTTAGTGATAATTTGAGAGAACTGGGTTGGAATACCCCAGATACCCTTCTGCCAGAAGGCTCGATTTGACTTTCCAAGGTTAAATACCAAGTCACTCGTCAAACTAAGAGCTTCTTCTTGTAAAGTAATACTCTTGAGTACCTTTTTGGCACCACCGAGCTTCTCTATCGTGTCTATGAACGCCATTCGTCGGTTAAACAGCTCACCCTCTCGGAAGAACATTAAACCGCTGTCTAGCGCCTTACGGAAGCCTCTTGCTGTAATAGCAGAGCCTTGTAAGGCCATCCTATAGTCAGCATTTACAGATACACTGTCATATAACCCGAACTTACGCCACAATGTCATGTGAGCTTCCAGGTCTTTGGGCTTCCAGCCAAATCCTTTAGCAATTTTGTTGAATGCTTCATTCTTTGGACTGATATTTTGTGTCATCATGATAGCGTTCTGTCTATATAGATGTACACCGAGTCTATCTGGCCTCATTAGACCACGTGCGAGGGTAGCTGTTGCTCCCGACGCTTGAATGAAGAGTTGGACAGGGTTCCAAGCCCCAAGCAAGGTATGGAAGGTAGCTGACCGTATAAGAGCTGCCGGGGAGGAGTGATTCCTGGCGTGGATGAAGTTAGATACACCTAATTTACGGGCGAATGGAATCTTCAATGAAGTTCTGTGTAATGCGGTAACCATATCGTCCCACAATGTCTCAGACTTACTAAGGAATCCAGCCCAGGATTCTACTTCGTCGTGCCATCTCTTTAAGGTCTTGTTATTAAGAGCTACTCCAGGCTCTGCAAAACTTAGGTTTGTATTACCAGTAATTTTTCGGGCAGTTTTCTCCCATCTGATCTGTTGACCAAGCCTCATCTCATTACGAGACATAAAGTTCTTGGTGCTTTCAAGGTACAAGGATGTAACTTCAAATGCGGACGCTCGCTTATTGGTCAACCCTTGTTCAGGAAGGCCAAAGGGCGGTGCTTCTGATCGTCGTGGGCTAAAGAAGGGACGGGCTACTGAAGTGTTACCCGTAATTCCTAGCTTGAACTGCTCTAACTCACCATCTGCGATAGCTCGGAACTTAGTTCCTGCTGGAAAAGCCTTAACTTCTGCCGCTACAGCAGGATCACTCTTAACAGTAATACGTCTTATGTATTCTTCTGCATCAGGTAGGTTGTCAAAGGCTCTAATTACACGTGTAAAGGCTTGCTCTACTTTTACGCCGTCTATCAATCCAGGTACAATAGCTTCTACAAAGTGTGAACCATGCTTGCTAATTCGTGGTACGTATCCTGGGTGTATACGTGTTACCTGGTGAGGTGGTGCTAGAATATCCTCTTGTCTAATAATACCTTGAGTAAATCTTTTACCGTCTACTAGAACAGGATCATCAAACTTGACTAACCTCCAGCCAGCACTATAGTTTTGATCTATAGTCTCTAGTGCCTTAGCACTCGTCATGTCTAAGGCTCCTTTATCATTCCATAGAATGACAGAGTTCTTACCTTCAATTGCAGTACGCGCATCAGCGACGTTATCTACAATTGTACCAAAGGCTACCCCTTGGTTCTCTTTCATAATGAGCTTAGCATTACGTGCTACTAGAGCACTATGGTTTCTACCATTTCTCATCTCTCCGAAGATATCCATGATAGCTCTAGATCTGTAATATACAGACTGTTGGGCCTCTGAAAGAAAGATACCATTGATTCCTTGACGTAGGTCAGACATAGTAAAGACTCTACCACGTTCGTCTCCGAAGTTGAGTATCTCTTCTACTTGTTGATAAGCCTTACGTCTGCCCGTAAAGGGCTTAATAGCTTCTCTAAGAGGTTGACCAGCAGCTAGCATCAGCTGTTGGAAGTTCTTCTCTATTGAAGCTTCAGCAAAGTCTGCTCGCTGAGCTTGTCTTACATCAGCTAGAACATCCGTACCTGTAAACCTAGCTGTTGGTGAAGCTATAGGGTCCCATAAGGTTCGGAAGATTCCTTTGTCTGCTACGATATTCTCATAGTGCTTTACGTCATCCTCTATGAACGTGCCTATATAAGACCTCTTAGTCACTGTACCATTAGAGTTAGTAATCTTATATTCCCACTTCCTACCATTGGGAAGATCTTTAAACGATATCTGAGTAACATTCTTAACACCGTCCATCTTCTTGAGATCGCCGATGTACTTCCAGTATATGTTATCAATCCTAAGCTCAGCAGCGGCTCTTATATTACCGCCTAACAGTAGGCCAGGTCGAAGTAAAGAGTCTCCCTCTTCTAGACCAGTGACAATCTTACGGAGGTTTTCCTTAAAGGTTCGTATCCGTGCTTGTACTTTAGGTGCTAGATCTGGTGTAGATGCTTGATTAGCTAGCTTCACATCAAAGGGTAGTGCGTTGTCTATAGCTGTAAGTCTTTCAATACCTACCGCTGTACCAGCACGAGTTGACTCGTCTACTGCTACTAGAAGACTGATATCACCAGCTATATCTGGGTTGTCTAATTCTTTAGACATCTTAATAGCGTTGAATGAGGATCGGAACCTAGTTCCCATCCTAAATATACCTGTCAACCAGGCAAACATATCAAGGGGTGCTAGTAAACCAAACTCAAAGTCTACGTCTTCCATCTTAGCAGGATCAATATAAGCTGCTGCGATTATAGCTCGTCGAAACTTCGGTATGTCCGTTTGTTCTAACTCTTCTATGATTATGGGGAACCCAGCTTTCTTCTCTTCTGTCGTAAGAGAATGGAAGTTGCTCATGTGCTCCTTAAGAACCTCATTCACCCTGAAGATATTCCAATTATCAGCAGCTTGAAGTGCATCCAACGGGAATTTGAAAGGTATGAAGTCTAAAGCAAGGTCTCCTAATAGATCAAGGAGTCCTTCACCTTCCATTAATTGAGCTGCTTCTTTGCTCATGAAGGCACGAGCTTGAATAGCTCGTCTTGTGTCCTCTGTAATCGTTAGAGGATTAGCCCACTGCGTAGTAAGTATACGTTCTGGGGAGTCACGTTGCTCTCGTTCTTGAGTAAGCTTGGTTTGTTGCTTTTGATGTAAGAGGCGTTGCTCAATGTTCTCAACTACAGGTCCAGGGTTAGCAGCCTGCTCCTGTAATAGGTCATTCATCTGTCGCTGAAAGGATAAAAGCTTCTCATCAAAGACTCTATCAGATGCGTCTTTAGCTTGCTTAGCGCCAGTTTCTGTCTGTTCTGACTCTGAGAGCGCCTGGAACTCTCCAACGAAATCATTGGTTCCAGCATTGTTAGCATTAATAGCAGCTGCTTGTCCCCGTACCTGTTCATCTGTTAAGGTAGGAGATATATCTTTCTTTCCTTTCTCATCAGGAATAACCTGATCAAGATTATCGACTGCCTTTATAGGCGCGTCTACTATTACTTGTGGGGATGCCATTTATTAAGCTACCTTTGGTTCTATTTTAGTTCCTTGATTAGCAAGGAAGTCGCCAAAGCCTATACCCAGCTGACCTGGTAGAGATGCTATAGCTCCAAAGGTCTGAGCCTTACCTAGATTTCTATTAGCACTTTGTAAGTTACTGTTAATTAAAGCGTTCGCGGCTTGAGTCTGTCTAGAGAATCCGATCTCGGATGCTAGCTGTGTCTGTGCTGCTCCTAGTCCACCCTGTATACCAGAGTTATCGAATCCGCCTGTTGCTGAGAAACCTCTAGCAAGTGTTACTGCTCTGTCGGCCCTCGCTGCCATGATAGCCCTTCTAGCTCTCTTCTTATTGGCCTCAGCTGCCTGTGCTGTAGCTACTTGCTGTGCCTCTTCTTGATCTTGTTGTGCTTCTTTGGCGGCAGCAATACTAAATCCAGTACCAGCTACTGCGGTCACAGCACCTACTATTTGAATAGTCGCTATCTGTGCGGCTGATAATTCGAAACCCATGTTATACTATGTCCTTAATATATCTCGTAGAGACTATTCTAAAATCTAAATAGTCTAGAAGACTACTATAATCTACTTGAGGTGTTGATGCCATTTCTACTGCTATGCACCCGTAGTCTTTAAGTTGTTCCATACACCAGACCAAGAAGTCTCGTGATGCGTCTCCCCTTTCCTCAGGTTTCATATAGATTACATCGCACTGCGCCACACGTACGTCAGGATTATGAGAAGGATTGAGCAACCAATAAAGGCTGTATCCGACCACGTCCAAGTCCTCTTCAGTTCTTGCAGTAAAGACTTTAAGTATACCTGATTGGAAACCGGTCCTATATAATTCAATGTCCGGTTTGAATTCAATCTGGTTTTTGTACGCACCAGTCTCTTCAAAGTTTGGCTTGAGTAATGGGGCAATATCTGCCAGTCCTGCTTCAAAGTCTAACTCCTCCATGTACCTCATTATAGCTTAGTACCTGCTTTCATATTAACAGCGAATCCAAGAAGCTGAAAATCTTTCTGATCCTCAGACTCATATCTAATACTAAAGGCAAAACCTTTTCCTCTCATGCGCAGCTTAGTTTTGATAACTTCAAACCCATAGTCAAATGGATCTGTGTCATCCTCTGGTATATAAAACCTATTCAGTCTGTATGCTGCTTCCGGTGTGGTCCATCGCCCAACGTCCAGGTCGGACCATTCCCATCTTGTTTGAACAGTTGCTCCAGACGGGTCATCAAAGATAAGGGGGAGTCCTCCACCTGGATCTGTATATCCGGTCTCCGTCTTATTGAAGAATGAAGTGAGGTGACTAATATGCTTAAGTTGGATCGGAGACCCATATAGGTCCCACCCAGCTTGAATAAAGCTATCAAAGTTAGCACCAAGATTATTGACATTATTGATAAACTGGTCCCAGATGAGCCAGTCTTGGAATCCTCTGTCTTTGAATTCTGAAAAAGTATATTCATAATTACCGTCTTCTTCTATTACAAAGGTCAATAACTTTAAATTAGTATTAGTAAATACTGGGAAGGCTATGTCTTCTACAACATCATCACCGCCTTGTACTACTGTATCTTGACTAGACCCAAACCCTTGGACTACATCATAGGTAATAATGTCTTCACTACCAGCTTCCTTCTGTGTCATAGCTGCTATGAAGGGACTACCTGTTTGCAGTTCTCCTATCGTGTAGGTATAGAATGAACCTAACGTGAGATCCAGAACCAAAGATCGGTTGTACTTAAACCTAAAACTAATACCATCATAACCAGGTCCGTCGTTATAAAACCAATATACTTTCTTATCAAAATCATCATACCACCCTCGTGCATACGCTCTAGCAGGTTCACTAATTGCCTCATAAAAAGTTTGAATCTTATCTTTAGAAATCCTATTTACTGTTAATGCATCATTTATCTGACCAGAGCTTACTTGGTAGATGCCCCCAGCGTTCCAGTATAACAGAGTACTCTCTGCTTCTAATACGCTGTCTGCTGAAGTAGTACCTACATCACTGATCTTACGAACAGTAAACTGTGTCGCTAAGAAGTTACCACCATCAGCGCCTGAGATAGCCCAGACTCCATTGCCAGCAACTAACATAAGGTCTTGGCCCACCGGTACCATCCGGTAGACCCGACCCATATCAGCGATGTGTATTACTCCACCATCTGTGGCTAGAAGTCCATTAAGGTCTTCTGCCGTTGGATCATAGTCTTGATAACACTTACCGGCATTTTCTATGTCGGTCAGACTTTGACTAAAGAAGATATCACCTACGAGTTCCGTATCAGGAACTCCTGCGTACCATACCCGGCCAGCATAGAATGCTGTATTGCTAGGTCGTACTGCTACGGTTGTCTTCGTCAAGCCTTCAATACCAGAGACAGCAGTCCTGTCCTGGTCGAATGGACTAAATATAAAATGTCCTTTCGGTGCTGGTGTATTACCAAATATCGCATCGTCTAGATGGAAGGGACTGTATGATCCTACAACCTCCTCATTACCCGATTTCGCTGCTTCTGCTTTTGCCGCATATATGATGTCAGCATTGCTAGGATAGAATCCCGGAGTTGCCGGTCGTATAAGTTTACGAGGATCAGGACCTTTAACACCACCAAACAATGCAGCTTGTGCTGTTAAAGAGAATGTTAGTTCAACAGGATCTCCTTGTTGCACACCAGATGAACCACCTCTGCTTCTATTAACTGTTGCATCTAGTGGCCAACCTTGATTTCTCAAGTTGTACTCGTGTGTATTAGTAAGAGTTTGTATTCTCTCCTGTGTCTCTAAACCGTCGTCTACTCCTTCAAAGTCTCGGATCTCAAGTACGATTACCTCAACTTTAAAGCTATCTAAGTCTTCATCAAAGGTAACAGTCACTGGTTCCATGTTACTATTGGTAAGGATCATTACACCTTCACCGTAACTGGAATCCATTAAGCTATTACCTGGTATACCGCTACCTCTAGCAAAAGGTTCTAAGTCTATCACTCCCCGAACAGATTGACTAAGTGGATCTACTCCCAAATCATGGAAGTGCATTTTAGATCCTACCTGTACACCTAAGAAGTTTAAGTCTCCTCTACCATTAACAGATTTCCATTCGTGTGTAGACAGAGCAGCTTGCTCCATCGTAGAAGGGAGTACATCATTATTACTAATAACAAACCCACTCTCGAACTCAGCACCTAGACGTCGTTTGATCTCTCCCGTACGGAAGATATCTACGTTGTCTATATCTGTAGCTGCATTCTCTGGAAACTGTAACTTGGTGAAGTCTGTATTCAGACCACCAGTAAAGTTTACATAAATCTTAGACTGTTCAGCAAAAGGCATTACTTATTCTTCTTAGCTAGATAAAGTCTAATTGCTTGACGGCAATCAGGCTCGGCCGTATAACTCCCTTTAAGCTCTGCTGGTATCTGACCACCACCGACAAATTCTACATGCCAGAAGGTGCCCATATCATCATGCACAGCTCTCATCTCCTTGCCACCTTCGGTATGATACTCTTCAGTAACTGCCTCAGGCATTGGCTTATTCTTTGGATTGTTAGACCGGTGATCCCACTTAGGGAGCGGCTTCTCAATCCCGAGGTCTTTTAAGAAGGCGGTTTCGTCTTCTTCACTTGCCTCATAAGTGTCGTCTACCTGTTCTTCAGGAACAGGTGATAACTCATCGTCTCCAGATACTGGTATAGGTACTCCAGATGCTGGGGTCTCCGAGCCTATTAATTGATCCAGCTCTAGCTGGTCTTCCGTAGTGTACTTTTCCGTCACTTGCGTTTGTCCTCGAATCATCCCTCCGCAGGACAGCTAGCCCTCGACGAGCTTTCTGCTCATCGACTAGCGATCTCTCCTGTCGGAAATAAATGAAAGCTGTCTTCTTAACTTCAGCTAACCATGTCTGATAGAACTGAGTATTAGCCTTAGGTGTAAAGTTATCCGTCTGATTAAACGTCGGGATTACTTTAGCTAGTACCTGAGACTTCTCGCCTTGAAGGGTGCTTTCTATTGTGTCTATACGTGAATCAAATATCACAAACTCATCGTCGAACGAGGTCCACATACTGGCCGCCGTGTCGTCGAAGATTGGCAGTGTTATGCCGTTCTTAGATGTGATAAGTTCCACATTATCTTGTTGTGAGTTTCTGCGCTGTATCCTGTCAAGGAATACACTAGGCGGCATCCATACGATATTTCTAATATCAAGGGCGTCGTCTGGATCCGGTGGATTATCAGGAGTAAAATCATATTTGATTTGATCTATCCTGACTACATCATCCGGGATACGAAGATAGTTGGGGAAGTTAGAATCCGCTAACGACTCCAATACTGTCAACTGTTGCAGGAAGCTCCAGTCTTTTTGGTTTAGAAGCTCATAGTATGAGTCTTCCGATAGCTCTGCAATCTGCTGTGCCTCAACGGAATCGTCGATTGAATTAATCTGATCCGAGCCCAAAGCCTCCAGCGTCTTCTGAACTACTTGTAAAACTGTTAGCCTACCTGTTGCCATGCTTATCTCCGTAGGGTTACAATGAACCG
>SMVA01318202.1_pt1 | contig 12101 bp, 11 predicted proteins | sample 2456451 | NCBI WGS metagenome assembly SMVA01 (sample SAMN11095933, study PRJNA526329) | marine sediment metagenome | biome: Marine sediment; feature: Surficial sediment; material: Deep marine sediment; isolation source: Hadal surficial sediment | place: Pacific Ocean | collected 2014-05 | depth...
AGGAAGCCTTCAGGAACGGTATAGAGATGATCGTTACCCGAGGATTCCCGGACCAAAACGCTGTTTCCCTTGGCAACCAACACCGTTCCTCTCTTGACCTCGGTGTCAACTTCCATCTGTGCCCAGGCCCAGCTGCCCGCCAACAGAAGAGTTGGAATCAAGGCAACCAAGACTCGTTGAGTTGATGTGTTTCTGAAAATCATTTTTTCTCCTTTGGTTCTGATCGATTAAAGGAAATTCCTGGCAGCACCAGGCCCAGAATCAACAAGGCTCTCTCAGTAAGGTAAGCCCTCCTCATGCGCGGTATTCTAAACCACATCAGTCCCTTTCGCAACTGTCAAAGTTACCAGTTTTCGGCGGAACAACTGATGGGGGCTGACTGAGGATCTGCTGGTCCTAATCACTGGTATCCTGGCCGAAAACCTTCCCCAGATCGTTCACGTTACTCCGCATCACATCCAGGAAGTCTCCCTGCTGTGGCGTGTTGCCGCAGGGGTTAAAGACCAGGCTTTGGACTCCAAGCTGCTGAAGCGTAGCCACCGTTCTTTCCAGGGGTTGATCTTCCCAGAGCATCCACTTGGCCGGGTGCTGATCCAGGAGCTGTTTCAGTTCTCGCCAGCTTCTCTCATCCGGGTATTCCCCAGGCTCCAAATGGACACTTCGAAGATTGATTTGGTAGCGGCGAGCCAGGTATTGATAGACCGGATGGGATCCCAAAATCGGTCTTGTATCGGTCACGGCACGATTCAAAGTTACATCGAGTTCCAGAAGATCCCGTTCCAGGTCTTCGAATCGCTGTCGCCACATCGGCTCCCCCTCCGGTCGGGCCGTGGCCATGGCCTGAAAGACCTGGCGGGCCTGTTTCAGGGCCAGAGTGAAATCCAGCCAGGTGGTAAAGGCGATCTGGCCGTGGGAATGTGCTCCCTCCGGACCGTGACTGTGGGTGACGGCGTCCTCCAGAATGTACTGATCCTGAAAAGGCTGTGAGGTGTTGATCATTTTGGAGCCAGGCAGGGTGGCCCGGCTCACCCATTCGGCATAGCCGGCGCCATTGAGCAGGATCACATCAGCGCCCTGATAGGCTGAAACGATTTCCGGGCTGGGCGAGAAAAAGGCAGGGTCCACTCCCGAAGGAACGGGCAACTCCACCCGGGCCTGGTCTCCCCCGATGCGTTGGGCAAAATATTGAAGGGGGTAGTTGACCACGTAGATCTGCAGCTTCGTGTTGCCTTGCTCTTTTCCTGTGTCTCCCGCCTCCGGGGAAGCAGTTTGCTGGCAAGCCGTCAGGAGTCCGAGGATCGCCAAAGCTGCCCACAGCTTGACTCTTTTCATCATTGGATTGGGACTCATGACACATTCTCCTTCAAGAACCAGGCTCACATTCGCACCAGAGTTCGAATGACCAGGGAACCCAACTGGCTGGTCAGCAGGGTCAACCCGCCGGCCAGGCCTGTCCCCAGGACCAGCACAGCGGCTATCTCGGAAGCCATCACGGCCGCCACGTTCAGCCGACCCCCTCCGATCTTGAACATGGTTTCCATTTCGCGCCGGCGTAAACGGAGCGACAACAAAAAGACCAGGGTGACGGTGGCCAGGGTTGCCAATCCGACCACAATGGCCCCGGCCACCACGAAGTTCTGGACGGTCAATACCGTGTCCAACAGTTCCTCCATCACCCTGCTCGGCCTCACGATCTGGACTCCTCCCTCAGACGACAGGTAGCGCCCCTGCAGAATCGCCGCTGACTTTTGGTCATGAGGGACGGCGATGACGGCGGTGATCGGATAATCTGAAAGATCCCCATGGAAGTGGAAACTGTCCATATTGTCCTGGGTGATTTCACTGTATTGAACCACCGAGGCATTGGCGATGATGCGGTTTTCTTCCCGTGCCAGGATGCCCGAGACAGCTTCAGGAGTGGTGAGATCCTGGTGTCCATGTCCCAGTCCTTCGATGATCCAGGTGGTTTTCAGATCGACAAATATGGCATCATCATCCGGGCTGTCCGAGAACTCCAGGATTCCCGATATCCGCATCTTGAGTGGATAGACCCCGGCCAGATCGAAGAGGTTCTCAGGAGAAGAGATGACGTGATCGCCAACCTGCGCCTGAAGGGCCGCCGCCACCCGAGCCCCCAGGACGCATTCACCGATGACGGCTGGGAGCCGACCGGAACGGACCTTCAATGCCCGAAAGTCGAAGTATTCCAGAGTGGTTCCCACAATCGGATGTCCCTGCGAATGAAAGCGCACGTATAGAGGAATGGCCAGCCTGGAGTCCGACACTCGAATCGACTCCTGGTAAGGTTGAACTTCCGGGTAGTCGGATCGGAAATAGAGGGTGTTGAGCACCAGCTCCAGCTGACTTCCCCTAGCCCCAATGACCAGAGGAGTAGCTTGGGCGCGAGCGGTCAGCTGACGGGAGCTCTGATCGACGAGAACCCTTAAGCCAATGGGGACATAGACAATCAGCCCGACGGAGGTCACCAGGATGAAAGTCTTGAGCTTGTGAAAGGCCAGATAGCGCCAGGCCAAATAGAAGGTCTCAATCAAGAACCATCACCTCCTTGGGAGCCGTGTCTCTCACCCCTGTCTGGGCGGTCCCGTAGAATTCCTTGAAGTCGATGATCCGCTCAAAGTATTCCAGTAGGTCATGATCGTGGGTGACGGTGACCAGGGTTGCACTCTTTTGCTCGGCATATTCGAGCAGGATACTGAGCACTTTACCCTTGTTGGTTGGGTCCAGGTTGCCGGTCGGTTCGTCGGCCAGGATAATGGCCGGCTCCGTCACCAGCGCCCTGCAAACGGCCACTCGCTGTCTTTCCCCTTGAGAAAGCTCCCCGGGGTGTCGGTTGAGCTTGTGGCCGATTCCGACTTCTTCGGCCAGACCCTTGGCCCGACTCCAAACCTTGCCCTTCAAGACCAGGGAAGAGTTGATCCGGTAGGGAAGCACAATATTGTCCAATACACTCAGGTAATCCAGCAGTTCGAACTCTTGAAAGACGAGTCCCATCCTGGTGATCCTGAAATTTCTCCGATCAGCCTCGGAAAGCCTATGGATCTTGACTCCCTGAGCTCTGATGCTGCCCCGGTGAGGAAGGATGATTCCAGCAAACAGGTGCAGCAGGGTGGTCTTGCCGCAGCCACTGGGTCCAACCAGGGCCGTTTTCGTCCCCTGCTTCAACAGCAGATTCGAGATGCGAAGCTGAAAATCGCTCTGGCCGTAACTGAACTCGAGCTCTTCAACCTGGATCACGATTACCTCTTAACCCGGATGATACATAGGTCGGGATAGCATCTATAGGCGCGTCTCTTGAAGCAGTTCCAGCTCGGTGATTTTCCAAACACCTCCGATGGCCCGCACCACAAAACGTGCCTGGTACTGGTTGATGCGCTGATGGATGTGCCCCCAATGTCCCACAGAGCCCGAGACGTTCCAGGTGCAGCGAGCTTCAAACCCGGAGCCATCGGACAGCGGTGTCTGCTTCGTTTCCAGCATCTGGACCTCTTTGACCTTGGCGCGTGCTCCCCCCTGGTTTTCCAGCTCCAGACTGCGACGGGTCTCCAGGTAGATGTCGGTGAGCAGTTCACCGCTAACGCTCCGCTCCAGGGTGTCGTAAATGACACTCTCATCGCGATAATCGAAAGCCCGATAAACATTTTCCAGCAGTCCGCCCACCAGCGACTGGGCGACGGCGGGACTGAGCGTGGGTGGCCGAAGTGCCAGAAAGATTACGGAAAGGACCACGGCCAGAACCACAATCAAGAAGCCGCGGAAAGCTTTCCCAGAAAATCCCCAAATCTCCAGCCTGCTCCCGGGAGACACCAGAAACAGAAGAGCAAACACGCCAACCGTGGCAGACAGCAGGATAACGATCCAGCGGATCATCCTCCCAGGGGGCTCTTGGATTTCCACCAGTCCCGGAAGCGTGGGGTTGGTGAGAAAGTTCTGCCATCTCAAGACAGGATCCTCCGGGGTCAGGGTCGTGGGCAATCCACCCGCTTCGTCGGTCGCCACGGCCTGCACTTGCTGGATCCGATCGTTGAACAGCTCCCACTCCACGGTGACTTCCTGGGGTAGTCGGTCGGTCGGATAATAAAAGATCACCCCAAGGGTTGCCGAGAGGGCATCCAGCTCTCTGGGAGGATCAATCACGCCGCTCGTTTTCAGGTTGCGGTAGATGAAGTGAACCCGGTCAAGTCTCCCCTCAACGACCTTCCCATCGATGGTCACCGGGTTGTGTTGGCCCAGAAAATCCACCGCTTTCTGTTTGATCTGTTCCTGGATGGCAACGGGAATAACCTCACTCCCTTCCAGGCCCAGATCGACCCATTGCTGCAGATCCCGAGGACGAACCACGATTTCCTTGCGCACTTCGTAAGGTTCAACGTAGAGAAAGGCGGAGATCGGTCCATAAAATTGCCGGCGCAGGTTGCGGTTGTCGAACTCCGAGTACCAGGGGTCCGTCCAATCCAGTCGCAACGTTTCTTCACCGCCCAAGTAGCGGAAATCGTTTACCGGCAGCCCCCGATGGTAGACCACGAAGCCGATACCGGCAGACACCACTCCATTTTCCTGGCGAGGTGCGCTGATGGAGAGGACCCGGGGAGTGCTTCTTAAAGGATAGACCAGTCTCACAAAGAGGACCGTTTGACTCTCCTCCCCATCGACCGGCAGTGGCTCTCCCGTGATTTCGTCCCGACGCACACGCTCTCGGCCCACTATCTCCTCTATTTTCGGGATCAATGGAGTTCTGTTTTCGGTACGCAGGACAAGACCCTCACGGAAAAACTTCTCAAGCCTCCCCGCCAAGGGTCGAGCAGGGTAGCCCAGCCGCTCATAGATCGAATCGGGAAGCAGGTTTCGAAAAGCCTCAAGATCCTCCAGGCCGATCTCCAGCTCAGCCGTAATGGCGTTCTTTTCGATGTAAATTTGCAGGATGGTGGAGGCCTTCATGGCCTGGGTGACGACCATGGCGTCGGCGCGAAGCCCACCCCAGGCTGCAAAGAAAAGGAGAACAAGAACATGCAGTCGCGGGGATTTCATCAATGCTTGAGAGTTCTCTGTAAGGTCCATGCTCCTCGTGGGGTCCCCTTGCTGCTGACCCAGGATTCTTGTGTAGGGGCGCACAGCCGTGCGCCCACAAACCCTGCTTTACCAACGGCTTGTAGGGCGCACGTCTGTGCGCCCCTACATGCCTCAAACCCCCGGCGAATCCTTCCTCAGTTGGTCGGGGGGGTTCGCCAATCGACGTCTTGAAGATTGTACCTGTCCCGCCACTCGTCAAGCATCTTTTTGTCGACTTCGTACATATCCCACTTTCCGTCCGTCATCGCTTTGGTCAGAGGATCCGGACGTCCTGGCTCAGGCGGTGGCTGCCTCGCGGTACCGCTAACGGGCCAGGCGTCCTCGGGGATGACGGCCATCCCTGCAAAGAAAGCGATGATGATATTGCGGTTCATTGTTTGACCTCCTGACTCACTCTATAAGAGATGGGAATGATCAGGAACCTGTCAAAACTACCAGTCACCTAACCCCGACGCAAAGTTTCTCAGACAAACGGCAAACCCGCGAGCAGAGAGCCCTGTCACTTTTGCCAGTTGACGTCCGGCTTTTGAGACTTCATAGTTACGAAAGGCCTAGAAAGATACCTCGATGAACCGATCGATAGCCTAGGTTGTTGGTCCACACACCAGGAACTGGCAAAAGGAGGCGTCATGGCAAACCATCCGCAATCCCCGAAGCATTCCGCTGCACCCTTTCGCATTGATGCTGAACTCCACGAACAGCTGGTGGAGCTCAAGACCAGTCCCAGGCTGGCGCCCGCGCGCGCGCTTCAAACCTTGCCCGTTCCCATATTCCCACAGCGGCCCAACGGTGATGGAGAAGAGCTCTCCAAGTCTCGGTATCAGAATCTCAACCTCAAGCGCGCCGTTACGAGTTGGGGCGTTCCCTTTGCCAAAGCGCGCTGGTACAGTGAAGAACTGAGACCCATCATCCCCTATATGTTTACAGACTATAAGTGCAATTTGGATTGCCATTATTGTTGGTCCTACAACAACAAGATCAAAGGCATGACCGAGGACACGGCCAGGCGATCGATCGACTGGCTGCATTCCCTGGGTTCCCGGATGCTCGCTCTGATGGGCGGTGAGCCGCTATTGCGGCCGGACTTTATCCACAAGGTGGTTTACTACGCCTCCAAGAAGGGGTTCTTCGTCTACTTGCCCACCAATGGGCGGCTGATGAAGCCTGAGGTGATCGACCGTCTCGGCGATGCGGGCCTGGCCACCGTCAACCTGGCGATCGATTCCGTAAAGGAGAGACCTGAACTCCCCAAGGCTCTCGACCCCATTCGGCCTTACTTCGAGTATCTGCTCAAGAAGCAGCACTACTATGGATACTCGGTGATGTTCAATATCAACATCACCCACGTCAACATGGATGACGTGAAGGAGCTGACCGAGATTGCGCGAGACAACGGCATCGCAACCGACTATCACGTCAACGAAGCGCCCATGCTCGAACAGAGCCATTTCAAACATTATGACGAGAACAACACCTATCTGCGGCCTGAAGATTACGAGAAGGTTGACGATCTGCTGGACTACCTCAGCGACAAGCACAAACAGGGTTATAAGATGGTGAACCCCAGACAGCATCTGGCCGACATGAAGGATCTGATGCGGGGCGAAGTGAAGCCATGGACGTGCCGGGCCGGCCAGAACTCCCTGATCATTCGTACCGACGGCACGCTGGCGCCCTGTTTTCCCATGTATTCAGCGACCCATGATTGGGGCACGGTTGGAGACCACAAGTTTGACGTTGCCCAGCTGGATCATATGAAAAAGACCTGCGTCAAACACTGCCTTTCCACCTGCAACTACATCCTGGCTTACTGTTACGACACCAAGCGGGTCCTCAAGTGGATTCTCAAGCAGGCCAAGAATGGATTTCGAGGTGCGACCGGCACCTTTGACTAGGCAGTAACCAGCCAGAGTGCATTGCAGCCCATAACAGCTAGTTCTTTTTGGGCCTGGTCCTGTCATTTTTGACAGTTGGCACGGCCTTCCGATTTCGGTGAGAATGGCAACAACGAAATTTAGGAAGGCAAAAGAGCGGCACTTTTCATGATCCAAAAACTTACTTCCTTCATCATCCTGCTGCCCACGTCGCCGCTGCTGCTTCTTCTTGTCGTGATCTCTGCAACCTACCTACTGACTTCTGTTATAGCCCAAGTGTTCTTTCTGCCCTAGCACGGATTGTGTACAGATTTCGTCGAGACAGGAAAGCTCATATGAAAAATCTTATTTATCCCATTTTCCGGCGGATTTGCTTTTCCCTGGTAATCACCCTTCTGTTCGTCCCTGAGCTGGCCGCTGAAACCCCATCTGAGGCTTCTGAGACACCTCCAGAGTCAGAGCCTCTGCCGATACCCGCCGAGCCCGATCCACTCCCTCAACAGGCAGCGACTTCGGACGAGTGGCAGATCTCTTTCACACCGTACCTGTGGATGGTGAATATCACCGGGACCCAGACGATAGGCCAGATCACGGTGCCGCTGGAAATTGATTTCTCTGATGTAATCGACCGCTTGAAGTTCGCCTTCGCATTCCACTTCGAAGCGAGTAAGGGCCGGTGGGGAGGAATTTTCGACTTCAATTATGCTGCGGTTGGCGATAACCAGGTCCTCACAACTCCCTCGGGAGAGACGGCCGATTTCAACTTCGACATTTTCTATCAGGATTTCTTGGCTTTCTACAGAATTCCCTACGATCGGCATTCGTTCGATGTCATCTTTGGAACCCGATATCGTTTCCTCAAGATGGACCTGAGATTTACATCAGGACTGGAACCCAGATTCGATATCGGCTGGTGGGATCCGTTGGTGGGCGTCCGTTACATAGGAAAGCTGCATCCTGAGAAGCTCGACGTCATTGTGAATGGCAAGGTCGGCGGTTTCGATATAGGATCCCAGTTCACCGGGGAGTTCTCTGCTGGGGTCAAGATCAACCTGACCCCCAAGATTTCTATGCCGGTGCTCTATAGATACCTGCATATCCAGTACCAAGAAGGCTCCGGGGCGAACCTTTTTAACTATCACGCCAATGAGCAGGGCCTGCTGATCGGCTTGGGGTTCAACTTCTAGTCGGTGGTGGGGATATTTCGATTCAGTGATCCAGATGATGACACAACGGTCATTCGTGAATGTGTGCCGTGCTCGAGTTCCTGACGGAGTTCTTTCATGTGGTCGGCGTATTCAGGGAGCGCATCCCAACGGAGAAGACGAAAAGGATGAGGATCACCACGCCGAAAAAGGCCACAGTGCCGATCACGGTTTGGAGAAATAAATCCCGAACGTCTGCTTGCAGGGTCGCCGCGCCGGCGAGGGCGCTGGGCTCGCTCATTCTGTTCAATACATAGATGTAGGACGCAACGCTGATCGGCGGAAGCGGGAGCAGAAAGCGCCAATGAGAAGCCACCCGACCGGCAAGGGCGTAGAGCACAACCCCTGCCACAAGCATGGCAACACCCATGATGGCGATCAACAGGATCTTCTCTTTCGCCAGGTCGCTGCGGATACTCGCCGGGACGGTATGCAAGACGCCCAACATCAACAAGGAAAGGGCCAGGAAGACGATGACACCTACCGCGGTTTCCGTCAGGACATCCGCCAAGAGTGCGCGGCGCTTCCCGGGGACGGTAGGATCTTCGGGCGTGATATTGAGCTTGTTCAGGACATAGATATAGGCCGCAACGCTGATGGGCGGAAGTGGTAGCAGGAGCCGCATGTAAGGCGCCACCTGCTCAGCGAAGACAAAGAGCACCATGCCTACGATGAACATCGCGCCACTGACCTGCCCCCACGAACGAGTCCACCTTCTAAGTTAGACCTGGGACCATCGAATCCCTACATGATCACTGGATTCTGGGCAAGACCGCTGAGAGGAAACAGCCTCGCTGGTCCGTGATCCGCGACCTCCTGCACTGGGTGGAATAAGCGCTGTGTCCGCTGATGAGTACCGATGCCGAGGGCGCGGGCAGGTGTTTTCTCCCATCCTGACCCATGGACCAGACTGTAACTTTTGACAGTTGGGGCGCTTGACGAAACTTTGATAGTCTTCTTTCATTCGTTAACCTCACCGGTCGGCAGGCTGGGAAACAAGGACGAGAATGGAAAGATCCCAGAGATGGCGATGCTCGGCACTTATTCTCGGATTCAGCCTTCTAGGGACCTGCTGGATAAACGCCGCCGGTCTGCCCTCAATCAAACCTTGCGATGATCCTTCCGTTCAAAATAAGAACGGCTACAAAATGTGCTGGGATAGAGGCTTGAGATTGGATTCTCCCGGGGAGCACCTTAAGCTCGTATTCGGCGGCAGGTTTCTCTACGATCTGGCCTGGTTCGGCCAGGACGATGCTCTGGAGGCGGAGTTCGGCGATATTCCCAATGACGCTGAAATCCGGCGGCTCAGTATTACCCTCGACGGCAAGCTAGGCGAGCATATCGAGTTTCGAGTTGAGCCTGATTTCGCCGACTTCACCAATGAGACACGGGATATCTATATCGGCTTCCTCGATGTCCCTTTCTTCGGTAGGGTTCGCCTCGGGCGACAGAAGGAACCGGTCGGATTGAACGAACAAACCGGGCAACTCAACATCACGTTTATGGAGCGCTCTCTCAATTCCACCTTTACCTCTCGGCGAAACGACGGAGTCTCCGCCTCACGCAGCTTCCTCGATCAACGACTGCAGATGAAGTATGGTGTTTATTTTGGAGAGGCATCGAATGAGGGGGGCAGATCCTTGAACTTGGCGGGTCGGATCTCGTCTCTTCCCATTCGCAAATCGGAAGGAGAGTTTCTTCACCTTGGATTCGGATACAGTCTGCGCAGTTCGACAGGCGATGAGGTACGGCTGAGGAGCCGGCCCGAGGCACACCTGTCGCCGTTCCTGGTCGATACCGGGTTGGTTGAGCAAGGGACCGTGAACCTCTTCGCACCCGAAATCGCCTGGGTTCAGGGACCCTTTTCAATTCAGAGCGAGCTGGCGGTGGGTCACATGAGTTCAGAAGCCCTGGAAACCCCTGTTTTTTGGGCCGCATACCTACAGACCAGCTTCTTCCTGACCGGGGAGCACCGAGTCTACGGGCCCTCGGAGGGACGATTCAACAGAGTTCATCCCCGGAGCAGCTTCCTGTTCTCCCGAGGCCCCGGCGCCTGGGAGGTTGCGGCACGAGTTTCGCGAGTCGATCTGAATTCAGGTCTGGTTCGAGGAGGAAGGCTTCTGGATCTCACGGCGGGTGTGAACTGGTACTTATCACCCTGGGTCCGGTTCATGGTCAACTATATCCACTCTCGACGGGACCCCGAGGGATGGCTCAATGCCTTCATGCTGCGCCTTCAGTTCGGCGTTCGGTGAGGCACTGTCACTTTTACCAGTTGACGGCTCACTACCCAACTTCGGTATGGTTAGACCTACTCAGGCGGAGCCTGTGTGTATCGGTCGCTTAACCTTTGCTAGAGGGAGGAAGACACAATGAACGGACAAAAGTTGGATCGACTTTCGGCATCGATTTTCCTGCTTACAGTCATTTTGATGTGCCCGACCTGGGCCGTGGGACAGGAAGAGGAGAAGACTGAGAGCACGATTGCCCAAGTCGAAGAAGAGACCGTGGAGTCGGCAAAGCTTACAGAACTTGCCAGTCTGCGGACCGAGGTTGCAGCGATGCGCACACAAGCGCAGCAGCAGGGAGGCCAGCAGCCCGGAGGCCAGCCAGCCGGGGGAGCCCCTAAACAAAATGGGACCGATCCCCGCGATATGGCCAGTAAGTTCATGCCCTACTATCGTCACACCGTGTTGGAGAGCGGATTGATTCAAAACGAATTCGTCCTCTTCGGTCTGATGGCTCTCACTAAGAAATGGGCCTTCACCTACGAGTTTCCATTGGCTTATCACCGGGACATCACCGGCACAGCCAACTGCGCCGGGCTGCCCACGATACCCTGTTTTGGCACCATCCCCGGGGGGGGCGCTACCCTGCCCAACGGGCTGCCGGCTTCCGGCCAAGGCAAGGCGGCTGGTATCGGCGACGCTAACATACGGATCTTCGGAAGTGTGGGTCACGCACTGGGAGGCGATTGGATGACGGGCTTTGAGTTTGGCCTCCCAACAGCTAGCGAAGATGTGCTCGGCGCCGAGACGGCTACCCTCTCACCGATGCTTATTTACGTTAAAAATCTCTCGTTCTGGCCGGCGCCTGGAGCTTTCTTTGCAGCCATGAATTTCTATAAATTTGACATCTGGAAGACCGCGGGCCGAGGAGCCATCAGACAATACATTGGGCGCTGGTTCTTCATGTTGCCGCTTCACCCCAGCGGCATCTACACCCTTCCGGAATTTCAGCTGATCTACGATTGGATGTCTGACAACTTCTCCGTCTGGATAGGGCCGGAGGTCGGGAAGATGGTGGGTCCCGGGCAGGTTTTTTACGTCAAGCCCGGCTGGGGCATTAAAAATAGCCTTGAAGCCGACCGCAAATGGTCGCTGGAGGTGGGTTTCCGGTGGTTCCTTCAATAAGCTGGAGGATAACTCGCCAAAAATGAGGAGGGAAACCTATGCTCAAGAGTAAAAAACTGAAGTGGGTTGCGATCAGCAGTTTTGTACTAGGTGTTGCCGTTGGGCTATATCTGGCGACGGCGGGATTACCGACGGCGAATGCCCAGGAGTCTTCGCCCGTGAAAGCACTGACTTCTCAGGATGTTTACTTTCCCGGTACCGAAGATCTGGCGCCAGACGAAATGCGCGTCACGGCCTGTGGCACCGGCATGCCCAATGCCCGCCCGAAACAGGCGGCCGCCTGTTGGCTGGTGGAACTCGGCAACGGCGATAAATTCATTTTCGATATCGGTACCGGTTCAGCAGAGCGCCTTTCGGCACTCAAGATTCCATACGATTATCTGGACAAAGTATTTCTCGGCCACTTACATTCTGACCACTTTGGTGATATGGATGCCCTTTGGGTAGGTGGCGTAATCGGTAATCGTGTCAACCCTATGAAGGTATGGGGTCCGGCTGGACATGAGCCGGAATATGGTACG
>SMVA01015182.1_pt1 | contig 12100 bp, 10 predicted proteins | sample 2456451 | NCBI WGS metagenome assembly SMVA01 (sample SAMN11095933, study PRJNA526329) | marine sediment metagenome | biome: Marine sediment; feature: Surficial sediment; material: Deep marine sediment; isolation source: Hadal surficial sediment | place: Pacific Ocean | collected 2014-05 | depth...
GTTACAGGTTCGAGTCCTGTGCAGGGCATTGATCTAGAGCAGGTTCCGTCAAGGTGTAGCGGTTGGCGCCCGTTCAGGCCCGCCGACACTGCGGCGCGGCCGTACAACAGCGAGGGTTGGCCCGGACGGGCGTACGGAGCGCTCGAAACGGCTCTAACACCTCTTTCCCAATGTGATAGACCGCCGCCAGATTGAACCCAGGCCAAAGGACCTGCGACAGTCGCGGGCTCCGTCGTCGACTGGGTCGGCCATCACACTCTGGACGATGGCTGCCTCGCGTCGGCCCCCGCGTCGGGTGTTCGGGCACGGTGGCGCAAGGCCTCGGATCCTGTCGCACTCTCATCCCGAACGGCTCGATGGTGTGACGGAGGATGCGCTGTTTCAGCGGCCTGCCTAGAATCGTTGCTCAACCGACTTACTCGGTACGTGTTTTCAAGGAGCGTACGTGATGGCTGAGAAACGAGTACCCCGACGACGGCCACCCGTCATCGACCGTGACCAGAAGGCGCGGAGATCCGTCACGGAGCCGTCACCGATCGAAGCGCTTTCCCCCGTGAACCGGCAACGGGTGCTCGCTGAGGAGGAGAAGCGCAAGCAACGCAAGCCCACTGGCCACAAGATCCGCAAGAAGAAGTCGCGATGACCACGCGAAACGCACGGGAGTCGATGTGGCTTGACAGGCAGAGTGATCTCGGGTCGTGAGCGGCCAGATGCTCGATCGCCCGTCCCCCGACGCCCCGTTCGATCCGGCCGCCATCACCCGGCCGGATCCGAAGCTGCTGACGTACTTCATCATCGTCTCGCTCCTGTCGACGGTGGGGATCCTGCCGATCACGCTCGCCGTCTTCCTGCCCCTCTACTTCAAGTACCGGACGCTGAAGTACCGCTTCGACGAGGAGGGCATCGCCATGTCCTGGGGTCTCCTCTTCCGCCGGGAGGTCCACCTGACCTACCGTCGGACCCAGGACATTCACCTGACGCGCAACCTCATCCAGCGCTGGATGGATCTGGCCACCGTCTCCGTGCAGACCGCCTCGGGCAGCTCGTCGCCCGAGATGAAGATCGAGGGCATCCTCGAGGCCTCCGAGCTGCGCGACTTCCTCTATTCCAAGATGCGGGGGGCACGCGAGGACGAGGACGCCGGCTCCACCGAGGCCGGCCCGGGAGAGGAGGCGCTGGCGCTGCTGCACGAGATCCGCGACGCCGTCGCCCGCCGGGCCGGGTCGGGCGACGAGACCAGCGCCGGTGAGCCCACCACATGACGCGGCCGTTCTCGCAGAACACGTCGGCTCGTCTTTACGGGCGACTCTGGGGGGTGCTGGTGCGGTGGTTTCGGGTTCCCGACCAGCCGCCGGCGCCGCCGGCGGGGCCGGGAGAGCCGTTTCGGGTCTTCCAGCCCGCAGAGGGATACCTGCGCTATCAGAAGTTCTGGTTCTGGCTCGTGCTGACCGCCGTGGACATCCCGCTGATGGGGTTGTGGATCTGGCTTCTCGTCTCGATCTGGTGGCTCGGGCTCCTGCTGGCGCCGGTCTTCCTGGTGGCCATCATCGGGCCGGACCTGCTCGCCTACGTGGCGATCCACCTGCGCTACGACACCATGTGGTACGCGCTGAGCGAGCGCAGCATGCGGATCCGCCACGGCCTGTGGGTGATCCAGGAAAAGACGATCACCTTCGAGAACGTCCAGAACCTGAGCCTGCGGCAGGGGCCGGTCGAGCGTCACTTCGGCATCGCCCGGGTCACCGTGCAGACCGCGGGCGGAGGCGGCGGGGACGGCCAGGGCGGATCGGGGCACACCGGTCTCATCGAGGGCGTGAGCGATGCGCCCGAGATCCGCGACCTGATCATGGACCGCGTCCGTCATTCCAAGCCCGCCGGCGCCCAGGTGCCCCAAGGCACCTGGCTGTGGACAGCGGCCCACGTCGAGGCCCTTCGCGACCTGCGGGAGCAGCTCCATGCCGGTTGAGCCTGCCGCGATTGCCGGAACGGCAGTGGAGAGGGGGCTCTGGCAGATCCTGGTGCGCTGGCTTCGCCTTCCCGAGAAGCCGCCGGAGCTTCCCGGCGACGGCCACGAGCAGGTCGACGTCTTTCTGCCGGCACCGGCGTACCTGCGCTACCTGCGTTGCGAGGCCCTCCTGACGGCGCTGCTGATCGCGGCGGCGGCCGCGGTGAGCGGCGCGATAATGCTCCTGGCGGGCGAGGTCGGAGGCGGCTGGGTGGCGTTGGGGGCGGCGCCGGTGGTGGCGCTCGTCGGCGGGCTGCTGGCGCTGCTGGCCCGCCTGCGGTTCCGCACGATGTGGTACGCGCTGGGCGAGCGGTCCCTCCGCGCGCGGCACGGGCTGTGGACGATCCACGAGGTGACGATCACCTACGAGAACGTCCAGAACGTGGACGTGAGCCAGGGACCCCTGATGCGGCTCTTCGGCATCTGGAAGCTGGACATCCAGACCGCCGGCGGCAAGCGCAAGGCGGGGCGGTCGAGCAACCCGATGCTCACGGGCCTGCTCGTGGTCGTCCAGATCGCCGCGGCCTTCCTGCCGGGCGGGGCGGCGTTCGCCGGGGCCGCCGGCGGGGGCGCCCACGGCAAGCGGGGGGCCGCCGCCACCGGGAGCATCTACGGGCTGCGCGACCCTCTGCCCGTTCGCAACCGGATCATGGAGAAGGTCAGGCAGTCGTCCTCGGCCGGGCTCGGCGACGAGTGGCCCCAGGAGGCCCGAGCCACCGCCAGCGCCCGGCGGGCGGTGAACCGCGAGCACGTGCAGGCACTGCGGTCGATCCGCGATCTGCTGGTCGGCGCGGGGTGACGTTCACGGGCGGGGGCCGGAGGCCTTCCGGAGCGCGCGTTGCGTCCAGGCGCAGCGGCCGATGAATTGGCCGCGGAGCGCAAAGGAGCGAGTGTGGGCCCGGAGGGCCCTACGGAGCGCTCAAACCGGCGCCAGGCGGCCCGTCACCCGGGGGCGGAGGGGGTAGGCGCTCCACACCTCGCGAAGATCGTCGAGGGTCACCGCGTTGATCCGGGCGAGCTCGGCTTCCAGCGACCGGTATTCTCCGAGGTAGGTCCACATTTGACCCAGGCGCTGCATCCGGCCCGCCGGGCGCTCGCCTTGGAGGGTGACCCCGGTGGCGATCTTGCTCCGGACGCGCTGCAGATCGTCCTCGGTCAATGACCCGACGAGCTGATCGATCTGCTCGAGGACGATCCGCTCGCATTCCTCGGCGGCCTCGGGCGAGCAGGTGAAGTGGATGAGGTAATCGCCCACCCCATCGCGCCCCTCGTAGCTCGCCTGCGCATCTTCGGCCACGCCGGTCTCGATGAGGGCCCAGTAGAGCCGCGATCCTTCGACGTCGCCGAGGATCTGGGCGAGGATCGATGCGGCGTGCCGCCGCTCGTCGGCGAGGGCCGGGGCGGGGGCGACCATGAGCGTGTAGTGGCGGCTCACCGTCGATGACCGCATCGTGAAGGCGTCGTCGATGGCCTTCCTCGACTCGTGGTGGCGCTGCGGCCGGGTGGTGTTCCACGGCCCGCAGTGGTCGCCGATCCGCGCGGCCATGGCGTCGAAGTCGAGGCGACCGGCGAGGGCGACCACCGTGTTGTCGGCCGAGTATCGCCGGGTGAAATAGTCCGACATCTGCCCGCGCTCGAGACCCTCGACCGTCTCGCGGGTGCCCAGGACGCGATGGCTGAGCGGGTGGTCGGCGTAGTACGTCTCCATCGTGCGCTCGTAGAGCACCCAGAAGGGGTTATCCTCGTACATCGCGATCTCTTCGAGAATGACCGCCTTCTCCTTGTCGAAATCCTGCTGGCGCAGCGCCGGCCGGAGGATGTCATGGAGAATGGCCTCGGCCCGGGGCAGGTGCTCGGGCAGGACATGCGCCCAGAAGGCGGTCAGCTCGCTCGTCGTGTAGGCGTTGTGGTCGGCGCCGATCGCGTCGAAGTCGCGGTCGACGTCCTCGGCGGAGCGGGTGTCGGTGCCCTTGAACATCATGTGCTCGAGGAAATGGCTCACCCCCATGGCCTCGGGGGCCTCGTCGCGGGCCCCGGTCTTCACGAAGAACCCGATCGCCGCCGAGTGGGCGTCGGGGTCGGTCTCGGCGATGATCTCGAGACCGTTGGGCAGGGTGGTGTGTTTGAAGTGGATCATGTTGGAGGCTTGGAGGGGAGCCGGAATCATATGGGAAGCAGGTTGAGAATGGCCTGCCAAGCTGATCGCTGACAGACTGACAGCGGAAGGCTTCCTTCAAGCCTTTAGGCCTTCAAGCCTCATTCTTCGTGCCGTCACGCGCGCCGGAAGACCGCGCGGATGCGTTGGACGGGAGGGGTTTCGTCGTCGGTGAAGCAGGCCACCGGACCGTCGGGAACCAGCCCGGCCAGGGCCGTGACTTCGAGTAGCTGGGCTTCGGTCATCGGCCACGGCGGTCCGTCCTGCGGGCCCACCGGCTCCTCGCAGCCGCGGCAGATGATGAGCAGGCGCCCGTGCGGGGTCATCAGGTGCGAGAGGGCGGCGATGGTCCGGCCGTGCAGATCGGGCGTGAGCGACTCGATGTTGTTGACCTCGACCGCGAGGTCGAAGCGGTGTCGCCACCGCGCCGGCGGGTTGGTCAGATCGGCCTGCACATAGCTGGAGGCGTTCTCGGGGTCGAGCGATCGGGCCCACCGTATGGCCGTCTCGCTGCAATCGAAGGCGCAGACCTCGTAGCCACGGCGGATCAGCTCGCGGGCGTCGTCTCCAAGCCCGCAGCCCGCCGTCGCCACCCGGGCCCCGCAGCGGATCATCGAAGGGGCTACCGCGTTGAGCCAGTTGATCAGGGCGGGGCTCGCCCGGCCGTCGGCCCAGGGGATCCGGGCCTGGTCACCGTGCGCGCCAGCATAGATCGACTCGAAGTAGTCGACCGTCGTCGCCTGCCCTGCTACGGTGGTCGTCATGACTCGCTCCAATCGGTTAGGAGCTACCGCCCCTTGACGTCACTCAAGATAACCGATTTCGATACGACCGGCCAGAGAATAACGTAAGTTCTTTTAATAAAACGTGTTGTGTCGACGGGCGCCACCGCGCGGCCCTTCCCATAAACCATTGGAAAAACCACTCGCCGGCCCGAAGCATTCCCGGTAAGACGCCGATCAGGCACGTCGTGGCCGACACGGATAGCGGTATCCGATAACGGCTGGGAGTCACGTTCTGGGACGCAGGATCCGGCGGATCAGCAGATCAGTAGACCGCAGGCGAGCCCTTCCCCTCTTTCTACTGCTCTAGATGGCCGTGCACGATCGTGCACGGCCATCTACCCGTGGAGCATCCGGCCCTCCGTTGCCAACGCGGCCTCGTGGATGCCCTCGGCCATGGTCGGGTGGGCGTGGATGGTGGAGATGATGTCCTCGGCGGTCGCCTCCAGCCGCTTGGCGATGCCCAGCTCGGCGATGAGCTCCGAAGCGTCCTCGCCGATGATGTGGGCGCCGAGGATCTCCCCGTACGGCTCGGAGGTGATGAGCTTGACGAGCCCCTCGGTGGCGCCCACGGCGATCGCCTTGCCGTGAGCCTTGAGCTGGAACCGGCCGACGTGATGGGCGATCCCCTGCTCCAATACCTGGCGCTCGGTCATCCCGATCGAGGCGATCTGGGGGTTGCAGTAGGTGCAGCCGGGAATCGCGTCGTAGTCGACGCCGAGCGTCTTGTGGTTGGCCATCCGCTCGACGCAGGTCACGCCTTCCTCCATCGCCAAGTGGGCGAGCCAGGGAGGGCCGATCACGTCGCCGATGGCGTAGACCCCGGGCACGCTGGTCTGGTAGGTGGGCTCGGCGGCGTCGCGGTAGTCGACCTTGATGCGATCCTTCTCGGTGGCCAGCCCGAGCCCCTCGTCGAAGAGCCCGTCGTAGCGGCCCATGACCCCGATGGCCACGAGCACCACGTCGCACTCGAGGGCCTCGGTCTTCGACTCGTCGTTGGCGTCGACGATGGTCACTACCGCGGTCGTCTTTCCGCCCTTGGTGGTGGTCATGTTGATCGCCTCGGCGGTGTGACCGAGGTGAAAGGTCATGCCCTGGCGGGTGAAGATGCGATGGGCGAGCTTGGAGATGTCGTCGTCCTCGATGGGCAGGACGCGATCGAGAAGCTCGACCACCGTCACCTTCGTGCCGAACGCGTTGAAGAAGTAGGCGAACTCCATCCCGATCGCGCCGGAGCCGATGATGACCATCGACTTGGGCTGCTTGGGCAGGTTCATGGCGTCGTAGGAGCTGATGATCGTCTTGCCGTCGAAGGGCGCGAAGGGAAGCCCCCGCGGCGCGGCGCCGGTAGCGATGAGCACCCGGTCGGCCGTGAGGGTGTCGATCAGCCCGTTGCCGGTGCCGTCGTAGTAGTCGCCCACGGACTCGCGGACCTCTACCCGGCAGGGCCCGTGGGCCGTCTTGGGGCTGGTGATCTTCGCATGCCCCTGGTAGTGATCGATCTTGTTCTTCTTGAAGAGGAAGGCGACGCCCTTATTGAGGGTGCCGGTCAGGTCGCGGCTGCGGCCGATGACCTTCTTCCAGTTGACCTTCACCTTCTCGAACTCGAGGCCCCACTTCTCGCCGTGGGTCACGGCCTCGCGGTAGATCTCGGCGTTGTGCAACAGCGCCTTGCTCGGTATGCAACCCCAGTTGAGGCAGACCCCGCCGAGCTTGTCGCGCTCGACGCAGGCGGTCTTGAGGCCGAGCTGGGCCGCCCGGATCGCGCCCACGTACCCGCCCGGCCCGCTGCCGATCACGATGAGGTCATAATGCTTCGAGCCGGTCTCAGACACCCCTGACGCCCCTTTACGCTGGTGGTAGGGCGGCATTGTAGCGACAGCCGATCGGGTCGAAAGAGGCCGCTCGCTCGTGCCGCCGGGCGGCGCGGAGCTCAATGGGATCGGGTTGCCGTCCGGGGCTGAAATCCATCGACCCCGAGAACGAACGATTTCATGCGGGCGCGACCGCTCTCGCCCCGCAGGCGGTTGGCGGTCGCCCCCCAGAGGCCGCCGGGCGGGCCCGGCAGGGAGCTGCATTGACGGCCGGTGGGCGGGTTTCTAGCATCTGCCTCCCTTGGCGTTCGGGGCCGGTTCGGAGTAAGTCCATTGCCTACCGCGATCATCAGCGACATCCACGCCAACCTCGAAGCGCTGCAAGCGGTGATCGAGCACATCGACACCCAGCCGGTCGATCGCGTGCTGTGCCTGGGCGACATCCTCGGCTACGGCCCCAACCCGGTCGAGTGCGTGGACCTCGTCGCCGAGCGGTGCGAGTGGTCGCTGATGGGCAACCACGACTTCGGCGTCCTCTACGAGCCGACGAACTTCAACGTCGCCGCCGAGCAGGCCGCCTATTGGACCCGGGCCCAGTTCGAGGCGGTCTCCGACAACGGCAAGGCGGCCAGCCGCTGGGAGTTCCTCGGCCGCCTGCGGGTGCGGGTGTGCGACGGCGACTTCCTTTGTGTCCACGGCAGTCCCCGGCGGCCGATCAACGAGTATCTTTTCCCCGAGGACGCCCTGAGCTCTCCGGTCAAGATGCAGCAGATCTTCGAGCGGGTCGACAAGTACTGCCTGGTCGGCCATACCCACGTGCCCGGCGTGTTCACCGACGAGCCCGACTTCTACCCCCCGGGCGATCTGAGCGGCGTCTACCGTCTTACGGACGGTGAAAAGGCAATCATCAACCCGGGGTCGGTCGGCCAGCCGCGCGACCTCGATCCGCGAGCCGCTTATGCGATTATCGACAACGATCGCGTCGAATTCTTCCGGCTGGAATACGATGTCGAGGCGGTGGTGGGGAAGATCCACGCGATTCCGGAACTCAACGACTGGCTTGGTGAGCGGCTCAAAGAAGGCAGGTGACCGGCCTGCGGACCCCGGCGACACCCGGATCGACGGGTCGGAACTGCCCCAACCAGTGAGTGCCACGTCAGCATGAGTCCCCGCGCTCGACGCATCGTGATTCCCCTGGCCGTCGGAGCGGTGGCCCTTGGCCTGGTGGTGTTGCGGATCACGGCGCCGTCGGGAGGGCCGAGCACCACCAAGAGCGCCGAGGTGGCGTCGGTGACCCCGGGGGAGGGGCTCGACCCTGCCTACGACGAGTCGGCCGAGACCGGCGGCGAGGGCGAAGGCGAACCGGCGCCGGGCCGGACGCAGGACCAGGACGAGGCGCCGCCGTCGACGACCATCGAAGGGGTGACCGGGCCGTTGACCGGTCTGCGGGTGGTGGTGCCATCGGACCCCGGCGCACCGCCGCTCGTCGCGACGCTTGGCTCTCTGGACGCGAGCCGGCACCTGATGAAGATCGAGTTTACCGCCACGGGGGCGGGTATTACCTCCATCACCTTCGCCGACATCTGGGAGAGGGCGAAGGCGAAGCATCAGGCGCAGGCGTACCACCGGGCCGTGGCGGCGGGCCAGATCCCGAAGACCGCGCTTCCCGGCGATGAATGGCGCTATGTCCTGCAGACCCAGCAGCCCTTCCAGTGGTTCGACGCCGGCAGCGGCACCTGGAAGTCGATCAACGTTCCCCTGCTCGGGGCCCACTCCGTCTATATCAACAAGACCAAGGTGAGCCTCCTGGACGCGTCGTGGACGCAGACGGAGCCGGGCGCGTTTCAGGTGCGAATCGTCGACGCCGATGACCGCCCCGTCGTGGAGATCACCCGCCGGTTCGTGCTCGGCCAAGCGTTCGACATCACGATCGAGCAGCGAGTCCGCAACCTGACCGGCGCGCCGCTGGACGTGCAGTGGGTGCAGTACGGTCCGACGGGATTGCGGATCGACCGCTCCCGGTATATGGATCGCCGGCGGTTCCGCTTCGGCTACCGGCCCGATCCGGTGTCCTTTCCCGACCTGATCGCCTCCAGCGACAACGATCTTCTGCTGGAGCGGGACAAGGTGCTCAAACGCCCCGACAAGGCGAAGAAGAAGATCGACGAGGCGAGGGCGACCACCGATCCGGCCCGGATCGCGAAGCTCAGGGCCGAGAGCGACGAGTTCTTGACCCTGTGGCCGAACCAGACGAGCCGCGACGAGCAGTACGACCTGTCGTGGTTCGCCGCCACCAACCGCTATTTCGCGCTGGCGGTCCATCCGGTCCTGGACTCAAAGGGGATCGGGAGCCGCTCGCTTACGGACGTCGTCTCGGAGATCCGCGCCGATTTCTCCGGCGCCAAACCGAACCGGGTCATCTTCACGGCGCTCTACAGCCCGACCCGCTCAGTCGCGGCGGGCGAGGAGACCGCCTTCGACCTGGGAATCTACGCCGGCCCGCTCGACCGGCAGATTCTCGGCAAGAACGAGCCGTTCACCTCGCTCAAGATGCAGGGGCTGATCCTCTATCAGATGTCGGCCATGTGCGCGATCTGCACGTTCCAGTGGCTCACCCAGGGGCTGCTGCACTTTCTCTCGGGGGTCCACTGGGTCATCCGCGACTGGGGGCTGGCGATCATCCTGCTGGTGGCCGTGGTCCGCTTCATGCTGCATCCGCTGACCAAGAAGGCCCAGGTCAACATGCAGCGGTTCGGGAAGTCGATGTCCGATCTGAAGCCGGAGATCGAGAAGCTTCAGAAACGGTTCGGCGACGACGCGAAGAAGATGCAGCAGGAGCAGATGCGGCTCATGAAGGAGCGCGGGGTGAACCCGCTGCAGATCCTCGGCTGCCTGCCGATGTTCCTTCAGACGCCGATCTGGATCGCGTTGTACGCGATGCTGTACTTCGCGTTCGAGCTGCGGCACGAGCCGGCCTTCTGGGGGTTCTTCCAGCTCTTCGGCGGTTGGCCGTTTCTGGCCGACCTGAGCGCCTCCGACCATTTCTTCTGGGAGTTCGAGCAGCCGTTCAACTTTCTCATGTGGAACGTCACCGGCATCAATCTCCTGCCGGTCCTCATGGGGGTGGTGTTCTTCATCCAGCAGAAGTACATGTCGCCGCCGCCGAGCCCGTCGATGACCAAGGAGCAGCTCCAGCAGCAGAAGATCATGAAGGTGATGATGGTGGTGATGTTCCCGGTCATGCTCTACAGCGCTCCCTCGGGCCTGACGCTCTACATCTTCACCTCAAGCCTGATCGGCATCATCGAGAGCAAGTACATCCGCCGGCACATCACCGAGAAGGACCTCGAGGCGAAGGCCAAGCCCAAGTCCGACCCCATGGACCGGTTCCGCGGCAAGAAGTCCAAGCCGAAGGACCCCCAGAGCCGGGCCTTCGCCGCCGCGGTCGCGCGGGCCAAGCAGAAGCGCAAGGGACCGGCGAAGACATTCAAGAAGAAGAAGAAGTGACGGAGGAAGCGACGCAGCGACGGAGCAAAAAGGGGTGCATCCCCGCCCGCTCGTTTCGTCCCTGGTCGCTTATCTCTCGTCCCTCGTCCCTCGTCCCTCGTCCCTATCGTCCCCCGTGAATTCCTCCGCCGTCATCCTCGCCGTGGCGAGCCCGCCGGGGCGGTCGGTGCGCGGCATCGTTCGGATCAGCGGCGCCTCGACGTTCGAGTTGCTCCAGGGGCATGTGGGGGCGAGCGTCGAAGTCCTAGCGCGCCGGGGACGAAGCCACGAACGGAAAGAGACAAAACCCCCTCTCCCCCCGGGAGAGGGCGGGGGTGAGGGAGGAACCGGTGCTGCTGTTCGAATGCCCCCTCACCCAAACCCTCTCCCGGAGGGAGAGGGCTTCGCCCGTGCGCGTTTGACGCTCGACGACGTCGAGCTGCCGATCGTGCTCCTGCGCTTCCGGGCCCCGCACTCCTACACCGGGGAGCATTCCGCCGAGTTGCAATTGCCCGGCAACCCCGTGCTGCTCGAGCGGGTGATCGACGGGCTGATCGATTCGGCTTCGGCCCGCGGGATCGAGGCCCGGCGGGCCGAGGCGGGCGAGTTCACCGCCCGGGGGTTCTTTCTCGGCAAGATGTCGTTGACCGAGGCCGAGGGGGTGGCGGCCACCATCGCCGCCCGGTCCGACGGCCAACTTCGGGCGGCCCGGCTGCTCTCTAACGGAGCCCTGGGGGTCCTGGCCCGTGGCCTTGGGGACGAGCTCGCCTCGGCGTTGGCGCTGGTCGAAGCGGGGATCGACTTCACCGACCAGGAGGACGTCATCGCGATCGGCCCGGCCGATCTCCATCGGCGCCTGCGGGCGCTCGAGCAACGGATCGGGGGGCATTTGAACAGCGCGGTGGGGGCCGAGCAGCTCGAGTCCCTGCCCTGGGTGGTGATCACGGGCGAGCCCAACGCGGGCAAGTCGACCCTGTTCAATGCGCTGCTGGGGCGCGAGCGGGCGGTGGTGTCCTGCGTGCCGGGCACCACCCGCGACGTGCTGGCGGAGGCGTTGACGGTCGAGACGACCCACGGCCCCGCCCAGCTCATGCTGGTCGATTTGGCGGGGGCAGGTACAGTCGAGACGCTTCTCGATGAGAAGATGCAGTCGGCCGCCCGGGCCGCGACCGATCGATCGGAGCTGATTCTGCGCTGCGTGCCTCTCGACGAGGATGCTGGTCCGGTCGCGGCCGACGATCTGCTTGTTCGAACGAAAGCGGATCTGTGCGGCGCCGACATTCCCGAAGACCCGACGGGCGGCCGATCCGCAGATGCTCTGGTCGTCAGCGCGCGCACGGGTTCGGGCCTCGACGAGCTGCGCCGTATGATCGCCGGGCGCCTGCAGGACCGGGCGGTGAGCCTGGCCGCGGACGCGCTGGTGCTGCGGCCCCGGCACGACGCGGCCCTTCGCTCGGCCCGGCGCAATCTCGCTGGGGCTCTCGAGCTGGTCGAGGCGGCGGTCGGCGAACGCACGTTGGCCCAACCGGAGCTGGTCGCGGCCGCCATGCGGGCGGCCCTGGACGATCTCGCGGACCTTGCCGGGGACATCACCCCCGATGACGTGCTCGGGCGCGTCTTCTCGACGTTCTGCGTGGGGAAATAGAAGAAGCGATGCGCGATGCGCGATGAGTGGAAGAAGTGATGAGTGATGAGGAGAAGAAGTGATGAGTGATCAGCGATCAGTGATCAGCCGGAAGCCGAAAGCCGACAGCCGAGAGCCGACAGCCTCCACCGGTCGCATTGAGATACGGGTGCGGTACAGTGAGTGTGACCCGATGGGGGTGGCGCATCACACCGCCTATCCCGTCTGGTTCGA
>SMVA01131718.1_pt1 | contig 12099 bp, 9 predicted proteins | sample 2456451 | NCBI WGS metagenome assembly SMVA01 (sample SAMN11095933, study PRJNA526329) | marine sediment metagenome | biome: Marine sediment; feature: Surficial sediment; material: Deep marine sediment; isolation source: Hadal surficial sediment | place: Pacific Ocean | collected 2014-05 | depth 0-1...
AATAAAGAGGTGCTGGTTACGGGCGCGAGCCGCGGAATCGGGCAGGCGATTGCAGACGGGTTTCTTGATGCTGGCGCGGAGGTATCGATTCTCGCGAGTTCGGATGACGTGCATCGCGCTGCGGATGAATTGAGCGAAAAGCACGGTAAGAATGTTCGGGCAATTCAATGCGATATCTCTTCGATGGAAGCGGTAGACGATGCCCTCGCGGATACAAAGTCCATTGACGTATTGATTAACAACGCCGGGCTGGAGCTCGAAACGCCGATAGATGACTTAAGCGACGAAACGGCAGAGCGGTTCAGGAGAATCATCGAGATCAACGTCCTCGGAACATATTACGTGACGCGCAGCTGCGTAAACAAAATGACGCGCGGCGGCAGAATTCTGATTACCTCTTCGATCTGGGGGAAAACCGCCGTCGCAGGTTTCAGCGCATATTGCACCAGCAAGCATGCGAACCTGGGATTCATGCGGTCACTTGCCTGGGAACTGGCGCCGAAGGGAATCACAGTGAATGCAGTGTGCCCCGGCTGGGTGAAGACAGGTGCGGCTATGAAATCGCTTGAGGTGATGTCCGATAGCTCTCAAGTATCCGCAGCCGAAGAACTGGCAAAAATAACATCGAGACAGGCGATCGACGGTTTGCTCGAACCGCACGAAGTCGTAAGTCCGTATCTGTTTCTTGCATCCGCCGCTGCTGCCGATATTACAGGGCAGGCCCTGAATGTCGTTCGCGGCGAAGTGATGTATTAGGCAGACCACAGGTAGAGACCAATGACAATTGCAACCACCCAAGTTCAGGACCTGACACTTGCGTCTGTGTTCGAAGCGGCCAATCGCATTGCCGGTCTGGCAATTCAAACGCCGCTGAAGCCATCGTCAGAGCTATCGCGCCGAACCGGCGGTCAGGTATTTCTTAAGATGGAAAATATGCAGGACACCGGTTCTTTCAAAATCCGCGGTGCTGCCAACGCAATATTTCATGCGCAGGATGAAGCAGATTTCCACGGCGTCGTAGCGGCTTCCAGTGGCAACCACGGTAAAGCAGTCGCTTATGTGGCCAGGCGATTGGGCCTCGCGGCAGTGATTTGCATGACGGAACTGGTGCCGGACGACAAGAGACAGGGCATCCGGGCGCTTGGTGCCGAGGTCGTCATTAGCGGCAAAAATCAGAATGAGGCGGTCGACGCTGCGCTTGCACTTGCCGAGGAACGCAATCTAGTTTACATCCCGCCATTCGATGATCCGTGGGTAATCGCGGGTCAGGGCACTATCGGCCTGGAGATGTTCCAACAGAAACCTGACCTCGACACGCTGATCGTCCCTGTCAGCGGCGGCGGGCTGCTAAGCGGTGTGGCAATCGCGGCTCGCGCAATCAACCCGGGAATCGAAATTATTGGCGTGACGTGCGAGAAAGATGCCGCAATTTATGAAAGTATCAAAGCGGGGAAGGTCGTAAACGTCGACGAAAGACCAAGCATCGCCGATGCGCTGCCAGGTCCGATTCCGCTGGATAACAAATACACATTTGAACTTTGCCGAACATTGGTCACGGAGATCGTGCCGGTATCAGAAAAGCAGATAGCGAAAGCGATGCGGTACTGTGTAGACTATGAACAAATAGTGCTTGAGGGTGCCGGTGCCGCGAGCGTGGCCTATGTTCTGGATGGCAAGAATTTTGACGACCGCAATGTCGCGGTCGTTTGCAGCGGCTGCAATATATCGGGTGAACGTCTGGCGGGTATCTTCGAGGACTTTGGACTTAACTGAGTTGACGTGTCGAAATCTCTTCCCTTAAGCGCTTTTGACGCTCTTGAGCGATTTCCTTGTTTGCACGATGTCCTGCATAAACTGCTCGATGAAGTCCAGTACGACAATGTTCTTTTCATCGTTTCTGGACGCAAGAAAGAACTGCGATTTATAGGACAGGCTGCTCTTAAGTAAGCTCTTGATTTTACCCGATTTTACCCAAGGTTCGGCATAGTGCTCCGGCAAATATCCGATAAATCGCCCTGACAGGATATACAGCAGCATTGCTTCCATGTCTCCCGTGGACGCAGCAGTCCTGAACTGCGATGTCTCCGGCGGTGACCAGTTCTGCAAGTAATTCCGGGCTGCATATGGAAACTCAGCGATCACGTCAATCGTGAGTTCATTGTCTTTTATGTCGAATAACTCATGCGAACTCGAACAATAGAGAACCTGGGTTTCCTTGTGCAGTTTAACGAGCTTGATCGACTGTGGAACGCTGCTGAACGGCGCAATACCAATGTGAATCCGCTCCTCCAGCAGATTCCGCAGGAGCATCTGGGGAGAACGTATGTGCACGCGGAGATCTACGGCCTTGGCACTTTCGTTGAAACTTCTGATTGTCTGATGCAGTTTCAGGTTGTCGTTCGTCGCGACGGCATCGACAACACCGATATGCAGTTCACCAGTCAGCTCTCCCCTGGAACTCGCAATATCACTGCGAAATTGCTCGATCGATGCGAACATGCGTTGTGTAGCCTCGTAGACGAACTCTCCCTCCTGGGTGAGTTTGAACCCGCTGCGGCCGCGGTGACAGAGCCGCATGCGCAACCGGCCCTCAAGCTGCGACATCTGTACGCTGATCGTTGGCTGGTTAATATTCAGTTCTGCTTGCGCAGCAGAGAAGCCGCGATTGCGGACCACGGCCATAAATACCCTGAGAAGCCTTAAATCAGCGTTATCCAAGTTTGGAAGGGGTGGATACTTTTTGCTCATATATCAAATTACTCTGTGAATGGCGCGCCGGCTACATCAGTCTTTATTTATGTTCATATTAGCACGTGAGACTTCATTTTCTGCCGTGTATGACGTTCAATTACTAACGTAATGACACCTGAGACAATGGACAATAATGACGCGACATAAATATGACACAGGACGCCTCGATCTACCATTTGTCGGGCACTGTACGTTCGCCAAGCAGGAGCCCGTCACCGACTGGGACAAGATTGATGCCGACGTCGCGGTTCTTGGCGCACCTTATGACATGGGAACACAGTATCGGGCCGGTGCCAGGTTCGGTCCCAGGTCAATTCGCGAAGCGTCGACCCTGTTTTCGTTCGGCCACAGCGGTGCGTATGACTTCGAAGATGACAAAGTCTACATGCCGAGGGACAAGGTCAAGCTGGTTGACGTCGGGGACGCCGATATCATTCATACCGACACAATTCAAAGCCTCGACAACATCGAATTTGCCGTTCGCGCCTTATTAAAAGCAAATGCCTTGCCGGTCGTGCTGGGCGGCGATCACGCTGTCCATATTCCATGCATAAAGGCATTCGATGATGCGGAGCCGGTGCACCTCGTGCATATAGACGCACATCTGGATTTCGTCGATGAGAGGCACGGTGTCAGGTACGGGCACGGCAACCCGATTCGCCGGGCATCGGAAATGGCGCACGTCAGCGGCATCACCCAGATTGGTATCCGAAATGTGTCATCTTCGAATCGCGATGACTACGAGGCTGCGCGTGCCGTAGGCTCGGACATATTATCCGTGCGGCAGTTTCGCCGTCTCGGTGTCAAATCTGTCGTGGAACGGGTACCCGCGAATACGCGGTACTACGTGACAATTGACATTGACGCATTCGATCCTTCCATCGCCCCTGGAACCGGGACCCCGAGCCACGGCGGGTTTCTGTACTATGAAGTGCTGGAATTTCTCGAGGGTCTGTGCAAACGCGGAAAAATCGTCGGCATCGATCTCTGTGAAGTCGCACCTGACTACGATCCTGGCGGTACAACGGCTTTTCTTGCGGCGCAGTTACTGCTCAATGTTCTGGGATTCATGTTCGACGAAGCCTAGGCGTTCTTAGAATTCTCCTCCACCCACTGCTGTCCCACTCAATCCATAGTTGGCGAATAGGCTTGAAAATCGCGGCGTCTTCGCTTTCATGTTTACCTGGACATTACAATCAGGTGTAAGAGTTTAGACTGCCGCTCCTACGTTACGATTGGCAGAATCGTAGGAGCGGCATGTGTACATGGATGTACTTATGTCGTGGAGTACAGGGATGTGCGGGAGCGACGCTGCCGCGATTGACAGTGCTCGTCCGCAGTGAAGAACGTTGTCGACGTCCGCTGCTATTTTCAAGTCCCGATAAGCGAAAGCGACCTGGATGTGAGTCCATGCATTAGTCTCACAATCCCGTAACTGGAATAAGTGGGACAGCAGTGTCCTCCACCGGTTTTCCTGCGATTTTCAGAATCGCAATTACCGCGGCGAAACTGATCGGCAAACATATCCACCACGGCACGCCAAATCCGGTCGGCAACGTACACAGCGTGATCGCCAGGAGGCCCGAAGTCATCGCATACGGCAGCTGGGTACGCACGTGTTCGATGTGATCACACTCAGATGCCAGCGACGAAAGTACCGTGGTATCGGAAATCGGCGAACAGTGATCCCCCCAGATGGCGCCCGCAAGCACGCCAGCGATGCTGCCGTGAAACAGGTACATCTGATCGCCAATTTCTGGTTGATCTCCGCCCGTTAGCAGGGCCCATGAGAGCGGCAAAACCAGCGGCATCATGATCCCTATGGTTCCCCAACTCGTGCCGGTCGTGAACGCGACGATTCCCGATAGCACAAACGAAGAAGTGGGCAACAGAAATAGCGGTAAATAACCGCTGGCTGCTGCGGTCACATATTCCGCAGTGCCCAGGGTCTGGACGATGTCTGCCAAAGTCCACGACAGGACCAGCACGATTACCGCAAAGAGCGTAGTGCCTACGCCCTCGAACCACGCCTCGACTATCTGATTCAGATTGAGCACCCTGCGGAGTGCAGTAACCAACGCCGCGCTCGCGACACCCAGCAATGAGGTCCACATCAGCGCAAGATAGCTGTCTGCGGAGCCCAGAATCTGCTGGAAGTTGTTGCCTTCGCCGGTAATCAACAAACTTGAAATTAGTGTAGCAACGACCACGCCAATCGGAATGAGCGCGCTGGAAGCGTAGCTGCGAGCTGTATCACCGGATGCGACCGTATCGCCATCGACCGGTAATTCCAATTCCACGGTCGTGTTCAGCCTGGCCTTGACCTCGGCGCGATACATCGGCCCGTAATCCCGACCCGTATAGGCTACAGCGAACACCATGAACAGCGTAATGAACGAATAGAAGCTATAGGGCACCGATCCCAGAAAAATCATATATGGCGAAGTATCCAGATCCGGGATGCCTTCAATCGAGCTGCCGATGACGGAGACTTCGTACCCAACCCAAGTGGATGCGAAGGCTATGCCCGCGACGGGTGCCGCTGTGGAGTCGACAAGGTAGGCCAGTTTTTCTCTGGAAATTTTCAGCTTGTCAATGACCGGCCGCATCGTCTTGCCGATCAACAGGGTGTTCGCAACGTCGTCGAAAAAAATCACCAGGCCGAGGCCAGCTGCGAGGACTTGTCCTCGCTGCGCTGTCGAGGCGAAGCGGGTCACACTGGCGACGATACCCTGCATTCCTCCATTGCGCCCCAGTATTCCAATCATGCCACCGAGCATCATCGTGAAGAGCAACACGCGTACTCTGTCTGCATCTACGATCGCGTTGACGATATGCGTATCGAAAGCCTCGAGAAACGCAGTCCATCCGCTTAGCAGGCTGGGCCCGAGGATGATAATCGTGCCACACCAAATGCCGACGAACAGAGCGGGTATGACTGAACGAAAGACAAGTGCAATGCTAATGGCAATGACGGGAGGCAGGAGCGTTATCCAGCCCCGGCTTTCGGGAGCTGCTGCAAGTGCTTCAGGTGCCTGGGCTAATACCGCCGTTACGAAAAATGGCGCCAATAGGCAGATCAACAATAGCGCCGCACCGGCCCGCGGCACAAAATTGAGTTTTAAAAGAGTTCGTCCCGCCATACCAGCCTCAAACAAATGGGTTGTCGAAACGTCGCTATGAAACCGTACTCGCCTGATGTTTTACATTTTGATTTGGCAATACGAAGCTGTGCCCGGCTAAACACATACGCCAGCAAGCCGCTCGCCGGGCTAATAATACGGGAAAGTCAATGTTTGGGTTGGCAGGTTGGTATTCAACAGGGGGCTGACAAAATTACAAACTTGCCTGCTTACACAAAACGAAGGGCGAGATACTGAATGCCTGAGAATTCCTCGAAAATACATGCTGTCAGCGGCAATTGGGCGATGTTGTCTGTGCTTGCCATGGCTGGGCTGATCCTGGCCGGTTGCGATCAGTCAGGTGATGGGCAGCACGCTAAACGGTCGGCGGAAATTGAGTTCCGGGTTTCTTTTCCCGAGACAGTCCGCAATACGTCCGCTGATGGGCGAGTCATCGTGCTCTTATCGCTTACGAAGGAATTCAACTACGGCGGGGTGGCGGACGGATCTCCCGGATTCGGGATTGACGTCGAAGGCATGAGTCCGGGCCAGGCAACAGTACTGGATGGATCGGTGCGTGGAGACCTGATCGACAGCACCGACAACATTCCGCCCGGCGAGTACTTCGCCATCGCGTATCTCGACGTCTATACCACGTTTAGCCGGGCCGACGGACATACCATCAAGCTGCCGATGGACAAGGGAGAGGGTCAGGTATGGCATCTTTCACCAGGAAACCTGCGCAGCGAGCCGACCAGGATAGCAGTCGGGAGCAGTGGGCATCAGCAGTTCGATATCGAACTGTCCAGCGAGATTCCACCGATTGAACTGCCGCAGGACACCCAATGGGTGAAGAACATCACGATCCAAAGTCCGTCGGTATCCGAATTCTGGGGTACGCCGATGTACGTTTCGGCTCGTGTATTGCTGCCCAGAGACTACGACGACAATCCCGATCTTCGCTATCCCCTGATTATTCAACACGATCATTTCTCCACTGACAATCCCGGAGACTTCGTGGAACCCGCCGATGGCGAACCCGGAAATGACTTTTACGATGTCTGGACGAGCGATGACTTCCCGCGGTTTCTGCTGGTGACGATCCAGCACGCAACGCCGTATTTCGACGATTCTTACGGCGTCAATTCCGATAACATGGGACCCTACGGTGAGGCTCTGAACTACGAGTTACTCCCGGAAATCGAACGGCAGTTTCGGGCTATTGGCGAGCCTTATGCCCGTGCACTGACAGGATGTTCGACCGGCGGCTGGATCACTCTGGCTACGCAGGTCTGGTACCCGGACCTGTACAATGGAGCTTGGGTTTTCGCGCCGGACCAGGTCGACTTTCACTATTACGAACTCGTCAATCTCTACGAACCGGAGAAGAACGCTTACTACCGGGAATACCCCTGGTCGCGACTGCCACTTCCTGCCAACCGGGATCTGGACGGCCGGCCGGCCTTTACCAATGAACAGGAAAATCTCAAGGAAGAAGTGATCGGCACGCGGTACCGCTCGGGCGGCCAGTGGGCGGCCTGGAACGCATTATTTGGCCCAGTGGCAAACGATGGCTATCCGCAACCGCTTTGGGATCCAATCTCGGGCGACATCGATCCAGAGGTTGCGCGCCGGATGATCGAACGATACGACATCTCTTACTATTTGCAGCAGAATTGGTCGACCGTTGGCCCGAAACTGTTGGGAAAACTGCACTTCTTCACCGGCCATTCGGACAACTGGTATATTGAGCAGGCGATCTATCCGCTTGAAGCGTTTTTCGAAACCACCGAGTCACCGTCATACAGGCCTGAGTTTCAGTACGGCATCCGCGCCGGACATTGCTGGAGCCCGTGGGAGGATAATAATGACGTCGGCGGCCTATACAGGGCGATCTTTGACTCACTTAAGCAGCCATCCGAGTAGCGACATTGATATGAACCAAACTAATCTGAAAATTGAGTGTTGGGTCAGGAGCAGGGCAGGTAATGATTAGGAATCCCGTTCCCTGGCCGGATGGTGCCCGATGCGCGGTCGCAATTACCTTCGACATGGACGCCGACAGCATCCTGCATCTGGAACACAAGGATGCACATCGCCGTGTATCTGCCACTTCCATGCTGCGCTACGGACCCGAAGTCGCGGTACCGAGAATCCTGGAGACGTATCGCAAGTTCGATATTAAGCAGACCTTTTTTATTCCAGCATGGTGCATCGAGCAGTATCCCGCGACGATAGAAGCGATTCTCGCCGACGGTCATGAAATTGCGCACCACGGTTACATACACGAAAACCCGCTCGATCAATCGCGGGAAGAACAGTTGTACTGGCTGCAGAGAAGCATCGAGGTAATCGACAAATACACTGGCCAGCGACCGCGCGGCTGGCGAGCGCCGCTCTACAATTTTTCGAATGATTCGGCCGATTTGCTGATTCAGGAGGGATTCGCATACGACGCGTCCCTGATGGGCGATGACGTGCCCTATGTCATCCGCACGGAGAAGGGCCAGCTTGTCGAGTTGCCGTCACACTGGGGGCTGGATGATTGGCCCCCTTACGTTCACAGCCTGGACCTGGATTACGTCATGCCGATTCGGGCGCCGAGTGTGGCAATCCGGTCGTTCCAGGATGAATTCGACAGTGCGTGGGAGTATGGCGGATTGTGGGTGAGCGTATGGCACCCTTTCGCGTCCGGACGGCTGGCTCGCTGGGCGGAAGTCGAAAAACTGATCCAATACATGCTCAAAAAGGGCGATGTGTGGTTCGCTCGAATGGAAGACATAGCGGCGCACGTTAGTCGTTGCATTGACGATGGGACATATCAGCCACGCGTCGATGACCTGCCTTTTTACGACGGGCCCGTCGAGGTCGAAGGACCTGGCACCGGCAAAGCTCACAGGGAGGACAATGCGTAAACGGCCGATTTTAGAATCGGGCGAACGTGTATTTAATTATGAGTGATATTCAAATTGCCGGAAGTGTTTCGCCTGGGTTTCGCGATGGCGTTTGTGGTCCCTGGGGTGCAACCCTGACGCCGCTCGTCGATGGCCGGATAGACAACGAAAAACTCGCAGCGCATTGCCTGTCTTTGATCGAAAATGGCCTGAACGGAGTCGTTCTGTTCGGCAGTACCGGCGAAGCCGCATCCTTTACGGTAGCCGAGCGTCGCGAGTCACTGGAATTTCTGCGAGAGTCCGGTTTACCCGGTGAGAAAATCATTGTTGGTACTGGTTGTTGTGCGACTCCAGATACCGTCGAACTGACGAGTCACGCCATCGATCACGAGTGCGCCGGCGTCATTGTCATTCCGCCGTATTTCTACAAACCACTCCAGGAACAGGGATTGTTTGACGTATATGCACGTCTGATCGAATCTGTTGCGACCCGGAATCTCAATATTTATCTGTATAACTTTCCGGACCTTAGTGGCGTCCCGATCACGATCGAATTCGTGCAGCGACTGTGTGAAAACTATCCGGATCAGATTGTCGGAATCAAAGACAGCACCGGGGACCTGGACAATACACTTAGTCTCGTTAAGGAATTCCCCCAATTGCGTGTGTTTACCGGAGACGATGACCTGTTGTGGCCAGTGGCAACTGCCGGCGGTGCCGGGTCGATCACGGCGACAGCCAATGTTATCCCGCAACTGTTGGCATCGGTCTGGCGCGCTGTAGTCGAGGGGGCAGACAATCCGCCGGAGGAGCACAAAACAGCCAGCGATATCTGGACACTGCTCCTGAATCACTATCCGATCGTCGAAGCGCTGAAAGAGTGCATGGTTCGGATATCCGGGGACCCGAACTGGCGATCCGTGCGCGAGCCGTTATGCGAATTGCCGGATTCCGAGAGAAGCGGATTAATCGATCGACTCGCCGCTGCCGGTTTATCGATCTGAAGGAGAGATTGCGATGGCCAAAGAAATCCTTGGCGGGCAAAGTGACGAGGGCTTGTCCTATTCGAAATGGGTCAGAGCCGGCGACTATGTGTATGTCTCCGGCATGGTCGCGTTCGGAGAGGACGGTGAACTCGTTCCCGGCGGCATCGTGGCGGAAACGCGCCAGATACTCTCGGATCTGCGCGACTTATTGAAAGAGGCGGGATGTGACTTTTCGCACGTCGTCAAGGTAAACGTGTGTCTGCCGAATCCCGATGACTTCGAGGATTTCGAACGCGAATACGCTCGCTGGTTCAATAAAGAGCCGCCGGCACGGGCAACGATTTGTGCGCCGCTGACAATCGATGCAAAAGTCGAAATCGAGGCGACCGCGTACGATGGGTAGTTACGACAGAAATTGATCTGCCGCTATTCACTTCGCTCCGCCTGCTCGCCCGAAGCCGCCTCAAATACATTCGAGTTCGCCGAAGCAAGGATTCTTACACGCGTACGGTAAAAATTCCGCAGTCTGTGTATACATGAACAGCAGGTAAATAGAGGCTGCGGAGCAAAATGGTGTTACTACTCAATCGAATCGGATCAAGTCGCATACTCACGTTCGTACTTCTGTCGATAGTGACGACCACGGCGTTCGGCCAGAGTTCGCAGTACGACATTCTGATCAAGAACGGACGCGTCATAGATGGCACCGGGAACCCCTGGTACTACGCTGACGTCGGCGTTAATGGCGATCGGATCGCAGCGATCGGCGATCTTTCAAACGCAACCGGTCGTGAAATGATCGATGCTACGGACCTTGTCGTTGCGCCCGGTTTTATCGACATGCATACGCACGTTGACGATGGTTTCGGCGATCCGGACAGGAGCGCAATTCTTAACTATCTTCTTCAGGGCGTCACCACCGTGCGTCCGGGTGCGGACGGCTCCGGGCGGTACGAGATACTCGAGCTGAAAAGTCTGTGGGAAGAGAACGGTATGGGCGTCAACGCGGTGCCGTTCGCCGGATTTGGTGTCATACGTCGGGAAGTACTTGGTGATGATCAGCTCAGGAGTCCGACCAAAGCCGAGCTGGAACGCATGAAAATGCTGGTACGACGTGCCATGGAAGAGGGTGCGTGGGGGATGAGTGCGCAACTCGAGTACGACGGATTCAATATCCATGTAAGCACCGAGGAACTGATTGAGCTGTCGAAGGTTGCAGGTGAGTTCAACGGACTCTACATCGCGCATATTCGTGACGAAGCGGGGCAACTCGTCGAGGCAGTCCGCGAGACCATTGCAATCAGCGAGGGTGCTGGCGTTCCGGTCAATGTGACACATTTGAAGGCAACAGGCCGGAGCAACTGGGGCCTGATGCGCGATGCCGTAGCGGAAATAAACAAAGCCAGGGCACGCGGCGTAATGATCACCGCCGATCAGTACCCGTTCCTGCAGGGTGCGCCGATCGACTATATTACGGCGCTGATCGACGTCCCTCCCGATATGCAACCATTGTATGAGTTGGCACGATCAATTGAAGAGCGTGACATTGCCGTAGACGATCAGCCTGAAAGGCGCCAGCAATACGTGTCGGCCCTGCAGGACGCTTTGCGCGACCCGGGTATGCGCCGCCGACTAAAGGAATCGACTTACGAGAATAGAGCCGATAACCCAAGCTCTGTTGCCAGGTGGGGTTGGCATGATTTCAGAATAAAGGTTGTTGTCGACAATGCCGCGATTCTCGAAAAAAACATCGCCGAGCTCGTTGACGAACAGGGAAGAGACGGCTTCGACATCGTCGCAGACCTGGTGCTGAGCGAGCCGGATATCCTTTTTGCTGCAGCGTCCCAGTCACCCGATGACATGCGATATGCAATGAAACAGCCATGGGTGATGATCAGCAGCGACGGAGGCACGTTTTCGGCGACTGATATTTCGGGTACACCAGTTCGTGCGCACCCGCGATCGTTCGCGAGCCAGGCAATCACGTTGCGCAAATTCGTCAGGGAAGAAGGTGTGCTAACGCTCGAAGATGCAGTACGCAAGATGACATCACTGCCTGCACAGTTACTGGAACTCCCCGACAGGGGACTGCTCGTGCGCGGGTACATGGCGGATATTGCAATCTTCGATGCCGACAAAGTTCAGGACCAGGCGACGTACGATGATGCCCGGCGTTACGCCACAGGTGTTCAGTACGTTCTGGTCAACGGCGAAATCAGCGTTGCGGGCGGCATGTTCACGGGCGTTCGTGCAGGCAAGGTGCTGCTAAAGCGCCAGGTAGATTGACCGGGCAATTGAAAGAATCGTGACATGAAAGGAAAGATCAGAATATGAAAGTAGAAGAAT
>SMVA01173130.1_pt1 | contig 12094 bp, 13 predicted proteins | sample 2456451 | NCBI WGS metagenome assembly SMVA01 (sample SAMN11095933, study PRJNA526329) | marine sediment metagenome | biome: Marine sediment; feature: Surficial sediment; material: Deep marine sediment; isolation source: Hadal surficial sediment | place: Pacific Ocean | collected 2014-05 | depth...
CAGCGCCGCCCTGCTCGCCCGGGGTGATCGCGTGATCGGGGTCGACAACTTCGATCACTTCTACGACCGCGGGCTCAAGCTGGCCAACCTCGCGCCGCTGGCGCCGGGACGATTCGAGCTGGTCGAGTCCGACATCCGCGAGCGGGAGGCGATCGAGGCGCTCTTTCGCCGGACGGAGCCCGACGCCCTCTTTCACATTGCGGCTCTGGCCGGCGTGCGGCCAAGCATCGCCCACCCGGGGCGGTACGCTTCGGTGAACGTCGAGGGGCTCGTGAGCGTGCTGGAGGCGGCGCGGGCGAGCGAGTGCCGGCGCGTGGTCTTCGCGTCGAGCTCGAGCGTCTACGGCGACCACCGGACGGTCCCGTTCAGCGAGACAGATCCGGTGGACGAGCCGATCAGCCCGTACGCGGCGACAAAGCGCGCCGGCGAGCTGATCTGCCACACCTACAGCCATCTCTTCGGCCTCTCGATCGGGTGCGTGCGCCTCTTTACGGTGTTCGGGCCCGCCCAGCGGCCCGACCTGGCCATCAGCAAGTTCATGCGGCTCGTCGCCGCCGACGAGGAGGTGCCGATGTTCGGCGACGGCACGACGAGCCGGGACTACACCTACATCGACGACATCGTCGGCGGCGTGCTGGCGGTGGACGACCACCTCGCCGCCCGCAGCGCTCCCGGAGGCGCGGGCTTCTGCCGCATCTGGAACCTCGGGGGGGCGCACCCCGTCACGCTCGGGGCGATGATCGACGCGATCGGCGGGGTGGTCGGCAAGCCGCCGCGCATCAGACGGCTCCCCATGCAGCCGGGTGACGTCGAGCGCACCTGGGCCGACCTGACTCGAAGCCGCGCCGAGCTCGGCTACGAGCCGAAGACCTCGCTCGAGGACGGCTTGAAGAAGCAGTGGGCCTGGACGCAGTCGGTGGGGATCGAGAGTTCTGTTTCGAGCGCTCCGTAGGGCCCTCCGGGGATTTTTTCCGAGCGCTCCGTACGGCCCTCCGGGCCGACACTCGCTCCGTTGGGCTCCGCGGCCGATTCAATCGGCGGCTGCGCCTGGACGCGAATGGCGTTCGACGGCACTCCGTGGAGCGGGCGCGAACCGTTACACCTTGAGGGAACCTGCTCTAGCGCGCTACCACGTGCCCGATCTGCACGAGATGGGAGCCGACCCCGGGATCGACCAGCTCGTACGCGGTGGCCCGGAGCCCGTCGGCGAGCAGCGTGTGATCGATGTGATAGAGCGGAGCCGGCCGGGGGAACGTGGCTCCATAGCCGCGGCCGGCCTCGTCGAAGGCGTGGTGGAGGTCGGGAAACAGGTGCCTCATCGCGGCGCTGCCCCGGGTCATGTTGAAGTCGCCGAGAACCACGTCGGGCGGCGGAGCGCCTACCTCATCGAGCAGCCGCCGCGCCCGGCGGGCGATCCGGCCCCGCGGCTGCTTCGGATCGGAGGGCAGATCGACGAGGTAGACGGTGAGGGGGCGACCGAACGCCTCCCCGCCGTCGATTCGAAGGAGGGCGATGTAAACGCCGCCGTCGGCCAGGATGGGACGGCGCTCCAAGATCGGCTGGCGCGTCAGGACCACGAAGGGGCCGATCGCGTGGGGGCGAGCGTTCGGGCCCAGCCACTCCCGGATTGCCTCCTGCCATGGTGCCCGTCCCGCGGTGGTGACCACCGTCAGATCACCGTCGAAGTCGATGAGCTTCTCCGCGAGCTTCTCGAGGGCCGTTCCTTGATGGGCCCTCATGTTCCAGTGCACGATGCGCAGGCCGGGAGGCTCGCTCGGGCTCGTGCGGATGAACCGATGCTCGATGACGACGAAGTAGGCCCCGATCGCCAGGCTCGAAGCGCCCCAGGCCAGGAGCCGGTACTTTCGCTGCACCGGGGTGGGACCGGCCCGGAAGGCGGCGGTGAAGCCGCCGGCGGCGGCCAGGAGCGCCGCGGGCGTGGGTATCCACTGCAACCACTGGCTCCAGCCGAAGTGATCGGAGACGAGCCGGCCCGCCAGCCAGGCGGCGAGAACGGTCACGGCCACGGCGACGCAGAGGACCCGCAGCGCCTTTGGCAGCTTTCGAAACCAACCGGCCCAGCCCGGATTATTCATGACCATCTACTGCGTCCAACTCTGAAGCCTTTCTGGCGGCGTCGCTTGCGGCAGATTCGAGCTCCGAAACGACTCAGCGGCCCCGTCTCCGCCCGAATCGCCTGATCTCCTTGCCAGAAAGTCTTCAGAGTCGCCCTCGTGACGATGTTCATGAATAATCCGGGCTCTACCTCACCACCGAGAGCACGGGCTTCCCCGAGCGGGAAGCTCGCAACGAAGGTCGCAACCCCCTACACCGCGGCGGCGATCCCCAGATCCTCGATCGCCTCGATGATTCGACCGTGCAGGTCGGCCCGGGCACACACGATGCCGCGATTGGCTTCCAGCCGGGGGCCGTGGGAGAAGTCGAGCGGGGCCCCGGTGATGTCGGTGACCACCGCGCCGGCTTCGGTGGCGATCAGCATACCCGCGGCCTGATCCCAGATCTTCTCGACGTACGCCTTGCGGGTGGGCAAGCGCAGGTAAGCATCGGCCTGCCCGCGGGCGACCAGGGCGTACTTGCTCTGGCTGTCGAGCCGGGCGTACTCGATCAGTCCTCCGAGTCGTTCGACCACCCGCTCGACGTCGCGATGCTTGGAGTGGGCGGCCTCCACCGACGCGCAGAGGCGAATCGGCTCCGCCGGTCCGGTCGGGTCGCGTCTGATCGGCCGTGGCGCCGCCGACGGGTCGTCGGCCGGCGTCTCCGAGGCGCCGCCGCCCCGCACCGCGGTGTAGATCGATCCGTGGGGGTCGGCCGCGTCGAGGGGCCGCGAGTGATCGAGCGACAGGTTCGGGCATCCCATGACCCCCAGGTCGACCCGGCCGCTGGCGAGGTGGGCGAGGGCCACCGCGTATTGCTGCCCGCGCAGGAATCCCTTCGTGCCGTCGATGGGGTCGAGCACCCAGTAGCTTTCGGCGGTGGCGTCGTGGTTGCCGGTGTCGATGGCCGCCAGCACCTGGGGGGCCTCTACTTGCGGCCGGTACTCCCTCACCGCCGAAACGACCGCCTCCAGGAGCGCCGAGTGATCGTCGAGGCGCAGCGCGTCGGCCGTTTCCTCGCCGACGATAAGGGTCTCGCCGAGGGCGTCGGTGAGCTCCATGGCGATGATCGCCTGCACCGCGAAGTCGGCGACGGTGACGGGACTGCGATCGTCCTTGGTCAGTTGCCACCCGCGTCGTGAGTCGGCCTGGATGATTCGAGCCACCCGGCAGGCGTGCGTCACCGCCGTGATCGCTGTCCGCAGCAGGGGATGATCGAGGGTCATGACGTGGGCGAGGCGGCGGCTGTCGGCTGCCAGTTGGCCTTGAACTCCCGCAAGGCGTTCACGAACCGGTCCTCGAGACCCTTGAACGACTTGGCCTCGACGAGCTGGTTGCGGAGCTCCCGCTGGGGGCCGCGCATGAACTCGAGCAGGTCCTGCTCGAAGGCGTGCACCTGGTCGAGCTTGAGATCATCGAGGAAGCCCTTGGTTCCGGCGAAGATCGAGATGGACTGGTCGATGGCCTCGTAGGGCGTGTACTGGTCCTGCTTGAGCAGCTCGACCATGCGGGCGCCGCGGTCGAGCTGCTTCTGGCTGGCCGCGTCGAGCTCGGTGCCGAGCTGGGCGAACGCCTCGAGCTCGCGGTAGGAGGCGAGGTCGAGGCGGAGCGACCCGGCGACTTCCTTCATCGCCTTGATCTGGGCGGCGGCCCCGACGCGGCTGACGGAAATGCCCACGTTGATGGCCGGGCGCACGCCGGCCGCGAAGAGCTCGCCCTGGAGATAGATCTGACCGTCGGTGATGGAGATCACGTTGGTGGGGATGTACGAGGCGACGTCGCCTTCCTGCGTCTCGATGATGGGCAGGGCGGTGAGCGATCCCCCGCCGAGCTTGGCGGAGAGCTTGGTGGCTCGCTCGAGCAGGCGGCTGTGCAGGTAGAAGACATCGCCGGGGTAGGCTTCGCGGCCGGGAGGGCGGCGCAGCAGCAGCGAGAGCTGGCGATAGGAGGTCGCCTGCTTGGAGAGGTCGTCGTAAACGCACAGGACGTGCTTGGGTGCTCTGCCCTCCTTCCCCTGCCACATGAAGTGCTCGCCCATGGCGCAGCCGGCATAGGGCGCGATGTACTGCATCGGGGCGGGAGTGGCGCTGCCGGCGACGACGACGATGGTGTACTCCATCGCCCCGTGCTCCCGCAGGCTCTCGACCACGCCGGCGACGGTGGAGTCCTTCTGGCCGATGGCCACGTAGATGCAGACCACGGCGTCTGGCGTGCCCCACCAGTCCCGCTGGTTGATGATCGCGTCCACCGCCACGGCGGTCTTGCCGGTCTTGCGGTCGCCGATGATGAGCTCCCGCTGGCCGCGGCCGATCGGGATCATCGAGTCGATGGCCTTGATGCCGGTCTGGAGCGGCTCCTTGACAGGCTGGCGGTAGGCGATGCCCGGGGCGACGATGTCGAGCTTGCGGGTGACGCCGCCGGTGTCGATCGCCGGCCCGCCGTCGAGGGGAACCCCGAGGGGATCGACGACCCGGCCGAGCAGGGCGTCCCCGGTGGGGACCTCGAGCAGGCGGTTCGTGGTCCGGACGGTGTCGCCCTCGCGGATCGCGAGGTAGTTGCCGTAGATCACCGCCCCCACCGTGTCGAGCTCGAGGTTCATCACCTGGCCCATCACGATGCCTTCCTGGCTGTCGAACTCGAGCAGCTCACCGGCCATGGCCCGCGAGAGGCCGTAGATGCGGGTGATGCCGTCGCCCACCTCCACGACCCGGCCCACCTCGGAGATCTCCAGCTCGCTGGAGAACTGCTCGATCTCCTGCTTGATCACGGACGTGATTTCATCGGTCTTGATCTTCACGGCAGTTTCCCCTGGGCCTCGAGTTCGCGTCCCGGTTGTTGGTTTCGATAGTGCTCGTCGAAGGGCAAGTCAGGCGGTGGTGCGGCTTGCTTGCGGGCCATGGGCGACCTCCGGTGGGTCACGTTCACTTGTCGGGAGGGCGGGTACTCGATTCCCCTGCCCCCCAAGAGCTCGGCCACGGTCAGGATCTGGATACGCGGGTAGTCTTTCTGCCAGCCCGGAGACCGGTAGAAACCCGCTCCTGCAGCTTCCGTACGCATCGGCGGCGTGGCCCCCCGGAGGGTGATGAGCACGCCGATCTCCGCTTGCTCGCGTTCCAGCGCGCCTCGGAGGTCGCGGAGTGCCGCGACACTGACATGGCCCGACTTGACCTGGAGGATGATCTGCTTCGTCTTGGCGCGAGGCGTCTCATCGTGGAAGAAAAGTCGACCGTCGATTCCCTTGTCCGGTCCCTTTTTCTGCTCCACCGGCCGAGCCCCCACGAGGCCGAGCGCCCAGTATTGGAACTGGTAACGGTCCTCTGCCGCTAGAGCCTGCGCATCAGGAAGAGAAACCGGCTCGCCGATCACCGAATACTGGACCGTGTCGCCAAAGGTGTCCCGCAGGCGATGCTTGATCACGGCGACGGCGAGGTGGGTGATGTCGATGCCGATCCAGCATCGACCGAGCTTCTGCGCAACGGCTACGGCGGTGCCGCAGCCGCAGAACGGGTCGAGTACCGTGTCGCCTTCCTTGCTGCTCGATTGGATGATGCGCTCCAGGAGTGCCTCCGGCTTCTGAGTCGGATAACCGAGGCGCTCCTTGGCCATGTTGTTGATCGTCGGAATCTCCCAGTAATCGGGCGCCTTCTTTGTCTGGCCTTTCATCCGCTGTGACGTCGCGGGGACGCGGACCGCCTCGAAACAGTAGTGACTTGGCGCTTTGGAATACCACAGGATGTCGTCGTGCTTGCGCGGCCAGTATCGGGCCGAACTTCCTCCTAATCCGTAGCACCACACCACATTGTTCAGAAAGCTGTTCGCGCCGAACACTGCATCCATGAGAAGCCTCAAGTGTGCGCTTGCCGTCCAGTCGCAGTGCAGATAGATCGAGCCAGTCGGTTTGAGCACACGGCGCAGTTCGACCAGCCGTGGCGCCATCATGGCGAGATACGCCAACATGTCAGTTTCGCCAAGCAGGCTCCGAAACGCCTGCATCGCGCGTGAAAGCGTCTCGGGTCCATTCTCCACAATGTCCTGGTATGCCTGGGCGGCCCCCTGATCCCACGTCCAGGTGTCGTCGAACGCTTTGATCCGGGCTGCAGATCGGGAGCCGTCCTGCTCCACAGAAAGAACGTTGTAATTCTTATTGCTCTTGAACGGGGGGTCCAAGTACACGAGGTCGACCGTCTCGTCCCTCACATATCGAGAGAGCACATCGAGGTTGTCGCCATAGTAGAGAGCGTTGTCCGTCATCGCGTCATCCCTCGCTTCCCTCCTCGATGAACCGGCTCATGCGGTCCCGCATCGCCGAGAAGCCCGAGCTCGTCAGGCTTTGCTTGAGGCGGCGCAGCCGGTTGCTGACCGATCCGTCGATGAGCTGGTCACCGATGCGAAGCTTCAGGCCGCCGATCATCGACGGGTCGTGGTACGTGTAGAGCACCGGCTCCTTGCCGATTGCCGACTCGATCCGCTGCTTGATCGACTCGAGCTGCTCGGGCCCGACCGGGGTCGCGGTGTACAGATCGACCTCGACCCGGCCGAAGGCATCGTGCACGAGCCGCTCGTAAGCGTCGCCGATCGATTCCAGGTGACCGAGCCGTCCCTTGACGTTGAGCACCAGCAGGAACCGCAGGGTCAGGTCGGTCACCTTGCCGTCGAAGATCCGCCGGAGGCTCGCGCCGCGTCGGGCCCCGTCGATGATGGGCGAGGCGAGCAGCTCGCCGAACGCCGCGTCACCGCGGGCCAGCTCGCGGATCTGATCGATTTCCTCGCCGACCTCGACGATCTTGTCCCGGCTGCCCGCCTGCTCGGCCAGCTCGTAGAGGCTCCGGGCGTAGATGTGGGCGAGGGCGTCGGTGTGCGTGGCCATGGGGAACTCACAGAGTCACGTGAATCACTGAGTCACGAAGTCGGGGGGGGTTCGAATCACGAGTTTCGTGACCTCGTGCCTTCGGTCACTGTCTCCCCCTCGCCGTCGCCAGCTCGCGGAGGGACTCGTCGATCAGCCGCTGCTGGTCTTCGGTGGAGATCTCGCGCTGGAGGATCTTGCCGGCGATCTCCGCGGCCAGGTTGGCGGCCTCGCCGTGCAGCTCAGCCAGCGCGGCGCGTTTGGCGTTTTCGATTTCGCGGCCGGCGCGATCACGCATCACCGCCATCTCGGCTTCGTTGCGGGTCCGAAGCTGCTCGGCGACGGCCTTGGCGTCGGTCTTGGCCTTGGAGATCATCTCGTTGGCCTCCTCGCGGGCGCCGGCCAGCTCTCGCTCGTAATCGGCCAAGGCGGCCTTGGCCTGCTCGCGGGCCGCCTCCGCCGACTCGATCTCCTGGCGGATCTTGTTTTCCCGCTCCTCGAGGCCGCCGACGATCTTGGGCCACACCTTCACATAGAGGAAGCCGAACGTGAGAAGGAACACCACCAGGGTGGTGACCGCCGGCAGCCAGTTCAGGTCCAAGACCCCGGCGTGCTCTGCGGCGTCTTCGGCGGCAAGCAGGATACCCATCTCGAAGCCCTATTCTTCCCATTCGATCGCCGAATGCGACGTGCCGGCGGTGCTTCGGCGAATCACACCTTGGCGATGGCCATGAAGCCGACGACCACCGAGGCGAGCGCGACGCCCTCGACCAGGGCTGCGGTCAGGATCATGTTGATGAAGATCCGGCCGGCCATCTCCGGTTGGCGGGCGATGGCCTCCACGGCGCTGCCGCCGATCCGGCCGATGCCGATGCCCGCCCCGACCGTGCCGAGGCCGGCCGCGAGCCCGGCGCCGAGGCCGGTCAGATCATTCTGGCCCAGCAGGAGCGGTAGGACGGCAGCCACATCCGGGGCTGCGGTGGCTGTTGCGGTGGCGAGCAGGCTCAGGCCGGCGAAGGCGACCAACATCATGGTGAGGAGCTTGGCCATACGAAATCGTCTCTCCTTGGCGATTCTGTGGGCGGGCATCGCCGTTTGAAACGGGGTTTACTCGGGGCGGCGGGCCCACGCTTTCCGCCGCGCCGTTCATCCGGTCGCCGGCTGCATCGCCGGTTCGGCCTCGGTCTTGGATTCGCCTTGCTCGTCCTCGTGTTCCTCATCGTGGTGCGACATGAGGCTGATGAACACGGCGGTGAGGAACATGAAGATAAACGCCTGCAGGAAGGCAACGAACAGCTCGAGGAACGTGATCATAACGGCGGCCACGCCGGCTATCGCCGAGATGGCACCGATCCCGAGCCAACTCAGGCCGCCCTTGGCGGCCATGGCGCCGAAGCCGACGAGCACCGCCATGAGCGTATGCCCGGCAAACATGTTGGCAAACAGACGAAGGGCCAGCGCCGCCGGCTTGACCAGGTGGCCGACCAGCTCGACGAAGAAGACGAGCAGCGCGATCGGGTACAGGTAGACCGGTCCCGGCACAAGCCCTCCGCAGTTGTGCAACAGCCAGCCCTTGAGCCCGAGCTCCCGGAAGCCGTGCAGCTCGATCAGCAGGAACGACAGCACCGCTAACGCCCCCGTGACCGCGATGTTGGCGGTGGCGATCCCGCCGAACCACGTCTCGTGGACGCCGAACAGGTGCAGGATGTCGACGACCGGGATGAGGCCGAAGAGGTTCTGGAAGAGGACGAAGAAGAAGAGCGTCAGGAGATACGGCAGGTATCGCTTCGTGTGCTCTTCGCCGAGCACCGGCCTGAGCATCTCGTCCCGAAGATAGACGATGATGGCTTCCGCGAGTTGCGCGAGCCGGCCCTTCGTGATGTACCGCTCGTTGCCCTCGGACTCGGGGCCGGTGGCGATGGCGTTCGCCACCTTCATCATGACCAGCACGCACGCACCGGCCACGGCGAGCATCGTGATCATGTGCATGGTCACCAGCGGGGTGCCGCCGGCCGTCACGAGCAGGGGGAGGTCGGTGACGTGGTCGGTCGGGTTGTCGGCCGCGAGAAGCAGCATCAGGGGGGGCTCGCATCAGGATCGCCGTCAAGCGTCTACACGGCCCGTCGCACGTAGAGGGCGAGGACCGCCGCTTCGGCAAAAAGCGTCAGGACATACGTCAGCCCGACTGAAAGCGCAAGCGCCGTGGCGCTCAGCGAGGTCGCGGAGTATAACAGGTAGGTTGCGGCGGGGATGAGCAGCAGCCGCAGCACCGTGCCCCGATCCAGAGGTTCATCCAGGTGCTCATCGGCCGCACCTTCCACGGCCAGACCGCCAGCAGGGCCGCGATCGTCAGCGCCCCCACGAGCACCGCGCCGGCAACCCCCGCCACCGCGACCTCGGCGTCCCAGGGGCCCAGCCGCGGCGCCGCGAGCCATGCGCTGGCACTGAGCGCCGCGACGCCGGCGATGGTGCCGATCAGCCGCCACCCCGGCCAGGCGAGGACCAGCTCTTGGTGGGGTTGGCTCTTGGGAGTCACTGCGGCCTCAGGTGTTCCAGTCGTCATCGCCGTTCCCCTCTCCGGGCGGCAGCGGCTTGCCCCGGCCGGCGGTGGGGTGGTGCCGGTCGAGCAGGCGGTTGAGCTTCAGGGCGCCGCGGATCAGGCTCCACATGCCCACCACGATCCCGACCACCGAGCCGACCAGCATTCCGGTGGGGGTGGTCCCCCGCCAGCGGTCGAAGGCAAGGCCCAGGAGTGCCCCGGCCACGAGCGCGCCGGCCACCTCCATGCCCAGGCCCCCCATCCGCCAGCCGATCCTGATCTCGCTTTCGACGTCGTCCCGCCGGGACCGTCCGGGTTCCGCCATGGCGACCGGTTATAGCACCGTGGGTCGGGGCGGGGGCCGGACATCGCTCATGGGGTGACATTGTGAAATAATTCCCAAAGGTCGGTTACACTCTAGCCCGGATGCGATCGGGCGGCAACGCGAAGGGGGCGGTTTCTCGGATCCCCGGGGTCGGAGGCCGCCGTGATGACCGGCGAATGGTGGTCCCTCGGGGCTGATCGTTAAGATCAATCGTCTCCACCTGCCCGAACCCATCCCCCGCCCGGGACCGAAGCCATGGCCATCAGCGAGCACGACATCGTCGACGTCACCCCGAAGCGACTGAGCCGGACCGAGGGTCTCTTCGTCGGCGCGGTCTTCAAGGGACTCGGCACCACGATGCGGCACCTGTTGGCGACCGTTGGCCGCGACGGCAAGAACCGCAACAACATCTGGGTGGTGCAGTATCCCGAGGAGAAGCGCGACGACCGCCCCGTCGAGGAGGGCGGGCAGTACCGCGGCAACTTCCGCGGCGTGCATCGGCTCAATCGCGACGAGGATGGGCGGGTGCGGTGCGTGGCCTGCTTCATGTGCGTCGCAGCCTGCCCGGCCAACTGCATCCACATCGTGGCCGAGGAGTCGCCCTGGGAGGACCGCGAGAAGTACCCCAAGCAGTTCGACATCGACGAGCTGCGCTGCATCTACTGCGGCATGTGCGAGGAGGCCTGCCCCTGCGACGCGATCGAGCTCACCCCGCACTACGAGGTCGTCGGCCTGACGCGCCAGGAGATGATCTTCGACAAGCAGAAGCTGCTCGAGGTCTTCGACCAGACGATCGATGAGAAGCCGATGTAGAAGATAAGGGACTGAGGGACTGGGTCCTTGGACGCAGGCCCCGCCGCCGGCGGCGAGCCCGGTGCCCGCTTCGGGCCTGAAAGCGGAGGGATTCGATGCCCTGCCCAGAGACGCATTGCGAGCGAGTGCGCGGATGGTTGCGTCCGGCGGTGGCCGTCGGGCTGATCGCCCTCGGTGCCCAGAGCGCGGGGGCCGACGCCCCGAACCCCGGCTCCCGGATCATTCTCGTCGACTCTCCCGAGGCGCTCGACGCGATTCGCGACAACCTCGGCGGCTGCTACGAGCTGGCGGCCGACATCGATCTGACGGGGTACGCCCTGTCCCCGATCGGCAGCGAGGTCGATCCCTTCACCGGCGTTCTCGACGGCGGGGGCTTCACCATCTCCAACTTCGCCTACGACGGCATGGTCCACGCCCCGGCGCCGGTGGGTCTCTTCGGGGTCGCCAGCGGGGCGACGATCATCAACCTCTCCCTCACCGACGTCTGGGTCCGCGGGTGGCTCAGGGTCGGCGGCGTCGCCGGACTGGTCAACGACGGGGGCACGATCTCCAACACCCAGGTGACCGGCTTCGTCGAGGGGTTCGAGGACGTCGGGGGCCTCGCCGGCCGCGCGCACGGCGCGACGATCGAGTGGTGCCGGGCCGACGTCGACGCCTGCGGTCTGCAACGGTGGGTGGGTGGGCTCGTCGGACATTGCCATCCCGGCACCACGGTCACGGATTCATCGGCCCACGGGGCGATCAGCGGGGGCGTGGTCGTGGGGGGGCTCGTGGGGAACCATCACGGAAGCCGGATCGAGCGGTGCCACGCCACTGGGCCCGTCATGGGTCCGAACTGGACGGGCGGGCTCGTCGGCTATTGCCAGGAGGACCTGCTCACCGACGAGCACCTGCCCACCGCGGTGATCAGCTCGTCGGCGACCGGTCATGTCCTTGGCGGCGTCACCGGCGTCTGCGCGCCCGCTTCGGTCGTGGCCGGCGGGGTGGGGTTCCCCGGGAGCGGCGGGCTGATCGGTTACCTCGAGCCCAACAGCGTGGTGCTCGACTCGTTCGCGACCGGGTCCGTCCAGTCCCCGGACGACAGCATCCTCCCCACCGGCGGGTTGATCGGCTTCACCGAGGCCGGGGTCGTGATCCGCAACTCCTTTGCGCTCGGCGACGTGACGGGGGGGCATCCCGTCGGCGGGCTGGTGGGGTGGTCCGACAGCGACATCGTCGACTGCCATGCCGACGGGGACGTCAGCGGAACGTGGTCGGTCGGCGGGCTCGTGGCCCACGCGGGGTCGTCGGCGCCGATCGTGATCAAGCGCTGCCATGCCCGTGGCGCGGTGGCGGCGTCCGGCGACGTCAACGGCCATGCCGATCCGGGCCACCTGCTGGCCGCGGCCGGCGGGCTGGTGGGTTACCTCTTCCCCGGAACGATGATCGAGGACTCGTTCGCCACCGGCGCCGTCAAC
>SMVA01298871.1_pt1 | contig 12094 bp, 14 predicted proteins | sample 2456451 | NCBI WGS metagenome assembly SMVA01 (sample SAMN11095933, study PRJNA526329) | marine sediment metagenome | biome: Marine sediment; feature: Surficial sediment; material: Deep marine sediment; isolation source: Hadal surficial sediment | place: Pacific Ocean | collected 2014-05 | depth...
ATTACCTCGGCGGAGCGGACCTTGTACCCTCACTGTCGCCGGGGGGTCTGGTAACAATGTTCCTGGACGTACTCGCGCCGTCCTGTGCAACACTGCTGTTCTGGGCTCTGCCGCCGGAATATGAGGCCGGCACGTAATGACTGACCACAGCGAATATCGCCGGGCAAAACCGCTGTGCTGGCAGGTTAACACTCTGCAACTAACGGGTCTGTCCTGGGGCGAACCGGGCGAACAGCCGTTGCTTGCGCTCCATGGCTGGCTGGACAATGCTGCCAGTTTCGCCTGCCTGGGCCCGTTGCTGAAGGGCTATTACGTCGTGGCCCTGGACCTGACCGGACACGGCCAGAGTGCGCGGCGTTCGGCTGATGCCAGTTACCAGATATGGGACGACCTACCCGAGATTCTCGGTGTTCTTGATGAACTGGGCTGGGACACTTTCGATCTGCTGGGACATTCCCGTGGCGCGATCATTGCGACACTCCTGGCCAGTACCTTTCCCGAACGGGTGAATCACCTGGTACTGCTTGATACCGTCTCACCGCTTCCAGTAGATGCTGAGAACTTCCCGGTACAGATGCGTAAAGCGCTGCAGGAAAAGCCTGGGCTGTTGACGCGCTCCAACCGGATTTTCGCCTCTGTCGATGCAGCGGTAGCCTCCAGATCAGAACGCGGATTGTCGGTAGCCGCCGCCAAACTGCTGGTAGAGCGCAATTTGCGCGTTTGTCCGGAGGGGGTGACCTGGACCACAGATCCACGGTTGTATGGAGCCTCCGCCGTAAAATTGACAGCGGCTCAAATTAAGGCAGTATTGAACGCATTGCACATGCCCACACTGTTGATGTTGGCCCGTAACAACTCCAGCCAACTACCGGAACTGGCGGATTATGCGCGAAGTCAAATTGAATCACTGACTGTGCGCACAATAGAGGGGGGGCACCATTTTCATATGGAGAGCCCGGTACATGAAGTAGTGCAATACATGGATCAATTTTTGGCAACATTGGATAAACGTGAATCCGCATGATGTCCTGTAATCTCAGCAGAGTATTGTTCCTTTGGCTGGCCTGCCTCCTGCTTGTTACGAGCAGCCTGGTTAAAGCCGCTTCACCGGGTGCCGAGGAATTATTGCAACAGCTTAACGACTATCCGCACGCCCGACAGGTCTCTTACTCCAAAAGGGAGGTCATTGATCATGAGATCGGCCTGGGCGCTATGCAGAAGGTGCGGGGTGAATGGCGATTCAAGAAAAGCGAACGGCTCAGTGGAACGCTGGTGAGCTATACATGGCAGATCATTGACGGCTTCAACGCCGCCCAGGTGATGGAGAAATTGCTCGACTCAGTCGCACAAGAGGAGGATGCCAGCCTACTGTTTAAGTGTCAGGGAAGGGCCTGTGGCCAGGGAGCGCAGTGGGCTAATCGAGTGTTTCGAGAACGCATTCTGTACGGCCGGGAAGATTTTCAGCGATACGGAGTTTACGCCCTGAAAAACGGCGCCAGCTATCGACTGGTCGCTTACAGTGCTGCCCGGACAGAGGATCGACAATACCTGCGTGTCGATTTATTGTTGATCGCCGACTAGCACACTAGCCGTTACCTGTCGGGCCAGGTCGTTACATTCGTAACAGGGCAAGAAACTCTTCACGGGTCTTCTGTTCGCTGCGAAATACACCCAGCATCGCTGAAGTTTTCATCAGGGAATTTTGTTTTTCCACACCGCGCATCATCATGCACATATGCTGGGCTTCAATAATGACACCCACCCCCTGTGCGTTCGTTACTGACATGATGGTTTCAGCAATCTGCGCCGTCAGCGATTCCTGTGTCTGCAGTCGCCGGGCGAACACGTCGACAATGCGGGCCACTTTGGATAACCCCAGCACCTGGCCAGTAGGAAGGTAGGCCACGTGGCATTTACCAATAAATGGCAACAGGTGGTGTTCACACAAAGAGTACATCTCAATATCCTGAACCAGAATCATTTCGCTGGATTCAGAGGGAAAGAGCGCGTTGTTGACCACTTCCTCCACCGACTGATTGTAGCCCTGTGTGAGAAATGTAAATGCTTTAGCCGCGCGCCGGGGCGTGTCCACTAGCCCTGGTCGGTGTATATCCTCTCCCACAGCTTCAATTATTTTTGCCCAGTGATCTTCCAAGAAAATGACTCCGACACGGTTTCAGGTGTAGCACAAACGGCCGTTGATAGTAACAATCCGTAAACCGCAAGGCAACCAGACTCCCGATCAGCCAATTGCTGTCGCGGCCCTCGCTGATTCGGTTACACTCAGATTATGAGCAACAGTGAATATTTCAGCAATCGCCCGCAAACGGTGGGACAGGCCCTGCAGTATTGTAGTGAAGTGTTACAACACAGTGACGTATTCTTTGGTCACGGCACAGATAACGCCTGGGATGAGGCGGTGCAAATGGTGCTGTCCGTTGCCGAATTGCCCGTGGATTCTGATGCAGGCGTGTTACCGCAAGCCCTTGGGGTGGAGGCAATGACCCGGCTGCATGCGCTGTTGGAGCGGCGCGTCGCGGAACACCTGCCATTGCCCTACTTACTGGGCCGGGCCTGGTTCGCGGGCCTGGAGTTTCGCTGTGACCAGCGCGCTCTCATTCCCCGCTCGCCCATTGCCGAACTCATTCTGGGTGGATTTCAGCCCTGGTACAGCGGTCCCGCCCCCTCGCGTATTCTGGACTTGTGTTGTGGTGGCGGTTGTATTGGCCTGGCGGTTGCCCATTATTTTCCCGATGCCAAAGTCGATCTGGTGGACATCGACAGCGCGGCACTGGAACTCAGCCGGGAAAATCTAGCAATGTTGGGTCTGGCGGAGAAGGTCACCGTCATCCAGTCGGATTTGTTCGAGGCTGTGGAAGGGGAGAGGTATGACCTGATTCTTAGCAATCCGCCTTATGTTAGCGCGGCTGATCTCGCGTCCATGCCAAAGGAATATCACCGGGAGCCAAAATGTGCGTTGGGCTCGGGACCTGACGGTCTGGAATTGACGCGCCGCATATTATCTTCAGCGGCGTCCTTTTTGCGTGACAGTGGGCTACTCATCCTGGAGGTGGGCAGTAGCTGGACTGATCTTGAGAAACTCTATCCCCGCGTACCCTTTACCTGGTTGGAGTTTGAGCATGGGGGAGAGGGGGTGTTTGCTCTAACCGCGTTGGAGTTGCAAAAGTACAGCCCAAGCTGGGGCGAATAGGCCTATAATAGCCCGCTTGGTACCACTGCGCGAAGAAATACGAGACCACTATGGCGGGAAATTCGATTGGCAAACTTTTCTCGGTGACCAGCTTCGGAGAGAGTCACGGCCCGGCCCTGGGCTGCATCGTCGATGGTTGTCCCCCGGGCATGGCATTGGCCGCCTCCGATATGCAGCATGACCTCGATCGGCGAAAACCCGGAACCTCCCGATTTACCACGCAGAGAAGAGAAGCGGATGAGGTGCGTATTTTATCCGGTGTCTTTGAAGGTGTGACAACGGGCACGCCCATTGGGCTGATGATTGAGAATACTGATCAGCGCTCCAGGGATTACTCGGACATCAAGAACAGTTTTCGGCCGGCCCACGCTGACTATACCTACAGCCAGAAATATGGATTCAGGGATTACCGTGGCGGAGGTCGTTCCTCCGCTCGGGAGACGGCGATGCGGGTGGCTGCCGGGGCGATCGCAAAAAAATATCTGTCTTCGCGGTACGGTATAGAAATTCGCGGTTACCTGGCACAGCTGGGGCCGATAGTGGTGGAAAGGGTAGATTGGGATGTGGTCGAAACCAATACCTTCTTTTGTCCCGACCCGAATAAACTGGCGGACATGGAAGCGTTTATGGCTGCCCTGATCAAGAGCGGAGATTCCATCGGCGCCCGAGTAAATGTGGTTGCAACAGGAGTATTCCCCGGCTTGGGAGAGCCGGTATTCGATCGTCTGGATGCTGATATCGCCGGCGCTATGATGGGTATTAATGCCGTCAAGGGTGTGGAAATAGGAGCAGGATTTGCCGCCGTTGAACAACAGGGCAGTTCTCACCGGGATCTACTGACGCCCGAGGGCTTTGTCGGCAACAATGCCGGCGGCATATTGGGTGGGATCAGCAGCGGACAGGATATTACGGTAAGCCTGGCCCTTAAGCCCACCTCCAGTATACGGCTTCCGGGTGCCACCATCGATGTCAGTGGCAAGGCGACACAGATTGCAACCCATGGTCGACACGATCCCTGTGTCGGTATTCGGGCCACGCCGATCGCCGAGGCAATGCTGGCCATCGTGCTGATGGATCATGTGCTGCGCCACCGCGCGCAGAATATGGATGTGCAGTGTGATACGCCGGTTTTACCCGCATCAGCACCCGATACTGGCGGGCACTGACGGGCGACGATCACAGTGACTGGAACCGGCCGTCGTCCCTATCGTACACTCCTGTTTGGCCTGACCGCCCTGGGCGTAATGATCTGGGCAGCTGTCGACCAGTTTGGTATTTCAACGCGGGAAATGGCTGAACTGTTTCTCGGTACCCTTTGGATTGTAGCCGGGACGATTGTCACCGCCGCATTGGGTACAGGACTCTGGATCGGTCTGCGCAAGTGGTTGCACCGGGGTGAGCCTGATTAGTTACAACGGTCCGGCTTGTTCCAGGCCAGTTTCCAGTGTCATATGGCCGACAATCTACTTCGGGCTCAAAACAGTATTAGCGCGCAACCACCTCTACTAAAAGGAGCATATGGAGAACATGGCGCAATTTGTTATGGTTCCCCCCCAGCGCTTGCAGGCCGACGTACTGCAGGCACTGCTGGAAGAGTTTGCTAACCGGGACGGGACTGATTACGGCGAGCGCGAACTCACCGCAAAGGAGAAGGTCGGACGATTGCAGTGCCAACTGGATGCCGGTGATTTGCACATACTGTACGATATCGACAGTGAGCAGTGGGATCTGGTGCCACAGGCACAGGCAGAACTGTTGCTCAACAGCTGATAGTATTTGGACATGTCACTACTTCCCGATCATATTCTGGATGCGACCGGACTGCTTTGTCCGGAGCCTGTCATGCTATTGCACAACCGAATGCGCGATATTGCCGTGGGGGAGACGCTGCAGTTGCTGGCAACAGATCCGTCCACCGAACGGGATATTCCGCGGTTTTGTACTTTTCTCGGCCATGAATTGCTACAGCAGGAAAGGGTCGATGATCAGTATCGCTACATACTGCGCAAGCAGGAGTCCTCGTGATGGGTTGCGCAGAATCTGTCTCAGAATCCGAGCCAGGGCAGTTTCATTCTTCCCGCCTGGAAGAGGTGTTCAATCAATGCTTCGCTGAGACCTACAACACACGACTCTATGGTGGAGCCGATGAGCCGCTGTACCAGCCAGCAGAGGTGCCCGCCGTATACCATGGTTTGTACTACCGGGAGAACTTTTTTGCCAGCGCATTGCACGAAACTGCGCACTGGTGTATGGCGGGGGCGCGGCGCAGGCTGCGGCCTGATTTTGGCTACTGGTACACTCCCGAGGATCGTAACGTAGACCAACAACGTGCGTTTGAGGCTGTTGAACGTAAGCCTCAAGCCCTTGAGTGGTTTTTCTCCAGGGCCTGTGGATTCCGCTTTCAGGTCAGTGCAGATAACCTCGAATTGGCCAGGCTGGGGATGCTGGATACGTCGGCATTTCGACAGGGAGTGCTGGAACAGGCCCGGGCCTGGCAGGTAACGGGTTTACCGACTCGGTCCGATGTTTTTTATCAGGTTTTATGCCTTGAATTTGGCACTGCAATTGCCCCGGGGCAATTGCACTTTGATCGGGCAGAACTGGAGTGAAGGGTGCTGCACAGGAGCTGCCTGCAAGTTGATGCTCAAAATACTTGCCGATGAGAATATACCGGCCGTAGAGCACTACCTGGGTAGTCAGGCTCGCGTAAACCGATTCAATGGGCGAGCGCTGCAGCACTCGCAGTTGCGGGACGTGGATGTTTTGCTGGTCAGATCGGTAACGCGTGTTGATGAAGCACTGCTCGCGGGTACTCCGACGAAATTTGTCGGTACCGCCACCAGCGGTGTCGACCATATTGACCGGGACTATCTCACGCGGCAGGGAATCACGTTTGCCTATGCGCCTGGCTCCAACACCAATTCAGTGGTGGAGTATGTGCTGTCGGCGATCGCAGCCGTCGGTGAAAAACTGGAGCAATTGTTGCGCGGGGGAGAGCTTGGTATTGTCGGTTACGGGCTTGTCGGCAAGGCTCTGGCAGCGCGGCTGCAGGCATTGAATATCCGTTACAAGGTTTACGATCCCTGGCTGGATCAGGGCACTATCCCCCACGCTGCCACACTCGATGAGGTCCTGGGCTGCGATGTGCTCAGCCTGCACCCGGAGCTGACCACAGCCTCGCCCTGGCCGAGCCGGTACCTACTTGGCCGCGTCGAATTACAGCGCCTGCATCCCGAGGCGCTGCTCATCAACGCCAGTCGTGGCCCGGTGGTGGACAATGCAGCACTGCTTGCTCGCCTTGATGAGGGGCATGGGCCCCTTACGGTTCTTGACGTATGGGAACAGGAGCCGGACATCAGCACCTTACTGCTCCAGCGCGTAGCACTGGGCACTCCACATATTGCAGGTTACAGCCGTGATGGAAAGCTGAGGGCGACACGGATGTTGAGCGAAGCTGTAACGGCACAGCTGCAACTGCCCCCACCCCCCGGTGATGATCCGGATGGCGCTGCGCCTGCCCTCAGGGTGTCTGATTCCTTGTCCCGCGCCGAACTGATACGGACTCTCCTGCACTCCCGATATGATATCTGCAGGGATGATGCCCTTCTCCGAGAGGCCATATTGGGTGGAAAACGCGACCGTGGGGCGGCCTTCGACGCTTTGCGCAGAACCTACCCACGGCGCCGGGAATTGGCCGGTTCTCTGGTTGAGTTCGGGTCTGAGTCGGCGGATCACACAGCAGTAGCAGAAGCTCTGGGGTGTATTCCCAGTGCCCCCGGGCAACATCTGTGAGCGCTGCATTGCATGTGGGGCTGGTGGTAAACCCACTGGCGGGCCTGGGGGGAAGTCTGGCGCTGAAAGGGAGCGATGGTGCCGAAGTACGTGACCTGGCCTCTCGCTTGCCGCCGGAAAAAAGGCATCGCGCCCAGGAGCGCACGGTACGTGCTCTGAGAGCACTGGGGAAGTCCTCCAGTCAGGTGCGCTTCAGCTGCTGGGCGGGCGATATGGGCGAAGGGGCGCTGTGTGTGGCCGGCTTAAAGGCCCGGGTGTTGGGGGAGCTTGTGACCGGCCTGACATCCGCTCGTGATACTACGATGGCTGCGGCGCAGTTGGTTGCAGCGGGAGTGGATATCCTTTTGTTCGCCGGGGGCGACGGTACTGCCAGGGATATTTACGATGCAGTGGGTACACGCTGTCCGGTACTGGGTATCCCGGCGGGTGTAAAAATGCACTCCGGCGTTTTCGCGGTGTCCCCGGAGTCGGCAGGTGAATTGCTCGCGCGGCTGGCCGAGGGTGGGCTGGTGGATGTCAGCGCCCGGGAAGTTCGGGATATCGATGAGGAGGCATTTCGGCAGGATGTGGTACGCAGTCGATTTTACGGTGATCTACTGGTACCCGGCGAGGGACAGTTTCTGCAACATACCAAGGTGGGCGGGCGGGAGGATCAGCAACTGGCGGCAGCGGATATCGCTGCATGGCAGGTAGAAACCATGGAAAAGGGGCGTATTTACCTGATTGGCCCCGGTTCGACAACGGCGGCGATCATGGCTGAGCTGGGACTGCCCAATACGTTGCTGGGCGTCGATGTGGTGCACGATGGCAAGCTGCTGACAACAGACGCTAACGAGGTGGGCCTGTTACAACTGCTGGGGGATTTTCCGGGCCCCGCCAGCATCGTAGTGACGGCAATCGGCGGACAGGGGTATCTCTTTGGTCGTGGCAACCAGCAGTTTTCTCCCGAGGTGATTCGAATGGTGGGATTGGATAACATTATAATAGTCGCCGCGAAATCCAAAATTGCCGATCTTGGTTCCCGCCCCCTGTTGGTGGATACCAACGATGCTACGCTGGACCTGGAATTTTGTGGATTGCGGACTATCAACACCGGCTACGATGATCACCTACTTTATCGTATCAGCACGAGTTAGAATGCCGAAGTTATGGCGCGCTCGAGTGACAAGGCTCACTTTTGAGAGGCATCGCAATGCAGGACAATGAAGTCTGGCGCAAAAAACTGACCCCCGAAGAATTCCATGTCTGTCGAGAAAAGGGCACTGAGCGCCCGTTTACGGGAGAGTACTGGGATTGCAAAGAGGACGGTGTTTATCAGTGTCGATGCTGCGGTGAGTCGCTGTTTCTGTCGGACAGCAAGTACGACTCGGGTTGTGGCTGGCCCAGCTTTTTCCAGCCGGCGGATGCCGAGGTGATCCAGGAGGAAGCGGATCGCAGTCTCGGCACGCTGCGCACGGAAGTGATGTGCAAGGCCTGTGGCGCGCATCTGGGACATGTCTTCGAGGATGGACCCGCACCCACCGGTTTGCGCTATTGCATCAACAGTGTCTCGATCAAGCTGGAAAAAGATCCGAACTAGCAGCACAGGCCCCTGAGGCTAATGCGATGGCAGGGCAGTGAACAAGTTTTATCGTGGCAGGACTGTGCGAGGCATGGATGCCGAGCCCAAGCCCCCATGGAAGGGTTCACGGCGTGTCGGGCCACGATAAAACTTGTTCGCCGCCCGATAAGCGAATTACGTGCGGCTGGCAAAAAGGATTTATTTTCAGGCTTGGAGCGGGAAACCGGGTTCGAACCGGCGACCTCAACCTTGGCAAGGTTGCGCTCTACCAACTGAGCTATTCCCGCGGATCAGGTGCCTGATGAATGGCGTCCCCTAGGGGGTTCGAACCCCTGTTACCGCCGTGAAAGGGCAGTGTCCTAGGCCACTAGACGAAGGGGACGCAACGGTCTCCATCAAGAGGCGCGCATTGTAGGTAGACGGGACGGTTGCGTCAAGCCCGGTCGGACCCGATTGAACGTCATTTTCCAGTGCAGCTTCAGCAACTTAGCTCTGGATTCATCAAACTTGAATGTTTCTCCACGACGCGCTGCAATGGTCAAGATATTGTTCGTCATTCATGGGCGGTGTCGTTTACAGGAAGAAATACAGGTACAATTGCGCGCTTGTTTGACTACTCGGCCAGCCCACTCGCAATGATACCTGCACTTAGCATAGAAAACCTTAGCAAGGTCTACGACAATGGATCCGAAGCCCTCAAAGGGATCAGCCTGACAGTAGAGCAGGGCGATTTTTTTGCTCTGCTCGGCCCCAATGGCGCAGGGAAGTCCACCACCATCGGGATTATCTGTTCGCTTGTCTCTAAATCAGGAGGCAAGGTATCGGTCTTCGACATCGATATCGACCAGGATTTTCCCGCCGCCAAAAGGTACATCGGTATCGTTCCCCAGGAATTCAACTTTAACCAGTTTGAGAAGGGGCTGGATATTGTGGTCAACCAGGCCGGCTACTACGGACTGCCTCCGGCGTTGGCCAGACAGAGAGCCGAAAAGTACCTGCGTGAACTGGGACTCTGGGAGCAGCGTGATGTACCGGCACGCTTTTTGTCAGGCGGAATGAAACGACGACTGATGATAGCCCGTTCACTGGTGCATGAGCCGCGCCTGTTGATCCTCGATGAGCCTTCCGCGGGCGTCGATATTGAGATGCGACGTTCTATGTGGGAGTTTCTCAAAAAAATCAATGCCCAGGGCACCACGATTATTCTCACCACGCACTACCTTGAAGAAGCTGAAGCGCTATGTCGTCATATCGCCATCATCAATCATGGCAAGATAGTGGAAAACACCTCCATCAAGAACTTGCTCCGTCAACTCCATCGGGAGACATTTATACTCGACTGCGTGGAGGAACTGCCGGGCACTATTCTTATCGATGAGTTTGAAACACGTCGGGTAGATGACCATACTCTGGAAGTTGAGGTGCAGAAGGGGCAGTATATCAACCGGGTCTTCGCGGCGCTGGATGAACAGGGTATTCACATAAGCAGCATGCGCAACCGTGCAAACCGTCTGGAAGAGATGTTTGTCAAACTGGTTGAAGGTGCGGCATGAACCTGCGTGAACAGACTGTTGCTTTTCAGACGATTGTTCGCAAAGAGATCAAACGCTATCTGCGTATATGGACGCAAACGCTCTTGCCATCGGCGATTACCATGTCACTGTATTTCGTGATATTCGGTTCATTGATCGGCTCGCGCATTGGGGAGATGGGTGGATTCACTTATATGGAATTTGTCGTGCCGGGCCTGATCATGATGGCGATTGTCACCAATTCATATTCCAATGTTGTATCCTCGTTTTTCGGCTCCAAATTCAGTCACAGCGTCGAGGAGCTGCTGGTCTCTCCGGTTGCCAATGTCGTTATCCTGATGGGCTATGTGGTTGGTGGCGTAACCCGCGGCTTACTGGTCGCTATAGTGGTGACCATCGTCTCGCTTTTTTTTACCGAACTAACAATACACAGCTATTTTGTGGTGGTGGTGGTGGCCTTAATGACATCCACCCTGTTTTCCCTGGCCGGCTTTATCAATGCGGTGTACGCCAACAGCTTTGATGATATCTCGATCATTCCCACCTTTGTCCTCACACCACTCATCTATCTGGGCGGTGTTTTCTATTCCATGGACCTGTTGCCGGAGTTCTGGGCCAATGTCTCCAAACTGAACCCCCTCGTCTACGTGGTGAATGCGTTCCGTTACGGTGTACTGGGTGTGTCCGATGTCAGTCTCTCCTTTGCTCTTGGCATGATCGCACTGTTCACCGCCATTGCATTCGCGTATAGCATGTACTTGCTCAATTCCGGCAAGCGGTTGCGGCAGTAACAGGGTGACTCAGGACGATGAGGCGGGTATGTTGTTAGGCCGCAATACACCCGTCCTGGAGGAATACTCCCCCCATATCCTACACGCCATTCCCAGGAATATTGCGCGCAACGAACTGCGCCTTGGTGAGGGGCTGCCGTTTTTTGGGGTCGATCTATGGCACGCCTATGAAATGTCCTGGCTTGATCGAAGCGGTAAGCCCGTGGTGCGTGTGGGCAAATTCAGCGTGCCTGTTCACTCGCCCAACATTGTTGAATCCAAGTCGTTCAAGCTGTATTTGAACTCACTGAATAGCACCCGATTTTCCAGTATTGAAGAGGCCCGGACTACTATTGTCGCTGATATTAGCGCCGCTGCTGGAGAGGCAGTATCTCTCGAGCTGCTGGCGGTTGATGACCCCTCACTGGCTGGATTTGAGTTGCCTGGTGAATGCCTGGATGGCCTTGCCGTTACGCCCTGTTCCGGAGAGCCTCTGGCGGAGCAATTGCAGATACAACCGGAATCAATAGTTGAGGAGATGGTATACAGCCACCTGCTGCGATCACTGTGCCCGGTCACCGGGCAGCCCGACTGGGCCACCCTCTGGCTTCACTACCGCGGCGCGGCCATTGAGCGCAGTTCACTGTTGCAATATATCATTAGCTATCGGGATCATCGGGAGTTCCATGAACAGTGTGTGGAGCGTATATTCCGCGACCTCTCTAGGCGTTGCGAGCCTACATTTCTGCACCTGCAGGCGTTCTACACCCGCCGCGGCGGACTTGATATCAATCCCTTCCGCAGCACCGACGCCAGCGCACACCCGCTTCCTCGACTCGCCAGACAGTAACAGACTTGGAATAGACATGGGGCATCGCTCCGCTATGGTATGCAGGGACTGGCAAGCATGTGGTCTTGTGGTATTATCCGCGCCCTCACGGTGAGGTGGCCGAGTGGTCGAAGGCGCACGCCTGGAAAGTGTGTATACGGCAACGTATCGAGGGTTCAAATCCCTCCCTCACCGCCAATAAAAACATGAAATATGCTTTATATATAGCGTTTTATGTAATCACTTAGTTTTATTACCCATACCCTTTCCCATACCTCTGGTTTTGTGCCCATTTGAGGGCTTTATTGTCGCATTACGTCACCACAAACACCCCTGGAGGTGAATTATGACTACCGACGATTCTACTAGAGACAAATCGCTTGTCTTAAAACGTAATGA
>SMVA01137542.1_pt1 | contig 12093 bp, 12 predicted proteins | sample 2456451 | NCBI WGS metagenome assembly SMVA01 (sample SAMN11095933, study PRJNA526329) | marine sediment metagenome | biome: Marine sediment; feature: Surficial sediment; material: Deep marine sediment; isolation source: Hadal surficial sediment | place: Pacific Ocean | collected 2014-05 | depth...
TGTATTATTGTATAGAAAACAAAATTAACTAAATATCTGACATAACCATTCTTAATTTGAATGCGTCTATGGGATTAAAAAGCCATATTAAAATAAATGAAAATTAAAATTGAATCGAGTTGGAATAAGGTTTTGAATGAAGAATTTAAAAAACCATATTTTCAGAAATTAATAAATTTTGTAAAATCAGAATATTCAAAATCTACTTGTTATCCACAGGGGAATGAAATATTTGCAGCTTTTGATCATTGTTCGTTTGATAATGTCAAAGTAGTGGTCATTGGACAGGATCCTTATCACGGCATAAACCAGGCAAATGGATTGTGTTTTTCAGTCCATGATGGAATTTCACATCCACCATCCTTACTAAATATTTTTAAGGAATTAGAAACAGATCTCGGAAAGCCAATTCCAAAATCGGGTAATTTAGAATCCTGGGCTGATCAGGGAGTTTTATTACTCAATGCTACCTTAACTGTACGTTCCAAAGAGGCAGGATCTCATCAAAAACAAGGCTGGGAACAATTTACCGACGCTGTTATTCAACATATTTCAAATAAAAAAGAGAAAGTAGTTTTTTTGCTCTGGGGAGGGTTTGCCAAAAAGAAAGGAAGTAGTATTGATTCAAATAAACACCTTATATTGACTTCAGGACATCCATCTCCGCTTAGCGCAAATAGAGGATTTTGGTTTGGAAATAAACATTTTAGTAAAACAAATGCTCACTTAAAAAAGATTGGATCTTCAGAAATTAATTGGTGAGAATCACTAATAATTTTTGACCATATTACCTGATGAGTCATTTTTATATAGAATTTCAATACTATCAGGAATATTGGAAATTTGCATTATTTTTCTATTCATTCTTTCTCAGGAATGTTTTTAAGAATTTCTAATAAATATTTCCAAAATTTTTGTACTGATGAAATACTTGCTCTTTCATCAGGTGAATGGGCTCCTCTGATGGTGGGGCCAAAAGAAATCATATCCATATCCGGGTAGTTTTTTCCTAAAATTCCACATTCCAGCCCTGCATGACATGCAACAACTTTAGCTTTTTTTTCAAAAACATTTTTATAGATATCTTCCATAATCTTTAATATAGGTGAATTAAGATTAGGTTGCCAACCAGGGTAAGAACCAGAAAAACTTACCATAAATCCTTCGTTTTCAAAGGTTGATTTTAATAGGTCAGAAACTTCTTTTTTTGTTTCATCCAAGGAGGAACGAGTTAAACATTCAATTTTGATGGAACCATTTTCAACAGTTACTTTAGCAATATTATTGGAAGCTTCTACCAAACCTTCCATTTCATCACTCATTTTATATACGCCATTATGCGCATTTTTAATTGCCGATAAAAGTAAAGATTGATCCTTTTTGTTCATGACACTTTTTGGGCGTTCAACAACTTCCATATGAATTTCCAAGTTGTTTTCAATTTCAATAAAATCAGTTTTTATGGTTTTTGAAACTTCTTCAATTATTTTTTTAAACATATCGACATTTTCCTTAGATATGATTATAGTTGCAAAACTTTCGCGAGGAATTGCATTCCTCAAACTGCCACCATTAATTTTTACAATTTGTAAAATATCTCCGACAGCCATCAAAATACGATTCATAATTTTATTGGCATTACCCAATCCTTTATGTATATCCATTCCAGAGTGACCTCCTGATAAACCAGTTACTGATATTTGAAAGGCTTTGATATGGCCATTCACATTTTCTTCCTTATAAGATTTTGTTGCGGTAACATCAATCCCTCCGGCACAGCCAATATCAATTTCATCATCTTCCTCAGTATCCAAATTCAATAAAATTTCTCCATTTAAATAGCCAGCTTGCAAACCCATTGCACCTGTCATTCCGGTTTCTTCATCAATAGTAAACAGGGCTTCAATTGCAGGATGTGGGATATTTGTTGATTCTAAAACACTCATTATGGCTGCAACGCCCAATCCATTGTCGGCTCCTAAAGTAGTTCCATCTGCCGTAACCCAATCTCCATCTACAAGCATTTTTATTCCTTCTTTATCAAAATCGAAATCGGTATCTGCATTTTTTTGGTGAACCATATCCAAATGAGATTGCAAAACAATGGTTTTTCTATTCTCCATTCCTGATGTTGCAGGTTTTCTGATAATCACATTTTGGACTAGGTCAATGATAGTTTCCAATCCTAATTTTTTACCAAATGCTACTATAAAGTTGATAACTCTTTCTTCTTTTTTTGAAGCACGGGGTATGGCATTCAAATCGGAAAAATTATTCCACAAGTCCTGTGGATCTAAAGTCCTAATTTCTTGATTCATATTTATAATTCAATGGGTTGTAGTGTTAAGTCAAGCCTAAGCGATCACTCCAAACCTTGTTCTTTTGCGGTTTTGATTCATTATAAAAAGATTCACGTAGCAACTGCTATGCTTACTTTATCTAATCCGCCTTTGGCGGACACAAAAAAAAGGCGGTTTACCCGACATCTTAGACTTGAATTAACAACTAGTGTCAAGTCAAGCATAAATCAACGCACCAAGTCTTGTTCTTTTTCGTTTTTACTTCATCATAAAAAGACTCACGTAACTAAGGTTATGCTTATTTTTTCTGATTTTGTAAAATTCAAAAAATATCAACGACTTATACATCATTTTACACTTGACTTAACACTAGTCAATATTAATTACTGTATTCTCAATGTGTTTTCGTACTTTTTTTTGTGAACTCATGAAATCATCCTTTGCTCTATATCCAATTGGTAATAATAACACTGACCTTAAATTTTTGCTGGATAAATTCAGTTCTTCATCAAATTTAATAGCGTTAAACCCTTCCATGGGACAAGAATCGATTTTTTCTATCGCACATACGGTCATTAAATTTCCTATAATAATATAGACCTGATGAATGGCAGATAACTCAATTTCTTGTTTACTTTTATTGCTGTATAAGCCTTTTAATTCATTCCGAAATTTTCCAATAATTTTTTCCGGAGTATCTCTAACAGATTTTACCAAATCGAAATGGGTATCTATTACATTGGCATCAATATTGGTATCTATACAAAGAGCTAATAAATGAGAGCAAGTGATTATTTGTTGCTGATAATAAGCATGTTCTAATAATCTACTTTTCATTTTTTGATTACTGATTATTAGTAGTTTAACAGGCTGTAATCCAAAAGAAGTTGCCGTTAAGTTAAAGGCCTTCTTTATTGTTTCGATTTGAGGCTTTGACACCTTTTTTTTTTCGTCAAATTTTTTACAAGCATAGCGCCATTCCAAACTTTTAATGATATCCATATTGTAAAAATTTAATTTATTGTTAGAAATAACTTTTTTCTAAAATCCCAAATCCCAAATCCCAAATTCCAAATCTCAAATTCCAAATCTCAAATTCCAAAAATCAACCAAAAACTAAATTCTAAAATTTGACTATCAAAATAATTTTCAAATTTTTCGCTTATCGTTTGCGATTTGTTAGTTTTTCAATAACTATTTTATTTGAATTTAAGCTAAAGATTGCATATTAACCAATTTAAAATAGGCCCCTTTCGCTGCAAATAATTCTTCATGTTTACCTTGTTCAACGATCTTCCCTTTTTGAAGAACAACAATTAAATCCGCTTTTTTTATGGTTGACAATCTGTGTGCAATCACAATGGATGTTCGATTTTCCATCATTTTTTCCAAAGCTTTTTGAACCAATTGTTCCGATTCGGTATCCAAGGCTGAAGTTGCTTCATCTAATATCATAATAGGAGGGTTTTTAAAAACGGCTCGGGCAATTGATAGTCGTTGCTTTTGCCCTCCTGATAGTATGTTGCCTCCATCACCTATATTTCTCTCGTATTGTCCCGGTAAATCTTTGATAAATTCATGGGCATTAGCAATTTTGGCCGCTTCCATTACTTTTTGATCTGAGGCCTTATCAGCACTTAATATAATATTATTTTTAACTGTATCATTGAATAATATGGATTCTTGTGTAACAATTCCCATCAAATTACGAAGTGATTTTATAGAAATATCTTTAATATCAATTCCGTCTATCTGTATATTTCCTTTATTGACATCATAAAATCGAGTGATCAAGTTTGCTATGGTGGATTTTCCACTTCCTGAATGTCCTACCAAAGCAACCGTTTGCCCCTTTTTAACCTTAAGCGAAAAATCTTTTAATACATAATCATCCTTATATTTAAAAGAGATATTTTCAAATGAAATTTCATGGTCAAAACTCAATTTTTCAACGGCATTTTCTTTGTCAATAATTGTGCTTTTAGTTTCTAAAATCTCTAAGATTCTTTGGGCAGATGCATCTCCCCTTTGAATATTTGAATATGTCGTTGCAATAGCTTTTGCCGGATTAAGTACCAAATAAAATAGTCCGATATATCCAAAAAATTCTTGTGGCTTCATATCACTATTCTCCCCTAAAACCAACCTTCCACCATACCATAGTATGGCAATAATCGTTGTTGTTCCTAAAAATTCACTCATCGGTGAGGCTAGTGTTTTTCTATGTAAAACACTAGTCATTAGGTTTCTATATTTTTTGGTTGAGGCTTTAAACTTTGTTTCAATCTTTGATTCAGCATTAAATCCTTTTATTACTCTTAAGCCTGTCAATGTTTCTTCAATAAAGGAAAGAAAATTACCGGTTTCTTGCTGGGCCAATAATGAATTTGCTTTTAGCTTTTTACTGATTGAAGAAATGATTATTCCTGATACCGGAAGTAGAATAAAAACAAATAAGGTGAGTTTGGCACTTATTGCAAACATTGCTACAAGTGTTAGCACAATAGTTAAGGGCTCACGAACAATGGTTTCTAATGATGTTAAAAAAGAAACTTCTACCTCTTGCACATCAGAAGTCATTCTCGCAATAGTATCGCCTTTTTTCTTTTCGGAAAAATAAGAAATTGGTAAATCTAGAATTTTCCTGTATAATTGGTCTCTAATATCTTTTACTACACCATTTCGAAGAAAGACCAATACATAAGATGCTAAATAACGAAAAAGATTTTTAAAGAAAAAAAGACTAAATGATAGGGTACAGATAAATAATAATGCCCGATCAATGCCTCCACTTTCAAGCATCTCGGTCACCCTAAAATTTAAAATTCCTTGTACATATTCGTAAAGTGTACCCAGCCCTTCATAAACCGGTTTTTTGTATATTTTTTCTTCCTGACCGAACAAAATTCCGAGTACGGGAATAAATCCCAATACCGACAAAACATTGAAAATAGCATATAATATATTGAACAATACGTTTAGCCAAGCAAATTTTACATAAGGCTTTGCAAACCTTAGTATTTTCTTAAAATAATTCATTGATCTAACAGCGATGTTAAAGATTCATTTCTTTTATAATCCTATTGATTTTTGCATCCAATTCTTCTTCCACCTTCTTTGCATCTTCGATGTTTGATAAAGGTGCATTTGTGCTAAAATAAAATTTGATTTTCGGTTCAGTTCCACTCGGTCTTGCGGCAATTCTAGTTCCATCTTCGGTTTCATAGATCAAAACATTAGATTTTGGCAAGTCAATAGAAGTTTCTGTATTTGTTATCAAATTTTTACAAATTGAAGATTCATAATCATATAAGCATTTCACTTTAGATCCATCAATTTCAAATATTGGATTTTTACGCATATCAATCATCATTTGCTTGATTTCATTAGCACCTTCAATACCTTTTTTAACAACTGAAATTAAATGTTCTTTATATAAATCATGTTTGTGGTAAAGTTTCAATAATTCCTTATAAATCGAACTATTATTGTTTTTAGCATCTGCAGCAATTTCACATGCCAGAAGGGTAGCGGATACAGCATCTTTATCTCTAACAAAATCACCAACCATAAAGCCAAAACTTTCTTCACCGCCTCCAATAAAATCTTGCTTGCCTTCTGCTTCCCGAATCATTTTAGCAATCCATTTAAAACCTGTCAAACCAATTTTAGTTTCAACGCCATAACTATCTGCAATTTTATTTACCAAAGGAGTAGAAACGATGGTTGAGCCAATAAATTGATTGCCATTCAATTTGCCTCGTTTGTGCCAATTATTAATTAAAAAACTAGTTAAAATGCTAAATGTTTGATTTCCACTTAATAAAACCAGTTTATTTTCTAAATTTCTAACGGCAATACCCAGTCTGTCACAGTCAGGGTCGGTTCCAATAACAATATCAGCATTAATTTTTTCGGCCATATCTGTAGCCATTTTTAATGCAGCCGGCTCCTCCGGATTCGGTGATTTTACGGTTGGAAAATTCCCATCAGGCTTTCTTTGTTCTTCAATAATATGTACATCTGAAAAGCCTGCTTTTCGAAGAGCTTCCGGGATAATCGTTATGGAAGTACCATGTAGAGACGTAAAAACAATTTTTATTTTATCACGGTTTTTAGTATTCGGCACGGTTGAGTTAATGATAGCTTCATCAATAAATTGAGTATCAATTTTTTCACCTATAATCTCAATGAGGTTTTCATCAGCGTTGAAATTAATATCTTTAAAATCAAGGGCATTTATTTCATCAATAATTTCATTGTCCTGTGGTGGAACAATCTGGCCGCCATCATTAAAATAAACTTTATATCCGTTATATTCAGGAGGATTGTGGGATGCGGTTAATACCAAACCAACATCACATCCTAATTTACGAACTGCATAGGAAAGCTCAGGTGTTGGACGCAAATCCCCAAATAGAAAGACTTTGATTTTATTTGCAGAAAAAACTTCAGCTACAGACCTGGAAAATTCTTTACTATTCGTACGACAATCATAAGCAATAGCAACTTTGCATTGTTTGTTGGGAAAAATTCTATGTAAATAATTGGATAAGCCCTGGGTGTTTTTACCCAAAGTATATTTGTTAATTCTATTGGTTCCGGCTCCCATGATACCACGCATTCCTCCGGTACCGAATTCCATGTTTTTATAAAATCGATCGTTTAATTCTTCAGGATTGTTTTGAATTAGATTTTGAATTTCTTCTTGGGTGTCATTATCGAAAGGGGCATGTAACCAAAGTTTAGCTCTTTCTAAAATATCATTCATTTGTATCTAAAATTATAATTAACTTGTAGCAAAGATATACTATTACAGATTAATTTTTTGGTGGATAGAGTACTGTTTATCATGGCGTTTTGAACGTAAAAACAACTCTCCTAAAAAACCTGCCAGAAACAATTGAGAACCTAAAATCATAGAAACCAAGGCAATATAGAACCATGGGTTATCGGTTATTAATATGGTAGGTTCATGGCTATAAAGTTTTATTAATTTGGTGATTCCAATATAGGCAGAAGATAAAAAACCTATTACAAACATTAAGGTTCCTAATAATCCAAAAAGATGCATGGGCCGTTTGCCAAATGTTGTTAGAAAACTAATGGTAATTAAATCTAAAAACCCATTGATAAAACGCTCCATTCCAAATTTGGTTGTACCATATTTACGAGCTTGATGTTGTACGATTTTTTCTGTAATATTTAAAAAACCGGCATTTTTGGCCAGCACAGGAATGTATCTATGCATTTCGCCATAAACATCAATGTTCTTAACCACTTCTTTTTTATAAGCTTTTAATCCGCAATTAAAATCGTGCAATTGCAATCCCGAAGTTTTCCGGGCAACAGCATTAAATAATTTTGAGGGGAGGTTTTTACGTATTTTAGAATCGTATCGCTTCTTTTTCCAACCTGAAACTAAATCATAATTGTCTTTCACAATTAAATCAAATAGTTCTGGAATTTCATCCGGATTATCCTGTAAATCAGCATCCATCGTAATAATAACGTCTCCATTTGCTTCTTTAAAAGCAGCATTTAGAGCCTGTGACTTTCCATAATTGATTTGAAATTTTATTCCTTTTACGTTTGGATTTTTAAGTGATAATTCTTTTATGATGCCCCAGGAATTATCGGTACTGCCATCATCAATAAAAAGTATTTCGTAAGAATAACGATTGGATTGCATAACATTTACAATCCAATCGTGTAATTCATTTAAAGATTCCTCTTCGTTAAGTAGTGGAATGACTACTGATATATCCATTAAGATTTATGTTTCAAATTAGATACTGGTAATTTCTTCGTCAGACTTTTTAAGAATAAACCCAACAATTAGGGAGATGACAAAACCCAAAAAAATACTCGCAATTAATGCAAAAGCTGAAGTAATTGTCGGTGAAGAGAAATTTTTCATCATTTCTATCTGGCTCTCGATTTGCTCATCTGACAAATCAGGGAACTTATCTATCATTTCTTGTTCTGCTTTAACCATGGTGTTTGCCATAAAATCAGGTTCGATAAAGTTCATAAAAATAAGTGTATATACAACTGAAATTATACCACCAATAAGAGCGATACCTATACCTGTTTTTAAAGCTTGACCTAAGGATAAAAGATCATTATTTAATTCTTTAAACTTTTTAATTCCTAAAAATATGATTATAGCCATAACAACTATTGAAATAGTTCCTATTTTCCAATCCTGGTCATAATGCATTCCTAAGGCATATATGATTACACTGATTAAAATAGAAGTGATTCCTAGGTATAATCCATAGTTTAACATGATTGATTTTTTCAAAAGTTTTGGTTGGTTTTCCATATTATTTAATTTTTATTTTAACAAATATACTAAATCAAACAGAATAGTTCAATTTTAGAAATTTTAATTTTTTATATTATTATTAGTATACAGACAATTAAAAATATTACACAAAAATGTAAAAAAATCATTGTTTAAAGTTAAAATTGATTGTAAATTTGCCGCGGCAAGTCCTACACAACCAGCTCCCTTTGAATCCTCCAGGGCGGGAACGCAGCAAAGGTATTAGGTCGTAGCGGTGTGATGTAGGTAGCTTGCCATTTTTTTTGTTTTGAACCTATGTAAATCTTAACTTCCCATCTTTTCACAACTCCCGAATAAGAAGAATCTAAATTGATAAATTTATTATGAATCGATTTTCTTATTAATATTTTCTAAATTTATCCAATATTTATAATTATGTCCAAAGTTGTATTAATTACTGGGGCTTCTTCTGGAATTGGAAAAATATCAGCGGAATATCTTTCAGGAAAGGGATTTAAAGTATACGGAACGAGTCGTAAATCAAACTCTGATAAATTGCCATTTACGATGTTGTCATTGGATCTTACAAACAAGGATTCAATTGTAAAAGCTATTGAAATTATTATTAAAAAAGAACATAGAATTGATGTTTTAGTCAATAATGCAGGTACCGGAATTACGGGAGCTTTTGAAGAAACTCCCACAGAGGAAATGCGTAAATTTTTTGAAACTAATTTTTTTGGATTAATTGATGTTACGAAGGAAGTATTGCCACAAATGCGTAAACAAAATTCCGGATTAATTATTAATATAACTTCCCTGGCCGGATATATGGGATTGCCTTATAGAGGAATTTATTCGGCGACAAAGGGAGCTCTTGAGATTCTTACAGAATCCATACGTATGGAAGTTAAAGAATTTGGGATAGCCATTATAAATATTGCTCCAGGAGATTATGCTACTAATATTGTTTCAGGTAGATATCATTCACCTTTTATTGAGGGTTCAGCATATAACGATTCTTATCGACGCAATTTGGCTTTGATGAATAATCATGTTTCTGATGGTAGAGACCCGATTGAAATTGCGAGGAAAATTGAAAGCATAATAAACATGTCAAAACCAAAGATTCACTATAAAGTAGGGGATTCGTTACAAAAATTTTCCATTGTCTTAAAAAGAATATTACCGGACAAGATATATGAAAAATTGATCATGAATTATTATAAGATGTGAGATACTAATGTAAATACAAATTCATGAAAACAAGTTTTTCAAGAATAAATATTCGTGTTTTCTAAATTATTACATTAAGATTTCAATCAAAATTCTGAATTTTATTTTAGTGATTTTTAACTATTCGGATAGTATATAATTGCATATCTTTGCCAAAATTTAAAATAACCCTATAAAAAATGAAATTTTTTATTGACACAGCAAATTTAGACCAAATTAAAGAGGCACAGGCATTGGGAATATTGGATGGTGTAACAACCAATCCATCTTTAATGGCTAAAGAAGGGATTACAGGCGAAGAAAATATTATGAATCATTATAAAGCGATTTGTGAAATTGTTGATGGAGATGTAAGTGCGGAAGTAATTGCCACGGATTATGAAGGAATGATAAGAGAAGGTGAAGCTCTGGCTAACATAAACCCTCAAATTGTTGTTAAACTACCAATGATAAAGGACGGTGTAAAGGCATGTAAATATTTTTCTGATAAAGGAATTAAAACAAATGTTACTTTAATCTTTTCAGCGGGTCAAGCATTATTGGCTGCCAAGGCTGGAGCAACATATATGTCACCTTTTATTGGCCGATTGGATGATATTTCAACAGATGGCTTAGGGTTAATTTCTGAAATAAGATTAATTTATGACAATTATGGTTATGAAACTCAAATATTGGCAGCATCTATAAGACATACAATGCATATTATAGATTGCGCTAAGATTGGGGCTGATGTCATGACAGGGCCATTAAGCGTTATTGAAGGATTGTTAAAACACCCTTTAACGGATATTGGATTGGCTCAATTTTTAGCCGATCATAAAAAAGGGAACTAATTATATAATTTATCCTGAATAAAATTTAAACTCACAGGTTCGATGCTTGTGAGTTTTTTGTTAAAACGAGTAACAATTGTTGAAAAGAAGGATATTTTAAATCTTATCACTTATATACGGAAGTTTTCAAGATAGAGTAAAAAGATCTTGTAAGGCCTTGAAAATAAACTTTGATTTAATAATTATTTTAAATCAGATTGTTTTAAAAATCAATATTTTTTATGTGAAAATAAGTTTCATTGAATCTTTGATGTTGCTTTTCAAAAGATACTTCCAGAAAATGAAAAGATAAAGCTGCTCAGAACTTTTCACCTTTTATGAAGTTGCATTAAATTTACTCAAAAATGAAATTCTGAAAAATAAGGAATCAAAGGTAAAAAACTTAGGGTCGCTTACGATAATAAATGTTATATCAAACTTCTGATCTTTAAACTATGAGTTTACCCTGACTTACATTATCTTAAATTTTGAGAATCATCTTTTTTTCACTAGTTTTAATAATTATTTTAATTCAAATTTAAATGAAAAATAAAGGTTATTATATCAATATTATATCATTTGTAATTTTATCAATATTTTTTATGAGTTGTGGAGGAGAGGAGGATTCAATTCCACTACCTGATGTTCCTAGAACTGCGGCGGATGTGAGGGAAGATTTCAGCAATCTAACATTTAATGTTGGAATAAATGATGTGATATTGGAGTCGCTAGTTGAAGGATTATTTTGGAAATTTAGAGTAATCGTCCCTGAAAGTGCGAGTTCATCAAATAAATTGCCATTGGTTATGAGATTGCATGGAGGGGCATCTGCAGCCTCTGCTGATGCTCATAAATCAACAGATTGTTTGGTAAGTCCTGGATTTGAAGCAATTGATACTTATATTATTAGCCCAAATAGCAGTGGCTCCCTTTGGTATGATGAGCCGAATATAGTTCAGGTATTAGCGCTTTTAGACATGGCAAAAGAGAATTTTCATATTGATAAAGATAAGGTTGTTGTTATGGGTTACAGTGATGGAGGAAATGGTAGCTGGTTCTTTGCCCAATTCTATTCTAGTTTATTTTCTGCAGCAATTTCAATGGCAAGTTCTTATGATACTAATAATACTTCAGCCGGAATTCAACCTTTTGCTATACCATTATATGTGATTCATGGTTCTGAAGACACGCTGTTTCCGCTTGAAATTACACAAGGCTATGTAAATGCATCTATTGATGTAGGTTCAGATATTCAATTTGAAACTGCAAATGGTTTAGGACATTTTGAACCCTGCGAATATGTTTTATTTTTAAGAGACGCTGTTTCTTGGTTAGAAACTGAAGTATGGAATTAAACCTATCTTTCTATAAGACTGAAATGTCCCCTAAGGATATTAGAGATATTATCTTTATCGGTTATTATAACAGAAAACCAATAATCATCAGGAGGTAA
>SMVA01180343.1_pt1 | contig 12091 bp, 9 predicted proteins | sample 2456451 | NCBI WGS metagenome assembly SMVA01 (sample SAMN11095933, study PRJNA526329) | marine sediment metagenome | biome: Marine sediment; feature: Surficial sediment; material: Deep marine sediment; isolation source: Hadal surficial sediment | place: Pacific Ocean | collected 2014-05 | depth 0-1...
ATTGGCGCCAATCTGGCTGGACTGCCGGGCATTTCTATTCCCTGCGGGTTTTCCAATGAGCTGCCAGTTGGACTGCAGCTGGTCGGCCCGCACTTCGCGGAAAGCGCCGTATTGCATTGCGCACACCAGTATCAGCAAATCACAGACTGGCATCTTGCATGCCCGAAGGACTTCGCATGAGTGCCTGGGAAGTGGTCATCGGTCTGGAGATTCACACGCAACTTTCGACCCGTAGCAAGATCTTCTCCGGCGCCGCAACTGCCTATGGGGCGCAGCCGAACACGCAGGCCTGCCTGGTCGATCTCGGTTATCCGGGAGTATTGCCGGTTCTGAATGAAGAAGTGGTGCGCATGGCCTGCAAATTCGGGCTTGCGGTCAATGCCGCTATCGCGCCGAGATCCGTATTCGCACGCAAGAACTACTTTTACCCGGATCTGCCGAAAGGTTACCAGATCAGCCAGTATGAACTGCCGATTGTCGGCGAAGGCGAGCTTGAGATCATCGATGGCGACGGCAAGCCCAAGCGCATCGGCATTACCCGTGCGCATCTGGAAGAGGATGCTGGCAAGTCCATCCACGAGGGGCTGGGTGACTCATCGGGAATCGACCTGAACAGGGCGGGTACGCCGCTCCTGGAAATCGTGTCCGAGCCGGACTTACGTTCTGCCAAGGAAGCTGTTACCTACCTGCGCAAGATTCACCGCATTGTTCGCTACCTTGGAATTTCCGACGGCAATATGCAGGAAGGATCATTCCGTTGCGATGCCAATGTGTCTGTGCGGCCAAAAGGGCAAAAAGAGCTTGGCACGCGCGCCGAAATAAAAAACCTGAATTCTTTTCGTTTCATAGAAAAGGCGATTAATTTCGAGGTTGAGCGTCAGATAGGGTTAATCGAGGACGGCGGTAAAGTCGCACAGGAAACGCGGCTTTACGATTCGGACAAAGACGAAACGCGCTCGATGCGCAGCAAAGAAGAAGCGAACGACTATCGGTATTTTCCGGACCCCGATCTGTTGCCGGTGGAAATTGACGAAAGCTATCTGGCGGCAGTACGAGAGACAATGCCGGAATTGCCCGAGGCGAAAAAAGAGCGCTTTAAAGATCAATATGCCATTAAAGAAGACGACGCCGATATCCTGACCGCGAGTATTGCACTTGCCGACTTTTTCGAGGCCGTGGCCAAGGCGACTTCGGCAGGCGCGAAGATCGCGGCGAACTGGATAAACGGCGAGCTGGCAGCTGCGCTGAATCGCGAAAGCCTGGAAATTGATGCAAGCCATGTCTCAGCCGAAGCGCTGGCTGGTCTGATCGATCGCATTCACGACCATACGATCTCCGGCAAAATAGCGAAGGAAGTGTTCGAAGCGATGTGGTCGGGCGAGGGCAGTGCCGACGCGATAATCGAGGCTAAAGGCCTCAAGCAAATTACCGATACCTCGGCCATCGACGCGATTGTCGACAAAATCATCGCCGACAACCCCGGCCAGGCGGCACAATACCGCGGCGGCAAGGAAAAATTATTGGGCTTTTTCGTCGGCCAGGTCATGAAAGAGACGAAAGGCAAAGCGAATCCCGGGCAGGTGAACGAAGCAATCAAGAGACGGCTGGCAGAAAAATGAACGACGCGCTCACTGACCAGAGCGATGTTGTCATTCCGTTTCTGTTCGAAAACCTGCCGGTACGAGGTGCCTTGATTCAACTGCAGCACTCCTGGGCCCGCATGCAGCGCGGCAATGAATACAGCCATCCGCTAACGCGCATTCTCGGTCAGTCGGCGGCCGCAACCGGCCTTATTGCGCAAAGCCTGAAGTTCAAAGGCAGGATCACATTGCAGCTTAACAGCGACGGACCGCTCTCCATGCTGGTCATGCAAAGCACCGATAATCTGGAAATGCGCGGCATGGCGATCGCCCCGGATATTGGCGAGGACATGGCATATTCAGAGATTGTGGACGGATGCCATTGTGCGATCACCGTCGACGCAGGCGCCATGGAGCGACCCTATCAAGGCATCGTCGAAATGCTTGGTGACTCCCTGTCGCAAAGTCTCGAAAACTATTTTGCCCAATCCGTACAGGTGCAAAGCCATTTGATGCTGATCGCAAACCACTCTTGTTGCGGCGGTATTCTGCTGCAACAAATGCCTGAAAAAGGCAAGCCACTCGAAGATGACTGGCACCGTCTCGGGCTACTCGCAGCAACCTTGGGAGACGAAGACGTATCGAGCGGCGTCGGCGCAATGCTGGTCGGCAAACTGTTCGCAGAAGACGACGTCCGCGTTTTCCAACCGCGTCCAACATCATTCAAATGCGGCTGCTCACGAGAGCGCGCAGAAGAAGTCCTGCGCCTGCTCGGCGAAGAAGACGCAACGTCCGCAGGCGTTGAGCAAGGCAAAGTCGACGTCATTTGCGAATACTGCGGGCGGAAACGGACGTTTGATCCGGTGGATATCTCAAGGTTGTTTGCGGATCAGTCTGTCGGTGGGTCGGCTACGGTTCATTAGGGGTTTGGCTCTTGCTGCCGGGCCGCAGGTCCCCTTTCGTCATTTTGACGTAGTTCAATCACTAATCGCGCCTGTAGAGGCGCCAACAAGGCCTCGTCACAATCCCGAAGATCGGGTCTCGTCGCAGACCTGTTGGAGCGGGCCTGCGCCCGCGATAAGACTCAACCAACCCACACGCTGGCCATCTTCGCTCTAACCCTGTAAACTCCTGCAGCAATATATAAACAATTATTAATATATTTATGTTAAGTACGCCGAACCAGCTCATTCAGCAACTTAAAGTGCTCGCCGACCTGACGCGCATGCGCCTTATTGCCCTGTGTCGGCTGGGTGAGTGCAGCGTGTCCGAATTGACCGAGGTGACTGGCCAAAGCCAGCCGCGCATATCGCAACATCTGCGGGCGCTTTGCGATGCGGGATTGTTGTTGCGTCACCGCGACGGCAAGCGCGTGTTTTACCGCGTGCCGCAAAGAGGCGGTGACGTGGCGTTGCGAGAAAAGTTGCTGTCGCTTGTCCCGGTTGATGATCGTGTGTTTGTCGATGACTGGCGACGGCTTCTTGAACTGCGCGGCGAATTCCTCGGGCGGGTATCGAACCTGACTGATGATGCCGATCGGGAAATCTACCGGGCGATTATTGACCTGACGGTCACGACGCCGATTGGGTCGTTGCTGGATATCGGCTGCGGCCGCGGCCAGATCCTGAAACTGCTGGCGAGTCGTGCGACCCGGGCTGTCGGTGTCGACATCGATGAGAAAGCGCGCACGCTTGCCAGGGCGGAGTTGATGGTGGCGGGCGTGTCGGGGTGCAGTTTGCGAAAGGGCGACATGTATCGACTGCCATTCGACGATCACGAATTCGACACGATTATTCTTGATGATGTACTGACCACGGCCGAGCTGCCGATTCGAGCCTTGCTTGAAGCGCGGCGCTTGCTGAAGCCCGGTGGTCGAATTCTGTTGTTGTTGTCGATCGACAACGGCAGCACCGACGATTCCAAAAAGGCATTGGCGCAATGGAGTGCGGCGGCTCATTTACGGCTTGCGCCTGCGCGCATAGCGACGCCGGCCAATCCACGGTGGATGCTGGCAGTCGCAACCGTTGCAGACAGCGAAGCGGAGGCAGCGTGACAGCAAACGTCATAACGAGTAGCCGCGACACGCGACCGCAAGTCTCGTTCGAGTTTTTCCCGCCGGCGACAGAGGCGATGGAAAAGACGCTATGGGAATCGGTCAAACGGTTGTCCGTACTGGACCCGAGCTTCGTGTCGGTGACCTATGGCGCAGACGGTTCGACTCGCGAAAGAACGCACACGGCCGTTCGCAGGATCATGTCAGAAACCAGCCTGACAGCCGCACCACATCTGACTTGCATCGGTGCAAGCCGTGGCGAGGTTGACGATATCGCACGCCAGTACTGGGACATGGGCGTAAGACATATTGTCGCGTTGCGGGGCGATCTGCCGAAGGACCAACCGGACTACCAACCGCACAAGGACGGATACGCCTATGCATCGGACCTGGTGGAGGGCCTGGTCAAAGTTGCAGACTTCGACATCTCCGTTGCGGCGTATCCCGAAGTGCACCCGGACGCGCCGGACCGACAATTTGATCTCGACAACCTCAAACGCAAGCTGGATGCCGGTGCAAGTCGCGCCATCACCCAGTTCTTTTTCGACATCGAGGTTTATCTCCGATTTCGCGATGACTGCGTGGCAGCAGGCATAGACGCCAATGTCGTACCGGGCATCTTGCCCATTACGCGATTTCCACAGTTGCAACGATTCGCCGATATGTGTGGCGCAAGCGTTCCGGCCTGGTTGCATGAGCGCTTCGAGGGATTAAACGACGATGCGGCAACGCGTCAGATGATTGCGGCCAGCGTCGCAATTGAGCAAGTGCAATTGTTGCAGTCCCAGGGGGTGGAAGAATTCCATTTTTACACCCTGAATCGTTCGGAACTGACCTTTGCGATCTGCCATGCGCTGGGTGTCAGGCCTCAAGAGGCCGCCGCCTGAGGGTACGCATGCAACGAGAAAACAAAAACGCTGAATTGCACGCGGCCATCGCCAATCGGATTTTGCTGCTGGATGGTGCGATGGGCACCATGATCCAGGCAGAGCACCTCGCCGAAGGTGATTTTCGCGGCGGCCGCTTCAAAGATTGGGGTCAAGACCTGAAGGGCAATAACGACCTTTTGTCGATCACCCAGCCGCAGGTAATAAGACGAATTCACGAGGCCTATCTTGATGCCGGCGCCGACATCATTGAGACCAACACCTTCAATTCGAATGCACCCTCCATGAGCGACTACGGCCTGGAGTCGCTGGTGTACGAGTTGAATTTTGCCGCCGGACGCCTGGCGCGAGAGGCGGCGGACGCTTACATGGCGAAAAGCGACGAGCAAAAATTCGTTGCGGGCGTGCTCGGACCAACAAACCGGACGGCATCAATGTCGCCAGACGTGAATGACCCCGGATTCCGCAACATCACCTTCGAAATTCTCGCTGACACTTACAAGCAGTCCGCTATTGCACTCATTGAAAGTGGCGTCGATTTCCTGATGATCGAAACCGTCTTCGACACGCTGAATGCCAAGGCCGCGATTTTCGCCATTCGCCATGCGTTTCGAGAGGTGGCTGTGGAACTGCCCGTAATGGTCTCCGGAACCATCACCGACGCGTCCGGAAGAACATTGTCCGGCCAGACTACCGAGGCGTTCTGGAATTCCGTGCGCCACATCAAGCCATTCGTCATCGGCCTGAACTGTGCTCTGGGCGCCGCCGACCTGCGGCAGTATGTCGCAGAACTGTCGCGCGTAGCCGATACGGCTGTCAGCGCGCACCCGAACGCCGGCTTGCCGAATGAATTTGGTGAATACGATGAGACCCCGGAGCACATGGCCGCGATTGTCGGTGACTTTGCTGCAGACGGCCTGGTCAATATGGTGGGCGGATGCTGTGGCACCACGCCTGAGCATATTCGGCAGATTAAGGACGCCGTAGGCAAGCACAAACCACGAACCATCGTGACGGTTCCGGTACGTTGCCGGCTGTCTGGCCTCGAGCCGTTGACCCTCGGACCTGACGACCTCTTCGTTAATGTAGGCGAGCGCAGCAATGTCACCGGTTCCGCCGTATTTCGTCGCCTGATCGAAGCCGACAATTACGCCGATGCCGTGCAAGTCGCCCGCCAGCAAGTCGAAAACGGCGCGCAGATTATTGACGTCAACATGGACGAGGGCATGCTGGACTCAGAGCTGGCGATGTCAACTTATATGCGAATGATAGCGTCTGAGCCCGACGTCGCACGCGTGCCGGTGATGATCGACTCTTCGAAATGGTCGGTGATAGAAGAGGGCTTGCGCTGCGTACAAGGCAAGGCCATCGTAAATTCCATCAGTTTGAAGGAAGGCGAAGCCGCCTTCATCGAACACGCCAATCGCGTTCTGGACTATGGCGCGGCTGTCGTTGTGATGGCGTTCGATGAAAATGGCCAGGCAGACAACATTGATCGAAAGGTTTCGATCTGCGAGCGCTCTTACAAAATCCTGGTGGAGGAGGTCGGTTTCGATCCGGCAGATATTATTTTTGACCCGAATATCTTTGCGGTCGCCACTGGAATCGAAGAGCACAATCGTTACGGCCTGGACTTTATCGAAGCAACCCGGCGCATCAAGGAGACGTTGCCGCATGTCATGGTCAGCGGCGGCGTAAGCAACGTGTCTTTTTCATTCCGCGGCAACAACCTCGTACGAGAAGCCATCCATTCTGTTTTTCTCTATCACGCGATCAAGGCCGGCCTCGACATGGGTATTGTCAATGCGGGCCAGCTCGCGATTTATGAAGATCTGCCAGTTGATCTCCGCGATGCCGTCGAAGATGTCGTCCTGTATCGGCGCGACGATGCTACGGAAAGACTGCTGGAGATCGCCGAAGGTTACCGCGGCCAGGCGGGCGCTACCAACGCGAAGAAACGGGATCTGAGTTGGCGCGAACTGGCTGTCGATAAACGAATCGAGCATGCGCTGGTCAATGGCATCGATGAATATGTCGTGGCGGATACTGAAGAGGCACGCCTTGCCGCCGAAAGACCTTTGCATGTCATCGAAGGCCCCCTGATGGCCGGCATGAATGTGGTCGGCGATTTGTTTGGCGACGGCAAGATGTTTTTGCCGCAAGTTGTGAAGTCAGCACGTGTCATGAAAAAGGCCGTCGCGCATCTTGTTCCATTCATCGAAGAAGAGAAGGGCGGAAAAATTCAGTCCAACGGAAAAATCATCATGGCAACCGTCAAGGGCGACGTTCATGACATTGGCAAGAATATCGTTGGCGTAGTCCTGCAATGCAACAACTTCGAGGTGATCGACCTCGGTGTCATGGTGCCGTGCCAGAAGATCATTGAGACGGCCATTCGTGAAGAAGCCCAGATCATTGGCCTTTCCGGCCTGATTACACCGTCCCTCGACGAGATGGTGTACGTAGCCAGCGAAATGCAGCGACTGGATGTCGCGTTGCCACTGCTGATCGGTGGCGCGACGACATCGCCGGCACATACTGCGGTCAAGATCGAGCCAAATTACGAAGGTCCTGTTATTTACGTCAAAGATGCATCTCGAGCTGTGGGTGTAGCACAGGCATTGGTACAGCCTGCCACGCGATCGGCACTGATTGAAAAGACGCGTGCAGAGAACGCGAAACGACGCGAACGTCATGCTGGCAAGACCCGACTGGCGCCGCAGCTGTCGTTGCGTCAGGCGCGTGACAACAAACACAAGATTGACTGGTCGGACTACGCACCGCCGCAACCTGCTTTCATCGGCACCCGGGTTTTTGACGACATCGATCTCGCGTCACTGCGGGACTACATCGACTGGATGCCATTCTTCAACGCCTGGGAATTCCATGGGAAATTTCCGCAACTGCTGGAAGATGAGGTCGTTGGAGAGGCGGCAACGTCGCTGTTCAACGACGCATTGGCAATGCTCGACAAGGTCATCAGCGAAAAGTGGCTGACCGCGCGCGCGGTCATCGGCTTCTACCCGGCCAATAGTGTTGATCACGATGACCTCCGGGTGTTCGCAGGCGATGAGCGAAGCGAAGAGCTTGTTCGCTTGTGCCATCTGCGGCAACAACGCGGCAAACCAAGCGGCCAATCGCATGACTGTCTTGCTGATTTCGTCGCGCCACTGGCGTCGGGTATCAAGGATTACGTCGGCGGCTTTGCGCTTACGGCCGGTATCGGGATCGACGAGCACGTCAAACGATTCGAAGATGATCACGATGACTACAGCAGCATTATTCTTAAGGCCCTTGCCGATCGTCTTGCGGAGGCATTGGCGGAATTTTTGCACGAGCGAGTGCGAAAAGAATACTGGGGCTATGCAAGCACCGAAGAATTCAGCAACGAAGATCTGGTTGCCGAGAAATACGCGGGCATTCGGCCAGCACCCGGCTACCCCGCGTGCCCGGATCACACGGAGAAAGCGAAGTTGTGGAAGCTGTTGGATGTTGAAAACAACATCGACCTGAAACTGACGGAATCATTTGCCATGTTTCCAACGGCAGCGGTGAGTGGCTTCTACTTTTCGCACCCGCAATCACGTTACTTTTCCGTCGGAAAAATTTCCCGTGACCAGCTCGTGTCGTTTGCCGAACGCAAAGGCATGACGGTGCAGGAAGCCGAACGCTGGCTGGCGCCAAATCTCGGCTACGAACCGGCGGCCGCCGACGCTGCCTAATGCTTGCCGCAGGTGGGGCAGTCCTTTTTCTTGCGTATTGCGAGGCTCTGCCATTCCGACGACATCGCGTCGAACAAGCTTAAGCGTCCATTGTTTGGCGGGATTCCTGCAATCACTTTCAGGCATTCGCTCGCTGCAAGCGTCCCCATAACGCCGGGCACCGGTGACAGCACGCCGTTGCCGCTGCAGTTGTCCAGCGATTCGTCGGCTTCGGCGTATAAACATCGATAGCAGGGTGATTCGTCGTAATCCGGCCCGAAAACGGCAAGCTGTCCCTCGAACCGGATAGCCGCTGCGCTGATGAGGCAACGCGCGTTTTCGACTGCGGCGTCGTTGACCTCGAACCGAGTCTGGAAATTATCGCTGCCGTCGATTACGACGTCCGCGGATTCAACGGCATCCGACAGCGACTCACCCGTCAGTCGCTCGGAGATCGCATCGATGTCGATGTCCGGATTGAGGTCCTGCAGTCTCGACCGGGCGCATGCCACTTTTTGTTTGCCGATATCCGCCGGCGAATACAGTGTCTGCCGGCCGAGGTTTGTCGCGTCCACCGTATCGAAATCAACCAGCAACAAGCGACCCACGCCGCTGCTCGCGAGGTAGGTCGCTGTCGCACATCCAATGCCGCCGACGCCAATCAGCAGAACGGTCGCTGACGCGATCTTCGCCTGGCCTTGTTCGCCGATTTGCGGCAGCGCCAGATGGCGGGCTGCGCGAGTGATCAGCGAATCGTCGGTCACGGGTTCAGTCTGCGAGTTTTACATCGGTGATGGTAATCGGGTCCATCGGTACGTCGGAATGTCCGCCCTTGGTGCCGGTTGCGACGCCGCCAATGGCATCAACCACATCCATACCGTCCACGACTTTGCCAAATACGGCGTAGCCATAGTCCCGGTCACTGTGATCGAGAAACGCGTTGTCACTAAGATTAATGAAAAACTGGGACGTCGCGCTGTCTACAGCGCCGGTTCTGGCCATCGCCACCGTTCCGCGTGCATTTTTCTCGCCGTTGGCAGCTTCATTCTTGATGGGATCCCGCGTTTGTTTGGAACTCAGGTCGACCGTCATGCCACCGCACTGAATCATAAAATTGGGTATGACGCGATGAAAGACTGTGTCTGCAAAATGTCCGTCAGTTACGTATTGCTTGAAGTTCTCGCTCGATATAGGCGCTGCTTCTTCGAATAACTCAATAACGATGTCGCCGTGCGTTGTAACAATAGTGATCATGAAAAGCTGTCCTCGTGGTTGTGTGGGCGCATTATGGACCTTCGCTGCGACTCTCATCAATAGCAGCGGTCACCCGCGGATGACCGGCCAGATCGTTGATACATCGGATGCCGGTCCAGCCGGCCTGCCGCAGAATGGCCGCCACTGCGTCCTGCTGATCGGCACCGTGCTCGAGAAACAAAGCGCCGCCGAGCCTTATGACCTCGCAGCATTGAACCGCCAGCACTCGAATCGCCGCCAGACCGTCTTCACCTGCCGCCAAAGCGAACAGCGGTTCGTGCTGCAGTTTCTTCAGCGCCGGATCACTGCTCTGCACATAGGGCGGATTTGAAACGATGACATCGAACTTCTGCTCGCGCACTGGCTCAATCCAGTCGCCACTCAAAAAAGTAATATCGATCAGGTCGAGTTGCCGCGCGTTTTCGACTGCGATAGCCACGGCCGCCTCGCTTATGTCTGTTGCGACGATTTTCGCCATTGCGCGTTCGCTTGCGATCGCCAGTGCAATTGCGCCACTGCCGGTACCGAGATCGAGAACGTCGCAATGTTCGTCACGCGGAATTACCGATAGCGCCTCTTGCACCAGCGTTTCTGTCTCCGGCCGCGGCACGAGCGTGTCCGGACTCACCATCAGGGACAGCGACCAGAACTCTTTTTCGCCGTGGATGTAGGCCAATGGCTCGCCTTCCTCCCGGCGCCGTACGGCAGAAAAGAAACGATCAGATGCCGCGGCGTCCAGGGTGTCTTCCGGATAGGTGAACAAGTAGCTGCGTGGCACATCCAGCGCCTGCGTGAGCAAGAGCTCGGCATCCAGCCTTGGCGACTCGCTGAAATTGCCGAGTCTGGCGGTAGCCTGCGCCAGCGCCTCATCAATTCTAATCTGCTCACTCAAACTTGCTGGCCCCGATCAATGTCCTTCGCGTATTATTGCGGCCAATCTCCTCTCAGGCTAGAGCCGCAATGAAAGTCTATTCCAATATTCTCGACATGGTCGGCAATACGCCGATGCTCGAAGTCACGCATATCGATACCGGCCCGTGCCGTCTCTTCCTCAAGCTTGAACTGCTGAACCCGGGTGGGTCAATCAAGGACCGTATCGGAATCTCGATGATTGAGGAAGCCGAGAAGCGCGGCGATATCAAGCCCGGCGACACCCTGGTTGAAGCGACGGCCGGCAATACCGGTCTTGGCCTGGCACTGGTCGCGGCGCAGAAGAACTATCACCTTATCCTGATACTGCCCGACAAGATGTCGCAGGAAAAAATCTTCAACTTGCGCGCGATGGGCGCGGAAGTTGTGCTGACGCGATCGGATGTCGCCAAAGGCCACCCGGAGTATTACCAGGATCTTGGCAAAAGCTTTGCCGAAGAGAAGGGCGCCTATTTCATCAACCAGTTCGGCAATCCAGACAACCCCCTGGCGCACGAGCAAACGACCGCGCCCGAGATCATCGAACAGATGGGCGGAAATCTTGATGCGATCGTTCTGGGCGTCGGCTCCAGTGGCACGGTTAGCGGAATAAGCAAGTACCTGGCCGAAAACGCGCCCGATGTTGACCTGATTCTCGCAGATCCGGTTGGATCGATACTCGCTGAGTACATCAACACCGGGCACTTGAGTACCAAGAGCAGCAGTTGGCTGGTGGAAGGGATCGGCGAAGATTTTATTCCGGATATCGCGGATTTCTCGAGGGTCAAGAAAGCCTATGCCATATCCGATGCAGAATCGTTCAGTGCTGCGCGCGAGTTGCTGCTGAAGGAAGGCCTGTTGGCGGGATCGTCATCGGGGACATTGCTGAGTGCCGCGCTTAAATATTGTCGCGAGCAAACGGAAGCCAAGAGGGTCGTTACCTTTGCCTGCGATACCGGCAACAAATATCTGTCCAAGCTATTCAACGATTTCTGGATGGAAGACGAGGGTTTCATCACACGAGAGCACTATGGCGATCTGCGTGATTTGATCGGCCGGCTACATGACGAGAAAGCGACCATCACTGTCGGTCCGGGCGATGTCCTGACGACGGCGCACAATCGACTTCGGAACGCCGGTTTCTCCCAGTTGCCGGTAATGGACAAGGGCGAACTGGTCGGAGTGGTGACAGAAGACGCCATCATCCGTCACGTCTTCGGCAAACCTGAGTTGATGAACGCGCCGGTTGCAGATGCCATGCAGACGGCCTTCATTCAGCTGGACAAGACAGAAAGTGTTAACAACCTGGTCGCGATGCTGCATGTGCAACCTTACGCGGCGATCATGGATGGCGATGATTTTATGGGATTGATTACACGTTCAGACGTGTTGAATCATTTGCGCAAGCAGGTCTGATCTCAGTAGATAAATCGATCGAGTGATTCGAGTAACTTATTGATTTATAATTGATTATTGGTGTATTTTCGGAAATAATCACAGGTCCCTCACCCCCCACAAGGATGTGTCATGCGACCTGTATCTGCAGCCAAAAACCGTGTTCTCTCCATCGAAGAGCTCGATCACGGCATCCGCACTCTCTCCAGAAACATCGATCAAGCAACCTACGAGCTGCTGGTCCTGCTGCGCGAGTTTGATGAACGCGCCGGCTGGCTGAAATGGAATTTGAGCGACTGCACCCAGTGGCTG
>SMVA01437114.1_pt1 | contig 12091 bp, 10 predicted proteins | sample 2456451 | NCBI WGS metagenome assembly SMVA01 (sample SAMN11095933, study PRJNA526329) | marine sediment metagenome | biome: Marine sediment; feature: Surficial sediment; material: Deep marine sediment; isolation source: Hadal surficial sediment | place: Pacific Ocean | collected 2014-05 | depth...
GAACTGGCACTTCGCATCCGGATCCAACAAGCGCTTACATTTGGTGCGCTGTCGGCGATCGTCGCCGTTAGCTGGTACTTCCTCATCGAAACCGAAGCCGCAATGCGGGTGACGCGCGGCGACGATTTCTTTATCGCGTTGATGACGATGATGATGCGGCCCAGTGCCGTTGTGCCCTATCTCGGGGCCACTGTATTGATGTGGGTCGTGATGATGATCGCGATGATGGTGCCCGTCGCCATGCCGATGTTGGTGGTGTTTCGAAAACTTGATCGCGACGTCGGCGCACGTTTCGATACCCTTCTTTTTGCCGCCGGATATTTGTTGTCGTGGTGTGGGTTTTCGCTAGCTGCGGCGGTTTTGCAATGGCTGTTACACAGCGCTCAATGGCTGGGTGGGGATCTTCTGTCGGCCCGGCCACTATTAGCCGCTGCTATTGTGGTCACGGCCGGTATGTATCAACTCACACCGCTAAAGGCAGCGTGTCTGGATAAGTGTCGCAGTCCAATGGGTTACTTTCTCGCCAATTGGCGAGACGGTCGATGGGGTGCGGTGGGCATGGGTCTGCACCACGGATTGTTTTGCATCGCTTGTTGCTGGATGCTTATGTTGATCATGTTCGTCGGTGGCGCCATGAGCGTGATGACGATGGCGTTGTTGAGCAGTTTTATCTTGGCGGAGCGCCTCTTACCGGCCGGCCCGTGGTTGACCCGCCTGCCCGGGGTGGGTTTGATCGCCTGGGGTGGCTATATCGCGGTGGTCGCCTAAGCCTGCATTGCGGCTGGAGATCCGTGGCCTTGCCGGGCACGAGTCATTCGGGTGCGACGTAGTCGTCGGGGGTCTGCGAGCCCTCACCAAAGAAGAATTTTTCCATTTCCTCTTCGAGAAATTTGCGATCCTTGGGTTCGATCGGCGTTAATCGGTACTCATTGAGGAGCATCGTTTGGTGTTGCAACCATTGCTGCCATGCTTCGATCGATACGTTTTCGAATATTCGCTGGCCGAGATCGCCAGGATAGGGGGGCTTTTGCAGGCCCTCGGCCTCACGGCCAAGTTTGATGCAAGTGACAGTCCGACTCACGCTGTGTCCTCTTTTCGATTGCTGGTTCGATTGGTACTGAGTAACTGATTGACGGGTTTCGCAAGACCGATCCGCGCCGGCTCAGCGACGTTATACCAAAGCCAGCGATCCGAATCCATGATCGCAGTTATCCGGTCTTCAACCACGAATTCCAACGGCATGATCGACAAGCGAAAATGGGTAAAGGTGTGTGATATGACTGGGTGCTCAGTGACCTCGCCGACCCGGTTGAGGCCGAGCTTGCGGCACCATGGATCTATTTCGTCTACGGCATCGATTTCCGGGAAACTCCACAGGCCTCCCCAGACCCCAGTGGGCGGACGGCGGTTAAGTAGCGCGGCGCCGTCGCGGTTCCGCGCAATCACGAATCGCGTCTGTTTCACCGGTAGCGGCTGGCGTTTCTTGCGCGTCGGGTAGTCGGACTGGGTTCCGTTGGCGCATGCCGCGCACTCCGCCTGCAATGGGCAGCGCCCGCAAGTTGGTTTGTGGCGGACGCAAAGCGTCGCGCCGAGATCCATAATCGCCTGTGTATAATCGGCCACCCGGTTAGTCGGCGTGTGCGCCTCGGCGTGCGCCCACAGTTTCGCCTGGGCGGGTTGCTCGCCCGGGTAACCATCCACCTGGTGGTAGCGTGCCAGTACCCTTTTGACGTTGCCATCGAGAATCGCGTGTCGATCGCCATACGCGAGCGCCAGGATCGCAGCCGCGGTAGAGCGTCCAATCCCGGGCAGGGCGATCAATGCGTCAAGGTCGCGCGGAATTTCTCCGTGATACTTGTCACACACGATTGCCGCAGCGCGATGAAGATTGCGTCCGCGCGCGTAGTAACCGAGACCCGACCAGAGGTGTAGGACTGCGTCGATGTCCGCCTGCGCAAGGTTCGAGACCGCACCGAAGCGCGCCATGAATCTTTCGAAATAGGGGATCACAGTGGCGACTTGGGTTTGCTGCAACATGATTTCAGAGACCCAAACACGGTAAGGGGTTGGATCGTGTTGCCACGGCAGGTCGTGCCGGCCATGGACAGCGAACCACTCGAGTAACCGTTCACTCAGGCGTCGCACGATTCGCCTCGCGTTCGATATTAATGCCGGATTCGCGGACCTCTTTTAGGAACGCGCGCTTGAAAATGAAGGGCCCGATCACCGGCGGGATCCAGAAAGCGGGCTCTTGTTCGGCCTCAACGGTAATGCGGGTCGTGGTGGCCGAAATCGACTCGATCCGCCAATTCGAATAGCCACGTCGGAAGTTGCTTAACTCCGGTACGACCGTGGTGGTGATCGTGCCGTCGTCGAAATGCTCCACGTCCTCTACAAAGTAAAGGTCGAAGCAGAACACGAACACACAATGTTTTAGCCACATGCGGCGGCGAAGCCGACGTTCGTCATAACGTTCCAAGACATCACTTTGAACGATATCGTCATTGATGCGATCGAGGTTATCGTAGTCGGTAACCACTTTGCGTACCGCTTCGACCGGCGCGTGTATCTCCAGATTGAACCGATAATGATAGGATTTCCCGACGAATTGTATGCTCGCCTGCTTGACCTCACTGGCGGTCGCGGTGAATGCGAGCGCCGCCAGGACCACCCACAGGCGTTGCATCAAAATTTAAATAAATCCCTGAGTGCCTTACCGGCGTCGCCGCCGAGCACTTTTTCGAGCTGTTTGCCGAGTTCCTTTTTGACCGCCGATTTGCCTATCTGCGCGACGATATCGCCAATGTCGGGCTTGCACGCATCGGCGCCGAGCTTACCGCGACAGCGGATCGGTATGGTATAGCCGCCGAGGTTGTAGTTCCTTTCACCGCGTTGCGTGCTCGACGCATCGACGATTACCTTGGCGTCATATTTCATCGTGTTATTGCGCAGATTAGCGACGGTCCCTTTGCCGGTGACCTTAAAGCCGGAGCCGTCGAGCAGCAGATCTTTGTTTGTCCCGACCCCGTTGTTGAAATTGATCGTGCCGCTTAAAGATTGAAACCGGGTCTCGCCGCCCTTTTGTAAGCTCGTTGGACGTTTGCTTTCGATCATCACTTCAACCTGTGCCAACATGGCGGCGACGTCGATGCCTCGATAGATGCCGTTGTTGATCGAAAATTTCACCGGCCCAGTGAGGCCATTTACCAGCATTGCCGAGTTGCTTCCAGTCGTTTTGAGTTTGACATTGATATTAGCGATGCCGGCCAGTGATCGATCGCCGGTCATATCAAACAACAATGGTTCAAGATTGATCCCCGACAGATTTGTGTTGAATGCCAGCAGCGGCGTCTTTTTCCTAGCGTCGAGCAGGATCGTTCCGTTGTAGCTGCCGTTGTACAGTGAGGCCGCGACCGGTTTGATATTAATTAGGCCGCCATCGGCGTTGATGCTGAATTTTACGTTTTGCATCTTCGCGCCGGCGATCTGCAGCTTACCGATGAGCAGGTCGCCCTTGATTTTAAGTTTGCGCAACGTCGCGATGGGCAGTTGGGCGGCGCCGGCTGCGGCCGCCTCCGGCGTTACCGGCCGCGCCTTACCTTTCGGTTTCGGAGCCATGTAGCCGTCGGCGTTGATCTGATCGATACCGAGGCTAAAGCGCACGTCGGGTCCCTCGAAATTGGCGATGGCGAGATCGCCTTTCAAGGTCGTTTGATCGAGTTTCAGCGTCAGCTGGGTCAACGCGATACTCGTGTTCGTGCCTTTAAAAGCGGTAGTTAAGGCGAAACTCGTCAACGCCTTGCGATTGGCCATCGGTGGCAGCTTTTGGTTGAGCGAGTTCAACACGTTTCTGAGATTGAATTTTGGGACGTTCAAACTACCGCTGAACGCAGGTGCGGTCTTGAGCTGAGTCACGTCGACATTGCCGGTGATATTCATGCCAAGTCCCTTCAACGACAGCTTTTTGATGGCCAGCGTTTCGTGATCGAGATCCGCGCGCGCGCTGCCCACGGCCAAGGTCAGCGTAACCGCCTTTTTCTTACCGACGCCCTTGATCTTCGCAACCATGGTTAGTGGGCTGAAGGTCATATCCGCCATGGTGCCATTGATGCCGGCCTCGATTTTTATGGTGTCAATGGACTTCGCCAGATCCCTTTGGCCAAGGGCCGTCAATAGCGGCTGAAGCTTGGAGCCCGTGATGGTAAGACGGCCGTCGATAGTGCCGTTGTCACTGTCCAGGTTTTTCCCTGTCATTTTTCCGTCGATGCTGAGGCCGAGCCCTTTGGCCGACAGTTGCGGCAAGTCGACTCTGCCGCTATTGGCATCGGTTTTGAAATTAGTCTTTAAACTAAAAGACTTATTGGGGGCGGTGGAAAGCGATTTCGATATTTCATGCAGGGCGCTGTCGGGACCCTGGAAGGTTGCCGCTATTGCGAGCAATGACGGCAGATCGGGTCCGGACGCATCGATGTTGCCTTTCAGCGCAGCCTTGTCGCCGCCCGCTTTGGTTGAGGCAATGTTGCCCGAAATCGTGTTGCCGAGCACTTTGGCCTCAAGCGTCGGCAGATTGATGACACCGCTTTGCATATCGGCGTCGAAAGTCGCTTGCAGGCGGAAGGTTTTGTCTTTTGCTTTGCCCAGGACCTTCAGGAGATTATTCAAGGTCTTGCGTTCCATGCCCTGGAGTTGTCCGACTACCGCGAGTAGCGACGGCAGATCTGACCCTTTGGCGGTCACACTACCCTTGGCCGCCGGCGCGTCGGTGTTAACACGCTCTGCTTCGAGGGTTGCGTTTAGGCTTGCACCCAGCATCGCGCCATCGAGTTGCGGTACGCTGACCTTGCCACTTTGCATATCGGCATCGAACGTCGTGTGCAGCCGGAAGGACTTATCCTTTACCTTGCCGAGGACTTTCACGAGATTGTCCAGGGTCTTGCGTTCCATGCCTTGGAGTTGTCCGAATACCGCGAGTAGCGAGGGCAGGTCCGGCCCGTTGGCGGTAATACTCCCCTTGGCCGCCGGTGTATCGGTGTTGACACGCTCTGCTTCGAGCCTGGCGTTCAGGCTCGCACCCAGCATCGCGCCGTCGAGTTTCGTTATGGTGACGTTGCCGCTGTGCATATCGGCATCGAATTCGATGGCGAAATCAAAACCGCGATCTTTAAGTCCGGCGATCTGTTTGGCCACGGGTAATTCGAGCGCGGTGAAGATCACCGCGAGATCGTTGCCCTTAAGCTGCAGCGCGCCGCGCGCGCCGGGCGAATCGGACTCAATGTCGGTGAAGGCGATGTCGCCTCGCAGTTCCGTGCCGAGTCCATCGAGTCTCAGTTGATTGATATGCGCAAGACCTTGGTCGAGATCGATGTCGACGACGGCAGTGGTGTTGAGAGTCGCTTTACCACCGGGCAGATTTTTGCCGCGCATGACGACGTCCAAGCTGAGCGGTTCGATATGATATTTTTCATCCGCGAGGTCGTAGGAGATTGTGCCGCTTAACCCAATGTCGCTATCGAGCGCCGGCTGGTTGGACACGGCGCTTAATGACATCTCAAAGGCAATGGGGTCACCGAACGCGAGCGCGCCGGTCGTCACATTAAGCTTGGTGATGGCCACCGTTTGACCGCTTGAGCCGTCGCGCCAGGTAATCGCCGCGTCCTTGATGTCGACGCCGCCGAGCGCGATCGCCGCGATATCGCCGGAGCCCTTTTCGTCGGACCCATCGCCGACAAGGTCCGCCCAGTTGCTCACGCCTTCGGCGTTCGTGGCCAAATTGATTCGGACCCCGTAAAGCTTCACCGTGTCCATTTCGATCTGATTCTTTAGTAACGGTAATGTCGCCACGGCAATTTGGAGTTCCTGTATCGCAACAAAGGGTTCGTCGCCGAATCCAGGCGCATTACTCAGCGCCAACGGTCCGGCCTTGAGCCGTAGTTTGGGCCAAAATGCCCATTCGAGATCGCCGTCGAGCGATAGCTGGCGTCCGGTGTTTTCAAACACGGCCTGCACAATGTGCTCCTTGAAGTCGTTCGGATCGGCAAATGCGATGAACGCGGTAACCCCGCCCACAACGACGATCACGAACAATATCGCCAGGATTACGATTAGTTTCAGGATCTTCATGGTGACTCCTTGATGATTATTCCGTGTGCTTGCAGGCGGTCATTGCCCACAATCAACTCTCCTCGAGCCGCCGGCGGGCGCGTTTGCACGCGGCCAGCACCTGGGTTGGGGCCGTGCCGCCGAAATGGTCGCGGGCCTTGAGCGAGTGATCAATATCCAAAACGGCGTAGACCTTTTCGGTCATCGCCGGGTGCAGTTTTTTGAATTCGTCGATGGAAAGATCTTTGAGATTGCAATTTTTCTCCACCGCGAGCCGCACTGCACCACCGACCACCGCATGTGCATCGCGAAATGGCACGCCACGCCCGACCAGATAGTCGGCCAGATCCGTCGCCGTGGCAAAGCCCTTTTCCGCTGCCGCGCGCATGCTGTCACGATTGACGCCTAAGCCGGGGATCAAAGCACCAAACGCCTTAATGCAATCGACAATGGTATCGACGGTGTCGAACAAGGGCTCTTTGTCTTCCTGGTTATCCTTATTGTAGGCAAGCGGTTGGGATTTCATGAGTGTGATCAGCGATACAAAGTGTCCAAACACACGGCCCGATTTGCCCCGAATCAACTCCGGCACATCGGGGTTCTTTTTTTGTGGCATCATCGAAGAACCGGTGCAAAACGCGTCGTCCAATATGACAAAAGAAAATTGCTGCGTATTCCATAAGACCAATTCTTCGGCCATCCGTGAAAAATGCATCATCAACATGGCAGCGCACGCGCTGAATTCAATGGCGAAATCCCGGTCGCTAACCGCATCGAGCGAATTTTCCGCGATGGCCTCGAAGCCAAGCAGTTTGGCACTGATAGAACGGTCGATCGGGAACGTCGTTCCAGCGAGCGCCCCGGCACCTAATGGCAGTACGTTGACCCGTTTACGGCAATCAATCAATCGCTCGCGATCACGCGCCAGCATTTCGAACCAGGCGAGCATGTGATGGCCGAAGGATATGGGCTGCGCAGTCTGCAGGTGGGTGAAACCGGGCATCACCGTTGCCGCTTCACGCTCGGCCAGGTCAACGAGGCCGTGCATCAGGCTTGCCAGGCCGACGAGAATCGAATCGATTTGGTCGCGTAGATACAAGCGAATATCGGTCGCAACTTGGTCGTTGCGCGAGCGCGCGGTATGCAATTTCTTGCCGGTTTCTCCGATGCGTTCTACCAGCGCGTGTTCGATGTTCATATGCACGTCTTCAAGTGCGATCGACCATACGAACCGGCCAGCTTCGATGTCCGAGCGGATCGCCTGTAAGCCCTCGATGATCTGGTCGCGTTCGGAGGTTTCGAGGATGCCGACCTCCGTCAACATGGTCGTATGGGCGATGGACCCCTGAATATCATGTTCGGAGAGTCGCTTATCGAACTGAACGGACGCGGTAAAACGTTCGATAAAGGCGTCGGTCGGGGTGTTGAATCGCCCGCCCCAGGATTTCTTCGAATTTGATTTTTCGCTCATTGGTAGATTGGTCCCACCCCTATAACCCGACAGTATATCGCATGCACAACTGACGATAGCCGAGCGTGTTGGACATTGTGCTGCCGCCACGCACGACGACATGGGCGAATGACGCCTTTTCCCGCAATTCCGGTTCACGCTGTTTGACTGCCGTACGGGGCCACGGGACACTGTCGAAACGGGGTAGGGTATGACGACAGCCGAAAACAACCAGCGTGCCACTTTCCTGCCGGACTTGTGCGGTGTGCGGGCGCTGTTTGGCGTGGTGGTTATTGGCGAGCTACTGGCGGTCATTTTGACCCTGGTTGGTAGTGGGATAACGACCGCGGCGCTCGATCGGCTGTCACTTATTTCGCTGTTTACGCAGTGGATCGGACTCTCCGCGACCGCGGCATTGTGCCTGTCGCGCCGTTGGATAGAGCGCCTCCCCGAAAGGTTCGCAGCGACGGCGGGATACGTTGTGATTCTTCTGGTGGTCTATTTGATCAGTGAACTGGCCTGGTCGGTGATAAACCCGTTAACCGGCGTCGATCCTGTCATTAACCTTGAACGCGTCGATTTCCTCGTCCGCACCCTCGGTGTTAGCGCTATCGTGGCGGCGCTCGTATTGCGTTATTTCTACCTCCAGCACCATTGGAAACAGCGCACAATTTCTGAAGCGCAAGCGCGATTGGAAGCGCTGCAGGCTCGGATCCGTCCGCATTTCTTGTTTAATTGCATGAACACAATTGCGAGCTTGACCCGTACCGATCCACGTGCGGCCGAGCGCGCGGTAGAGGATCTCGCGGATCTATTTCGCGCCAGTATGGGTGAGGCGCGGAGCTTGGTTACCTTTGACGAAGAATTCGATCTCGTTCGTGGATACCTTAATATTGAAGTCTCGCGTCTCGGTCCGCGGTTGCAGACGCAATGGGATATTGATGCCTTACCTGCCTTGGGAAAAATCCCGTTGCTAACCTTGCAACCGTTAGTTGAGAACGCGATATACCATGGGATCGAGCCACTGCGCGACGGTGGCGTGATCGAAATCTCCGCCATCTGTGAGGACGGTTGCGCCAAAATCTCGATTGTTAATCCTGTGACGAGCGCGACCAGCTCTCATCATCAGGGTAACCGGCTGGCACAGGAGAATGTAAGGCAGCGTTTAGTCGCCCATTTTGGCGAGCGTGGCGGGCTTGAGATTAAGGAAATGAAAGACAAATACCGAGTGACCGTTAGCATTCCCATGGATTTCGAAAATGCGCATCGTAATCGTTGATGACGAACCGCTGGCGCGATCGCGGCTGCGCGCTCAAGTTGACGATATTGGACTTGGCGAGGTCGTGGCCGAGGCCGCAAATGGTCTTGATGCCATCCATCTCGTCGAATCCAGTAGCCCTGATGTGGTGTTGCTGGATATTCGAATGCCCGGGATGGACGGTATCGAAACGGCACGGCATTTGACCCGCTTGGCGTCGCCGCCGGCCGTGGTTTTCACCACGGCCTTCGATGAGCACGCGCTAGCCGCATTCGAGGCCAATGCGATTGATTATTTGCTCAAGCCGATCCGATCTAATCGGCTGCGCCAGGCATTGCAAAAGGCCCGGGTATTGACCGTGGCGCAGACAAACCGTGCTGCTGCGATTTCGGATAGTCGGGCGCGCACCCACGTGAGCGGGCTCGTGCAAGGCAACGTGCTACTCGTCGAGGTTGAACAAATACTCTATTTCCAGGCTGGTCAAGGCTACGTCGACGTCGTGTGGGCGGCGGGGTCAATGCTGATCGAGGATTCGCTGCGCACGCTTGAAGACGAATTTGGCGATCGTTTTGTCAGGATCCACCGCAACGCGCTGGTCGCGATAGCGGCTATCACGGGGCTGTTACGCGATAGGGCCGGTAACCACTTGGTGCGTGTGCGCGCGTGCGAGGTGGAACTTCCTGTGTCCCGCCGGCTGCTGAGTCAAGTTCGTAAGCGATTACGCTGAAACGATTAATAATCGGTCGTTGGACCGCTAGCGGTCCAACGACGTAATATTGATCGATTCAGCGTTGCCGTGGTGTTTTACCTGCCCGGCGCAGCGCGCAAGCGTTGGCCGAAGTCCTTTTCGAGCGCTGCCACGTAGCTGGCAAGACCCTACAGGAACGCCCTTCAGATGGCCCTGTCGGCGTCCATAAACGGCGTTGCGCCTCTGGGCAAAGGTCTCAGCCATTACCGGCGAGGCCTGTTTTGCCCCGAACGCGAACAAGCCAATTGAACGCATTAATAATAAGTTGTTGGACCCCCGGCGCCAGGCCGATACAATTAGCCGAGACAACACTATTCGAATGGATCGCTTTGAAGCAGATGGAAAATGAAATAATCGCCCGATTTCGCCTCGGCCAACTCGTGCACCATAAGCTGTTCGACTACCGCGGTGTGATCTTTAATGTGGACGGCGTATTCAGCGGCGACGACGAATGGTACGAGCAGGTGGCAAAATCGCGTCCGCCCAAAGATGAGCCGTGGTATCACGTGCTACCGAGTGGCTCACAACACACCACCTACGTTGCCGAGTGCAACCTTGAGGCCGACGATTCCCTTGCGGCGATCGAACATCCGTTGGTGATGGCGTTGTTTGGCGACCTCACCCCGGATGGTTACGTCGCGCGCGAAAAACTCAATTAAATTTTTAAATTTCGCCAATAATCGGCCCGCGTTTTTTTACTAGTTCGACAGGTCCTCACGCGCCCTTCGAACCGCATAAAGGTTATGTTAAATGCTTCGTACGCTACGCGCACTTTTTACGCAACAGATCACACAGTTCGCGGAAGAACCGAAGGCCCAACATTCGCTCGAGCTTGCGGCTGCGGCGTTGCTGATTGAAATCAGTCGGGCGGATGATGACATTTCGTTGGTGGAACGCGACGCGATGCGCGCAGTGATCGGGCGGGTATTCCATTTATCTGATGGCGAAGTTGACGAGATCATGACCACTGCTGAATCTGCGGTGGATAAGGCGGTATCGCTTTTCGATTTTACCGCGGTCGTTAATGAGCAGTTTTCGCGCGAGCAAAAGATCGGGCTCCTCGCGATGCTATGGACCGTCGCCTACGCCGATGAAAAGCTGGATCATTACGAGGAGTACTACATTCGTAAAATTGCGGATTTACTCCACGTTTCTCACCGCGACTATATCAAAACAAAACATAAGGCGATGCCCAGCGGCTAGCGTTTTGTCGGACGACGGCACGCGAAAAGATGTATCGCGGCGGGAGTTAGGAGGCGGCCGACGGTATCGCGTAATGCGGGCCAAGCATTGCCAGGATCAGCTGATCTTCAAGCTCGATCCGGGATGTCACCTCTTCGCCAAGCGTCGATAGATCCTCGGCGAGATGTGATCGCAGCCGATCATCGTCGGCTGCTTCATAGCGCTCGCTGAAATCGACCGCTATATCAGTCGTGCGCGATATTCGTGAATATAATTCCTCGGCCGTTTTGCGTACCGGGTCACGCCTTTCGGTGCCTTCAGCGATTCGATGATAGAGCCCAAAATGACCGCAGGCGATATAGTCGACCAATATTTCAATGAAATCGTTGAGGACATCTTTAATCGCATTGTCGACCACCTTTAAGTCCAGTTTCGATAGCTCCCACAGCAATACGAGCATGCGCTGTCTTTGCCTCAGCAGATCTTCAATCAGCTTTTTCGTTTGCGGACGGGGATTTCCGTCATGGTCGAATTTTTTGGTCATTAATTACACGCGCCGGAGCCGTGTCCTATAGTGGCTAATTGAACCGACAATACTCTACTCTGTCACGGGTGGAAAAGCACGTCAACGATCGTGCAAACCCCGCGAATCGTCGGTTTAAGGTGCGGCGATATTACCGCGGCGCGCCGCTATAATCAGTGCCATGGAGATCGCGGGATATAGCATTCAACGGTGTATAGGCCAAGGCGGGATGGCGACCGCTTACCTGGCTAAACAAACCTCACTGGATCGTCAGGTTGTGCTCAAAGTGCTCGATACCTCAATGAGTGATGCACCCACCACCGTCGAGCGATTTTTGAACGAGGCGCGGATTGTCGCGTCGCTACAGCATCGGCACATTATCACCATCTATGACGTCGGGATTGCGGGGACAGATGTTTATATGTCGATGGAATTCATCGCCGGTGGTGATCTTAAACAACGCCTTCGGGAGCGGCTATTTTCGCCTTACGAAGCCGTTACGCTGATCGCAAATATCGCCTCAGGCCTCGCGGTGGCGCATGCAAAAGGCATCGTACATCGCGACGTCAAACCCGGAAACATCCTTTTCCGCAGTGACGGTACTCCGCTTCTCAGCGACTTCGGCATCGCCAAACAACTTTCGAGCGATGCCGACCTTACCTCTACCGGTATGTTCTTAGGCAGTCCGAATTATATGGCCCCAGAACAATCGAACGTCGGCGCTATTGACGGGCGTGCCGACATATATTCGCTTGGCGTAATATTTTTTGAGATGTTAAATGGTCGTAAACCCTACTATTCGGATTCGGTGATCGACGTCATTCTGAAACA
>SMVA01154085.1_pt1 | contig 12085 bp, 11 predicted proteins | sample 2456451 | NCBI WGS metagenome assembly SMVA01 (sample SAMN11095933, study PRJNA526329) | marine sediment metagenome | biome: Marine sediment; feature: Surficial sediment; material: Deep marine sediment; isolation source: Hadal surficial sediment | place: Pacific Ocean | collected 2014-05 | depth...
GCTTGGTCAGCGACAGCCTACCGGGAGCGCACAAGTATGGGCGCTACCACTCAGCACCGGTTCGATTACTGTTCAGGCGAACCCACAACTTATTGAAACGGTCAGAAATCTGGATAAGATTGACGAAAACCGAGCCGTCCTGCGGGCCAGTTCCCCAAGTCAGCGCTAAGTAAAACAGGGGACAGACCACGTTTAAAACAGGGGAAGATCAATCTGCCCCCTATTTTCCCTCACTCACTCAGGTCGATATCCGGCTTAAGCTCGCCCTTCTCCTCGTTCTCTACCGCCATCCTGGTAATGTCCGCATAGAGGCTAATCATCTTCGCGGCGAGTTCACGAAATTCGGGGTGACGACTCACCATTTCCTGCATCTTTCGACGATCTGTGAGAATTTCATCCAGGTGCGTTATTTCGAGGTCGGAGCGTGTGCCACCTTTTTCCAGACGTTCCTTGATGGCAAGTACATTGGGAATACGTCTTTCAACTGCTCGTTTAAGCAAGACAGCAATAGTGCCGTCCTCGGCGTCTTCTTTACTCGGCTTGGACAAGGCTCGATACCTTCCATTTGCAGGGGCTTCAGAGTCGCGGATTTCAGGATAGTACCGACGCCGGCAAGTGCTGGGCAAAGGGCTTTCGGTAGGTGGCGGCCTTGGCAACCCGCTTGATGGCAAGTACAAATGCAGCCGTTCGCAGATCAAGACCCTCGTTTTTGGCCAGGGTGGCAACGTCGTTGTAAGAGCGGCGCATGACCTTTTCCAGTTCGTCGATCACCCGGGATTCCTCCCACTGAAACTGTTGTATGTTCTGGGTCCATTCAAAGTAGCTCACGGTGACGCCGCCGGCATTGGCGAGAATATCGGGAACCACGGTTACACCCCGCGCTACCAGTATTTCATGGGCATCCGGTGTCAGCGGGCCATTCGCAGCTTCGATGAGATACTCCGCCTGCACCTCATTGACATTTTCGGCGGTAACGGCCTCTTCCAGCGCGGCGGGGATCAGCACATCGGCCTTGTAGGTCAGTACCTCAGCGCCATCAATTGTGTTGCCTCCGGGGAATCCCCCTACCACCTTGTTTTCCTTCACCCAGTCCAACAGCGCCGGAACGTCCAGGCCCTGGTCGTTGGCGATACCGCCGCTGATGTCCGACACTGCGACAATTTTTCCCCCTTGCCCGGCGATCAGCCTGGCGGCATGGCTGCCGACATTGCCAAAGCCCTGTATCGACACACTGACATCAGCAAGCGTCTTGCCGTCACTCTTGAGGGCTTCTTCCAGGGCATACATCACACTGCGGCCGGTTGCCTCTTCGCGGCCCAGGGAGCCGAACAGGTCGACCGGCTTGCCGGTGACAACGCCGGGGCTGAAACCGTAGAACTTGGAGTATTCATCCATAATCCAGGCCATGGTTTGCGCATTGGTGTTTACATCCGGTGCCGGGATATCAATGGTGGGGCCAATGATCTCCCTGATCAGTTCGATGAAGGTGGTGGTGATGCGATGAAGCTCTGGCTCACTGAGTTTGGAGGGGTCACAGTTGATACCTCCCTTGGCGCCGCCGTAGGGTATATTGACCACCGCGGTTTTCCAGGTCATCAATGGCCAGGCTGGCGGCGTGGTCTTCATCCATAGCCGGGTGATAGCGAAGTCCACCCTTCATCGGCCCCCGCACCGTATTGTGCTGGACACGATAACCCAGGTGATGCAGCAGGCTGCCATCGTCGGCCTCGGTTACGATTTCAACACGCACCACGCGCCTGGGTGTCACCAGGATAGTGCGCAATTGCTCATTGAGACCCAGGTGATCCGCGGCCTGGTTAAAAAAGAGGTTGGTGGCTTCTAACATTTGATCTTCCTTCTCACCCAGAGGTTTGGTGAGATTAGATCAGCATCCGTCCTGGGGCAAGTTTTCCTGTGGGGTCGGATTCCACCCTGTAGGGCCGGATTAGTTGTCTATTGTTTCTTTATCCTCTTCTGTCTCTTCGGGATGATAACTGGCCAGCCGAATACCGATCAGGCTGGCTACCAGCACTGTGGTGTAAAAAATGCCGGTGATTGACTCCATGTACGCCATGAATCGAGCTATCGGCGCATTGGGAGTGATATCCCCGTAGCCCAGTGTCGTCAGGGTCACCATGCTGTAGTAAATCATTTCTTGCAGGTTCTCTTGCCACAGTTTGTGACCGAGGCCATTGAAGGAGTGGGGAAAAATCGCTTCGATTATCAGGTATCCAAAAGCCCATACAACACCCAGCAGGATATAAATGCAGATCGCGCCAATGATCTTGTTGCCATCAATCGCGCCGGTGAACATGACCTGTCGCCAGGCCTGGTAGGTGGTGAGCGACATGAAGCAGAAGGCGAGAACAAGTTGCGCGAAGGCGAGACGGTTATCCGCCAGGAGAGTGTCGCCAATCATCAGGCCACCAATAAGTAGCGTCGCCCCCAGCTTAAAGTTCATCCATCCCTTCTGGTTTTGTTCCAGCGACCAGACGGCGATTAACAGGGTGATCATCAGGCTGATATTAACCAGGCGTTGGCCCTGGGTGGACTCGAACTGGGCGAACATGGCGCCGCTGAACAGCAGGAACACCAGGGCCATTAACAACCAGATGAAATTGTCTCTAGGGGATAGATGCGGTGCCATTTTTGGTCTGCTCCTGGTGTCCGGGCATTGCCCGCGCTATTCGTTGAAGTTTAGCACTAAGCCAGCGTCCGGCATCCATCCAGCGTTCCCTCACGTGCAGGCTTTGTAGCAGTGAAAGGGCGCCGATCACATAGCAGACCGCAAAGGTGATTTGCAGTATGCGTACATAGAAGTTGGCATCCGCTTCGCCACTGTACTCACTGGTGCCGGTACCGATGAGTATCAACACCGTGCTGAAGGCGCTGCCGTACAAGGGCGCCAGTGGTTTGTCGGAAAACAGTTGGCGACCAAACAGCAGCGCCAGGGCGAAAAAACCACACACTGCGAAAAGATAGGTGGGGCTCACCAGCAGCAGCTGGTAAAAAATAACTGCAACCAGGCCGCCCCCGAGGTTGGCCGCAATCAGGGCCTTGCCCCCTGCGGCGCCGGTGGAAAAATCCGGTTTCTGCGAGAGCATGGCGATCATGATCAGGGGTAATACCGCCCCACTGAGGTTGAACACCAGGCAAATCAGCGCGAAGGGCAGGATGACGGCGGTGCTCAACCATGCGGAAGCAGCCGCCTCGCGGGTGGTAGTCGCCAGCGGCTCCTTCACGCTGGCGGCGGTGCCACCGGGAAACAGGGTGTGGGCCAGGTGTGTTGAGAAAAGGGCGACACCGGCGGAGAGCAGGAAACCCTGGGCTATCACCAGCGCCAGCGGCGGGTTGGGGCCGCCCAGCAGGGGCAGCAGCAGGATCGCCATTGTATAGAGCAGGACAACAAAGGCAGACGCTCCGCCGGCGGCGGCGTAGAAGTTTAGATACAGTGCGCTGCAAAACAACAGCAGGAAAACTGCTGGATAGGGGTAGAGAAATATTGTCAGAAACAGTCCCACACCGAAAATAAGCACAATCGCCAGCAAAATGCTGAGAGTGGCTTTCAGGTTGAGCTGTGGATTGCGATTGCCGAGGAAGGCGGCAGCCAACACCGGTGCCAGCGCCGACATTGTCCAGCCGACCCCCAGGGAGAGCGCCACGCAAATGCTAATGCCTGTGGCGTAACGCAGAACGCAGGTGCGATCAGCGGCCGTCATAGGGTGTTAGTAAGCGTAAGACATGATGCTGATAAACCGCATCCACAGCCAGGCCAGGCTGTTGGTGATCCAGTTGCCACTGGTGTAGATCATCACATCGGCCTGGCCGCCACCGCGAAGTTTACCCTCGCCCGGGTGCTCGACAAAACGAATGATGACCGGGAAACGCTGGGCACTGCGCAACCAGCCCTGCTCCGCACTCACCGATTGCAGGCTGCCGGCCTGTGCACTGTTCTTCCAGTCCACCGCGTAGCCGACACTGACCACCTCGCCATCAAAAACCCGGCCGGGCACCATATCCAGCGCGATATCCACGCCGTCGCCGGGCTTGATATTGCCGAGGCTGTTTTCCCGCATATAGGCCTCGATCCACACGGTTTCCCCAGACACGAAGGTCATCAATGCCTGGCCGGCAGTGGCGTAATTTCCCGCCGCAATAGCCACACTGGTAACACCGCCGATGGTAGGTGCCTTGATGGTAGTGCGGGCGAGATCCAGCCGGGCAACCTCCAGCGTGGCCAGGGCGTTCTTGATTTTGGGGTTGTCCTGGCCCTGGTCACCCAGCTTTTGTTGGGCGCGCTCCAGCTTGGCCTGGGCGGCGTCGACATCCGCATGGGATTTCTTCACTTCCGCCCTGGCCTTGTCACCGTCGGCAACCGGTAGAATGCCGCGCTTTTCCAGTTCGAACACCCGCTTTGACTGGGTGATGACATAGGCTAACTGTGTCTTCGACTGGGACAGGTTCGCCTCGGCCACCAACAGGTTTTCAGTGCCCGCGCCCACGTCCTGGCCCGCCTGTTCCAGTGCTGCACTGGCCTGTGCCACGGCGATTTCGTAATCCGAGGGGTCGATTTGCACCAGCACATCCCCCGCGGCCACCACCTGGTTAACACCCACGTTAACGGAAACTACCTCACCGGAAACCCTGGGCACTATGGGGATAATGTTACCGGTAACCCGGGCCTGGCTGGTGTAAGGGGTGTAGCGATCGGCGATCAAATACCACACCAGCATAAAGCCACACAGGCCCAGTACCGCCAGGGTCAGGCGCCGGATGCTGGTGTTTTCCTGGTCTGCTTCGGTCATTCGCTGCCTGCCTCAGACGACTCCAGCTGTAGTTCTTCGGGTAGCAGCTCAGGCTGATCCTGGTAGAACCAGACCATAAACAATCGATAACCGAGTACCAGTATGATCGCGCCGACAAACAGGCCGACAATGCCAGACAGCAGGAAACCACCGATAGCACCGAGGAAAATCACCGCCATGGGGGCGGTGCCGCTGCGACCCAGCAACAGGGGCTTGAGGATGTTGTCGCTGAGGCTCACCATAAGCATCCAGATGCCATAGAGCACGGTGGGTACCGTGCCCGCAACAGAGGCAACGTAAAAAATGGAGGGCAAGAGGATAATGCCGGTGGGTAACTGAACCGTGGCCATTATCAAGACCACCAGGGTCCACAGCCCGGCGCCGGGAACGTCCATGACCATAAAGCCGATCCCGGCCAGAATCGCCTGGATGAAGGCGACGCCAAGCACCCCCTGGGCAACACTGCGAACGGTTGCCGAGGCCAGGTTGGCGAAGCCCTCGCCGCGGGTTCCTGCCAGGCGTCGTCCCAGGTTGCGCGCGAAGGCCTCCCCGCCATCGGAGTGGGCCAGGAAGACGCCGGATATAACGAGAGCAGCCGCAAATTGAAGTATCCCCAGACCGGCACCGGCGGCGGTGGATATCAACCATCGCCCCGCACTTTTAATCTCTTTTTCAAACTTCTGCAGGGCCGCTTCCATATTCTGGTTGGCGAGGTGCCAGCTGTCGTACAGTTTTTCGCCAATAAGCGGCCACTCTTTGACGCGTTCCGGCGGGGGCGGTACGCCGAGTGTGCCGTCTTCCAGTTCAGTGGCAAAACTCTTGGCTGACTCTACCATTGTTCCCGACAGCATCATCACGGGTGTCATCAAGCCGACCACTATTGCCGCCGTGAAAACAAAGGATGTCATGCCCGCACTTTGCTGGAACTTGTCCAGCAGCCACTTGTAGGCGGGGAACAGTGCTGCGGCGATTATCAGCGCCCAGATGATCGTGGAAAGAAAGGGTCGGAGAATCTCGAAACACCAGATGACTAACCCGGCGACAAGTACCAGGCGAATGCTGACCTCCATCGCGCGCACAGTATCGGTCTCGCGTTTTTCTTCTGCTGCTTGTTGCTCTGGTTCGGTAGCCATGGGTGTCTATCCTGGATTGATACCTTATGGCGCAAAATAATAGCTCAACCCATCGCGGTTTGCTCGGGGTTTATCCGAGTACATATTCTCCGGGTGCATCCCGCAGTGGCTTGTAACCCTTGCGGGCAGCGCCCATACGCGGTGGCGCCACCTTGCTACTCGACTGCTGGTCCAGCCATTCGTTCCAGCGTGGCCACCAGGAGCCCTGCTGCGGTTCCCGGGTTTCGAACCAGGTGGCTGGATCCATATAATTGTCGCCGGGCTGGCGGGTATGGGTGCGGTAGCGGCGACGGGGGTGTTGTGGACCGCTGACCACGCCGGCGTTATGACCGCCGCTGGTGAGGGTGAAGGTCAGCTCGCCATCGGTCAGGTCTACCAGTTTGTAGACCGATACCCAGGGTGCGACATGGTCGGTTTCAGTGCCCAGTACGAACAGCGGTGCCTTGATGTCTCCCACCGAAATCGGCTTGCCATCCACTTCGAACTTGTTGCGAGCCAATTGATTTTCCAGGTAGAGCTTTTTCAGGTACTCCGAGTGCATGCGATAGGGCATGCGGGTGCCATCGGCATTCCAGGCCATCAGGTCATTGGGGGTTGATTCTTTGCCCAGCAGGTAGCGGTCCACAGCGCCGGCGTAGATCAGGTCGCTGGCTCGCAGCGCGCTAAAGGCGCCGCCCATGTTTTCGATGCCCAGATAGCCCTGTTTCCACATCAGCTTTTCCAGGAAGGAAATCTGGCTGGGGCTGATGAAACGCAGGATGTCACCAGCCTCGGAAAAATCTGCCTGGGCGGCAAACAGGCTGATGCTGCCGAGACGATCATCACCGTCGCGGGCCATGGTGGCTGCTGCAATGGTCATCAGGGTGCCGCCGATACAATAACCCACGGCATTGATAGCCTGATCCGGGCAGATAGCGCTGACTGCGTCGATGGCTTTCATCAGGCCCTGGCTGCGGTAATCGTCGAAGCTGGTGTCTCTGTCGTCCTTGGTGGGATTCTTCCAGGAAATCATGAACACGGTCTTGCCCTGCCCGGTCAGGTATTTCACCATCGAGTTCTTCGGTGACAGGTCGAGAATGTAGTACTTCATGATCCAGGGCGGACAGATCAGTACCGGCTCAGCGGCGACCGTATCCGTGGCTGGTGCATACTGGATCAATTCGAGCAGGTCGTTCTGGAAGATAACCTTGCCGGGGGTAACGGCCACAGTCTCACCGACCTTGAAGGCTTCGTTTTCCTCGAAGCCGGTATTGGCCGCATCGCGGACCCGGTCCTTGACCAGGAAGCGCAAGCCGCGCAACAGGTTCTTGCCTTTTTCCTCCCGGGTGGTTTTGAGCACCTCGGGATTGGTCAGTGGATAATTGGCCGGGTTGAATATATCGAGAATTTGTTCCGCCACGGCGTTCACCAGTACCTCGTGGTCGCCGCGTACACCGTCGACGTTGAGTGTGGCCTCGTGCCACCAATCCTTGGTGGTCTGGTGGGTCTGGGCAAATACATTGAAGGGCCACTGCTGCCAGGCCTCGCCGGAAACCCGCCGCTCCAGTTTGGAGGCGGGACCCTCCACGTCTTTCTTTAGCAGCGAGGCGATACTGTATACGCCCAGCGCGCCCAGTTTGTTGACCAGGCTCTGGGCCAGCAGCATGCGCCTGCCCGGGGAGATGGCCAGGTGTGAGGCCCAGTCGAGGTAGGACAGGACCAGGTCCACCGGTGACATGCCCTTGCTGACCTTTGCCAGTGCCGCTCGAAATGCCGCATCAAGATACTCTGCAGCGGATTCGTCCAGAAGTTCGATAGTGTTCACATTAAGCCCTCGTACACGTCAATCATAATCGTCCAGGTCCGTCGTTGGCTGGAATATATACCGGCTTTTCAACCCGGGAGCGCTTTATACCCGATATCGGGGTTGGAGGCTTGTCTCTCTGCGCATAGTTTTTTGTTTTTGTGGAGGATTCCCGTTATACAGTCTCAAGGCCATTGTCCAGGTCTGGTCGGCAGCAGGACTTTATTGTCACTTCTGATATCAGCTATCTGTCGATGCCAAGGCTCTCGCTTATATGCCCGACTATTTTTCACTGAACTGACAAAAAGTCATGACTATTTTGCAGTTGACTGACAAATAGTCGGATATGCTAAGCGAGATCACTCCCCACAGGCATCAATGACTCCCCCAATGGCATCATTACCCGCGATTTTGATAGGCCTGGCCTTACCGGTACTGATTTACATCGGTAACCCCGCGATTGCGTTACTGGTGGGCGCGGCGGTTGTATTGGCTTTTGACCGCACCCCGTTTCCAGCGGCCGCTAGCTGGGGGAAATACGCATTGCAGGCCGCAATCGTTTTATTGGGACTGAAGCTGAACCCGGGCCAGTTGGTGCAAATCAGTGCTGACTACAGTCTTTTGGTCAGCGGCTATGTACTGCTGACTCTCTCCCTGGGCCTGTTGCTGGGCCGCGTTTTTCGCAACGAAGCCAGATCGTCACAACTACTGGCCTCGGGCACGGCCATCTGCGGGGGGACGGCTATCGCCAGCCTGTCGCCGGTTATCCGGGCCAGACCCGACCAGACCGCAGTGGCTCTCAGCCTGGTTTTTCTGCTCAATGCCATCGCCCTGTTTACCTTTCCGGCGATCGGCGAGTTCTTTGAGCTCAGCCAGCACCAGTTCGGGGTGTGGACCGCCCTGGCGATCCACGATACCTCTTCTGTCATCGCCACCAGCAGCCTCTACGGTGAGGAGGCAGCAACAGTGGCAACCACGGTCAAACTCGGCCGTACTCTCTGGTTGATTCCGGTGATCCTGGTTTTTAGCATTCTCCAGGGCGCGGAAAAGGCGCGCCTGCGCGTGCCCGGATTTATCCTGTTCTTTATCGTGGCGGCGGCGATAAGCCCCCTGTTTGCAGATACCGTGGTTATCCCGGCGGCTTCGATGTTGAGCAAGGCACTGCTCTGTGTGGCGCTGCTGTGCATCGGTATGGAGATGAACCGGCAGACCCTTCGACAGTTGCGAGGCGCCGCACTGTTACAGGGGGTGCTGTTGTGGATGGTGGTAGTTCCCGTGACGCTGGCCCTGGCCCTGAACTTCGGCTGATTTCCAGCGCTGGCCTGTAACCGACAGCGCCTGGGCAAGGTTTGCTGGAATATGCATAGAACAAATGCCTATTTTACCTGGCTCGCATTCCTGCCTACACTTCGCTATGAGCTTCCACCACGTTTACATCGATATCGCCAGCCTCGCCGCCCTCGGCCTGTTTGCTGCGTACCTGTTGTCCCCGCTTTTCGTCTGACTAATCATACACTCTGAATAGAGTAGCAATTCCGAGTGAGCGCGAGCTCGAAATTAAGCAGACCTGTCCCTGGTCAAAAAGACACTGACAAAGATTGTTGCCGCTAGCACACAGGAGCTGACCGATTATGTACAAAGCGCTCGATAGCCAGCTTGGCCAAATCCAGCAAATCGGCTAGCTTTAGCTAAGAAACATAGGTGTTGGGGTCGCGCAATTGCGCACTTTACAAGCGATCACTCATCACTCGAGGAAAAGCATTATGAACAATATTACAGCCGAAGACATTTTCGCCCAGATGATGTCGGGGGATATCGTCTCCCGTGACGACAGCAGAGAGGCAATATTAATCCACGATGATGATCTGCCTTATGTGGCGCTGCCCGATGGCTCGGAATTACAACTACTACAGGTCGACCTTAATCAAAACCTGTGGATAGTGCGAACCCGCTTCAAGCCCGGCTTTGCCGTAGACACGCATTACCACACCGGGCCTGTGTTTGCCGTGACCCAGTCCGGCGAATGGTTTTACAAGGAATATCCCGATAAGGTTAACAGGGCTGGCTCTTATTTGTATGAACCCGCCCATTCCCTGCACACGCTGACCGTGGCGGAGGATGCCACCGAAGATGCCGTGGTCTGGTTTGCTGTGTATGGCAGCAACATCAACCTCGATGATGATAACAATGTAATCGGTATGGTTGATGCCAAAGGTTTATTGGCGCTGTATCGCGCCCTTTGCGAAGTCGAAGGCAAAAACTGCGACAAGGTAATCGTGCACGGCGAATAGCGGGCCGGGATTCCACCCTGGTACTGGGGTGTGCGCAACACCACTCAAGGGGAGGGGCTAAAGTCCGCCCCTGCATCTCGCAATCGCATGACCATTCCCTCGTCGACTCCGAAATAGAGATACCCGTCAGGCCCCTCTTCAACAAAGCGCACACGCCAGCCCTTGTCTTCAAGCAGGCGTTCTTCATGGATGACGCGCTCACCCTCGATCACCAGGCGGTTGAGGTGTTTTAGCGCCAGTGCGCCGGAAAAAATGTTGCCGCGCCACCGGGGCATGGCCGCACCGCTGTAAAAAGTCATGCCGCTGGGGGCAATGGAGGGTGTCCAGTAGTAGAGTGGCTGTTCCATCCCCGCCTTGTGCTGAATGCCCTCACCGATGGGGCCGCCGCCGTACTCCTCCCCGTAGCTAATGACCGGCCAGCCATAGTTGATGCCGGCGCGCACAATATTTATCTCGTCCCCGCCCTGGGGTCCGTGTTCATTGATCCAGATTTCACCACTTATCGGATGCACGGCCATACCTTGCGGGTTGCGCACACCGTAGGACCAGATCTCCGGCAGCGCACCCGCTGTTGCCAGGAAGGGGTTGTCTTTCGGTATGCTGCCGTCATGGTGCAGGCGCAGTACCTTGCCCATATGCGCGCCCAGGTCCTGGGCCAGGGACGAATGCTTGAAGCCGTCACCAGTGGTAATAAACAGGTAGTCGCCGGAAAAGGCCAGGCGCCCGCCGAAATGCCACTTTGCGTCTAACTGTGGTGTAGCGGTGAATAGTCGTACCCCCTCACTCAGTTCGCTGCCAACCAGTTTCATGCGATCCACCGCCAGGCTGCAGGCATCGGCTGTGCCGACACCATAGGCCAGGTAAACCCAGTGATTGTTGGCAAAGTCGGGGTGTGGTCGAACATCAAAAAGACCGGAGCTAATGGCACCGTCAGCGAGCATCTCGGGCAGGCCGGTAACGGGCACGCGGGAACCATCGCGTACATCGAGGCGGTGCAAACGCCCGGCATCGCGCTCTCCGACCAGGGCGGTGCCATCCGGCAAAAAACTGAAGGTCCAGGGGACTTTCAGGCCGCTGGTAACGGTCTCCAGCATCAGGGGGCCGGCCTCACTGGGAACCAGTTCCCCGACCATTGGCAGGGGGTCGGCCTCGCCGGGAGTCATTTCCGTGGTCATTGCCAGTGGAGCAACACTGATTGTGGTCAACAGCAGCCACCGTGTTGCAAGGAGTTTGTAGACCAGCATCACCTTACCTGTTCTCATTCGTGAAATGGCTTACAGGCTAGACGCCCGCGGGCCGGACAGACAGAGCTTATGAGACGAACCGGTGCAAGTACAGGACGAAGTGATCCTGTGACTGTAAACATGCCGCATTGGCCATGCCTGAAAAAACTAACTTCTGGATAATAATCCAGGATTCAGCCATGCTTGGCCACCCCGCTCTAGAACGGAAAGAAGCTCCATGACTGCTCCATTGTGGACGCCCTCCCAGGGCCGTATTGATAACGCTCAAATCACCCGCTTTACCAGCTTCGTCAACGAACGCCATGACCTGGCCCTGTCTGAATTTGATGCGCTCTACCAGTGGTCGGTTGAGTCAGACCAGGATTTCTGGGCGGCGGTGTGGGATTTCTGTGGGGTGGTGGCCAGTGAACGGGGTGAGGCAGTTCTCGAAGATGCAGACAGATTCCCCGGCGCCCGCTGGTTTCCCGGGGCGCGGCTGAACTTTGCCGAAAACCTGCTGCGCTACCGGGATGACAACGTGGCCCTGGTCTCACTGTTGGAGAATGGTTCGCGACAGGCACTCACCTATGCCGAGCTTTATATCCGGGTTGCTCAGTTGGCTGCGAGTTTGCGCAGCCAGGGTGTGGTGGCGGGTGACCGGGTGGCGGGCTTTATGCCGAATATCGCCGAGACGATGATTGCCATGTTGGCCACCACCAGCATCGGCGCGATCTGGTCCTCCTGTTCGCCGGATTTCGGTATCAACGGGGTGATGGACCGGTTTGGGCAGATTGAGCCGAAGGTATTGTTCAGTGCCGATGGCTATTACTACAACGGCAAAACCTGCGAC
>SMVA01381205.1_pt1 | contig 12083 bp, 9 predicted proteins | sample 2456451 | NCBI WGS metagenome assembly SMVA01 (sample SAMN11095933, study PRJNA526329) | marine sediment metagenome | biome: Marine sediment; feature: Surficial sediment; material: Deep marine sediment; isolation source: Hadal surficial sediment | place: Pacific Ocean | collected 2014-05 | depth 0-1...
GCGAGGCGCGTATGCCGCACCTGATCGTAGAATACTCTGCGAACATCGAAGAAGCGCTCAAGCTGCCTGAGCTGTTTACACGCCTGCGCGATTGTGCCGTCGCCTCTGGAGTCTTTGCACTTGGCGGTATCCGTCTGCGCGGTGCGCGGCGCGACCATTATCTGATTGCAGACGGCGATCCCGCAAATGCCTTCTTGCACCTCACTGTGCGCATCGGTCAGGGGCGTACGCTGGAGGTCCGGCAGTCAATCGCACAGGCTCTGTTTGACGTTTTGTGTTCGCACCTCGCTGAGCTGTATGCCGAACGAGGGCTCGGCATCTCAGTAGAAATTCAGGAAATAGATGCAGCGACCAGCTTGAAGAAAAATAATCTGCACGAGCGGCTCGCAGACCCGGGAGCCTGAAGCAAATGCAAGCCTAGGGGGCGCTTGCGAGTTCCTCCAGCATTCTCGAAATCGCTTTGGGTGAACTGGAGTTGCGTGCAAGCAGCTGATAAAAAGCTGGAACAATAAACAGAGTCAACAGGGTTGCCAGTGATACTCCGGTAAAGATGACGATCCCTAGGACGAAGCGGCTCTGTGAACCCGCACCCGTTGCGACAATCAGTGGGATTGAGCCCATTACGGTCGAGATTGTGGTCATCAGGACGGGTCGCAGGCGAATGCTGGCGGCTTCAAGAATCGCATCGTTGAACTCACGACCTGCGTCGCGCAGCTGATTGATGAATTCGACGATCAAAATGCCGTTTTTCGAGGCGATGCCGATAAGCATGATGATGCCGATCTGGCTATAGATGTTGAGTGTCGAGCCGGTCACATAGAGCGCCAGCATGGCGCCGGCAATTGCCATCGGCACGGATAACAAAATCACGAACGGGTGAATGAAACTTTCAAACTGAGCGGCGAGAACCAGAAAAACGATCAACAACGCAATGCCTAATGTGAATAAAAGGCTGCCGGACGCTTCCTTGTACTCGAGCGACTCGCCTTTGTAGTCAATCTGGGCGGTTTCCGGTAGTTCTGTGGCTACGGTGTTCTCCAGAAATTCCAGTACGTCACCGAGAGCGTAACCGTCTGCGAGGCTCGCGGTGATTGTAACCGCGCGCAGGCGGTTGTATCGATTCAGACTGCCCGCACCAGCTGTCTCTTCGAGATATATGAGATTAGACAGTGGAATCAACCTGCCGCTTTCCTCGGATCGAACGTAGATGTTCTCAAGGTCCTGCGCGGTTGCCCGCTGTTCTTTCTTGGCTTGCAGTATGACGTCGTACTCTTCACCGTCCTTGACGAAGGTCGTGATTCTCCGTTCGCTCATCATTGCGCCCAGCGTGCGGCCGATGTTCTGCACGGAGATGCCCAGCGCTGCCGCCCGGTTCTTGTCTATGCGGACGATCACTTGCGGCTGAGTCTCCTTCAGATCGCTATCGATCCGCTTGAGTCCCGGGTATTCCTCTGCCCGCTCCACGATGATGTCCCGCCAGTCAGCCAGCGTCTGATAGTTGGGTCCGCCGAGCACGAACTGCACTGGACGGTCGCCACCGCCTTTGGAGAGCCCGGAACGGACGAACGCGAATGCCCGCACCGCCGGTACGGTTTGCCAGTCGGCCATGACCCGATCGACAGCTTCTTGTGTGGAGATGTCGCGCTCCTGCCAGGGCGCCATGCTCACGATCAGCATGCCGGAGTTGGTTGATGAGCTCCCATAGCCTGGGACGCGGGTGACGAAACGGACGACCTGTCCTTCTTCAGTCAATTTCATCAGCGGCTCTTCCAGCCGTTCCATCTGAGTCCGCATGCGCTCTATACCGGTGCCTTCGGCTGCAAACACGCGCGCAAAGAAAAAGCCCTGGTCTTCTTTTGGCGCGTATTCGTCCGGGACGTTGAGCACCAGCCAGTACGTTCCGCCGAGAACGCCGGCGGTTATCACGATAGCCACCCAGCTGTGGCGCAGAAAGGCGCTAAGCATGCGCTGATAGGTTGCTTCAATTCTGCTAAAGGCTTTGTGAATGAATTCTGTAAAGGGGTTGACGGTGGTTTGGGGCTTGAGGAACTTCGAACACATCACAGGCGTGAGGCTCAACGCCAGCACGCTGGAAAAAAACACGGCAGCGCAGATGGTGACGGCGAGTTCGCTGAAAATCACGCCCATGTTGTCTTCTAAGAAGATGATGGGCGTGAATACGGCGATCAGCACCGCGGTGGTCGCAACCACGGCAAACGCGACCTGGCGGGCGCCATTGTAGGCAGCCAGCAACGGCTCTTCGCCTTTCTCGATGCGGCGATAAATATTCTCGAGGACGACGATAGCGTCATCGACGACCAGTCCGATGGACAAAACGAGCGCGAGGAGAGTGATGAGATTGACAGAAAAATCGAACAGCGCCAGCGCAATGAATGCGGAGGTCAGACACACGGGGATCGTGATAGCCGGAATAAGCATCGTTCGAAAAGTGCCGAGAAATGCCAGGATCACGAAACTGACCAGCACAGTCGTGATGGCAATCGTTTGATACACGGCGTTGATTGCCTCCCGAATAAAAAGGGAGTCGTCAGAACTCGCAATCAGGTCCATATGCTCCGGCAGGGTGGCCTGAATGCGGGCAATTTCGGCTTTTACCGCTTCGAGCATCTGCAGCGTGTTCGCCGTCGATTGCTTGCTGATGCGCATGCCGACGGTTGTCTGCCGATTGGAGCGGTTGATCTCGCGGGTATTGCGTGGCGCGAGTTCTACCAGCGCGACTTCTCCCAGGCGGATCAGATGGCCGCCCTCGCCCCGCTTGATCACCAGAGCGCGGAAATCTTCCGGTGTCTGATAGGCGCGCTCCAGGCGCACGCGAAACTCGCGATCCGGCGATTCTATTCGGCCTACTGGCAGTTCCAGATTCTGTCGTCGTAACGCTTCTTCGATATCGGAGACCGTGAGGTTGCGCGCCGCGAGATCCAGCCGGTCGAGCCAGATTCGCATCGACGGCCGGGCACCGCCACTGATGTTGACCGTAGACACGCCCGGGATGACCGAAAATCGATCGACGATGTAGCGCTCCACATAATCGTGCAGTTCCATAATCGTCATTTGCGAGCTGGAAACGTTTGTGTACATCACGGGTCGCGCATCTGAATCGCTCTTCGCGACGATTGGCGGTTCTACGTCAGCGGGCAGTCGATTGAGAACACGGGAAACGCGATCGCGAACATCGTTGGCTGCTTCGTCGATGTTGCGATCGAGGTCGAATTCGATGTTGATGCTGGACATTTCGTCGCGGCTCGACGAGCGGATGGTCTTGATCCCTTCGATGCCGCTGATCTGATCTTCGAGCACCTGAGTGATCCTGGTTTCGACCACATCGGCTGATGCACCGATGTACGACGTTCTGATGGATACTGTGGGCGAATTGATATTCGGATATTCACGCAGTGGCAGATAATTGAACGACAACACGCCGAAGGCAACCAGCATCATGCTGATTACAGTGGCGAATACCGGCCGCTGAACGGAAACGTCAGAGAGCCACATACTCAGTGGGCTCCGCTGGCAGATGGCCTCGGCTGGGCAGGCGTGTTCGTCTCCGATGTTTTCGAAAACGCGTCGGTTGTTACCGGTGAGCCGTTGCGAATTTTGATGACACCTTCCGTGATCACTGTGTCACCGGCTTTGAGACCGCTGAGTATCTCGACCCAGCCTTCGCTGCGCACGGCGTGAGTTACCTGAATCATCTCTGCCAGACCATCTTTGATCGTGTAGACGTACACCTGCGATGCCCGCTGGACCAGCGCGATTTCCGGAACCATCAACGTTTCGCGTAGTGCGGTGGTGAGACGGACGGTCAACAGCATACCCGGGAGCAGAATCAGATCCTGGTTGTCGATGTGTGCCCGGACTGTCGCGGCACGGGTGATCGGGTCTACACGTGAATCAATAGTGCGCACCGTGGCGGAAAATTCCATGTCGGGAAATGCCGAGCTTCGCGCGGTGAGTTCCAGGCCCTCATGCACCAGTTTCAGGTGAACCTCGGGAATAGAGAAGTCGAGCTTGATGATCGTGAGATCGTCCAGCGTTGTGATCGGCGTACCGGGCGTGAGCAGGGTACCTTTGCTGACCTGGCGAAAGCCGAGCCTGCCTGAGAAGGGCGCGCGCACCAATCGATCCTGCAGACCTGCGACCACGGATTCGTACCGGGCCTCGGCGGCGGAGAGACGGGCGCGGGCGTCATCGAGAGCCGATTCTGCGACGCTGTTGGATCTGTACAGATCTTCGAGTCGGGTGGTCTGTCTCTTGGCGTCGTCGCGATTGACCAATGCCTCGCGCAGAAGGGCGGCTTCCTGTTCACTGGTCAGCACGACGAGCACGTCCCCGGCATTCACAGATTCGCCGTCCTCGAAATTCACTTCGCTGATCGTGTCGGTGACCCGGGCGGTGATGGTGACAGACTCGTTGGCGTACGTCGTGCCGATCGCCTCGACCTCTTCGCGGATTTCCCGAATTTGCGCCGTTGCGGTGACAACCTGGATCGGACCGCGGGAAAATCCGCCCGGACCACCGCGGGCGCTTTTACCCGCTCCGCCGGCGCCGTCCTGACCGCAGGCGGTAAGCAGCGCAGTCAGGAAAATGGCGATGAAGAAGCCGTTCAGTCGCCGCAACGAATCGTCTCCACGGGAAGGATCCCAAGATTACCGCCTTTTGACCGCAAAAGGCGACACAAGGTCGACGGGTCAATACACTTGCCGGTCGATGGGGGCGTTGCGGACGTGTTGCGAAATTAAATGAGCGAGAATTTTTACTGGTTGCTGCAACAGTCAATGCGCGGTCGTGAAGCCAACGTCTGTCTGAATATTCCTGCCGGGCACCAGTGGTGCTACGGTGAGCTCGATGAGCTCAGCAGCCGGATTGCCGAAGTGCTGCGGCAGGTGGGCGTTGGCATTGGCGATCGCATTGTCGTTCAAGTCGACAAGTCTGCCCAGGCAGTCGGTTTGTATCTTGCCGCTTTACGCATGGGTGCGGTGTACGTACCCATCAACACGGCCTATACAGACGCCGAGGTCGACTATTTTCTGGAAGATGCACAGCCTACGGTTTTTGTCTGTTCCCCGGCCTGTGGCGAGCGGCGCCTGGAACTCGATTCGCGAACCAGCGTGCTGACTCTGGGCTCCGATGGCGCGGGCTCATTACTCGAAAACGTTGCAGAGCAGACGCCCCGCGGCGCAATCGCGGCCTGCGCTAAGGATGATCTGGCGGCCATTGTCTACACCTCCGGCACCACCGGGCGCGCAAAAGGTGCAATGCTGAGTCACGGCAACCTGGCAAGCAACGCGGTCACTCTGGTCGACTACTGGGGTTGGCGCGATGACGATGTTCTGCTGCATGCGCTGCCGATCTTTCACGTGCACGGTCTTTTTGTCGCATTGCATTGTGCGATGTTGCGAGCGACGCCAATGATCTTTCTCGAGGGATTCGATGCGTGCTCGGTGATGAAATGTCTGCCTGACGCAACGGTGATGATGGGCGTGCCGACGTTTTACAGCCGGCTGCTGCAGCAAGCCGAATTCGATGAACATACCTGCCGCAACATCCGCCTGTTCATCTCCGGGTCCGCGCCGCTTACCGAGCAAACGTTCAGCGAGTGGGAACGGCGAACGGGTCACCGGATTCTCGAACGCTACGGCATGAGCGAAACGCTGATGAACACCAGCAATCCGCTGGTGGGTGCTCGACGCCCCGGCACGGTCGGATACCCGTTGCCCGGTGTCCAGGCGCGGATCACCGCAGATGATGGGACTGTGCTGGATCCCGGCCAGGTCGGCGTCATCGAGGTCAAGGGTCCAAACGTCTTCTGCGGTTACTGGCAGATGGCGGAGAAAACGGCCGAAGAGTTTCGCGAGGATGGCTATTTCGTCACGGGCGATCTTGCAACGATGGCGCCGGATGGCCGTGTCACGATCGTGGGCCGCGCCAAGGATCTGGTGATCTCCGGCGGCTATAACATCTACCCCAGAGAAATCGAAAAACTTCTGGATGAAATTCCGGGCGTAGTCGAAAGTGCAGTCATTGGCGTCCCGCATCCAGATTTTGGCGAAGCGGTGGTCGCCGTGGTCGTGACCACGAATGGCGATCTGGAGCTGGCGGCGGTGGCTAGTGCGCTGGCCGATCAGATCGCCCGCTTCAAACAGCCCAAACGAGTGGTCAACGTAAGCGAACTGCCGCGCAACGCGATGGGTAAAGTGCAGAAGAAACAGCTGCGTGAAGAATACGCAGCACTGTTTGCCGGGGACGCGTAGATGGCCTGGCTGGCTGTGTCCACCGCAGGCCAGATCGTGGTAATCCTCCTGCTTACGTTCGCGGTGATTTCCCTTGCGCGCCAGATTGGCGTGCTGCACGAGCGAACTGCTCCCGCCTCCCTCGAGCGCAAGACAACCACGCTGAATGTGGGTGAGGTGTTTCCCGGGATGGATGTGCCGACAGTTGCCGGGGAGCAGATTTCGCTCGGTGGGACGCAGGCGCGTTGGCTTGCGCTGCTCTTTGTGGCCGCCGACTGCCCGATCTGCCGTAGCGTGTTACCCGCCTATATGGACTGTCTTGACCGTGCCGGAGATATTCGCGGCCTCTGGGTTGGCGATGGTATGCATTTAGCGACCTTTGAGAGGTATGTGCAGGAGAACGGACTGAAACCGGACGCGTTCGTAGTGTCGCAGGAACTTGGTCTCCTGCTTGGCATCAGGGCGCTGCCCGCTATTGCCGTGTTCGATAATAATTCAACAATACTTGCGCAGCAGGTAGTCAATGGCCCGCGGCAACTCGGCCGCGTTTTCGATCAACTTGCCATTCCCAGCGGCGAAAACGCAATGTAGAGCAGAACTACTGCGGACAATAAGCCAATGCTTGTTGCACGGGTATAGCGCCATGGCGTCATATCCAGCTCTGACTCCGATGCAGACGGCGGGGTTGGCTGGGCGGTGAATACCGGGTAGATCGACATGTAGGCGAACATGATGCCGATCTCGGCGGCGAAAAGCAGCGCGTACAGATGAATGAAATGAATGCCGGTGTCCCAAATAAACGTCACGAAGGTATAAGCGGTGAGGTGGAAAGCGATCGCAAGCAGCGCACCGACCGCAGGTACACGTCGACCGCTGTGCTGCGTGGCAACTGCCATCACCACCAGCGCAATGATCGGAATGTTGTAGAAACCGGTAAATTTGCGAATCAGTTGCCATAACCCTTCCGGCGCGTACTGCAACAAGGGCGCGATCAGGAAGGAGAAGAGCGCAATAGCGATGCCGGCTATACGAGCCACTCGTATGAGATCCGAATCGCTCGATCCCGGGCGCAGTGGTTGGTACACGTCGATTGCCACCAGAGTGGAGGCGCTGTTCAAAAGAGAATTGAACGAACTGAACACCGCACCCAGTAATACCGCGAGAAAGAAGCCACTGAGGTAGGTAGGCAACACATCCTTCACCAGGCGAGGATAGGCGTCATCCATGGATTCAAGCCCAGGTCCGTAAAGATGGAATGCGATGATTCCCGGAATCATCATGAAAAATGGTACGGCGATCTTGAAAAAACCGGTGATCAGCACACCTTTCTGGCCCTCCGCCAGATTGCGGGCACCGAGCGTTCGCTGAATGACGTATTGATTGGTTCCCCAGTAAAATAGATTGGCGAGAATCATCCCGGTGAACAATGTGCCGAAAGGCGTGGGGTCGCTGGCGCTGCCGATTGCGTTGAGTTTCTCGGTGTGCTCACTTGTCAGTATCGTCAGACCTTCGAGCACGCTGCCGTGTCCCAGCTTCATCAGACCGAGCAGGGGAACGGTGACGCCCACAATGAGGAGTCCTATGCCGTTGAGTGTGTCGGAAACAGCCACGGCCTTGAGTCCGCCGAAAATTGCGTAGGCGGCACCGATGAGTCCAATGACCCAGATTGTGATCGTCAGTGCTTCGTTCCTGGGCACCCCCAGCAGTGTCGTCACGTCGAAGAGTTGAAGTACTGCAAGCGAACCTGAATAGAGCACAGAAGGGATCGTCACGAAGCTGTAACCCAGCAGAAACAGACCAGCGGTTGTCCGCCGGACGCGTGCGTCGAAGCGGGTTTCCAGGAATTCGGGCAGTGTCGTGAACCCGCCAACAAGATAACGGGGCAGGAGCACGACGGCCATGATGATGATCGCAACGGCGGCCGTGACTTCCCAGGCCATGCTCGAGAGATTGAATGCGTAGGCCGAGCCATTGAGACCGATGAGCTGTTCCGCCGACAGATTCGTCAACAGCAGCGAACCGGCGATGAACGTGCCGGTCAGACCGCGCCCCGCCAGAAAGTAACCCTCCCGGGTGCCTGTCTGACCACGTGTACGGCGATAGGAAATCCAGGCAACCAGACCCATGAACAGACAACAGGACAATACGGTAGTCATGAGCACACCTTACCTCAGGTAGAATCGGTGGAATCTGCGAATCACGAGCATGGAAATTTCTGCAATGAATCAGAGCGGACGAATGGAGTTTGGCGGTACGTGTGCTGCTCACTCGCGACTCGCGCTTGCCTTGGCCTGTGTAGCTGCCTTTGTTTCGTTCAGTGCAACGCCGGCACTGGCACTTGAGCATGTGTATCGCATCGTGGTGGCTGATGACCTGCGCAGCGTCACCGTCGAGGCGCAGCTCGCCGCCGGGGTCACGCAATTACAGGCGCGTAATGGTAAGGCGTCCCGCCTCAGAGGATTGAAAACCTGCGATGACATACCGCTCAAAGCGAGCGGCAACCGCATTGTCGCGCGCGACGGTTGTGTCCGTTATTCCTACCCACTGCGCAGCTCGCAATCCGAACGCATGTCTTTGCCGGACGATGTCGTCATCAGCATCCCCAGCGAGTGGCTCTGGCTGCCGCCGCTGGGAGAACAAGATCGTTTGCGCATCGAGCTCGAGTTACCCGAAGGTATCAAGTGTTCCGTACCCTGGGTGCCCGCTGACCCCGGTGTTTACTACCTTGAAGCCTCGCCGCGCAGCAGTCGTGGTGCGGTGATCATCGGTCGCTTCAGGCAACATGAACTCGATATTCCCGGCGGTGTGATGCGGGTCGCACTCATTGACAGTCCCGATAATCCGCTGGAAGAAGCCAATATCATTGCGTGGCTGCGATCGTCTGCCGGTGATGTCGCAGGTGTATCGGGACACTTTCCAAATCCGCAGCCACAGATCATCGTCCAGTCCGGGCGATTTCGGTCAGATCGTCAAAACCGCTCTGCGGTACCTTTTGGTTACGTGATTCGCGACGGCGGTGAAACCGTTCGTTTCTACGTCGATGCGGGTCGTGCGTTGGACGATTACCTCGGTGACTGGACCGCAACTCACGAATTCAGCCACCTTTTGTTGCCCTATATTGCTTCTGAGCAGAAGTGGATATCCGAAGGCTTCGCGAGCTACTACCAGAACGTGCTGCTTGCCAGGCGCGGGGTGTATACCGAAGAAAATGCGTGGTGGCGATTGGTTCGATCCTTTCGCAGTGCTGCAGAGATCAGGCGTCCGCCTGCGCTCAATGACATCAGTGAGCGCTCATTCGGCGAGGTGAGAATGTTGATTTACTGGGGTGGTGCTGCCATTGCACTGATGGCGGATACCCGGCTGCGGACGTTGAGCGATGGAGCTGAATCTCTGGACACGGTGCTTGCCCGCCTGCAGGAATGTTGTCTGCCATCGAAGCGGACCTGGCAAGGTGAAGAATTTTTCAGCAAGCTCGACGAGCTGAGCCCGTACCCGGTCTTTGCTGAGCTCTATGAAAAATACGCACATCGTCGGGGTATGCCGGATATGGCAGAGATCTACGACGAACTCGGCATCGAACCCGGTGCCGACGGTGTAGTCCTCGCCTCGCGGGCGAAGCTTGTTGAGGTGCGACGAGCCATCATGGCCCCAACCGCAGCACGATCCGCTCTATAATTGTCAGTTCAATCTAGGAGAAGCAGCTTTATGGCGATATTCGAAAATGGTGACGTCGAAATCTACTACGAGGAGCAGGGGGAAGGTTTTCCGATTTTACTGATTGCCCCCGGTGGTATGTTGTCGGCGGTTTCCTATTGGGCGAGCACGCCATGGAATCCGATTGAGCAGCTGGCGGGAGATTACCGTGTCATCGCGATGGACCAGCGTAACGCCGGTCAGTCGCGCGCGCCTATTACCGCAGCCGATGGTTGGCACGTTTATACGCAGGATCAGCTGGCTCTCTTGGATCATCTCGAGGTGGATCGGTTTCACGTGGCCGGCATGTGCATTGGTGGTCCGTATGTCATGGGTTTGATTCAGGCAGCACCGCAACGAGTTGCGTCGGCGATTATTTTTCAGAGTATCGGTCTGCATGAGAATCGCGACGCTTTCTACGAGATGTTCGATAGCTGGGCGACAGGACTCAAAGCCGTACACAGCGAAGTCAGCCCGGAGGATTGGGCGTCATTCAGATCCGCCATGTATGACGGCGATTTTCTGTTCAACGTATCGCGTGAATTCGTTACCCAGTGCGATACGCCACTGCTGATACTGCAGGGCGATGATCTTTATCATCCCAAGGTGATTTCGCGGGAGCTTGCGGAGCTGGCGCCGAACTCGACCTTTGTCGAACTCTGGAAAGAAGGTGCGCATGTCGAATCAGCGAAGGTTGCCGTGGCAGCGTTCCTCGCACAGAACACTCCCGATTGAAAGGCGCGCTGCGGATCCAGATCGTTAGTGCGCTGACCGAGGGCAACCGGATTGGTCCTGCCCCAGCCTCAAATGTAATTCGGTACTAGTCTATGGTGAACAATATTTCGGTAGCGTTTGTTGGCCTTGGTGTCATGGGGTACCCGATGGCGGGTCATCTCAGCAAGGCTGGTTTCGACATCTGCGTTTACAACCGCACGGAGGCTAAAGCGAAACGCTGGGTCGCCGAGTACACAGGTCGTTCAGCCGCGACACCTGCGGCGGCAGCCGCTGATGCTGACATCGTATTGCTCTGTGTTGGCAACGATGATGATGTCCGATCGGTCGTCTACGGTGACGCGGGCGTGTTGGTCGGCATGGGTGAAGGCACAATCCTTGTGGATCACACGACTGCGTCGGCTGATCTCGCCAGAGCGCTCGCAGCGAGCTGTGCCGAACGCGATCTTGGTTTTATGGATGCGCCCGTTTCAGGCGGCCAGGCAGGTGCTGAAAATGCTCAACTGACAATCATGGTTGGCGGCGAGGCGGCAGTGTTCACCCGCGCAGAACCCGTGATGGATCACTATGCCAAATCGATCCGCTTAATGGGTGGCGCCGGTTGCGGCCAACTCACGAAGATGGTCAATCAGATCTGCATTGCGGGCGTGCTCCAGGGATTGTCGGAAGGATTGCACTTCGCGGAGCGCGCCGGGCTCGATCTGGAACAAGTCGTTGCGGTGATCTCCAAGGGTGCTGCCCAGTCCTGGCAGATGGAAAATCGTTCAGCAACGATGGCCGAGGGCCAGTTCGAATTCGGCTTCGCGGTCAACTGGATGCGCAAGGATCTGGACATCACACTACGTACCGCGCGCGAGCTGGATGCACGCCTGCCGCTGACTGCTCTGGTCGATCAGTTTTACGCCGATGTACAAAGCTACGGCGGCGGCCGCTGGGATACGTCCAGCCTGATCGAGCGACTTCGCAGGTAGTTCGCCGCGTGACTGCTTCCCCCCAAAGCATTGGTAATAGCAGGCTAACGCGGAACCAGGCCCCCAGTAGGAGCCAACAGATCTCTCACACGCAGAAAGACTATGACGACGACGTGGCTTTGGATGTTTCATTGAGATCCGTGTGTTGCATCGACCGGTTGAATCCACAGCCAAGAGCTGCCGTTCACACCAATCCTAGGCCCGACTCGGTTCGTCAAATGCTACATGCTCTTTGCGATACGCAAGGATTGGTTCGAAGCCGCCCCTGGCCACCAAATGGCTTTACTTCGTTTAGGGAATGGTGCCGGTTCGAGCATAAGTCTGCCGTTTGGCAAGGTTAGCGTGTACCTATTGACGCATGAAGGCACAACTTACCGACGATAGGCCGAAAATATCTGCACGAGAACTTTGCGCTTCTCAAACAGGCTCCAACAAC
>SMVA01242918.1_pt1 | contig 12080 bp, 10 predicted proteins | sample 2456451 | NCBI WGS metagenome assembly SMVA01 (sample SAMN11095933, study PRJNA526329) | marine sediment metagenome | biome: Marine sediment; feature: Surficial sediment; material: Deep marine sediment; isolation source: Hadal surficial sediment | place: Pacific Ocean | collected 2014-05 | depth...
AACGGCCAAGATCGGCCCGGCCGCGGCGGCTTTGAGGAATTGCCGGCGATTGTGAAACATCGACTCGGGGGTCGCCGCGGAGTCCGGCAGCTCCCAGCCCCGCTTGATCTTGATCAGCATATCGCCCTCTCCATCGCGGTTGTGCGAGCAGACCTAGTGTCTCGCCTTCTCACGGACAAATCAACGTTGCGCGATCTGGGGCTATTTCGGCGGACATTGGTACCATTGGTATAGGGGCCTTGATCGCGGGCTTTGCCATCGGTTCCGCCGCGCGGCTCAATCGTCGGCTTTGCGCGCTTCGATCACCCGCTCGGCCAGCTTGCCGGTCAGCGGCTGAAGATGGTCGAAGTGGGACGCGAAGCTGCCCACGCCCAGGGTGAGCGAGCGCAACTCGACGACCAGGTCGTGGATCTCGGACTGGGGCAGATAACATTTGAGCTCGTCCCAGCCGTCCCAACCGTCCCGGGTCTCGAAGCCCAGAATCTGGCCCCGCCGGCCGCTCACCAGGCCGTGGATCTTGGCGGTGAAGTCGCTGGGCACCGAAATCGTCACCTCGTAGATCGGCTCCAAGAGGACCGGGTCGCATTGGGGCATGCCTTCCGACATGGCCAGGCGGCCGGCGGTCCTGAACGCCTGGTCGGAGCTGTCCACCGCGTGGTGCTGGCCGTCATAGAGCTCGACCGCCACGCCGACCACGGGAAAGCCGAGCGGCCCGCGCCCCAAGTAGTCCCGCACGCCGTGTTCGACCGCCGGGATGTAATTTCTCGGGATGGCGCCGCCCACCACCTTGTTGGTGAACTCGAAGTCCTGGCCCCCGGGCAGGGGCTTGATCTCCACATGCACGTCGCCGAACTGGCCGTGGCCGCCGGTCTGGCGCTTGAACCGAGAGTGCTGCCGGATCGACTTGCGGATGGTTTCCTTGTAGGCGGTCAGGGGCGGCGCGATCTCCACTTCGACGTTGTACTTGCTCTTGAGCCGCTCGGTGGCCAGCTTGAGATGGATCTCGCCCTGGCCCCACAGCAGCATCTGATGGGTGTCCCGGTTGTGCTCGACGGAGAGCGAGGAGTCTTCTTCGATCAGCTTGGCGAAGGAGGTGCTCATCTTCACCTCGTCCGCCCGGTTGAGCGGCGTGATCGCCAGGGAGAAGACCGGTGGCGCACCCTCCGGCCATTCCATGGCGGACTCGGTGACCTTTCCGGCTTCGGTCAAGAGGTCGCCGGTCGTCACGTCGTCCAGGCGGCCCAGGGCAACCAAGTCCCCTTCCCCCGCCTGGGCCAACTTCTCGGTGTCCTGGCCCATGACCCGGTAAAGGCCGGCAAGGCGCGTGCCCGCGATGGTCGCGCCGTCGGCGATCTTGCCGTGCCATAGGCGGGCGATGCTGAGCTTGCCGGTGTGGGACTGGTGGATCGTCTTGACCACGCTCGCGGTGAATTCGCCCCGGCTCTCGATGCCCAGGCGCTCGGCGGTCCGAGCGGGGTCGGGCGTCTCGTGGCGCAGGGCCTTCAGGAGCCGGATGATGCCGTGGCCCGCTTCGGCCGAGCCCAGGAAGACCGGGACGATCTTATCCTCTTGCAAGTCCTTGGTGAGTTGCTGGTAAATCTCGTCCGAGGCCGGGATCTTGTCTTCGAGCAGCTGTTCCAGCAGATCGTCGTCGAAGTCGGCGAGGGATTCCAGCAGGTCCTGGCGCGCCTCCTCCCCGCGCTCCTTGACCACGTCGGGCATCTCGATCAGTTCCGAGGGCTTGCCCTCCTGATAGCGGTAGGCCCGCTCGCTCACCAGGTCGACGAAGCCGGTGACGTCCTCGTCGTCGCGGATCGGCACCTGGCGCAGCAGCAGCGGCCGGGGCGAGATCGCCTGCAGAGACTCCAGGAGGTCTCTGATTCGCACAGAGGCCCGGTCCATCTTGTTGACGAAGATCATGTGGGGAATCTGATACGTTTCCAGAAACTTGAGGGTCGGCATCAGGGTGATCGCGCGACCCGGTTCTGGCTCGGCGACCAGGATCGCCACGTCCGCGGCCATGAGCGCATTCTGGCTGTCCCGCGAGAGTTCCACCGAGCCCGGGCAGTCGATGAAATACCACTGTTCGCCCAGGTACTCGGTGTGGGCAAGGTTGGGCTCGACACCCATCTGGCGGGCGCGCGCTTCAGGCGAGCCGTCACCCACCGTGTTGCCCTCGTTCACCGAGCCCTTGCGCCGGATCGCGCCCGTGGCCAGGAGCAGCGCCTCGAGAAGCGTCGTCTTGCCACTGGTGTAGGGGCCGATCAGGACCGCGCAGCGAGGGGGTGAAACCGGCTTCGTCGTCATCAAATCCTCCCTGGAACAAGCTGTTTTTTCGAAGGTTCTGGACCTTCGTTGGGCGCTGACCTTCTGTTCTAAATCAATGATCCCCCGTGGCAACCGAAAAGCGGCGGACAGGGCCGGCCAAGCCGAATCTACCGGGCGTCAAAGGGGTTCAGGAGCAACACCCCGAAGCCCTCGAAGTCCCGCAGGTTGCGGGTGCAGACCGTGAGCCCGTGAACGATCGCCGTGGCCGCGATCATGGCATCCTCCAGCAAGCTGTCCGACCTGCGGTGCTTAAGCCTCGACCATTCACGAAACGCGGCGGCGTCAAGTCATCCACGCGGGGCTCCTCGGCCAACAGCAGATCTTTCAGGGTCGGCCGTGCGCTTCGCTCCAACTTGCGCCATTGCTCGATGGCAACCAGCACGGCCGTCTCGACCCCACGGCGAGAGACGATCTGTGGACCATCCGTTACGCTCGCTTCCAGCAAGGCACTGAACCGCGCTTTTGCCTCTTGAACCTGCCAGATCTTTGTCATCTTCCACCAAACCCTGATACCAATGATCGCTGATATGGACTAGCCTTATGACCAGTCATTTGCCTTTGCAAGAGCGGCCCGAGATTGTCGGTCTGGGCATTAATCAAGCTTCGGCCGAAGCCGCGCTGTCCTAGGATGGTGTGATCGTCGCCCAAGGCCGCCGTCCTGTCCTTAGGCGCCGTGTCCGCTGCCCAGGGCAAAGGGTTCGAGGGTTGTGGCGACCCGCTCGTTCTCCGGCGTGGGGATGCCGTGGGTGCGGCCCAGGCGGACCACGGCGCCATTCAGCCAGGGGAGCTCGAGCCGACGGCCGGCCTCCAGGTCGTGCAGCATGGAGGTCTTCATCTCGACGGGCAGGCCCGCCGCCTGGTCGAGGGTGCGGGCCTCCTGCCCGTCGTCCAGGGCGATCCTTTCGGCTCGGCCGACCGCGGTGGTCTCGGCCACCAGCGCCTCGACGCTGGTCCTGGAGTCCGGGTCTGCCAACACCGCCCCGATCGAACGGCGGTAGAGGCAAGTGGCGCCGGCGAAAGGCGCCAGCATGATGAATTTCCGCCAGATCAAGCGCTCGATCTCGCCACTGGCCTCACCGTCGATGCCGGCCCCGGTCACCGCCTCGTGCAGGGCCGAGAGGCGACCAGAGGCGGTCCCGTCCAGCTCGCCGTAAGTCAGCTTGGCCATGGTGCCGGTGTGCTGGATCACGCCGGGCTCGGCGATCGTCGTGGCGATGTGGGCGACCCCGCCCAAAACCCGCTCGGCGCCCACGACCGAGGCCACGGCCCGCTCGCTCTCGACCCCGTTCTGGAACGGCACGACGCAGGTGGTTCGGGAGACCATGGGCTGGATCAGCCGCGCCGCGTCCTCCAGGTCCCACAGCTTGACGCAAAGGAATATGGCGTCCCAGGGCCCGGCGTCTGGCGGGTCGTCCAGCAGACCCGGCTGGTCGATGTGGAGATCGCCCTTGGCCGAGCGGACCGTCAGGCCGGACTCGACCATGGCCTGGCGGTGGGCGCCCCGGGCGCCGAAGACCACGTCTGGCCGGCCGCCGCCAGGCGGGCGCCGAAGTAGCCGCCGACACCCCCGGCTCCGATCACCGCGATCCTCATGGCGGCCAGATCTCTCGGTCAGCCAAGCGCCTCGCAGGCCCGCTTGATGCGCGCGCAAGCCTCCGTCAAGGCCTCGGTCGAGGTGGCGTAGGAGATCCGGAAGAACGGCGAGGCGCCGAAGGCCTCGCCCTGGACCGCGGCGATGCCCTCGGCCTCCAGGAGATAGGTCACGAAGTCGCCGTCGGTCTCGATGACCTTGCCGTCCGGCGTGGTCTTGCCGATGGTGCCGGCGCACGACGGATAGACGTAGAACGCGCCCTCGGGCCGGTGGCAAGACAGGCCCGGACAGCGGTTCAGCGCGTCCACCACCAGATCCCGGCGGGCCTTGAAGGCCTCGTTGTGCTCGGCGATGAAGTCCTGGGGGCCGTTCAAGGCCTCGACCGCGGCGGCCTGGCTGACCGAGCTGGGGTTCGAGGTGCTCTGGGACTGAATCTTGGCGATCGCCTTGATCAGTTGCACCGGACCGCCGGCAAAACCGATGCGCCAGCCGGTCATGCAGTAGGCCTTGGAGACGCCGTTCATGGTCAGGGTGCGTTCGTAGAGCGCCGGCTCCACCTGAGCCGGGGTGTAAAACTCGAATCCGTCGTAGACCAGATGCTCGTAGATGTCGTCGCTCAGCACCCAGACCTGGGGATGGCGCTTCAACACAGCGGTCACCGCCGCCAGGTCCTCGCGGCTATAGGCCGAGCCGGTGGGGTTGGACGGGCTGTTGAAGATGATCCATTTGGTCTTCTCGGTGATCGCCGCCTCCAGGTCCTCCGGCCGCAGCTTGAAGCCGTAGTTCTGGGAGCAGGGCACGATCACCGGCGTGCCCCCGGCCAGAAGCGTCATATCCGGATAGGACACCCAGTAAGGGGCCGGGATGATCACCTCGTCGCCCGGATCCAGGGTCGCCATGAGCGCGTTGTAGAGCACCTGCTTGCCGCCGGTGCCCACGGTGATCTGCGCCGGGGTGTAGTCGAGGTCGTTGTCCCGGCGGAATTTTTCGCAGATCGCGGCCTTCAGGGCCGGCGTGCCGTCGACCGCCGTGTACTTGGTCTCGCCACGCCGGATCGCGGCGATCGCCGCCTCCTTGATGTTGTCGGGCGTGTCGAAGTCCGGCTCGCCGGCCCCCAGGCCGATGATGTCCCGGCCCGCGGCCTTGAGCTCTTGCGCCATGGTGCTGACCGCGATGGTGGGCGACGGCTTGATGAGCGACAGGCGCTCGGCGATGAGCGGCATGAGAGCCCCCTCTTTCCCTCGGGTTCGTGGCGTTCCGGCGAAACTAATCCAGGTGCCCCAAGCTGACAACCGTGAAGCCGCGGGGCATCACGGCGACCTCGCCATCCGAGGACAACGGGGCGACCGACGGAGCGGGCTGAAGGCAAGCGGCGGATAGGGGTAGGCCTAAGAGGCGCTTGAGGTTGGCCGGGTAAGTCTGGATTCGAACTTCACGCCGCGCGCGGTTTGATGCCCATCAGGTCGGTTTCGATCTGGCGGCGGCGTTCCATGAGATCGAAGTCGGCCTGGAGCCCCAGGAAGAAGCCATCTGAGACGCCGAAATACCTGGCCAAGCGCAGGTCGGTATCCGCCGTGACCGAGCGCTTGCCCAGCACCAACTCGTTGATTCGACGGGGCGAAACGTGGACGGCGCGCGCCAGTGCGTTTTGACTGATGGCGAGAGGTTTCATGAACTCCTCCAACAGGATCTCGCCCGGATGGGGGTTCGCCAGCAATTCGTCCTCAGTCGTGAGTGTCGACGATCTCGACATCGCTTGCTCCTCCATCGTGCCACGCGAAACAGATCCGCCACTGCCGATTGATCCGGATGCTGTACTGGCCGGCACGGGCCCCCTTCAGAACCTCGAGACGGTTTCCCGGCGGCACCCGCAAATCGTTCAAACGGCGCGCTTGATTGAGCATGCGCAGCTTCCTGAGCGCGACCTGCTGGATCTCCGTGGGCAGCTTCCGGCTTCGCCGCCCATGCCAGATCAGGGCCGTGTCGCGGGAGGCGAAGCTCACGATCATGATCCAGAATATAACGCGTCACGTTATATAACGCAACACGTTATAGCACTCAAAATGGACCCATCCATACGGCCATGGTTTGAGGAGTCGTGGGGCCCTGTTGCCGTTTTACATTTCTCCTTCGGACCCGTTCTCACACCACCTTGGCCTGGCGAGCGTGAAGCGCCTATATAAGCGCCATGTCCTCGCCGAACCTCGAACCCGTCGCGCCGCCGCCGGCCAAGCTGGAGAGCCGGCCGTTTCGGCTGACCTCCGACTTCGCGCCGGCGGGCGATCAGCCCCAGGCGATCAAGGAGCTGATCGCGGGCCTGACCAAGGCCGAGCGCGACCAGGTGCTGCTGGGGGTCACCGGTTCGGGCAAGACCTTCACCATGGCCCACGTGATCCAGGCGCTGGGCCGGCCGACCCTGATCCTGGCCCCCAACAAGACCCTGGCCGCCCAGCTCTACGGCGAGATGAAGGGCTTCTTCCCGGACAACGCGGTCGAGTATTTCGTGTCCTATTACGACTACTACCAGCCCGAGGCCTACGTGCCGCGCACCGACACCTACGTGGAAAAGGAAAGTTCCATCAACGAGCAGATCGACCGCATGCGCCACTCGGCCACCCGGTCCCTGTTCGAGCGCGAGGACGTGGTGATCGTGGCCTCGGTCTCCTGCATTTACGGCATCGGCTCGCCGGAGACCTATTCGCGCATGACCGTGACGGTCAAGACCGGCGAGCGGGTCGATCGGAGCGCCCTCTTGAAGGCCTTCGTCGAGCTGCACTACAAGCGCAACGACCACAACTTCCTGCGCGGCACCTTCCGGGTGCGCGGCGACACCATCGAGATTTTTCCGGCCCACTACGAGGACCGGGCCTGGCGCCTGTCGCTGTTCGGCGACGAGGTGGAGTCGATCTACGAGGTCGATCCCCTGACCGGCGAGAAGCTGGAGCAGCTGGACCAGATCAAGGTCTATGCCAATAGCCACTACGTGACCCCGCGGCCGACCCTGCAGCAGGCGGCCAAGGCGATCAAGGCGGAGCTAAAGCAGCGCCTGGACGAGTTCGTCAAGGCCGGCAAGCTGCTCGAGGCCGAGCGCCTGGAGCAGCGCACCACCTTCGACCTGGAGATGATGGAAGCCACGGGCTCCTGCGCCGGCATCGAGAACTACTCGCGCTTCCTGACCGGCCGCAAGCCCGGCGAGCCGCCGCCCACCCTGTTCGAGTACCTGCCGGAGAACGCGCTGCTGATCGTGGACGAGTGCCACGTCACCGTGCCCCAGCTGAACGGCATGTACCGCGGCGACTTTGCCCGCAAGTCGACCCTGGCCGAATACGGCTTCCGCCTGCCGTCCTGCATCGACAACCGGCCGCTCAAGTTCGAGGAGTGGGAGGTCATGCGCCCGCTCACGATCCACACCTCGGCCACCCCGGGCCCCTGGGAGCTGGCCCAGACCGGCGGTGCCTTCATCGAGCAGGTGATCCGCCCGACCGGCCTGATCGACCCGGTCTGCCTGATCCGCCCGATCGAGACCCAGGTCGACGACCTGATGGAGGAATGCCGCAAGACCGTCCAGGACGGCTACCGGGTGCTGGTCACCACACTCACCAAGCGCATGGCCGAGGACCTGACCGAATACCTCCACGAGGCCGGACTCAAGGTGCGCTACATCCACTCCGACGTGAACACCCTGGAGCGCATCGAGATCATCCGCGACCTGCGCTTAGGCGTCTTCGACGTGCTGATCGGCATCAACCTGCTGCGCGAGGGCTTGGACATCCCGGAATGCGCTCTGGTGGCGATCCTGGACGCCGACAAGGCCGGCTTCCTGCGCTCCACCACCGCGCTGATCCAGACCATCGGGCGGGCCGCGCGCAACGTGGACGGCCGGGTCATCCTCTACGCCGACCAGATGACCGACAGCCTGACCCGGGCCCTGGAGGAGACCGATCGGCGGCGCGAGAAGCAGCAGGCCTACAACGCCGCCCACGGCATCACGCCGGAGTCCATCAAGAGTCGGATCGCCGACATCCTCAACAGCGTCTACGAGCGCGACCACGTGACCGTGCCCACCGGCGACGAGGCGACCGCCCACCTGGTGGGCAAGAGCCTGCAGGATCACATTGCCGACCTGGAGACCCGCATGCGCGAGGCCGCGGCCGACCTGGAGTTCGAGGACGCCGCCAACCTACGGGACCAGATCCGCCGCCTGGAAGCCCAGGAGCTGGAACTCCCCGCCGACCAGAACTTCGCCCAGCGCATCAAGCGCGCCGAAGCCCGGTCCAAGAGCGGCAAGTTCAAGGGCCGGCGCCGGCGGGGGCCGTAAGACAAACCCTCCTCACGCCGCCTCGGCAACTCTGGACGTCTGGCGCCCCACGGGGCAGGATGGCCTGACTTGACGACAAAGGACGAGCACCAGGATGTCCGACAAGATCATCAAGTCCGAGGCCGAATGGCTAGCCCAGCTGACGCCGGAGCAGTACCGGGTGACCCGCCAGAAGGGGACGGAACGGCCTTTCACCGGCCAGTACCACGCCTCCAAGACGCCCGGCACCTACAACTGCCAGTGCTGCGGCCAGCCCCTGTTCGCCTCGACCACCAAGTACGATTCCGGCACCGGCTGGCCGTCGTTCTGGGCGCCGATCGCCGAGGGGGCCGTGGTCACGGAGACCGACAAGGGCCTGTGGATGACCCGCAACGAGGTGCTCTGCGCGCGCTGCGACGCCCATCTGGGCCACGTCTTCGACGATGGGCCCCAGCCCACCGGCCAGCGCTACTGCATGAACTCGGCCGCCCTGGTGCTCGACCCGGACGAAGACTAGGCCGGACCGGCGGTGCCGGGCTCCGCATTGAAATTCCGGCCCCCAGACCGCATCTAGGTCACAGTCTCCGCGGCATCCCCGGGCCGTGGACCCGTCGGCGGCCTTGGCCGGCACAGGGGGCAGGGGATCACCGGCCGGGCCAACCGGCGCACTAGACTACGGTCAAAATGGACTATGTGTTTGTTGCGGCGGGCCTCGTGCTACTGCTGCTGGGGGGAGAGATGCTGGTCCGCGGCGCGGTCGGATTGGCCGGGCACCTGGGCGTGTCGCCCCTGCTGATCGGCCTCACCATCGTCGCCTACGGCACCACGGCCCCCGAGCTCCTGGTCAGCGTGGAGGCCCACCTGAGCGGCCATTCCGGCATGGCGGTCGGCAACGTGGTCGGCTCCAACATCGCCAATATGCTGCTGATCCTGGGCTGCGCGGCGCTGGTCTATCCGCTGTGCTGCGCGCCGGGCGCGGTGCGCCGGGGCGGGGCGGTCATGCTGGGCGCCAGCCTGCTGATGGTGCTGCTCGGCTTGAGCGGGACGATCACCGCCTGGCACAGCCTGTTCATGCTGGTGGCCTTGGTGGCCTTCTCGGTCCTCAGCTATCGCTGGGAACGCCAGGCTCAAGCCACCGGCGACGCCGAAGCCGCGCTCCACGTGGAGGAGGTGGAGGAGCTGGAGCAAACCGGGCCCAAGACCCTGACCGGCGCCGGGGCCTGCATACTGGTGGGCTTGATCGGCGTGGTGATCGGCAGTCACTTCCTGGTGAGCGGCGCGGTTGAAATGGCGCGGCTTCTGGGCGTCTCCGAGGCGACCATCGGGCTCACCCTGGTGGCGGTCGGCACCTCCCTGCCGGAACTGGCCACCGGGGTCGTCGCCGCCTACCGCCGCCATCCGGAGGTCGCGCTCGGCAACGTGATCGGCGCCAATACCTTCAACGTCCTGGGGATCATGGGCATCTTGCCCTTGTTCGGCCCGATCGACGTGCCCTCGTCCATCGCCAATTTCGACATCTGGATCATGTTTGCCATCACCCTCTTCTTCGTGCCCTGGATGATGTGGCGGGGCACCGTCGGGCGCCCGCTCGGCGTCGTGTTCCTGGTGCTCTACGCCGGCTACGTGGCCCTGCAGTATCTGGGCATGTCCGGCGTGGCCATGGCCCAGGGGTAATACCAAGTCTCGGTGATAAAGCCGAGAGTCCTTGATCCCGCGCCCTTTCAGCGCCGGGGGAGAGTGGGGTCGATCAGTCCCACAGCACCCGCACCTTGGGCCAGGCGGCCAGCCAATTCTTGGTTTCGACCCGCCGGCGGTAGGCCGCCAGGCGGTCCGGACGGCCCAGCGCATGGGGCGTCGGGCGCATGATCAGTCCCAAGAGGTCGTCCAGGCCAAAGGGCGCCAGCAAGGCGGGCCGGCCCGCCGCCGTCAGCCGCACCGCCACCGCGGTCGGGGTCTCCAACCAGTGGCGAAGCGCGTCCGCGCTCGAGTCATAGGGTCGGTCGCCGTTCCTCTGGTGCATCCGCGCCTGGTTGCGCACCGACCAGGGCAGGCCCGGCGCCAGCGCCCCCAAGCGCGCCTCCTGGGCCTGGTCGGCCTCGGGCTCCCGGTGCTCCCGATCGAAGTAGATGACGTCGATATCGGCCAGGGGCGTGGGCCGCTCGAAGCCGTGCAAGTGGTCCCAGACCGGCGCGCGCAGGAAACCGGCGCCGATCCAGCCGTCGGGCAGGTCGAGCGCGGCCACAGCCTCCAGCGCCCGGCGCTGCCACGGCCTGGCGGTGACCAGTTCGAGAACCCGGGTTTCTTTGCCGTTTGCGGTCATAGTTGCTTCCGAGCCTTGGCGCGCCGGCCCTGCGGTGCTATAGGCGCCGAGCTCACACTAGACCATCACTCATGACCGATCTGGCACACATCCGCAACTTCGCGATCATCGCCCACATCGACCACGGCAAGTCGACGCTCGCCGACCGCATGATCCAGCTCTGCGGCGGGCTCACGGCCCGGGAGATGAGGGAGCAGGTGCTCGACTCCATGGAGCTGGAGCGCGAGCGGGGCATCACCATCAAGGCCCAGACGGTCCGGCTGACCTTCCGGGCCAAGGACGGCGAGAGCTATATCCTGAACCTGATCGACACCCCGGGACACGTGGACTTCTCCTACGAGGTGAGCCGTAGCCTTTCGGCCTGCGAGGGCTCCTTGCTGCTGGTCGACGCCAGCCAGGGCGTGGAGGCCCAGACCCTGGCCAACGTCTACCAGGCGATCGACCACGACCACGAGATCGTCACGGTGCTCAACAAGATCGACCTGCCGGCCTCGGAGCCCGCGCGGATCAAGCAGCAAATCGAAGACGTGATCGGGCTGGATGCCTCGGACGCGCTCGAGATCTCGGCCAAGACCGGCGTCGGCGTGCCGGCGGTGCTGGAGGCGCTGGTCGAGCGTCTGCCGCCGCCCGAGGGCGACGCCGACGCGCCGCTCAAGGCGCTCTTGGTGGACAGCTGGTACGACGCCTATCTGGGGGTCGTGACCCTGGTGCGGGTGATCGACGGCCGGCTCAAGGCGCGCATGAAGGTGCGCATGATGGCCACGGGCGCGGTCCATCAGGTGGACCGGGTCGGCTCCTTCACGCCTAAGATGCTGGATGCCCCGGAGCTCGGGCCCGGCGATATCGGCTTCCTGATCGCCGGGGTCAAGAACATCGCGGACTGCAAGGTGGGCGACACCATCACCGAGGAGCGGCGGCGGGCCACGGTGCCCCTGACCGGATTCCAGCCCAGCGTGCCGGTGGTGTTCTGCGGCCTCTTCCCGGTCGATGCCAACGACTATGAGAACCTGCGCGAGAGCCTGGGGAAGCTGGCGCTGAACGATGCCAGCTTTCTCTACGAGGCCGAATCCTCGCCGGCGCTGGGCTTCGGGTTCCGCTGCGGCTTCCTGGGCTTGCTGCATCTGGAAATCATCCAGGAGCGCCTGGAACGGGAGTTCGACCTCAATCTGATCACCACGGCGCCTTCGGTGGTCTACAAGCTGCATCTCAACGACGGCACCGTGAAGGAACTGCACAATCCCTCGGATATGCCCGATCCGGTCAGGATCAAATTCATCGAGGAGCCTTGGATCCGGGCCACGATCCTGGTGCCGGACGACTATTTGGGCGCGGTGCTCAAGCTGTGCGAGGACCGGCGCGGCGAGCAACTCGACCTGACCTACGCCGGGACCCGGGCCATGGTGGTCTACCGCCTGCCCCTGAACGAGGTGGTCTACGACTTCTACGACCGCTTGAAGTCGGTGTCCCGGGGCTATGCCAGTTTCGATTACCACATCGAGAGCACCCGGGAGGGCGACCTGGTCAAGGTGGCGATCCTGGTGAAC
>SMVA01351022.1_pt1 | contig 12079 bp, 11 predicted proteins | sample 2456451 | NCBI WGS metagenome assembly SMVA01 (sample SAMN11095933, study PRJNA526329) | marine sediment metagenome | biome: Marine sediment; feature: Surficial sediment; material: Deep marine sediment; isolation source: Hadal surficial sediment | place: Pacific Ocean | collected 2014-05 | depth...
TGATGACGCAGGTCTGCAGATCCGAGACGCTTTCCGCCGCGACCAGGATGAAATCGGCGCCCGACTCGAGGACGTCCAACTCCGCGAATTGGCCCCCGGACTGGCCGGCCCAGACAATCGGGTTCTCGCAAAACTGACCCTCGAGCAACAGCGAGGAGCTCGAAGGATCGACGGTCGCCTTGGCCAGCGAGCACTCGAGCGCATCGCCGCCCAGCGTCACCGTCCCGCCGAGGGTCGACGTGAGCCCGACTATCTGCAGACTTCCATACTCATCCCCCACCTCCAGGTCCAGACAGGTGGTCTCGATCACCATGGCCTCGAGCCCGAACTCGACCGCGATCGACGTATACTGATCGAAGACCGCCACGCCACCGTCCACGGCACGGGCCTCCAGCAGGTTTCCCATGATCAGGCCGTCCTCCTCGGCGTAGGTCCGGTCCACTCCGTACCCGCCGACCAGCACGTTGACCGGCTCGAGGCCATCCGCGTCGCCCACGCACGTGACGATGTCGTCCGGGTCGTCGCTCGTCGCGGGGCAGCCGTGACCGGTGTACATGAGCGTCATCGAGGTGATTCCGCCGACGCAATCCGGACCCTCGTCGTCGCCGTGCTCATCGTCCCGGTCGTCGCAGACGATCCTCTCTGAATGCCCGGCGCCCCCTCCGCCGGAGGAGCCCGGAGCGCTCTGCAGGTCCTCGGTGTACGCGGAGAGCAGCGGTGAGAAAATCAGCACCGTGCCGACGATTAGGGTTGCAATCAGTAGCAATCTTGATTTCATCGATTGCGGCCTCCTCGAAGTGTAAGTCGGTTTCGCCATAGGAATACGTTTAAACGATTTCAGTTTCGCTGACAGGATTCGTAATCTCGCCAAAAATGAAGACCAATGTCGGGATTCTCGGCGCAGTCTCGCGAAGGCTAGAAGATGAACTGGGTCTGTAGCCTGATTTCGCGGTTGTCCTCAGTGGGTCCGAACTGGTTGTTGGGTAAGACGTCGAAATCACTGTACTCCAGCTGGACCTTGGTGCGATGGCCTCGGATGTAGTACCCGAGGACGATCGCCATCTCGATTTCGTCCTTGTCGGGAACCTCGGGAAGGACTTCGGAGTAGCGCGCAGCCAGCTCGAACATCCCGAGCTCCGTGGACGGAAACATGTAGCCCGTCTGGATGTACCACCCATCGGTGTCCGTTTCCTCGCCCGCCATGTTACCCAACTTGCGCTCGCTCTCCGTGAAGAACTCGCCTGTGATCGTGAAACCACGAACACGAAACGCGAAGAGGAAGGCGCCGGTGTTGATCCGCTCGTCTTCGAAGTCCAGCCCCCTGTTGTTCGTCATGGCCGACACGCCGAGGGCCAGCGCCGGCTCGGGGTGCTTGGTCCACTCGGGGTCGGACTCCGCCAGATCTAACGGACCGAGTGGCGTCACGACCAGCCGCGACACCACCAGGTAGTTCTGGTTGTCATTGACGTCGCGGTTGATGCCGTTGCCGTTGTAGACGCCGACGCTGTACTGGTAGGTCTCTGCTTCGTTTTCTCCCAGCAACGCGATTCCGACGTCCCGCCCGTGGGCGAAGCGATCGGTGGCGATCGAGCGCCTCACGAACTGGAGTTTGCCGGAGTCGATCAGCTGCTGACGGCTGAATCCCACCTTGCCCTGGCCCAGCCACAGTTGCGCCAGGCGTTTCCGGGTGAACTGGAAATACGCGTCGTGCAGCAGCTCCGAATCCGGCTGGGCCTCCGACTCGCTGCCGGTGGCCAGGTCGGTCTCGAGCCTGTACTCCCAATGCTCGAACAATCGACCGTCGAACGTCAGTCGGTAGCGATTCACATCGAACGACTGGCCACTCTCCCCGACTTCGGGGTCCACGGCGGTGAATAGCAGTTGCACTCGATTGGTGATGTTGAGCTGGAAGCGCTGGTCGGACGACTCGTACTTGATTCCGCCGTCGTAAGTCCACCCGCCGGTGTCATCTCCCGCGAGAATCGGTAACGTTCCGACGAGCAAGAATCCCATCACGACGTAGGTCAGCCTGGACATTCCGTCTCTCCCTCCGAGGTTGGCGGCCGCAGCGTAACACATGAGCCACGACCTGGTTCCGGTCAAGTAGCCAAGTAGTACGGATCGGCAGGCCCACATTGCAACCGCGATCGAGTGGAAATCGCGCGCTTGCGATCTGCGAGTCGAGATCGTAACAAGAAGGTGGCATCCGCGACCGCCGACTGCTGCGGTATGATTCGGCGGCGGTCGGGATCGAAGCCTTGTGCAACGCCCACCGGTCGTGGGAGGGGAAATGAACTCTATGCGCCGATTAAACCTGTTCGTGCCCGCCCTGATTCTCGCCGGTCTGTGGTCCTCTGCAGGCGCCGCCGGGGCCGAGAAAGAACTCGAGCACCGCGTGGAGATCGGCATCCTGGGAGGGTTTTTTCTTCCCGATCAGGACCTGTCGAACAAGCCCAGCGTCGCTCAGGAGTTGGAACCGACCGGCGGCGGACGTCTGTCTGTGCTGTTCGCGAATCGCTGGGACTGGTATCTCGACGCGGTGTTCAGCGACATCAACACCAATCTGGTCGATCTAGACATGATGCTGGTCGGAGATGCCGAAGCGATCGCGGCCCGGACGGGGCTCGACTTCTACTTTCAACCCCACGGAAAGAAGGTGCAGTGGTTCGTCTCGGGAGGCCTGGGCTTGATCGATGTCGAACTGGAGTTCGCCGACGACATCCGGCGGAATCTCGCGTCGATCGGTTTCGGTCAGCGCGTGAAGCTGGACCGCCGGGCGAGCTTTCGCTGGGAAATTCGCGGCGATCGGATGTTCGACGACAACGATGTCGCGGAGGGTCAGGATCTCCACCGGACGTATGGCCTGATCGGAGTCACCTGGGGACTGGGTCGATCGCACCGCGACTCCGACGAGGACGGTGTGTTCGACCGGCGCGACGACTGTCCCGACACGCCACACGGAGCGATCGTGGACGAGCACGGGTGTCCGAAGGACAGCGACGGCGACGGCGTCTACGACGGCATCGACCGTTGTCCGAATACACCGCGTGGTGCGACCGTCGACGAGTGGGGCTGCCCGAAGGACAGCGATGGGGACGGTGTCTACGATGGAATCGACCAGTGTCCGAACACGCCGCGTGGCGCGATCGTCGACGAGTTTGGTTGCCCGAAGGACAGCGACGGGGACGGTGTCTACGACGGGATCGACAAGTGTCCCGACACGCCGAGAGGCAAGCCGGTGCGGCCGGACGGCTGCCCCAAGGTGGAGCCGTTGTTCAAGCCGGAGATGCAGACGCTGATCCTGGAGGGAGTCTTCTTCGAGTACGACAAGGCGCTGCTGCTAGTGGAGTCCCAGGACACCCTGGACCGGGTCGCACAGTCTCTCGTGGATTGGGGGAAAGTTCGCGTGGAGATAGCCGGTCACACCGACTGGATCGGCACCGAAGAATACAACCAGGATCTCTCGCATCGGCGGGCCTGGGCGGTCAAGGAGTACTTGACCAAGCGCGGAGTTGCCGCCGAACGGATGACCGTCAAGGGCTACGGTGAAAGCCAGCCGATTGCCGACAACCACAGCGTGGGCGGGCGGGCCAAGAATCGTCGCGTCGAATTGAAGAAGCTGCGGCAGGGCCGGCCGGGATCACGGTCGCGCTGACCCCTGGGGCAGCGACACCCGGCGCTTTTCTTGACGTTCGATCTGAGCCACGACTCGGGCGGCGGTCGGGGCGATCCGCTCGTCACGCTTGGCGGCGTCCTGCAGCGCGGGAATCGCGATCTTACCCGCCGAAAGCAGGGCCGCCGTCGCACCGGCCCGAACGCCCTCGTCGTCGGCGGCCAACTGCCCGGCACACACGTCGAGCCAGGCGAGTAACGCCGGCGTGGCCTCGTAGCGTGATCGCAGGGCCGTTCGGGGTTGGCGGCGCGCGGGCGGGGTGGCTTGAACCGCATTCTCGGCGTCGAGGTCGAGCCGGACGCCGTTTCTCTCGACCCTGTCGATCACCGCCCGAAGCAGTCGGATGGTCTCCCCGTCAGTCGTCCGGATCTGGATGTCGTTCGTGGTGACCGAGAGAACCTCTCCGGTCGTCACTTTTCCGTTCTTGAAGGTCACCTTGTCCTCGGCGACGGCGAATCCGGCGACGAGGACCAACGCTGTGAGTGCAGCCGCGAACCTCATACCTGAACTCCTTCTGTGTCTCGAACCGAGCGGCCCCGTACGCATCCATCGTACAGGACGGCAGAGAGGCTGTCACGAATCGGCTGGTCCCTCGGCGCCGCTTCGAGGCACCCAGTAGCGCCAGGTCAACAACACGCCCACCGTCGCCGAGACGACCTGACCGGAGGTGTACGCGATTCGCACGGCCCACAACCAGTACAGGGTTCCGGGAGTCTGCCGCAGGGCATAGATCCCGCGCGTCATGACGATGAGGGCCAGCACGTGACCCAGGAAGACCAGCAGCAGTCCCACGCCCAGCAGTCGAAATCGCGCCAGAATCGGCGCGGGTGTGGCCAGCATCAGCGCCGGCACGAGGGCCAGGCTCAGAAATACCAGGTGCACCGTAGTGGTGCCCCAGGACTCCAGGAAACGATCGCCCCTCTCGGGCGTGAACACGAACGATTTCAGCCTGAGTCTCCCGCTGCTTTCGATGCGCGTGGGTGGCGACATCCGCTCGGTGACCATGTTGGCCGTACTCAGGGTCAGCGGCTGGTAATGCGGCATGACCACGAAGTAGAGCCACAGGCAACCCAGGAACAGCGGTACGAACTCCAGACAGAAGACCAGGATCTTGCGCAGGATCGGGTTCACGGACGGCGCCCGAGGGTCGTGGCCCAGAGGATCCACAGCACGACGGTGAAGAAGATGATCAAGGACTGCCAGACCACGATGTGGATCACCTCGAACAGATCGTTGTACGGCTTGTAGATGTAGCACAGGCTGATCAATCGAACCTGGTTGATCAGCAGCATCACGGGCACGCCGAGTACTACGCCGAGCAGCCTCCGGCGCCAGGCGGTCGGGAAGGCCAGTACCGCGGCGACGAAAATCGAAATAGGGTAGTAGGCCGTGCACTCTCCAATGATCTGGAATTTGCAAAGGCTGCAGGTCACGTGGACGCCGCTGGCCTGCGTGTCCTGCCCGAGCAGTGTCATGATGCGCGCCATGAGCTGTGCTGTGAAGACGGCGAAGTAATGGTTGACCCAACCGACTTTCCACTCGTACAGCCCCAACAACCCGCCAAAGATCCCCAGGAACATCGCCCAGTGCTTGAACAACGCGCCGTAGCGGCGCAGGAAACTCCCGCGCGGCTCGGCAGCCACGCCGGCAGATTGCGGCTCGTCGCTCAACGCTGCACTCCTCGGAGAAGGTGGGATCGACAGCAAGATGGTATCACCGGGTAGCGAAAGCAAGCGCAAATCTGCGCGTGTTCTATCGGTTGTCCGGACAATCGGGACCGTCCCGCGCGTCACCTTTGCGCAACGGCGCAACGCTTCCCGAAGCGCGGGGGTCGGCGGCAGTCTGCGGTGGTACACTTCTTGCTCTATTGGTGCGCTGGAACGGTATGGGTCGGGGACGGCCCGGAGGAGCGGACCATGACTTTACGTCTCGTGGGCCTGATGAGCGTGGTGTTGTTGCTCTCGCTGGCCGCCTTCGGCCTGCTGGCCAATCACTTCCAGGAACAGCTCATGCAGGAGGTGCAAACCACGGCCGCAAACGTCGGTCAGGCGACCCTCCGGACGCTGGAGTGGACCGCCGCGGAAGGCGTCCACTTCTCCGGGCCGGGCGAGGTCACGCTCCAGCGATTCTTCGGCAACGGTGGAAAGGCGGCAGCAGCATCCGAGCTCGACGACCGCGGGGATTCGACCGAGCTCAGGAGAATCCGCATCATCCAGCACTTCATCACGACATCGACGGAGGACGAACAGTTCACGGTGCGGGAGCGGCTGGTCTATGCCTCGGACACGTTTCCCGCCCAACTGCCGGGCGAGGAGTTCGAGAAGCAATTCCAGGACTGTCTCCACGGTCGAGTCAACGCCCTGGCCACGGAGGGCAATCGTGTCTTCATCAATGTCGAGGGTGTGCGGGCCGAAAACGATCCTCTGCGGGGTCTGGTGCTGAAGATTCCCAAGCTCACGCGAACGGGCAGCGAGAAGACCGGTGTCCGCGGCGAGGTGCGGTATAGGTTTCAAGCTTCGAACGACCCCGAGGCGGACGTCTTCTTCGCCAAGCAGGACGAGATCCAGCTGCCGATCGGAGGCAATTACGAGGAGCTGTTCAGTACTCTGCGCAACCGATCGCTGCTGCTCTTTCTGGGCGTGTTCGTGGTCGGCATGGTGCTCTCGACCGGTGTGGCCAGCCGCTTCACACGGCCGATCCGCAAGCTCGACGCGGGAATCCGCAAACTCTCCGAGGGCGACCTGGGGGTCGAGGTCGACGTCAGCGAGCGAGGTGAGATCGGGCGGCTGGCCCACACCTTCAACGACATGGCGAGGAAGCTGCGGGCCAATCGCGAGCGTGAGAAAGACATGGTGCGCCGCGAGAAACTCTCGGCACTGGGGCGTCTCGCCGCCGGGGTGGCCCACGACGTTCGCAACCCGTTGCACTCGATCGGGCTGACGCTGCAGCACCTGGAGGAGACGGCGCGTCCCGAGACCGAGCAACGCGGCAGCGAGTTCGACCGTTCCGTCGGTGTCATTCGCGGCGAGATCCGCCGGCTCGATCAGCTGGTGAGTAACTTCCTGCGCTTCGCCAAGAGTGAACGGCACGAGCGCAGGCCGATCGACCTCGCCGAGCTGGTGCACAACACGGTGCGGCTCGTACGGAGCGAATCCGACCGGCGGCAGGTGCGAATCGAGCTGAACATCGACGAGCCGCTCCCCGCGGTTCCGGCCGACGGCGAAGCGATCCAGTCCGCGATCCTCAACCTGATCCTCAACAGCTTCGAGGCCATGCCCGAGGGCGGCTGCCTGACCGTGGCCCTGCGCACCGACGGCGAGGAAATCGTGCTCGAGGTAGCGGACACGGGCCAGGGCATCCCCGAGGACGAGCAGGAGCACGTGTTCGATTTCGCCTATACGACGCGGGAACGGGGCCACGGCCTGGGCCTGGCGATGGTGCATCACTGTGTGGTCGAGGAGCACGGCGGGCGGGTCGAGCTGGAGAGCAGCCCGGCGGCGGGCACGCGGGTCTCGATGCGGCTCCCGATCCGGCGATCGGAGGTCTCGTGAGCCAGGCGGAAGCGGCCGTACGGGCCCGCTTGCTCGTCGTGGATGATGAGCAGCCCCAGCGGGAGATGCTGGCCGGGATTCTCGAGCGTGCCGGGTTCGCGGTGAAGACCGCTGCCGACGGTGCCCGGGCTCTGGAGCTGCTGGGGCAGGGAAGGTACGACTTGCTGTTGACCGACCAGCGGATGCCGAAGATGAACGGGCTGGAGCTGCTGGCGCAGGCGCAGCGAATCGAGCCACGACTGCCGGTGGTGCTGATGACGGCCTACGGCACCGTCTCTACCGCGGTCGAGGCCATGAAGCGCGGAGCGGCCGACTATCTGACCAAGCCGTTCGAGCGGGAGGAATTGCTGCTCGTCATCGGCAAGGCGATCCGTCAACGTCGTCTGGAGGACGACGTTGTCTCGCTCCGCGGCGTGCTCAAGGACCGCTCCCGGTTGGGCAACATCATCGGCGTATCCGCGCCGATGCAGGAGGTCTTTTCGCTCATCGAGCGGGTCTCATTCGCCGATGTTCCGGTCCTGATCACCGGCGAGAGCGGGACCGGCAAGGAGCTCGTCGCGCGGGCGATTCACGAGCGCAGCGGAAGGTCTTCCGGTCCCTTTGTGGCCCTCAACTGCGGGGCCGTTCCCGAAGGCCTGCTCGAGAGCGAGTTCTTCGGCCACGAGCGAGGCGCATTCACCGGCGCCGTGCGAGCGCACGCCGGCCGATTCGAGCAGGCCGAGGGCGGGACGTTGTTTCTCGACGAGATCGGCTCGATGCGCGTGGATCTGCAGGCCAAGCTGCTGCGGGCGATCCAGGAGCACGAGATCCAGCGGTTGGGCTCCGTCCAGACCAAGAAGGTCGACGTGCGGATCCTGGCCGCAACGGGGGTGGAACTGCAGGAGGCCATCCGGCAAAAGACCTTCCGCGAGGACCTGTTCTACCGCCTGAGTGTCGTCCCCATCCACCTGCCCCCGCTGCGCGAGCGGCAGGATGACATTCTGCTCCTGATTCAGCATTTTCTGAAGAGCTCGGCCCGCAAGTTTGGCCGCGATGTGCCGCAGATCGCGCCCGATGCCATGGAACGCCTGCAGGCCCACGCCTGGCCGGGCAACATCCGCGAGCTGCAGAACTGTATCGAGCGGCTTCTGATCCTGTCGCCGGGTGATCGATTGACCGTGAAGGATCTTCCGCCAAACCTGGTCGAGGGAGTCGAGGCCGCCAGTGGCGGAGCGAATGGCTTCCGACTGCCGCCCGAGGGCGTTCGGTTGACCGATCTCGAATGCAACCTGATCCGGCAGGCGCTGAGCCGCTGCCGGGGGAGTCTGCGGGAGGCCGCCCGGCTGCTCGGGATCTCCTACAAGACGCTGCAGTACCGCATCCGCAAGCACGGGCTGGAAGAGAGGGATCGGGCGTAGCCCGCCCCTACCCCATTTCAGGCCAAATACCCCAAATGCGGCAGAAGATAAAGGGGGACATTCCACTTTAATCTTACAGAGATTATCGGCCGATCGTTCTCTCGAGATAAAGTGGAATGTCCCCCTTTTTTTTCTGTGTGGCACGGGGCCTGCAACGACATCGCCTGCCGGGCCCAATAAATCCTGCAACCAAAACCCGGTCCGAGGCGTTCTATTCAATGACTGACGCGAATGACGACTGGCCCGAGGCAGGGCAGGAGTGACGATGAAGACCCTCCGAGACACGGCAACACTGGTGGTGCTGATCCTGCTGGCGCTGACGGTCCGCGTGGAGACGCCGGACGCCTCTTCTCCGATCAGCCTTGCCACCCCGGTCCACGCCGCGGCGGAGCAGACGCCGGACTGGGAGTTCGAGCCGGTCATGCTGCCGAATACGGAGCTGGAGACACAGCCTCAGACCGTGATTGACGCCGTTCCCGAGCTCTCATGTCCCATCGAGTTCAGGCGGGTAGTCCGGGCCCTGCCCGAGGTCGACCTGGTCTGGGAGCTCGCCGGCACGCGAGTCGTGATCGTTCTGGGCGACGACGAGCCGTCAGCCCCTCCGTCCGAGCCCGCCCCCTGCGACCCGCAGCGGGTGCGGACCTCGTGTTGACCCGCTAGAACGCCACCCATCGGCGCGCCGCCGCTTCACCCTCCACAAACGGTTTTCCACGGAGTGTCGGCGCGCCATTCCGTTCCCGGCGCCCGCGCCGCGGCCCCCCTTTGACTCCGGTCGCCGTCCGCAACAATATTACGGTTCCGGAGCAGCTGGATGAAGATTCTCAACGTCGTCGGCGCCAGGCCCAACTTCATGAAGATGGCGCCACTCGTGCACTGCCTGCGACAGCGGGGTATCGAGCAGAAGCTGCTGCACACCGGGCAGCACTACGACGCCAACATGTCGAAGGTCTTCTTCGACGATCTGGGGCTGCCCGCGCCGGACGTCTATCTGGGAGTGGGATCCGGCTCGCACGCCGAGCAGACGGCGCGGGTCATGGTCGAGTTCGAAAAGGTCTGCAATGCGGACCCTCCCGACCTGGTCGTCGTCGTGGGCGACGTCAACTCGACTCTCGCGTGCAGCGTGGTCAGCGCAAAGCTCTGGATACCGGTGGCCCACGTCGAAGCCGGCCTGCGCAGTTTCGACCCGACCATGCCGGAGGAGATCAACCGCATCGTCACCGATCGGCTCTCGGAGATCCTGCTGACGCACTCACCCGAGGGGGACGAGCATCTGAAGAGCGAGGGCGTGCCGGGCGACCGAATCCACCGGGTCGGGAACATCATGATCGACTCCCTGGTGGCGAACCTGAAACGGGCCGAGGCGTCCGCGGTGCTCGACGAGCTGTCGCTGGAGCCCGGGCAGTACGCGGTCGTCACGTTGCATCGACCGTCAAACGTGGACGATGCCGAGACCCTGCTGCGCATCATGGGCGCACTGCACGAGATCGCGGCGGAGCTGCCAATCGTCTTCAGCTGTCACCCGCGCACGGCCACGAGACTGCAGGCGCTGGAAGGCTACGAGTCGGTGTCGGCGAGGGGCGATCTGCGCGTGCTGCCGCCGCTGGGCTATCTGGACTTCCTGCGTCTCTACTCGCAGAGTCGCCTGGTCCTGACGGACTCCGGCGGTCTCCAGGAGGAGACGACCTATCTGGGAATCCACTGCGTTACGATTCGAGAGAACACCGAGCGTCCGATAACGATAACCCAGGGCACGAACACGCTGGCCGGCACCGATGCCGCAAGGATCATGGCCGCGGCACGGCCGGCTCTGGACGGCAAGCCGACCAGCGGGCGCGTACCCGAGCTGTGGGACGGCCGTACCGCCCAGCGCATCGTGGACGTGTTCGAGGCGTGGTGGAGCAAGCGTTCCGGCGTATGAGCAGGCATTCGATGTTGCGGCTGGGCCAGCGCGAGGCTCACATCTGGCTGGCCTTTCCCGACCGCATCACGGACAACGGCCTGTTGCAGGATTATCGGGATCTCCTCAGCGCCGGCGAGCACGAGCGGCTGCAGCGCCTGCGCTTCGAAAGGCACCGTCGCGAGCGGCTGATCGCCTGGGCGCTTGTCCGAACGACCCTGTCGCGCTACGCGGAGGTCTCGGCCCGGGACTGGGTCTTCGAGCACAACCGGTACGGCCGACCGGGACTGGTCCTCGGTCAGTGCGAGCCCCCGCTGCAGTTCAACCTCTCGCACACCACGAGCCTGGTCGCGTGCGCGGTGACCCTCGGCCGAGAGATCGGTGTTGACGTCGAGGACCTCGGCCGAGCGCGAGCCACGTTGGCCATTGCCGACCATTACTTCGCGTCGCCCGAGGTGCGGGCGCTGCGGGCGCTGTCCGCCGCAGAGCAGCGTCAACGGTTCTTCGAGTACTGGACGCTCAAGGAGTCGTACATCAAGGCCCGGGGGATGGGACTGGCACTCTCGCTCCGCAAGTTCTTCTTCGAGCTCGAGCGCGACCGGCCGATCCGCATCTGCTTCGACCCGAGTCTCGACGACGATCCGCAGAGCTGGCAATTCGCCTTGTTTCGTCCGCAGCCGCAGCACGTCCTGGCGCTTGGCATCCGGCGCGGAAACGGGGCCGACCTGCAGGTCCGTGTCCGCGAGACCGTTCCGCTGCGCGAGCCGATCGGCTGCTAGCTCTCGAGCTTGTCCACGATCACGTCGATGAACTCGAGATTGCGGCCTCGAAAAGATCCGAACGAGTGTTCGGACTCGAACCACTGTGAAACCGAGTCCTGCTCGCCGTCCCGGAACTTCTTGATGAACGCGGCATGCTTGGATGTCAGCGCGACGACGCGTTCCAACACGCTGGAGGCGGCCGGGTCGGAAGCCGGATAGGACTCTCGAAGGTAGCGGACGGTGAGATAGACCAGTACCGGGTCCAGCGTCTCGGCCAGGACCAACGCGTCGTCCGTGGTCATCCCTCCGTTCTCGAGTCCCGTCAGCAGGCGCAGGGCCTCACGCTTGTCGGTTGTCGTACTCACGTTCTCTCTCCATGGTTGCGTTCGGCCCGTAACGGTACCAGCCTGCACCGGGCGCGTCGAGTCAGCGGACCGTCGTCTGGTCAGGTGTCAGAGCCGCAAACTCGCGAACCCCGAACGCCAGATCTTCGTCCTCGCCGTGTACGCGCAGCTCGTACTGGAACATCCCGGCGGCCATCGTCCCGGCCGGGATCACGTCGCTCACGATGGCGCACGCTGCGCCCTTCGGATCCAGGTCGATCACGGGGAATTCGACGAAGTTCTCGCCCAGCAGACGACGCTCCACGCGCAGAGGCCCGGATTTCTTGCGCTGCCGGCAGACGATTCCGACCAGCGCCGTGGGCAGGTCCGAGCGCACCGGCTCGCCGTCCCGGCGGCCCAGCGAGCCCTCGCGACGCACGGCGCCGTCTCGGAAAAAAGCCGCGTACACAGGCTGCA
>SMVA01175023.1_pt1 | contig 12077 bp, 9 predicted proteins | sample 2456451 | NCBI WGS metagenome assembly SMVA01 (sample SAMN11095933, study PRJNA526329) | marine sediment metagenome | biome: Marine sediment; feature: Surficial sediment; material: Deep marine sediment; isolation source: Hadal surficial sediment | place: Pacific Ocean | collected 2014-05 | depth 0-1...
ACATTTCTCAGAGTAGAAAGGAGCGGCATGAAGATAGAGGAGACTGGAGCTTATTGATGAGATTTAACGGCGCTCGTTTGCGCGAAACCAATCCGATCCCCATTCTGATGAACCATATTGTGGAACTGGAAGGCGCCCATACGGAACGGCAAGCGTTGTTTACGATAATGACCGAACTGAATGTGAATGCGCTGGATCATGGTGTATTGGGCCTCAACTCGAACCTGAAGTCTGACCCTTCGGGATTTGCCAGCTATTTCGAAGACCGTGAGAAAAAACTAAAGGTGCTCGACTCCGGGTATGTAAAATTCGATATCGCAATAAAAAAATCCGACCGAGTACGCAATATTACGATCCAGCCTGAAGATAGCGGCGATGGCTTCGATTATAAAAACTATAAAGCCTCTTCCGATGACCTCGCGTTGAGTGGCCGCGGAATACTGTTACTCGAAGAGTTATGCGACTCTCTCCAGTATTTTGGCAATGGAAATATTGCAAGAGCCGTATTTAGCTGGAACACTGATTAATACAACGGGCTTGCCAAATAAGAATTTCTTCGCCAGGTTACATTTATTAAATGCTCCACAGCATGACACGTCTATTTTTTCAGCGGTTTTTTAACTCGGATGCGACCAGAAAATCAATTATATTTAACAGACGATCGAAACTGCCCGCCATGCCACCCGAAGTCATATATTTGCCGTTTACTATGACCGTTGGCACGCCCGAGTGGCCATAGCGCTTTTCTTTTTGATTATTTTTACGAATTTTCGTGTCAACTGGGAAAGAATTATACTGTTCTCGGAATTTACCTTGGTCAAGTCCCTGCGATTCAATAAACTTTCCTATCGCGTCGATGCTAGTCAGGCGCTGGCGTTTAATATGAATAGCATCAAAAAACGCTTTATGAGTTTGGCTGGGTGCTCCCATCATTTTTAACGCATAAAAAGTCCGCGCATGTTCGATCCAGCGAGGGTTTAAGGTCGATGGAACCCGCTCAAATATGACGCCCTCTGGCATCGTCTTAACCCATTTTTCGACATAGGGCTCAAAACGGAAGCAATGCGGGCAACCATACCAGAACAATTCGGTGACTACTATTTTCTCTGGATTCGTTGTCTTTACCACCGGATCGACGCGCCGGTAATCCACTCCTTCTTTAAACGCCTGCTGAGCAGAAACCTGGGTGGTGAACAAAAGGGCTAATATTAGCCCCGGGAACCATTGTTTAAACATAAAGATACCTACCGGGGAGGATTATAAAATTGGCTGGTTTTCTCCCAGTCTTTATTTAGTGACTCCGAAATACAGCAATAGTTTTATTGCTGCTTAATTTAAGGAGTCTATGAATAAGTCTGGGCGAATAAGGGGACCCGTTAAATTGAATCTTTGGTTTATTGAATGCCCGCAATATAAGCCGAGACGGCCCTGATCTCCTGATCCGTCATGCGCTTTGCCACATTACGCATACTCTTGCCCCCGTCGTTTGCGCGCGATCCCGCCTGAAATTTTCTTAACTGCGCTTCGAGATACTCCGGGTGTTGTCCTCTTAACGAAGGATAACCGGCTGGCGCAATGCCTCTGCCACTTGGACTATGACAACTCATACAGGCAGCGACCGAGGTTTCGGTAATCCCGCCCCGGTAAATATTTTCCCCCTGGGCAACGAGCTTATCATCAAATTTTACCGGCTTCATTTTCTGGCTGGAATAATAGGCAGCAATATCTTGCATGTCGACATCACTTAGCGTGTTGGCCATACCTTTCATGACTGGATCGGCACGTTCGCCCGATTTGAAATCTTGCAATTGTTTAATCAGGTAAACTTCGTTCTGGCCAGCCAGATTAGGCCAGGTTCCGGTCGCACTATTACCGTCTACGCCATGGCAACCAGCGCACAGTGCGCTTTTTGCTTTACCGGCTTCGGGGTCACCCGCCAGCAATGCGAATGACACCAAACTGGACACTCCTAGTAAGATGGCTCCAATATGACTCGATTTCATTATTTCTCCTGAGATAATACGGGTGCGGAAATTAGGCGCGAGAATGTATATCATACACCAGCCCCTCATTCAACTGGAGTAAAAAATAGAGTCCCGTGGCGAAGTTATTTCATCAAACTCAATTTCTAATCAGCGCTTTCGAACTCTCGCAGTTGCCCCCTGATCAGGGATTCGAGGTTGCTTTTGCGGGCCGCTCTAACGCCGGCAAGTCTACCGCGATCAATTGCCTGACACGACAGCATAAACTGTGCAAGACAAGCAAAACGCCGGGGCGTACGCAGCTAATCAATTTCTTTTCTCTGGACGAAAAGCGCAAGCTGGTCGATTTGCCTGGCTACGGGTATGCCCGGGTGTCAAAAAATTTGCGCAATCACTGGGATCAGGTACTGTCGACATTTTTGCTGGAGCGTGTCGCATTGCAAGGTCTTGTAATCGTGGTCGACATACGTCGTGGCATCACCGAACTTGACCAGGCACTTATCGATATGGTCGGATCCAGTGTCGCGTTGCACATACTGTTGACCAAATCAGACAAACTCTCTCGTTCCGCTACCAAAAGTGCGATAAAACAGGCACAGGAGCATCTGGGGAAGGGCGATCACAGTGTTTCCAGCCTGTCTGCATCAAGCCTGGAAGGACTCGATCAGCTAGAACGAAAGTGCGCACTATGGCTAGATTTTAGCTGATATCCTTTGCATACTTAAAAAACCCTGGCAGTAAACTACCAGGGCTAAACGGTTAACCCGGATGGGGTATCCGGATCATCGTCCGCTCATAGGAGGGAGAACGGACATTGCGCTGGGCTATAGCGCAAAAATTAGACTTTCCACCCATGGGAAAGTTCCTTCATCACACCCTATGGTATAGTTGATTTTTAATAAATTATCGACCTTTTTGGTTCTTCGCCAAAATCTGAGGAAACTCGACTAGTCGAGAGAATTTGAGGCTTTACGCTTACCCCGTCATCTCCGCGAAAGCCGGAAATTTCTCGACATCGACCTCTGAAATTAGTGGAATACGACTTTCACGGAAATAACCAATTTTAATTTTTCGGCCCTGACGAATACTTTATACCTCCGTGTCGGTTAATGCGCTTCGTGCCAGTTTTTTCCCACACCAGCGTCGACTTCAAGCGCTACCGATAGTGTGGCGGCTTGCTTCATCAACCGTACCACTGTCTTTCGTGTCCGCTCGACATCGACCTCGGCTACTTCAAAAACGAGTTCGTCGTGCACTTGCATAATCATTCTTGTCTGGTCTCCATCATCGATCAACCATCGGTGTACATCGATCATCGCGCGCTTGATGATGTCGGCTGCTGTTCCCTGCATCGGAGCATTAATCGCAGTACGTTCGGCATATTGACGTTGCACGGCATTACGCGCGTTAATATCGGGCAAATACAGGCGACGGCCAAAAACGGTCTCTACATATCCCTGGTCGCGCGCCCGCTCTTTGGTTTCTTCCATGTAGCGACGAACGCCGGGGTAACGTTCGAAATAGGTATCGACGTATAGCTGCGCTTCCTTTCTACTGATATTCAATTGCTTGCCGAGCCCAAATGCAGACATACCGTAGATCAGGCCAAAATTAATTGCCTTCGCCGCACGGCGTTGGTCGTCACTCACCCGATCCACTGACTCCCCAAATACTTCCGCTGCGGTGGCACGATGGACATCCTGCCGCAGTTCAAATGCCCTGAGTAAATTTTCGTCTTTAGACAAGTGTGCCATGATGCGTAATTCGATTTGCGAATAGTCCAATGCCAGGATCTGGTTACCGGCATCGGCGACAAAGGCTTCACGGATGCGTCTTCCCTGGGCTGTTCGGATTGGAATATTCTGCAAATTGGGGCTAGTTGAAGAAAGACGTCCTGTCGATGCGACCGCTTGCTGATACGAGGTGTGTACCCGCCCGGTACGCAAGTCGATTTCCTGCGGTAATTTATCGATATAAGTCGTTTTCAGCTTATTGAGTCCGCGATGTTCGAGAATCAGAGCCGGAATTTCATAATCGTGCGCCAGTTCCTCAAGCACATCTTCGGCCGTCGATGGTTGCCCCTTGGGTGTTTTTCTGAGTACCGGTAATTCGAGCTTATCGTACAATATTACCTGGATTTGCTTGGGCGAACTCAGATTGAAAACCTCGCCCGCTTTTGCAAATATATCAGTTTCTATCTGGCCGAGCTGACGATCGACTTCTACCGCCTGTTTTTGCAACAGTCCCTGGTCAACCAGCACACCATTTTGTTCGACCTTAAGCAATACTTCGACCAATGGCATTTCTATTTCGAGATAGACATCGTTGAGCCGACGGTCGGGTCGTAATAACAGGCTCAAATGCTGGTGCAACTGCAACGTGATATCTGCATCTTCTGCCGCGTATTCGGTAGCCTGACCAATCTCTACCTGATCAAAAATAATTTGTTTCGCGCCCTTCCCGGCAACATCTTCGAAATGGATGGTGTCGCGATTCAGGTAATACTTTGCCAGATCATCCATGTTATGCCGACTAGCGGTCGAGTTGAGTACATACGACTGCAACATCGTATCGTGCGCTATGCCCTGCAGATAAATACCCTCGCCGATAAATATATGGCAGTCATACTTGATGTTTTGACCGATCTTGCCAATCGCCGGATTTTCCAGAATTGGCTTGAGGCGCGCGAGAACCTGTTCTTTATCGAGTTGTCTGGGGACACCGGAATAACTATGTGCGAGCGGAATATAACAGGCATTCCCCGTTTCTACACAGAGTGAAATACCCACCAGTTTGGCGAGCATGTAATCGACGCTGGTGGTTTCGGTATCAATTGTAAACTGAGAGGCATTTTGTAGTTTATCCAACCAGTGTTGTAATCGCTCTTCACTAACAACACACTCATATTCTACTTTTGGGGCGTCGGCGACTGCCTGGACTGGGACAGATACGTTTGAATCGAGTGCCTCGTACCAGCGCTTAAATCCAAATTGCTGGTAGTAGGCCGCCAACGCTCCCGTATCGGCATCGCCCTGCACCAGATCTTCGATTTCGAAGCCCGTATCACAGTCGAGCTTGATCGTCGCGAGCCGGTAAGACATCGGTAAAAACCCGAGGGATTCCCGTAAATTCTCGCCAACTTTTCCCTTAATTTCTTCGGCCTTATCCATGACTCCCTGCATACTGCCGTATTGCGCCAGCCATTTGCTTGCAGTTTTAGGACCGACTTTCGGCACACCCGGAATATTGTCAGAAACGTCACCCATCAAGGCAAGGTAATCGATAATCTGATTCGGTTTAACCTGAAATTTTTCAGGCACTGTCGCTTCGGTCAGAACCTGATTATTCATCGTGTTGATGAGGCGCACGTTTTCATTAACCAGTTGCGCCATATCCTTGTCGCCAGTCGATATCAATACGCTATACCCTTTACGAGTTGCTTCGACACTGAGCGTACCAATAACATCATCTGCCTCCACCCCTTCGATCACGACTAAGGGTAAACCCTGTGCCTTTATGATTTGATGTAGGGGTTCAATTTGCACACGCAAATCATCCGGCATCGGTGGCCTGTTGGCCTTGTACTCGGGATAAATATCGTTGCGGAAGGTTTTACCCTTGGCGTCGAATACGACCGCAATATAATCTGGTTGTTCGTCCGTAATCAGTTTACGCAGCATATTCAATACGCCATAGATTGCACCTGTCGGTTCGCCGTTATGGGTTAAGGGCGGCAAACCATGGTAGGCTCTGAATAGATAAGAGCTTCCGTCGATTAATACCAATTCTTTTTGATTCTTATTAGTCATGTTGTTGCACTACGGTTCTGCTCTAGTTGGATCCTGAGCATACGAATAAATCCTGAGAATCGATAATATCACAGCTGCAACTAGTCGATTATTAAGTATTACCTGCAATATTGGCAATTTTGAAATCTATTGAAAAGGTGCCAGCTGCCTCAAGTCTCGGCAACTGCTCCTGCGTCGCCTAAAGCGCCTACTGTTGGTGCTCTACCTCCGATACGTCGGACCGCTACATCCATGCAGTCGTATACGCTCTGATCCGAAGCGTCGGACCGCCCCCTCCATGGGCGCTCGTATTTTTCATCCCTGAAAAATACGGTTTTGTGGACTTCCCCCCGAGGCAAACTCATTATCGAGGTGTAACCGCCGGGATGTTTTTACAGGACGTTACGCGACAGGGATGTCGCGTCCGAGCCCCCACGGAAGGGTTTATGGCGTTCCTGTGGAAATATACCGGTGGTTATACTTTCTTGAGGCCAGACACGAGCTATTATTATTCTAAGAATTACTTGCCAACACAAAATTTGGAAAAAATTTCTCCCAGTAAATCCTCGGTAGAGAATTCGCCGGTAATTTCACTGAGGTGCTGCTGGGCTTTTCGCAGATCCTCCGCGATTAATTCACCCGCACAAGATTGCTGAAATATTTTTCGCGCCTGAAGCAAACATTCGCGAGTCCTTATCAGCGCGTCTACATGCCGACGACGAGCCATGAAGACTCGATTATCCTGGTTATAATCGGACAGATCTCCGGTGATGAGCGCAACCAGATCATCCATGCCTTCGCCTGTTTTTGTCGAAATGTAGAGCTCGGCCTCAGCGGGCCTAGAGCTGCCTGTCAACAGGTCACACTTACTGTAGACCAGGTGATAATTAATTGTTTTAAGCCGATCGATTATGTATTGATCCTCGGGTGTCAGGCCGATTAGCGAGTCGATCAAAACCAGTACCGTGTCGGCCTTGTTAATTTCTTCCCATGCCCTTCTGATTCCCTCTTTTTCTACCGGATTTACTGAGTCTCTCAACCCGGCGGTATCGTTGATATGTAATGGAATGCCTTTCAATGAAATCTGTTCGCGTACCACGTCGCGAGTGGTACCCGGGATTTCTGTCACGATGGCGACGTCGTATCCGGCCAGGTAATTAAGCAGGCTTGATTTCCCTGCATTGGGTACCCCCGCCAAAACAACCACCAGTCCCTCGTTCAATACCCGCCCGTGTTCTGCCTGCGCCAATAGCTCTTCCAGCGTCGTAATGCTGTTACTGAGCCGATCGCCAAGCGATTTGTCGGCGAGAAAATCAATTTCTTCCTCGGCAAAATCGAGTGCTGCTTCGATATAGGTACGCAGCGCTATGATTTGATCTCGTAATTGGTGAATCTGGATTGAAAATTTACCTTCCAACGATCTGATTGCTGCTTTTGCGGCTGCGCGACTGCCCGAATCGATTAAATCTGCAATCGCTTCGGCCTGAGTCAGGTCTATTTTGCCGTTTAAGAAGGCCCTTTCCGAAAATTCGCCCGCCCGGGCCAGTCTGGCACCGAGTTCACAAACCCGTTCGAGCAGCATATCGAGTAATACCGGCCCGCCGTGCGCCTGTATCTCGACTACGTCTTCGCCGGTGAAAGAGTTCGGCGTGTGGAAGTAGAGGCACAGGCCGTGGTCTATCGGCGAAGCCGTATTATCGTAAAAATTTCTAAACTGAATTTGTTTTGCTCGCAGATTCGAGTCGGTTAGAGACTCACCTATATTCAGCGCCAGCGGCCCCGATAGACGAACAATTCCTATACCCCCAACGCCGGGTGGCGTCGCGATGGCCGCTATCGTATCCGTGGCTGGCATAAGGAATTACCCAGTTTTTCAGGAGCCTCCGGCTTCTATACGTTTGGTAATAATCCACTGTTGCGTAATCGACAGAACATTATTCATCACCCAGTAGAGCACTAGTCCGGACGGGAAGAATGCGAAGAAGATGGTAAAAACGAAGGGCAGCGCCATCATCACCTTAGCCTGGATTGGATCGGGTGGCGGGGGATTGAGCCTTTGCTGTATCAGCATGCTGATGCCCATGATGACCGGCAACACATAATAGGGGTCCATTACCGATAAATCCTTAATCCAGAAAATAAACGGTGCCTGCCGCAGGTCGACACTTTCGAGTAGCGCCCAGTAGAGTGCAATAAATACGGGTATTTGCACCAGTATAGGCAAGCAACCACCCATCGGATTTATTTTTTCCGTTTTATATAACTCCATCATGGCCTTGTTTAATTGCTGCTTGTCGCTCCCGTAACGTTCTTTCAGTGTCTTCAGGCGCGGGCTGACTTTGCGCATTTTGGCCATTGAGCGGTAGCTGGTTTCAGACAGCTTGTAAAACACCGCCTTAATCGTGAAGGTCAGTAACATGATCGACAAACCCCAGTTCCCGACATAATCGTGGTAAAACGACAATAGCCAGTACAAAGGTTTCGACAAAAAGGTCAAAACACCATAATCGACCGTCAGTTCCAGCCCTGGAGATATTTCTTCCATTCGCTTGACTATCTTGGGCCCCACGAATAGTTGGCTGTTAAATTCGCCCTGACCGCCGGCTGCGATAAAACGATTTTCCGATCGCAGGCCAATCGTATAGGTGGATAGTTGCTGTGTTGTATTAGCAATCGAGTAAACCAGATTGGTATCGTCCTGAGCGGGTATCCAGGCGGACAAGAAATAGTGCTGCAACATTGCGATCCAGCCACCAGTCGACTGTACATTAAGGCGCTCGTCTTCCATATCGTCAAATTTAACTTTTTCGTATTTGACTTCGTCGTTGTAATACACCGCACCGGTATAGGTATAAAGCAGCCTCGACACCGATATTGGCCTTGCACGTTGAATCTGGCGGTATTCGCTACCCTGCCAATCATTAACACTATTATTTTTTACCCGGTGACTGACATCGATAAGGTAATCCCCGCGCCTGAAGCGGTAGGTTTTTGTAACCTCGATGCCATCCTGTGACCAGAATAATGGCACGATCAGTTCGTCAGCATTATCTTTCAGTACATATTCATCCCGCTTTGCCCGATAGAGGCTATAATGGGTCGGCGCGGTGTCGCTTCGATTTCTGAGACCGCTTTGAATGATGTAGAGGGAATCACTTTCACTGTGAATTAATTCCAGGCCCTCGTCAGGCTGCTCCAGGGAAATTGGATACTTTTTCAATTTAAGCGAACGAATGACACCACCGCGAGTATCGATGACTGCCTTGATTACATCGGTTTCTACAAAAATCAACTGCTCCGTCTCGAGCAAAGGCGCCGGCTCCGGCGTACCATTACTTTTGCTGGTGTATATAACGCCTTCGGCCTGCTCTGGTAAATCCTCGAACTGAACCACGCCCCGATCCGATTGATTCTGATTTGAATCTATTCCATTTTGGGTGGTGTCCGCCGATGGCAAATTATAATCGATCTGCCATTGTTGCCACATCAGCACACCCACAAAAACAAGTGCTGCAAAAAGAAAAAGCCGTGTATTGTCCATTGCTGTTACCGGACCGCTGGATCTTTATTTATCATTTTCGAGGCAGGAACAGGGTCGTATCCGCCAGCATGCCAGGGGTGACAACTGAAGAGTCTACAGATCGCCAGGTACAGGCCTTTGATAGCGCCGTGTCGCTCGATGGCTTCAATCGCATACTGGGAGCAGCTTGGCGTGTAACGACAGCCGTTGCCGACATATGGGCTTAACAGGTATCGATAGGCGCGAATTGGGAATATTAAAATTTTTCGCATTTTTTTATTACGCTGTTCCAGTGTTTTTCGAGCTTGCTATTTAGTTCCGGCCCGTCCAGTAACAAGATAGGTCGTCGCACTATAATGACCATATCCCTGTCGGGCAATCGGTGCTGGTTAATCCTAAAACTCTCCCTGATGACCCTCTTTATCCTGTTTCTAAGTACGGCTTTTTGGATTTGCTTCCTGGCAACTGCAAAACCCAGCCTTGAATTCGTGCCGGGCCTGGATCGCACTAGCATTGTGAGGCTGGCGTCACCGATAGGGAAATTATTATTAAATACCTGTCGGTAATCCGAAGCTTTAGACAGTCTCAATCGTTTAGGAAAGGATAGCCTGTCGTTTTTCTCCACTACTAGGGGGTCAAACGCGCCCTGCCCTTAGCTCTGCGCGCTTTAATTACCTCTCGGCCGCCACGTGTTTGCATGCGGGCACGAAATCCGTGCGTTCTGGCACGTTTTATCTTGCTCGGTTGGAAAGTACGTTTCATTATTCGGGTCTCGGCTTAATCTGTCTGACGATTTAAACAAGGCGCGACAATGTACTTGCCAAACCACCTTACGTCAATATTTATATGGCCTATTGGCTATATTTTAACGGTTGTTTGGGACAATTAGTGGGTTGGAACGGATTTTAATATGGGGCCGCATCCGTGCCGACAGAAAAGTATTTATCAACTTACACGGGAGCAGCCCTGCGAAAAGGTGCCTTTTTGCGTCGAATAGTTCGATAAATTTTACCTCCGGGCTTTGATCCGGCTGTGGATAAGTATAATATTACACTTCGGCATTTAGCCCTTTGGCTAGTAATCGTCGCGTCTAAACCATATATTTAGGAACCGGCAAACCTTGAGTTCTATCTGGCAACAGTGCGTCTCCTGTCTCGAAGGAGAAATTAGTGAGCAACAATTCAATACCTGGATATTGCCGTTGCATGCAGAGCATGATCTCAATACCTTAAAATTGCTCGCCCCTAATCGATTTGTTATGGACTGGGTGCGAAAACACTTTCTGGAGCGGATCAACGAACTGGTGTCGAGTTTGGATGATAGTAAATCAATATCGGTTAGTTTGATGATCGGTACTCAAACCCAATCTTCTGGGACAGGCGGCAATCGTTCAGTTGCTGCAAGCTCGCCTTCGTCACGACGAAAGCAAATATCCGGATTGAACGAGTTCCAGGTTTTCAATAACTTTGTTGAAGGAAAGTCAAATCAGTTGGCGCGGGCTGCATCCATTCAAATAAGCAGTAATCCGGGCTCCGAGTATAACCCGCTTTATATTTATGGTGGAGTTGGTCTCGGGAAAACTCACCTGATGTACGCTATTGGAAACCAGATTAAACAAATAAATCCTGAGGCCAAAGTACTATATGTTAACTGCGAGCGTTTCGTATCCGATATGGTTAATGCGTTGCAACACAGTAAAATGAATGAGTTTAAAAACTTTTATCGGAGCCTTGATGCGTTGTTAATCGACGATATTCAGTTTCTAGCGGACAAAAATCGTTCACAGGAAGAGTTTTTCCATACCTTTAATTCTCTTTACGAGTCTCGCTCCCAAATGGTAATTACCTGCGATCGTTACCCAAAAGAAATAGAGGGCCTGGAAGATCGCATTCGCTCTCGATTAGGCTGGGGTTTAGCTGTTGATATAAAACCGCCAGATCTGGAAACCCGGGTTGCAATTTTAAATAGCAAGGCCGAACTGGCCAATACGCACATCCCCGAAGAGGTAGCCTTTTTTATCGCCGAGCGATTCAAATCGAATATTCGTGACCTCGAGGGTGCGCTGAAAAGAGTAATCGCCCACGCTCATTTTGCCGGACAACAGATCACCCTGGAATTCACCCGGCTCGCGCTCAAGGAATTACTCGCCGCACAGGATAAGCATGTAACAATAGATAATATTCAGAAACTGGTCGCCGAATATTTTAAAATTCGCGTTGCCGACTTACTCTCGAGCAGGCGAAATCGCTCGATTACCAGGCCCCGGCAAATTGCCATGTCGCTGTCTAAAGCATTGACCCGGCATAGCCTGCCGGAAATAGGAAAATCCTTTGGCGGTAGAGATCATACCACCGTGATTCATGCCTGCCGTAAGGTAGACGAGCTACGCAGCTCCGATCGTCGAATCGAGGAAGATTACGATAATTTGCTTCGCGTACTGCGAGTTTAATATCGATTAAACTGCAATCCATTGCAGTGGATTCGAACTAGGTTAGCTCCGGGATTCATGGTATTTTACAAGGAAAACAAGTGTGTAGTTTGTGGATAAGAAGGGAAAAAATTAGTTGCCGATTTATATACACCATTTATCCACAGGGCGCACATAAGGAATAAACAAGTTACGGTAGAAAAATAACAAGGTAAGGCATTGATTTATAAAGAGAAATATTGTTATCCTCAGAAAATAGAGAGGTTTAATAATAACAATAAGTATATATATGAAATTTAATATTAATAGAGAAACTATACTACCACCACTAGGGCAGGTAATTGGAGCCGTCGAAAGAA
>SMVA01241642.1_pt1 | contig 12076 bp, 8 predicted proteins | sample 2456451 | NCBI WGS metagenome assembly SMVA01 (sample SAMN11095933, study PRJNA526329) | marine sediment metagenome | biome: Marine sediment; feature: Surficial sediment; material: Deep marine sediment; isolation source: Hadal surficial sediment | place: Pacific Ocean | collected 2014-05 | depth 0-1...
TATTTGGAGACGTTGCGTCGCGAAGCCGATCGGCTATCACACCTGGTCGAAAATGTGCTTTCTTACGCCCGACTTGAAAGAGGACCAACCAGTCGAGTTGGCGAACGTCTATCGGTCGACGAGCTGTTAGGTCGGATGACGGGTCGTCTTGCTGATCGAGCGGAACAGGCTGATATGGAATTAGTATTGAACGTCGCGGCACCCGATCGAGACGTGACGTTGGAAACTGATCCCGCAGCTGTGGAGCAAATTCTCTTCAATCTTGTCGACAACGCTTCCAAGTACGCAGCGACCGCCAGCGATCGTCGAATCCACTTTGAAGTTCACACGACTGCCAGCTCCTTGCATTTGGCGATCCGCGATTATGGTCTTGGAATATCGCCCCGCAACGTTCGTAGACTGTTTCGCCCATTTTCGAAAGCGGTGGACGGTGCCGCGGATTTGATACCGGGTGTTGGCCTGGGGCTGGCGCTGTGCCGACGCCTTGCCCGCGAGTTGGGTGGCCGGCTTGAATACCGACAAGGCGAAAAAGTCGGCGCAAAGTTCATTTTGCAATTGCCACTCGATGTGCACCGCTAGTGGCCGTGTCGAACGGGATTCTGCTGATCCCCTTTTGCGAAGTCGGCAATGTCATCCTTTAAGAAGTTCGTGCAAGTGGTAGTGGAACTTCCCCAACTTTCCGCCGTAGTTGCCGGCGCTAATCGCGATCACTTCGTTGGCAGCGGCCGCCTTGATGGCCGCAACCATAGCGCTAGCGACGGCAGCCTCGTCGACACCATCGACGACGATCTCGTAGGCGCACTGCACACCTTCGTGAAGCTTGGATTCAACGCGACCCCGTAGCGTGGGGCAGTAGGCTTCCGCGGTCGAAGCTGGCAGTCCCTTGTAACGCGACCCCACCTTACTGCCGCTACGCGCAACCCCGCCAGGAAATGGTGCGATCACGTTCGGCTGTGCGCGGACAGCTTCGGCAGCCCGCCGCGCCGCATCCAGGCCGCTACGTTGATCGACGGTTTGCATAATAATGTTCCCACCGGCAACACCTTTCGACACACCGACGGACTCTTCTACCAGAAATTCGCCGTCCATAACCGGTATCCGCCAATACCGGCGTCCTCCGACGATCTTGCTCTTCTGATAGCCGTCGCCAAAAAAACGCAGGCTTTTGCCCAATGGAATGCGTTCTTCCGCGTTCTCCAGTCCATCGTACACGGCTGTCGACGGACAGGTCATCACACATTGGCCGACGCGATTCGAAACCGACTTGGTCAATGCCGCGGTAGAGAACCCAAATATCAGGACGGCAACTCCCGGTCGACCATCCGGAGTCTCATCCGACGAGAGGCTCCGTTCCACACCCGTCTCGGCATCGCAAGAAATGACGGACGCGCTATACCCGGTTAACTCGCGGACCGCCGCATCCAACCAATACTCGTCATAAGCCGTGACGATCAGCCGCGTGTAGCGCATGCCGAATGCTTCGGCGAACGTATCTTCGATCAGTGTAGCGCCAATCTTCAACGCGAAACTCCAACGAATTGCCAGGACGAAGCGGACTTCGGGTTCCCCATGATGGACCGAGAAGGCCGGTCTGCCAAGGCGTCGTATGGTCTTCGACTGAATCAGAGAGTCAGTTTGCGGGAAATCAGCCTGTACTAACGAAGGCTATTCGTCTACTCCCAGCGTGACTTTAAGATCGACTTCACGGCCTTTGCGGATGATCCGCAACACCACCTGATCGCCCGGCTTTTTGCTCTCGACCACATCCAGAAGTTCGTCGCCACTTCTAACCTGTTTGCCATCGATCGCCAGAATCAGATCCGCATTGCGACGATCGAGATAGGTTCTTTCAGTGATGAAAGGCCCGGTTTGTTCACGTTCGGTAATCCACTTAAAGCCCTGCAACCCGGCCTTACCCGCGGGGCCGCTCTTGAGAACCTCGATCACCAACAGGCCGCGATCCGTTTCATAGACGGACGAGATACCGATCACCGGCCGGAGCACGCGACCTCGCTCGATTAGCTCGGGCACGACACGCTTGATCGTGTTCACGGGAATCGCGAAGCCGACTCCGGTATTGCCTTGCGTGGGACTGGCAATCGCCGTATTCATTCCAATCATCTTGGCTTGACCATTCAGGAGCGGTCCGCCCGAGTTACCCGGGTTCAAAGCTGCGTCGATTTGGATCACGGACTTAATATCATCACGCGGACGCCCTGTCCGTGACGGCAGCTTCCGGTTCAAGCTGGACACGATGCCGACCGTCAGTGTGCGTTCGAGTCCAAAAGGGTTACCGATCGCAAGTGCTTTTTGTCCGACACGAAGGTTGCTCGAATCACCTAACTGGATCGGGTAGAGCACCTCGCGTGGGGCGGCAATTCGCAATACTGCAATGTCATTGGCCGGGTCGCGACCGATCAGGCCTGCCGAGTATGACTCGCCGTTGAACAACGTGACGGTAACCTTGCTTGCCCCCTCGACCACGTGCCAATTCGTCAAGATATGCCCGCTTGCGTCGAGCACTGAACCGGAACCCGTACCGGCCGGAACCAAATCGGCACGTCTGAACATCTCGCGGGTTAGCGTTTTCGTCGTGATGTGGACGACGCTTCGATTGACGGTCTCGTAGACAGAGATGTTCACCTGTTCGTCAGGCGTAAACCGTCTCAAATCTGCACTCGACACGGTCCGCGGTGTTCGCGTCGCCAGGGTGTCATCGATCAAGAACTCGGATCCTTTAGCCCGCACCGCGTTGACTCGCCTATCCTGTGCCGTCAAACCGCGGCGGTTCGATTGATCGCTCATTCCAATCGCCAGGATCGCGCCAACAACGGCCGAAAAGAGGCAGGCAAGTGCGTATTTCTTCATGGTTCATTCTCCGGCTAATCCAAGCACCGACGCCAATCTCACGGCCTGCGGGCAGTGACGTGGAGTATTCGTAACGACGATACGACAATTGCCAAGTTTGGGCGAGATCAGCCGCAATTCTGGCAGAGTCAACGCGGATGGTTCGATTCGCGCATTTCGCAACAGATTTCACGGTTCAGGCCGCAGCCACATACCGTTGGGCGCTATTCACCATTATTACTTCCGCAGACATCGAATGCGCAAGAAAGCACAAGCCGGGCCGCTCGAATTGGGAACCTGCTATTTTGCTGGCGATGGCAGCTGTCTCGGCAACTCGTCAATATCGCGAAAAATCAAACATCGGTCGCTCGGAATGTCACGGAACACCTTGCGGCAGCGTTCGTCAGACATGGGCAAGGCCGCCAGATTGCGAATGTAGATACCGACGACCTGCGTCGGATACTTGCGGGCCAACATGCCATATAATTCCGGATCGCGTTCACCGGAATCACCGACGAGGACAAACTGTCGCTGGGGAAATCGTTTCATGATGACGTGCATCGATGTCATCTTACCGCGCCGCCGAATCAGCAAGAGTCGTCGCAGCATATGCTGGTGGAGGCGAAATGATCTCAAATGAAACGTGCCACCTGGAAACCCGGTCGCTTGAAGGAATTCTTCCAAGGGCGAATACAAAGGCCACGGACTGGACGAGACGAAATGAAACGCGGCCCCCTGCGATTCCCACTGCTGAAAAATCTCGGCCATCCCGTCAATCGCTCGAAACTCACGCAAGAATGTATTGTCCAATAACGCTCGACGACTGTGGACGTCCGTGACCTTGATCGTGTCGTCGATGTCCGAAATGATGGAAATGCCTTTCGCTTCGATCAACTGCGCGCGGCCAAGGAAACCGCGATCATCGCCATAGGGCGTTTCGATCCGAAGCTTCAACCAACCATCGGTCAGATGCCCGTCGCGACGCAGGCCTTCGACTTGGGCCCGAGGAATCCGAACATTTCCGACAAACCTGCCGTTGCGTTTGGTCTTCTTGCGGATCGGATAGACATGGTCGCCGACGCGAACCACCAGACGCTTGCCGCGTTCGGTTGGTGCAATAAACTCGCGAATCCGGCTTTCAAAAATTGCCTGCTGCGATTCGTCCGGCTGGACCTTGGCAACTCGTTGCAGGACACGCAGGAGCAATTGCTTCCTCCAGCTGATCGCGCCTTCTTCATAAACCGTTCCACGAATTTCAATCCGCCAGGTTTGCGAATTCGAATCGAAGTATCCGCACGTGGGATATAAAACCACGCGATCAGTGGCTTCGATGTTCGTGCGATGAGAACGCTGGCGAATCATGCAGAGACTGCTGCTGCAAGTGGGGAAGGATGATCAGACGAGCAACTCTAAGACTAGACTCCATCAGAGGTTCGCCGTCAACCAGCCAGCTGTTTTCTGAGTCATCAAGACGAGTCATATATGCCATGATAACTCGGTTTCGAGCCGACTATGAAACGTCTGGCGATTGTTCGGCCATTATTGTTTTTTTGGTGAAATCAGCCCTCAATGCAACTCTTGCCCCACCGACCCACTTGCCGGCCCGATTCTGGCTCCATAATGCAATCAACTCAATCGGCGATCCAGTCTGCGGACTTGAGCAATCACCGTGAAAACTGCCCTCATGAGGCACTACCGCAGCCAAATTCAGGGATGCGTATTTGACCTATAATAGCACACCCTGATTGAATCAAGCGAATGCACGCGTCAGCAAGGCCTACGAATGTCGGAACCATATATAAAGGTCGCTCAACTCAAGACAGCGGAGGCCTTTCGCAACCGGCTTCAACAGTTGGGCGTCGAATTGCCTGTTGACGATTCGATCCTCTCCGCGACGGATCATTCCCCGATGGCTCAACCGATTCAAATCGGCACGGCAACCGTGGGAAACCGCTGGTGCATTCATCCGATGGAAGGATGGGATGCGAACCAAGACGGTTCACCCTCGGCGTTGACATTGCGGCGTTGGCGCAATTTCGGTCGTAGTGGTGCAAAGCTGATTTGGGGCGGCGAAGCAGCAGCCGTACAACGTGGCGGTCGCGCCAATCCGCGTCAGACGCTAGCCGTTGCCGAAAATCGCGCAGGTCTTGCCGAGCTACTCGCGACACTCGAAGCGGCGCATCTCGAGTCATTTGGCTCGACCGACGATCTGCTCGTCGGCCTCCAACTGACGCATTCGGGTCGATTTTGTCGTCCGAATTCCAAACAACTTGAACCGCGCATCGCCTACCATCATCCTCTACTGGATGAAAAGTTTGGTATTGCCGCGGACGATCGCTCGGTGGAAATGACTGACGACGAAGTCGAACGTCTGATTGACGACTATGTGTCTGCGGCTAGCATCGCCCGCGACGTTGGCTTTCGATTCGTCGACATCAAGGCTTGCCATGGCTACCTGCTGCACGAGTTCCTGAGTGCTCGCCGGCGAGCCGGCAGGTTCGGTGGCGATTTCGAAGGCCGCACTCGATTGCTGGCTACGATTATCGGTCGAGTCCGCGATCGGTTTCCCGATCTGCTTGTGTTGGTTCGCCTGAGCGTCTTTGACATGCCACCGTTCCAAACCAGCCAAGAAGTTGGAAAGCCGATGGATTACTCGGGTCTGCTACCCTACGAATTGGGTTTTGGCGTCGATCGCCACAATCCGCTCGATTGCGACCTTGACGAGCCGGTGCGGTTGCTCGAACTGCTAAGCGAATTACAGGTCGCTGCCGTCAATATTTCAGCGGGTAGCCCGTATTACAATCCGCACATGCAGCGACCGGCAATTTTCCCTCCCAGCGACGGCTATCAGCCGCCCGAAGATCCACTGGTGGGCGTTGCGAGGCAAATCCACGTTGCCCGTCGCTGCAAACAAGCCGTTCCCAGTCTGCCGATGGTGGGCAGCGCGTATTCATATCTGCAGGACTATTTGCCGCACGTCGCCCAGGCAGTCGTTCGCGAGGGATGGATCGACATGGTTGGATTGGGGCGGATGGTGCTGTCGTATCCTGAACTGCCGGCCGACACACTACGAGGCCAAATGATGCAACGCAAGAAGGTCTGTCGCACATTCAGTGATTGTACGACCGCCCCACGTCACGGGGTGGTATCCGGCTGTTTCCCACTGGATGCGCACTACAAACAACTGCCAGCGGCGGCTGAGTTACTGGAAATCAAACGGCAACTTCGCGATCGATAGCGAGGCTGTGCCTCGGGCCGATGCGAGCTATCGCTCGATTGCAGCCAACCCGCTCCCGCTGGTCGCTCGCTTGTTCACGGCCTGCAATTGCGAATCCACATCTCTTGGCCTTCTCCAAATCGCCTTCGCGCCTACAATATCGGTTTGCCATGAGCAGTACGCAAACGCCAGCCGAGGCGTCCATCCGGACCCGCGAGCTGTGGCAACATTTTGACGTCTTGCCAGAATTCCGTGAGGCCGTGGCCGCCTTGTCGAAAGCAGGTCAGGCTACGTTCGACGGAGTCAAAGGGTCCTCGTGCGCGCTCGTGGCGGCGGCGTTGCTGGAACGTGCACCGGCCGCGGTGGTGCTAATCAGTGCACACCCCGCCGACGCAGATGCGCTACGCGACGACCTCGAGCTTTTTAGTGCCAGACCTCAGTTGCACTATCCAGCCTGGGAAGCGCAGTCCGGCGAACGGTTCGTCCATGACGAAACGTACGGCGATCGACTGCGAACGCTCAAGCAGCTAGCTGCCAATCCCGACGGCAAACGTCTGGTGGTCACCAGCATCCAGAGTTTGCTGCAGCCGGCCCCGTCGCGGAAGCAGATTGAAAGCCACTCGAGGCTCCTCCGCTGTGGCGATCGCCTCGATCTCGCGGCCTTTCAGCGATGGTTGGCAGAACAACGATTTCACGCCACCAGCGCGGTCGAACTGCCTGGCGAGTTCTCCGCCCGCGGTGGGATTCTGGATGTCTATGCGCCCGATTGGGACGGACCCGTGCGGATTGAACTGTTCGACGACGAGATCGAGTCAATTCGCCGATTTGAAGTAGCGACGCAAAGAAGCACAGCGTCGCTCGATGAAGTCGAAGTCACGGTGCTCGATCCAGCCATGGTCGCCGATGGTCATTTCGCGGATTACCTTCCGGCGGACAGCTGGATATTACACGTCGAACCAGAGGCGATCGTCGATGCGGGAAAGCAGTACCTGACGCGTCTTGAGCATCCCGAGAGTTTCCATAGTGTCTCGGCGGTAATGGCCGCGTTGCAGAGTTTCGGAACGGCCACAGCGGCGAGCCTGGCTCGAGGCATGGTGGGCGCATACTGCCAGCTCGGCTGCGAATCGGTCGAACGCTTCTCTGGCGCGGTGGCACGTGTCAAGGATGAACTGGATCGCGCGGGGGCCGATCACGACGTGATCTTGGTGACGTCCACGGAGGGCGAGATTGAACGCTTGAGCGAAGTGTTTGCGTCTACCGAGCTACACAATTCGGGTCGGTTGCACTTTGTCGTTGGGCACTTGAAGGAGGGCTTTCGGCTGACTCGCGACCGCGTCGTCGTGATCTCGGCTAACGAGCTGTTTCATCGGGACGAGGTGCGGCGGATTTCCAGACGCCGTTTGGGCAAAGCCATTGACAGCTTTATGGATTTGCGGCCGAACGATCTGGTGATTCATCTTAGCCACGGCATTGGTCGCTATCGTGGCATCGAGTTGATCGACAAGCAAGGGCAGGTCGAAGAGCACTTGAAGATCGAGTTTCATGGTGGCGCCAAGGTCTATGTGCCGGCAGTGCGGATCGATCTGGTCCAAAAATACGTGGGTGGCACGAAATCACGACCTCGGCTCGCAAAACTTGGTGGGGCGTCTTGGCACAAGCAAAAAAAGGCCGCCGAACATGCCGTCATGGATATGGCGGTTGAAATGCTGGAAGTCCAGGCGGCACGCGTGTCTCGCGTGGGCATCGCCTTCGCACCCGACGGCGAATGGCAGCGCGAATTCGACGCTTCGTTTCCTTACCAAGAAACGAATGACCAATTGGCCGCCCTCCATGACATCAAAGTTGACATGGAGTCGCCGCGGCCGATGGATCGACTCTTGTGCGGCGATGTCGGGTTTGGCAAAACGGAAGTCGCTATGCGGGCCGCATTCAAAGCCGTCGACAATGGCTATCAAGTCGCGATTCTAGTTCCCACGACCGTGCTGGCCGAACAGCACTATCACACGTTCACGGCACGGATGGCCGAGTTTCCCTTTGACATCGCCAGGCTGAGCCGATTCTGCCACGGCAAAGAACAGCGCGAAATCGTCAAGGGCCTGGCCTCTGGAAGGATCGATATTGTCATCGGCACGCATCGCCTGGCTTCACGGGATATCAAATTCTACAACCTGGGCCTGGTCGTCATTGACGAAGAACAGCGGTTCGGCGTGGAAGTCAAGGAACGCTTGAAGACACTTCGAAACGAAGTCGACGTGTTGACGATGTCAGCCACACCAATCCCGCGAACGTTGCACATGAGCCTGGTGGGGGCGCGCGATATCTCCAATTTGGAAACGCCGCCAGAAGATCGCCTGTCCATTGAAACTCGGCTGACGCGCTTCGACAATGGACTGATTCGAAATGCCGTATTGCGCGAATTGAATCGTGGCGGTCAGATCTTCTTTGTGCACAATCGCGTCCAAGACATTGAGATTCTGGCGCGAAAGATCAAGGAAATCGTCCCCGAAGCAAGCTTGGCGATCGCGCACGGACAGATGCACGAGGAACAGCTGGAAAGAGTCATGGTCGATTTCGTCGCCCATCGCTTCGATTTGCTGGTGGCGACGACGATCGTCGAAAGTGGGCTGGACATTCCCAACGCCAATACGATCTTCATCGATGAAGCGAATCGATATGGTCTGGCCGATTTGCACCAACTGCGTGGTCGAGTCGGGCGCTACAAGCATCGCGCCTACTGCTATCTACTCATCGATCAACACAAGCACGTCACGCCCAGTGCCGCCAAACGGCTCCACGCGATCCAGGAGTACAGCGAGATGGGGGCTGGGTTTGCCCTCGCGATGCGGGATCTGGAAATCCGAGGTGCCGGCAATCTGCTGGGAACACAGCAAAGTGGGCATATCGCCGCAGTGGGTTACGAGTTTTATTGTCAGCTCTTGGAAAACGCGGTGCGCACGATCAAGAAGCTGCCCCGCAACTTGTCCATCGAAGTGGACATCGATCTCCCCGGGACTGCCTATATTCCGGACGAATACGTGCCGGATCTGCGTCTGAAAATTGACCTTTATCGCCGGTTACGGCGGATTTCCGCTTTTGACGAACTGGACGAATTCAGAGCCGAGCTGGCTGACCGGTATGGAAAGCGACCAGCCGAGGTCGAGCGGATGCTGGAATTGGTCGAACTGCGTATGAATGCGGCAATTTGGCAGATTCACGCCATTTCGACCGAGGACGAGTTCCTGGTTTTCGGCTACTCAGATCGGGGGCGGATTGAACAACTTGCCAGGACACTTGGTCGCAAAATGCGAATCGTCGACTCCGTGACGGCCTACCTGAAAGTGCCGACAGGGCCAGAAAATCCGAATGACTTCTTTCGCGTCGCGAAATCGGTGTTGCGGCCAAATTGAAGACGACCCTATAATCCGCCCCGCGCCAGCTTTGTGGTGGCGACCTTGTCACGATAATCTCATCTCGTTTTGGGCGATCATGGTTCACCAAGTGCCCTCAGATAGCCTGCGGCCCAATGTTGCCCCATTGCCCAATTTCCTGTTGGGCCTCGCCATTGTCATGGCGATAGCGGTTTGTTCGGCTTGCAATCTGCCCGAAAGGTTGTGGCGCCAAGGCGGGCCATCCGGCTTCGTCCCCACCGATCGCTACCAACAGCCACCGCCAGCGGACAATACGGCGAGCGCACCTGATTTTCGGCAAACTGGCTGGCCGATTCCTCAGCCGCCACCCCAACAACAAGGATATGCAGGCGGGCAAAACGGTTGGCCTGAAGGAAATGTTGGCATTTCCGCTGGGCCGCCGGCTTTCAACCCACTGCTCCAGCCGCCTGGCTCGGACATCTACGACCACGCGGTCACGGTCGCAACGATTGGCGATCTCTACGTCCTGCGAGGTGACCTGATCGGCGAAGCGAATATCATGTTGGCACCCGGTGTCGAGAAGATCCCAGTCGAACAACGCGAAAAACAACGATCAGAAATTCTTGCCACACGTGACAAGTTGGCGAAGCAATTACTCGATCAGGCCATTGAACGAAAAATGTTGTTCCTCGAATTCCTCCGCGGCATCCCGGCGGAGAAGCGGGCCGAAGCAGAATTGAGCATCAAGGAGCGAGTTGGAGCGGCATTCAATTCCGACCTGGAGGAATTGGCGGAAAAGGTCCGGAGCGCGGACAAAGAGGATTACCCCGAACTCGCTCGCAAAGACACAAATATCTTCCGTCTGGCCTTGCTAATGAAAAACCAGGATATGGTAACGCCAAACCAACTCGACAGCTACCTGCGTCGCTATGGCTCCTCATTGGATAAGCAACGTCAGGCGTTCGCCGAACGAGCGCTCGGCCGCCAGGCCTTGATGGGCGGAATCGAAACACAACCTGAAGTGACGCACGTCGAGATGTTGGATTTCTACAACAAGCGCATCGACCAGTTTCAAGTTCCGGATCGCGCCAAATGGGAACAAATGACGATTCGTTTCGATCGCTTCAACTCGAAAGAAGAATGCCGAGCCGCGATCAATTCGATGGGCAATGAAGTTTGGCTGGGTGGAGCTCCCTTCACTGCGGTCGCCAAGCGAAGTTCGCAGGGCACAAAGGCCGAAGAAGGCGGTCTTCACGACTGGACCGATTGGGGAGATCTGGAAGTCTCGCGGGAAATCCAACAGGCCGTGTTCACGTACCCGCCCGGCGAATTGAGTCCAGTCATTGAAGATGTGGAAGGATTCCACATCGTTCGTGTGATTGATCGCGCCGATGCACACGTTACGCCATTCACAGAAGCCCAAACCTCGATCAAAAACAAATTGCGCGGCCAAAAACGAAGTGCCGAGATCGCGAAGTTCGTGGCGGATCTTCGCGAACAGACGCCGATCTGGACGATCTACGATGACGTTGGCAACAATGGAAGTAATATCGCCGACAGACCAGTGGGATCGAACTCGAGTTTTCCGCGGTAAGCCCTCGGCCGTCTACGCGGCTCCTGTCGCAATGACGAGCAACCGCACGTGCGAGTCGCACGTGCGTGTAGCGTGCGTGGCGCCATGATTGTCAGTCCGATCCGACGAAAAACCCTCTACACTTACGCGAAACGCGATCTCATCAACGTGAATTCACGCTGATGAGAAGCAATCATTGCGTGGAATCCGTTCCTCCGCTCGCCCACATCGCCGGCGGGTCCCCTAAGGGAGCGCCGTTCGCTTATATTGGCGAAATGAATTCACCGCCAGATGACGATCGACCAAACGACCAGGTTCGGTGTAACGTCGAACTGAAAGCACGGCTGCGATCGCTCGATTCAGCGCGCAAAATCGCCAAATCACTGGCCACCAGCCAGCTGCCGGACCAGCACCAGGTTGACACCTATTTTCGATGTCACCAAGGTCGACTCAAACTCAGGGAGATCGACGGAGGACCGGCCCAGCTGATTTCGTATCAGCGGCCCGATACGACGGCGGCCAAGCCGAGTCGCTATTATCTGATTGATGTCCCCGATCCGGCAGCCATGCTGCAAGGCTTGGGCGAAGCGTTGGGAATTCTGGTGCGGGTCGAAAAACACCGTGAAATCTACTTCTACGAGAACGTGCGGATCCATCTCGATCAAGTCGAACGATTGGGTTCGTTTCTGGAATTTGAAGCGGTTCTGGAGCGGGAAGAACAGATCGAACAGGGAGAGACAGTTGTGTCCTGGTTACAGGGACAATTCGCCATCCAAGGGGAAGATCTACTGACCAGTTCCTATAGCGATATGCTAAACGATGCTCGCCAGTGAAGGCACAATCGATAAGCCTCGCTTAGCCGCGACCAGGGCTCGCGACTGACACCCACACAACCATCCACGCTTTCATGGACCTATCCCCCACAGCGATCATTGCCTGCAAACGAGACGGTATGGCATTGTCAGGCGATCAGATTGCTGCGTTTGTCGAGGGATATTCGGCCGGTAAGGTTGCCGACTACCAGATGGCGGCTTTGGCGATGGCGATCTACTTGCAGGGCATGACGACGGA
>SMVA01419218.1_pt1 | contig 12076 bp, 12 predicted proteins | sample 2456451 | NCBI WGS metagenome assembly SMVA01 (sample SAMN11095933, study PRJNA526329) | marine sediment metagenome | biome: Marine sediment; feature: Surficial sediment; material: Deep marine sediment; isolation source: Hadal surficial sediment | place: Pacific Ocean | collected 2014-05 | depth...
TAATCGGCGGGCTCGCTGGTGCCGCCATCGCCCATGACCACCGCGGCCTGGGGATGATCGCGGGGGGGTTGTTGGGCGGGGGTATCGAGAAGCGCCACACCAGTAAAGACACCCTTGAGCAGTACACGGTCAAGCTGATGGGAGGCGGTGTGGTGGTGATTGTCACCGAGCAGGAGAACATGGTGATCGGGGACTGTGTCGTGGTCGAGCAGGGTCAGTATGCCAATATTCGGCGCGTCAGCAGTATCAACTGCGCGATTAAGCAACAGCCCGAACATCACGTGGCAGCGGCCAGCAACTGCCAGAAAGCCAAAGATGAGCTGAATAATGCCAAGACTGACAAGGCCATCGAACAGGCCGTAGTTAAAGTCAGAACACTGTGTGAGGACTAGGGGCGAGTAGAAGCTGGAGGCAGGCTAAGCAGAGTCTTCTGTCGGTACCGGCGTGATACGCTGAGGACCAATAATCCGATGGAACGGCTGCTCAAGGAAATCAGACGATGAACAAAAGTTGTCGGTGCATTCCCTGACGGAAACTCAGCCCTGATGCTGGTCGCTACCAGGTTACGGCATGTGTCGACTACCACCTGGGGCACCCGCAAGTGCATGAATATGGATTTACTGGATTGAGGGCTTCTGCTCGCCACAACAACCAAGCTGGCTCACAGGCGTTCTTCCTCCAGCAGTTCCATGCCGGTTAACTTCCATTGGCCCTCAATTGGTTCTATCACCAGTTCGCCCCGATACCGGTTGCTGCGCTGGTGCACGTGACCCCAGTGGCCAACGGAACCCCTCACGGTCCAGGTAGTGGTTGCGCTGAAGCCGGGTCGGTCGGCAAGGGCTCGGGGGATAAGCTTACCCAGTTCTATGGTTTTTACCTTGGCACGGGCTCCGCCCTGGTTTGCCAGCACCAGGCTACGCTGCGTCTCCAGATAGATATCCTCCAGCAACTCACCTTTTACGGAGCGGTCCAGCACATCGTAGATATCGCTCTCATCGCGGTAGTCGAAGGCGCGATAGATATTGTGTAACAGGTCGCTCACCAGGCCGCTAACCCGCTGTTGGTCTATGCGTACCTGCTGCCGGACATAGATAGCCAGGACAATCGTCAATACACCCAACGCAGCAGTTGTTGCAACCAGGCCCCGGTTAGCACTACTGCGTCGCATAGCGGCCACACTAATCAGAACAGCGGCGCCCAGCCACAGCATTGGCTGGCGACCGCCCAGCCACAACAGCCAGGCCGGTGGAGGGGTAGTCAGTACAGCGAGCGTGGGAATCTCCGGGTTTGTGAGAAAGTTCTCCCACACCACTTTCGACCAATCCGGATCCAGTTGCTGCGGAAATGCCCCCGCCTGGTCCACGGCGGCGGCAGCAACCTGTTGGATGCGTTCGTCCCACATATCCCACTCCATGACCACCTTGTCGGGCAGGCCTTTGGTGGGGTAGACGAAAATGACACCGATGACCGCGGCATTAATCCCCAACTCCTCCGGCGGGTCGATAACCCGGCTGCTGGTCAGGGTTCGCTCCAGAAAGTTCACCTGGTCGAGATTATACGCCGCACTTTTGCCATCGATGGTAACAGGCTGGCGTTGCGCGAGAAACTCGGCGACCTTCAGTTTGAGGTCGCCTTGAATAGCAACCGGGATAGTCTTTCGACCCTCAAGTCCGAGGTCAACCCAGCGCTGCAGGTCTTTCGGGCGAACAATAATTTCCTTGCGTACCTCAAAGGGCTCGATGTAGAGAAAACCACTCATCGGGGTGAAATATTGCCTGCGCATCATGCGATTGCTGAAGGCGGAATACCATGGGTCGTCCCAGTCCAGGTTCAACTGAGAGCTTCGGCCCAGGTAGCGGAAGTCGTTGATGCCCACGCCGAGATGATAGGCCACGAAGCCAATTGCCGCCTGCGCCAACTTACCCCCCTTCTGCAGGACAAGTTGATCGGGCTGGCCGGTGATTTGATACTCCAAACTTACCAGGAGTACGTCGACCGCATCGGCGTTGGCAACGGGCAGTGGCTGGCCGGAAACCGCATCTCGTTGAACCCGTTGTGCAACATCCATGGCGGTAATTCGCCCGGGTAGGACACCTTCAGGGCTCGCAATAACCAGTTCGCTGGTAAAAAATTTGGTCGTGCGCTGAGCGAAAGGCTGATCACCGATGTCCAGTTTCTGGTAGAGCGGCTCTGGCAGAAGGTTGCCGAAAGCTGGCAGGTCTTGCAGGCTGATTTCCAACTCGACCCGTACCACAGACTCCTCAATAAAGAACTCGACGATGGTGCTCGCATTTATCGAGTTATTGCGGATCAATGCATCCGCGTGCAGCAGCGGCGAAATCACCAGGAGTAAACAGCAGCTTAGAATCTTCCCAAAAGGCATTGCCCGCTCTCTGTAGTTATCGTTATTGCCCGATGGGCGCGTGCCACGGCCGGTCCGCAAGATTATCTTCAGGGGGGATACTGCGCCAGGCGTCTTTCCCGGGGCGGAGCGCAGTAGGCTCAGTAACTACCAATGAATCGTTAATCCCAGAGAGGGCCCTGTTGATACGCGTCAAAAGCGTAGCCGTCGCTGCTGCTGTCATTGTCAAAATCGTACTGCAGGTACCGATAACCGGCAAACGCCGAACCCCGAACCTGAAGCGATAGTCGGACATGAAGGCGGCGTTAATGGCGTGGATAATGTGGCATCATTATCGGTACTCCCGTCCAATACCTAATTAATCCTAGTCCACCACACCAATAACACAAATTCCCATTAGCCTGCATCCAAGGTTCACCCCAGCCTGTGAGGATTATGCCGATGAAGACCATGGCCCGGGGGCTGCGAGTCTGCCTCTTGCATCGGCTTGTGGCTTACTTCCCGTGCACTTCATCGAGCTTCTCAACCAGCAACCTGGCCCACTTACGCATAATTCTGTCTGCTTCAGCCTTGTTGGTTACGCTGTTGGAAATACGCATGTAACCTGTGTCGCGCGCCGCCTCTGCGTCCATAACCCGGCCCAGTAGGGAACTGCTAACCGCGTCAAAAAACTCGAGGACCAGGGTCATTGACCCAGCAGAAGCGGTAAAGGTCCGCGACCTCCCGGGGGACATGGTGTCTGGGGCAGTTACGTCCAGATTGACGATAGCGGGCCGCAGGACCAGCAGGTCCTGGGCTGAATTGTCCACACCTTCATAGTCGACCACGGTGTAACCGCCTTTTTCAAGTTCCTCGGTGAATACTGTTTTAAACCCGTCGGCAACGGCTTGCTTAACCCTGTCTGCATCTTTTTGTGTAATACGATGTGAGAGTGCAGCGCGATCCCTATTCTGGTCTCGCATCCAGTCCTTACGAAACGAGACCCCAACCTCCAAGATGGCAAGCCGGTTGTATTGGGTAAAATCCGCATCTGGCTGCCGGTAGGCTGCGCCTATCTCAGTCCCTTCGACGAGTGCCAGGCCATCATTGGAGACCGCGGGCATTTCCGTGGTTTCTGTGCTGGCACAGGCGCCTACTAATGTCAGCGCTGCCAGGATGGCTGCCGGGCCCACCAGGCTTGAAATTTTTGCTTTTGTTGTATTCAACATCACGTTTTCCCTATTGGATAAATTATCATGGTTGTACAAACAACTTCAGTCACACAAGCGCTCATCACCTCACCTGTAAAGGCTAGCCCATGTATCAGAAAATTCAAGTCGACCAGCCAAACATTGATATTAAGCGCGAGTAGACTACAATCCTACCATACAACAATGTTTGGTGCACAAAGGAAGTCAGAAAAACTTCAGGCGGGTACGACACGCACCCCTTTACGACTGTTTTGCAGAATTACCAGCAGTGAATTGAGTAGGTTGTTTGCTGTAAATAGTGCAAGAGGGTTATCGCTAAATCTGCGACCGTTCTCCCAACGAAATAAGTATTGTTTAACCATTGAAAAGTAATGTAGAAAAACCAAAAACCAAAAGCAAAAAGCGTGAAACTGGTAGCAAAGGCGGTCGGCTCACCCGTGCGGAATGGCTGCGCCAGGCACTGGATGTTCTCGCATCCCAGGGTGCAGGCTCGCTCAATATACAGCGCCTGGTGGACGCTCTGGGCGTTTCGCGAGGCAGCTTTTACTGGCATTTTACGGATCGTGCCGACTTTGTTCACGCGCTGCTGGATTACTGGCACGATATCTACACCGCACCGGTACCCGATTTAATAGGATCAGAAGGAGGCACTGGCAGGGAGAAATTTCTCCGGTTTCTTCGCGCTATACATGAAATGGACCTGACCCGCTTCGATGTGCCAATTCGGTCCTGGGCAATGCGGGAACCAGAGGTTGCCCAGCGACTGATACGCACTGATCGCTTCCGGCTGGAGTTTACCAGAAGCCTCTTTGTCGAAATGGGGTTCACCGCCCGCCAGGCAGACCTTCGGGCTCGGAGCTGCGTCGCCTACCTCACCATGGGCAGACACCTGCTGGCGGATCCAGATACCATCCCGAATGCGCGTCAATTGGAGGAAATGTGTGAGTTTTTCTGTGCCGCCCCTGTTTGATAAAGGCTGATATATCCCAGTGGTCGCACTGAAGTCACTGCGCCGCGAGGAAACCCGTAACAAGACGCACGAGTTGATATGCTCACGGATATGGCTACACCTCTGGGTACAATTGCCATTCTACAAGCGACAGATTGAATTGCATGGGTGGTTGCGAAATCGATAAGTGCCCCCAAGGCTAGTGTTTGTGTTGCCTCTCTTTAACCGGCCGTGATGCGCTGTTGGTGTGTACTATTTTCCAGTCAGGCCCAATCCACCCAAACTCGCACTGCCTCGATAATTTCTCGTAGCATGCCGTCGTCATCCTGGTACAAGCCTTGCTCACTGGGGCTGCCACTGTTGTTACCGTAACCCCGACAGGGAATCAGGTACACCGAGTCGTGCGTAAAAATTGCCTGAAAGAAATCTAGCTACTCAAATTTCACCGACTCTTTCGATAAATCACGCACGACCACGGTACCGGCTAGTTTGTCGTGAAAACCCTGCTTCTTTTTGTCGATGCCAACCCAGATGAAGCCCAGGAATAGTGGTAGGGCAGAGACGTAGTAGGCAAAATAGCGCCCAATAGCTTTGGGGGTGCTAATTGCTTGCCCCGTATTGGCGTCCAGAACACGAAGCCGCAAGGCCATTTTACCGGGGGTGCCCAGATACTTTGTCCAAAACCATACGGTAAGGAGTATGGGCGCAAGATAGGTAATCAATACATCCCACAAACCCTTCACGCCAGTTTGCGACGTCCAGTATTCTGATCCGTAGATCAATGTGAGTGGTAGGGCGAATACGACTAGGAAGACGAGGCTATCAATTAGGGCGGCTGCCACTCTGATCCAAAACCCCGCGTACTCTTGATTATCCATTTACAGGTTCGCCTTGTTTCACACTAAACCCAGTTTGTAATCTCGCCACCAACAATAACATGTAGGGAGAAATATGTACGGGCCGCTAGTAAGAGGCGTTTGGGAAGTCCACCCCCCACCACGCGCCACTTTTCTCAACAACCCCATCCCAGACCTTGCCAGCATCGGGCATCGTGGGGTGACAGACACTGTGCATAACATCATCCGGAGTTTCATCATTCATGCCCATATCCGAGTACAACTGATCCAGGTCATCGAGATTTTCACACGCCAAGGTTATTTCGTAGGCGGTAGCTGCAAGTAATATCGGAATGCCCAGGAGGGGAATTGCTTCACCGGGTATCTCGGCGAGGGTAGTGGCTACCAATTTCTTTGTGCGTTTAGTGACTTTTGTGCCGAACCTTCGAGTGGCCAGTTTACGATTCTTGATGGTCTTGTTCCGGGCATCCACTTTTCCGCGCAGTACATCGGATACAGTCTGAACTCCAAAGGCCGTTGCCATTAGTCCAGATATAGCAGCATTGAAGGCGGTGTTAGTCAGGGTGAGTAGGTTGGTGGCGATCAGTGCCAGGAAGCTGGCGGTGAGTATCAGGCGTTTTGTCCAGGTGAATATTTTGGGCATATTGATTTCCTCGTTGAGCCTATTGTAGAGGTCTGGTTGGGGGCTTGCACAGGGCGTGCTGGCGGGCAATGTGGCTGGTCAAGGCGGATATGTGCGTGATGTAGAAAAAAGTTGGGGCCCGGCAATGGTGATAGTATAGCTCCCTAAAAAGTACGGGTGATTGATGATGCTGGTTGAGAAAAGTGGTCAGGCCTGTGGAGCCAGAGTGTCCGGGGTTGATCTGTCCTGTGATCTGGATGAATCCGTCATCAATGCCATTCGCGCCGCCTGGCTGGAGCACCATGTGCTCGCCTTTCCCAACCAGGAAATGAGTGATGATGATCTGCTGCGAGTTACCCAGTACTTCGGCAAGCTGGGCACTGAACCTTTCTTTATCCCCATTGATGGCAGTGACCATGTGGTGGCCCTGACTCGCCGTGCTGATGAAAAAGCGCCAGTGTTTGCCGAGAACTGGCATTCAGACTGGGCCTTCCTGGAAGACCCACCCATCGGCACCTGCCTGTACAGCCTGGTAATTCCACCAGTTGGCGGTAACACGGGCTTCACCAATCAACACCGGGCGCTGGTGGAGATGCCGGCGTCCCTCAGAGATCGCATAGAAGGGCTAATCGGGCTGTACTCTGCGGCAGCCGCTTATGCGCCCGATGGCATGTACGGTGAGCAGGAAGATGACTCCGATCGCAGTATGAAGATCACCTACTCGGAGGAGGCCCGTAACACGCAGCGCCATTCGATTGTTTATCCGCACCCGGAGACGGGTAATCTGACTATTCGCGCCTGCCTCGGTTACTTAGAGGAAATTGAGGGCATGGATAAACAAGAGTCACTGAATCTATTGATGGATTTGTACCAGTGGCAAACGCGAGAAGAATTTCAGTACACCCACGAGTGGGAGCCTGGCATGTTCGTCATCTGGGATAATCGCAGCTGTCTTCACCGTGCCTACGGGGGTTATGACGGTTACGATCGTGAACTGCATCGCATTACTGTGTATCGCGATCCCGGGCGGTATCTATCGGGTAGCCAATGAAAACGATTCTCCAGATTTTTCAAACCCAATACCGGTTGGCGCGCTAGGTTGAAAGAGTCTATGCTTCGCCTTAGACGATTTATCCTGGAGTAATCGCACTATGGCTGAACCAGTTGAAGCAAAAACCACTGACGACTACGGCAAGCCACCTCCGCGCTGGATTCTGAAAATATTCACCAGAATCAACGTTCTAGTCTATAAGCTCTCTGGTGGACGCTTGATGAACAAGCTGGAGGGGATGCCCATCATTCTGGTGACTATGAAGGGCGCCAAATCGGGCCGAACGATTACCATACCCTTGATGTATGTCCCTCATGAAAAGGGGTTTATCCTTGTCGCTTCTCAAGGGGGAGCGCCAAAGCATCCCGCTTGGTATCACAACTTGGTAAAAAATCCGAACATCGAAATTACGCATGAGGGTCGAACCCAGAAGCTGACTGCCCGCCGCGTCGATGAGGAAGAGAAAGCGATCCTCTGGCCCACTTGCATTGAATACTATCCACCCTACGAGCAGTACCAGAGAAGAACTGAGCGACGGATTCCTGTTTTCCTCTGTGAGTAGACAGAAACGTGGGCAAGCAGGCCACTGTCTTAGTTGACCTCTATGTGGGCAAGGTCACGTTGAACTCAATTGCTGCCAGTTGCTTCGGCGATCGGCCGATCTTCACCAAAAATAACTCCCAACGCGGTTCGTTGTGCAAGCTGGCAAACAGCGGCACAACCGCGATCTGGCAGAGGCTGTAAGACAATGGAGAAATTGACATAAATTACTCGGTAAGAAGTTGCTACATAGTACCTCTGCTATTAGCTGCGGTGGGTACAGCCCAGGCCCAGGAAACCTGGGGTGATGGCCTGTCCAAAGCGGTTGGCGATGGCAAGGTATCCCTGGACTTCAGGTATCGCTTTGAAAACGTAGACCAGGATGGTTTCGACAAGGACGCCACCGCCAATACATTGCGTTCGCGAATCACCCTGGCGACTGCACCCTGGGGTGGCTTTTCGGCCCTGATCGAAATGGATGACGTGACCAATATCGGTTCGGCCGACTATAACTCAACCGAGAATGGCAAGACCCAGTATCCGGTCATTGCCGACCCCGAGGGCACCGATATCAACCAGGGCTATTTCAAGTACGCGGGCGAAGACTTTGCCGGCATACTGGGTCGCCAGCGCATTGTGCATGGCAACCAGCGCTTTATCGGCGGAGTGGCCTGGCGCCAGAACGAGCAGACCTACGACAGTTTGCGCGGCACCTGGGACCCCATGGAAATCCTGCAACTGGATCTGGCCTATGTAAACAATGTAAGCCGTATTTTCGGCCCTGAGGACGGTGCAAATCCCGCCGACCTGAAAGGCGACAACTACTTCTTCCGCGCCGATTACCAAATGGCACGCAATCAGAAGCTGACCGGGTATGGCTACTGGTTGGATTTTGAGGCGCAACGCGGTTACGCCTCAGATAAAACTGTAGACAACTCCGGTGATACCTACGGTGTTGAGTACAGCGGCCAATTTGGCTGGTTCTCCATCATCGCAGCCTACGCCACACAGTCGGATGCTGGCAGCAGTACCCTGAACTACGACGCGAATTACTACCTGGTGGAGTTGGGGGCGAAGTTCGGTGGCGTCGATTTCAAAGGCGGCTACGAAGTACTGGGCGCTGGCGACGGTGTAGGCTTCAAAACTCCACTGGCAACCCTGCATAAATTCCAGGGCTGGGCGGACAAGTTCCTGAGTACGCCGGGTGATGGCATCGAGGACATGTATGTTGGTGTGAATGGAAATTTGGGCCCGGTAAAGCTGACAGCCATTTACCATGACTTCCAGGCCGAGGACTCCAAGGCAGACTTCGGAACGGAAATAGATTTGGTAGCCACCTGGCCCATTAATAAACAGTTCTCTATTCAGACCACGTACGCCGCTTTCGATGCCGATAGTATTCGCTACACCGATACCGACAAAGCGTGGGTGACCTTGCAGCTCAAGCTGTAAGAGCAGCAGTTACAGCTTTCGGGTCGCCCCAAACTTGAGGGGCCGGTTTGAGGTCGACACCGGATATCATCGATCTATCGCGGTCCCTGGGCTTTGAAGATAAAGTGCGCCTCGTCTATTAATTGCCTACGGATTGAAGATGGGGAGGGTCTCATCGATGCTTACCCATTCCGCTTTATCATCGGTGTAGACTTGTATTTCCGGGGCCAGCGAAAACTCCGAAGTTATATTACCCCGCGCCAAGTAGCTGTGATCCGGAAATTTGTCATCGTTTACGCAGAAAATGGTAGAGGCGCATTTTGAACAAAACGACTTTGAATATTTCTCAGAGGCTTGATACGTCGCTAACTCCTCTTCGCCGGATAGAATTTTAAATTGACTTGTCGGAATTACAACCCAGGAACTGTAGTCAGCGCCACTCAGCGACCTGCATAGTTTGCAGTGGCAATTGAGCACTATTTTATGCGGTAAATCGGCGCTCCAGCGAATTGCGCCGCAATGGCATTGCCCGACAATTGTATCTTTCACTTCACTCTCCCGGGAGATAACTGTGTGGCCCGCTTGGGCTGTGGACGCCAGTCTGGCGGGCCAAAGATATAGCCCAAACTGTCATTGAAGCTGGTCGAGGATTTCAGGTCAGAAATGATACTGCGCCATATCATGACGGTGAGTGTCAGCGGGTTCTGGGTGTCGACATCGTGGATTAGGCCAAACCGCACGGGTTTACGCTCTTCGGCAAAAGTGCCCAACAGACGGTCCCAGATAATCAGTAAGTTGCCATAGTTTTTGTCCACATACTCGGGATTGCTGCCATGATGCACCCGATGGTGAGAAGGGGTGTTTAATATCCATTCCAGCGGGCCCAGTTTATTGATCCAACGGGTGTGCCCAACAACGCCCCACAGGGTTGATACGACGCCCGCCACTACGGTAATGGTGGGATCAAAACCCAACAGAGGTAGCGCGGCAAAGAAGGGTATCTTGAACAAAGGCGCCAGCCATGGCTGGCGAAAAGACACGGTAAAATTCATTTCCTGGCTGCAGTGGTGGTTCATGTGTAGGGCCCACAGCGCGCGCACCCGGTGACTGGCGCGGTGCCAGCAGTAAAAATTTAAATCGATGGCGGCAAATGTCAGCACCCACACCGCCCAGGTCGGCATCAGGTCATTTACCCGAAATGGGCTCACCTGGTTGTAGAGGTAGATGTAGAAGGCAAAAGCGCTTCCTTTGACCAGGCCTGCCACAACGATATTTCCGGCCAGCATGCCGAGGGTGCCCGCGGTGTCTCGGGTTTCGTAGAATCGAGTGTTTTTCCACGAAGAGACAATTGCTTCGGCGGCAATCATCAGGAGAATAATCGGTACACCCACCGCGTAAACGGTGGCAGTAGTTACTTCAGTCAAACCGGTCACTCCACAGGCTGAATTTTCCGTTAACTCGAGTTTTCGAGTGGCCCTGCTGAGCAAATGTAGCAAGGGTTAGATACGAATACAAACGCCATGGCTGGCATTAGCTTGTTTGTTTTGCGCGCGAAACGTGCGACAGGCAAAGCCGACAATAAACACATAGCACAGCAGCAGCGGGGGCTGAACCAACCAAGACCAGCCCACCCAATGAAATTGGCGGTGGTTAACGAACCGCGTCTATTGCTTCTTCTATCAGCGGAATCAGCTCCGAAATCACCATGCTTGATCCCTCGGGGCCAAACGATCCGGAATACTCATCTAAAGCGACATAGCCCGCGTAATTACGCTCGATATCTATCCAGGATACCGAGCCATAAAAACCCGCGTCGGTATAGAGATAGAGGCTACCCCGTCCTTCACCGGCTCACTCCACCAGCCCATGCCATAGCCTTTTTTGCCCTCCTGTGAAAGCGTACGTTCGATGCGCATAAACTTCACGGCATCTGCCGATAGGACCTGATTGTCACCACAGGCCCCCTCATTCAAATGCATAGACAGGATTTTGGCATAATCATCGAGATTGCTTATAGCGCCAGCCTCGATATTGGGGTTATCCAAACCAATCAGGCTGTCGATATTGCCGTCCCAACCGGCGGCATCGAACAGGTTGTTGCCGAAACGAAATATTTCAAGATCACAAGGCCCGCCAATGTATTGATCGAGCAACTGGTTCCAGCTGGCGCCACCCACCGTTTCCGCAACAGCACCGGCCAATTGCCATTGGCTACCGCCGTAGTCAAACGCCACCCCGGGAGGATTGCTGACCAAATCGGGTAATGGTGTCTGGTAGATAGTTTGCGCACATTCATAGAGTGTGCCGGTCGGCGTATACTGACAGATATGCGCGCCGTATTGCCCGGTAAACGCGGCCGCCAGACCGGGAATGCCGGAGCGGTTGGAAACCAGGTGTTCGGTGGTAATGTCTGTAGACCATACACCCACCCAGGGCAGGTAATCGGAAATAGGCCCGTCAATTTCAAAGTCGACGTTGTCGTCGTCTTCGGCGAGTGCCATTAACAGGGTCACACTGGGCACCTTACTGGTGGAGGCCAGCAGCACCACCGTGTCAACGGTATGGTCACCAAAGGTCATCCTGTGGATGGTTCCTTCATTTTTATCGACGATGACAATCGACGCGCCGTCAAAATGTTCATTCTCAGCCACGAAATCTTCCAGCCTGGCATCAACTGCACTGAAGTCAGCCATGGGTGCAGAAGGCACCTCGGTGACGGTGTGATTGCTGTCGCCGCCGCATGCTGTGACCAGCACTATGGCTGCCAATATAGGGATGTTGTAGATTTTCAAGGGATTAGCCTCTGATTTTACTGTTCGAGGAGTCTAACAGGCATCCAGAATGAGGTAGCCCTGGCTGGGTAATGATCCCAGGTGGTTCAATTATAACTACCGCACTCGGAGGCAACTGATTGGGCCGCCTTGACGCCAGATTTTGCTACACGAAGTTCCTGTCGGCCTCGACCTGCCTGTGGTCCACCATAGGTGAATTTACGCTATAGTTCTTGTTCAGATACGAAAACATGCTAGGGGAGTACCGTGGATAAAATAATTATTGTGGCCTCATTGTTGCCA
>SMVA01306208.1_pt1 | contig 12075 bp, 6 predicted proteins | sample 2456451 | NCBI WGS metagenome assembly SMVA01 (sample SAMN11095933, study PRJNA526329) | marine sediment metagenome | biome: Marine sediment; feature: Surficial sediment; material: Deep marine sediment; isolation source: Hadal surficial sediment | place: Pacific Ocean | collected 2014-05 | depth 0-1...
GGCTTGGGGTGTCTGGGGTGGAGCGCCTTGTACTCGGCGTCGGTCCGCTGCGTCGAGCGGACCTGCACCAGCTGCCCGCCGGGTCGGAGAACCCGGTGAGCCTCACTGTAGAGGGCGTCCTCGCGCCGGAAAAACCCGAACAGGTCCATGGCCACCACCAGGTCGGCGATGCCCGGCTCCAGATGGGCGTCACCGTCGGCGGCAAAGATGGGATAAATTCGCGGGTCCTCGACCGAGCGTCCCTGCTCCAGCTCGTAGCGGTAGTTCTGCGCCGAGCGGTAGACAGAGTAGACCTCTCCCTCCGGGCCCACTCTTCGCAGGAACTGTTCCAGATGATTGGGTGAGTTCATGCCGTAGACGACCACACGATCGCCGGCGCTGAGAGGCAGGGCATCGACAAATTTTCCGGCCATGTGGTGGTACTCGCGCATGGCCTGGATGCCGGCCTGTCCCATGTCACTCCGCGTCAGGGTTCGCTGTCCCAGCGCGGGCCATCCCAGTCCGAGCAGCACCAGTGCAATGGCGGCGCTCCGGATCCACCTTGCTGCACCAGACGATCCCCGCATGTGTCCCTCCAGGTTGCGTGCGCCGGCGCCCCAGGATCCCGGCTCCGGGGGCGCGATTTCGGCGGTCTGCAGCATCGTACTTGCCCCGGGAGTGAATTTCAAGCCATCTTCTGTTGCAGTTTGAGACTTTTTACCGTACAATTCTGCAACCGAAAAAAGGATCGAGTCAGGATGAGCCAGGAGAAGACATCCACCCCATCCGTCGGGGTCTTCATCAACCCACGCTATGAGGTTCTGGAGCTGCTGGGGGAAGGTGCCTCCGGACGGGTCTACCGAGCCAGCGATGGCTGGTTCGACGACCGCCCCGTGGCCCTCAAGGTCCTTCATCCCGGCGCACTCACCGACGAGACCCTGCGTGAGTTCCAGGCCGAGTTCGCCTCCCTGGCCAGATTTCAGCACCCTAACCTGGTGCAGGTCTTCGACTTCGGCACCGCCGCCGACGGGTCGACGCACTTCCTGGCCATGGAACTCCTGCCCGGGCGCACCCTGGGAGATCTGCCCACTCCCCTGCCCCGCAAGCCCCTGCTGAGCCTTCTGCTCCAGATCTGTCAGGCTCTGGACTACATACACGCCCGTGGTTTCCTCCACCAGGACATCAAGCCGGGCAACCTGTTGCTCACTTCCGACGACCGGCAGGTGAAGCTGGCGGACTTCGGCATGGCGGTGGGCCCTGATCGCGAACGGCTCGCCGGCCGGGGAGGGACCCTGCGCTTCATGGCCCCCGAGCGGTTCTCCGGTGCAGCGGCGGATCCCCGAGGCGACCTGTATTCCCTGGGCGCGGTGCTGTTCTTCCTGGCGACGGGAAAGGCCCCGTTCGAGGACATCCCGGACCGGGATCTCCTCGATCGGATGATGCAGGGTCCGCCGGAGATCCCGGCGGGCCTCCCCGAGGCGTGGCCGCAGGAGATGGCAAAGGTGCTGCACACGCTGCTGGATCCCGCCCCCGGCCGGCGCTACCCCTCAGCGGCCGCACTGCTGGATGCCGTGAATCGTGCCACCGGCGCCGGATTGATCCTGGATACCCAGGCCACCCGCCATAGCCTGGCGCACGGGGTCCCGCTGGTGGGCCGTGACGAGGAGCGCAGCGAACTGGTGCAGTGCTTGTCGTTGCTGCAGGACGGGTCAGCGGCTGCCCCGCGGCTGATCCTGCTGCAGGGCGAGGCCGGCATCGGCAAGAGCCGCCTGCTGCAGGAGGCACGCCTGCGCGCCCAGCTGGATGGACTGCACGTCGTCGAGGGCAGTTTTGCCACCAGCCGCGAGATACCCCTTGGTCCGTGGCCCGAGATCCTGCGGCGCATGAGTGACCGCCTCTCCGCTCTGCCGGAGGCACCGCTGGAGCAGGAACCGTTGCGCGGATTGCAGCCGCGCATCGAGTCGCTGTGGCAGACAGCGGCTACCTCCGTGAAATCCCGCGGCCGGACCGAGACCGACCCCAGCGCCAGGCATCAGCTGCTGTCGCTGGTCACTGACTGGCTCCAGGGCGCCTGCGCGCACGTTCCCACGTTGCTCTGCCTGGAGGATCTCCCCGCCGCCACACCCATGGCTTGGGAGATCTTGTGGCGGCTGGTACGCTCGCCCAAGCCCACCCCGATGCTGGTCCTGACCACTCACCGGGGAGCATCAAGAACACGGGAGATCCAGCGCCGTCTCCGTGGTGCGCCGACCCGCACCATGGAACTGCAGAGACTGAACCCGGACCAGGTCGCCGACCTCCTGTCCGCCATGCTCGGCCTTCAGGAAGCGCCGCGATCCCTGGTCACTGCAGTGCATCGGACGACGGCAGGGAATCCTTCCCTGGTGGAGGAGACCGTCTCCGCGCTCATCGCGCAGGGCCGCCTGGTGCGTGGCCCCGAGGGCTGGAGCCTGCGGGGAGAACTGGACGCATCGCTCGATCTGCCCACGAGCGTGGAGGACCTGTTACAGCATCGAATGACGCGGCTGTCACAGGATGATGCGCGCCTCCTGGAGGCCCTGGCCGTGGGAGCCGGCCCGGTGTCCGCCGCGGAACTGGCCACCGTGCTCGAGGCGGAGCCCTGGGAGGTGGAGCGGGCTCTGGGACGCCTGACCATGCGCGGCCTGGTGGAGGAGCACACCCACGCCACCGGTGCAGCGAGGCCGATGTTCGCCATTCCGGACACCTTGTTGAGCCAGGTCCTGGGACAGCGCTGCGAGGAGGGGCTGCGCAGCGATCTGCATAGGCGATTCGCCGCGACTCTCGCCCGGCGCGAGGACATCTCGCCGCAAGCGCTGGCGCATCATCTTGCTGGTTCCGGCGATGGCGAAGGTGCACGGAAACAGGCGCGCGCCGCCGCCCGGGAGGCCATGAGCGTGCACGCCTATGAAGTGGCGGTGCAATGTTGTCGTCAGGCCCTCGAGTTCACCGAGAACAAGCAGGAGCGCTCGCTTCTGCTGGAGGAACTGGGCCGGGCTCAGGAAGCCATCGGCGCGAGCCGCAGGGCCCTGGACGCCTATGCGGAGGCTCTGGCTACCGGCGCCGACTCCATGGATCGCGCGGACGAGGCCCGCCTGGCCGAGCGAATCGGCTGGAATGCATCACAGGCTGGCGACTTCGACACGGCGGAGCAACATGCCCTGCGTGCATTGACCCTGTTCCAGGGGATCGGAGACGAGGCGGGGCAGGCGCGGGCACGCAAGACGCTGGGCATCGTCCTGTCGCGCAAGGGAGACTTCGACGCAGCCCGGCGCTACTACGAGGAAGCGCTGCAGGCGCTGGAGCGTCTGGACGCGCCGGCGGAGACTGCCAGTGTTCTGAACAATCTGGGCCTGCTGGAATCGTTTCAGGGCAACGGCGAGGGCGCCATCGCCTACCTGGACCGCTCGCTGAAACTACGACGCGCCACGGACGATGCCTCGGGACAGATCGGACCGTTGCTGAACCTGGGCTTCGTGCGCGCGCAGCAGGGCGATCATGAAGGAGCTCTGCAGACGTACGACGACTGTATCGCCCTGTCCATGGAAGTGGGCGACCTGCAGAATCGCGGCAACGCCTTCATGCACAGGGCGGAGAGCTTGCGCGCCCTGGGAGCCCTCGACCTTGCCCAGGCCTCGTGGGAGGAAGCGCTACGCGCACATCAAGAAACCGACGACCGCGCGCGCCAGCTGCACTGCTATGACCAGTTGGGCGATCTGCATCGCTCCCTGGTGGACCCGGCGGTGGCGGCCGAGCACCACCGCCGCGCCCTGGAGCTGGCACGTGAGCTGGGAGATCCGGTGCAGGAAGCATTCGCCCTGGCCTCTCTCGGCCTGGACCAGTTGGGCCTCGGGGAGCCGGACGCAATGGCCAATCTCGAAACAGCGCTGGGTTCGGCTCGGGAGCATGACAATCGCCGCGTCGAAGCCCGGGCGTTGCGAGGTCTCGCCCTGGGAGATGCCATGCGCGGCGAGTGGGCCGCCATGGCCGCCCGTGGGGACCGACTGATCCTGGTGGCCGATGCAGCGGGCCTGACGCAGGACCGCGCGTGGGGCCAGCGCCTGCTGGGCGAGGCGCAACTGGGGCTGGGTCAGATCGAAGCGGGAAGGAAAACGCTGCAGGAGGCAGCTTCTTCTGCGCACCGCTGTACGCTGCCGGAACTGGAGCGCGAGGCGGAGTTACTACTGGCGGATTCACTGCAAAAAGCTGGCCGCCTTGGGGATGCCCTGGACGCGCGCATGCGGGCGCAGGGACTGCTAGAGGAGATGAGCATGAAAATCCGAGACGAAGAACGCCGTTCCGACTTTCTTTCCCGTGCACGCCGGCCCGCCTCGGCCGCCGCCGGGCCGCCGCTGACCGAGGCACAGCGCCCGGCCTCTGAAGGGATGGGCAGTCTCTACGAGATCAGCCAGGCCATGAACTCCATCCTGGAGCCGGAGACCCTGCTCGAGGAGGTCATGGATATCGCCATCGAGCGCCTCAAGGCAGATCGCGGTGTGCTCATCCTGTTCGATGGGCCGGGCGGCGAGATGCGCGTGCGGGTGGCCCGCAACACGGAGCGCGAGACGCTGGATGACGCCATCGCCTACAGCCGCCACGTGGTGCGCGAGGCCGCCGACGGCCGCCCGGTCCTCTCCATGGACGTCGGTGAAGACGAACGCTTCCGCGATTTCCGCAGCGTGCGAATGTACGGAATCCGATCGCTGCTGTGCGTGCCCCTGCGCCTTCGTGGCGCGGTGGTGGGAACCGTCTACCTGGACAGCCGGCAGCCCAGCGCGGCCTTCACCGAGGAGAGTCTTCACTTCCTGGAGATCTTCGCCAACATGGCCGCGCTGGCACTGCACAACGCCCAGGCGTTCGACGGCCTGCGCAAGGAGAACCTGCGGCTGCGCGAGGAAATGGAGGAACGCTTCTCCTACGGAAACCTGGTGGGCAAGAGCCAGCCCATGCAGAAAGTCTTTCAGATCATGAAGAAGGTCACCGAGTCCACGCTGCCGTTGCTCATCCTGGGCGAGAGCGGCACGGGCAAGGAACTGGTGGCGCGCTCGGTTCACTTCAACGGCCCGCGCAAAGCCGCTCGTTTCTGCTCTCAGAACTGCGCTTCCCTTCCGGAAGCTCTGCTGGAGAGCGAGTTGTTCGGCCACATGAAGGGCTCGTTTACCGGCGCGGAGTCCTCCCATATCGGACTGTTCGAAGTGGCGGACGGAGGTACGCTGTTTCTCGATGAGATCGGCGACATGAGCATGGCCATGCAGGGGAAGGTGCTGCGTGCCGTGCAGGATGGCGAGATCCGTCCGGTGGGCGGACGCAAGACCCTGCATGTGGACGTGCGGTTCCTCTCGGCAACGAACAAGAACCTGGAGCAACTCGTCAAGGATGGGCTGTTTCGCGAGGACCTCTACTATCGGCTCGACGTGGTACGGCTGACGCTACCTCCCCTGCGTGATCGCAAGGAGGACATCCCCCTCCTGGTGGAGCACTTCCTGGCCAAGGAAGGCCAGGCAACCGAGAAGGCGCCGAAGCGCATCGCGGAGGACGCCCTCACCCTATTGCTGCGCTACCACTGGCCCGGCAATGTGCGCGAGCTGGAGAATGAGGTCAAGAAGCTGTCGGTCTTCTCTGCCGGCGAGTTGATCACGATGGAGGACATCAACGAGCATTACGACCTGTTCCAGAAGCTCACCGACCTGTCCATGGACTCGCCGCTGGAATCCATCGAGGAGATGGAGCGCAAGCAGATCGTTCGCGCCCTGCTGGAGACCAGCGGACACCGCGGCAAGGCGGCACAACTGCTGGGTATCAGCCGGGCCACCATCTTTCGCAAGATCAAGGCGTATGGACTCTCAGTCTGAGTCATTGGCCACGCCTGGCCGCATTTCGGTGAGACGATCAGAAGTTACTCGATACAAGGAGGTTACCTGCCTCCCTCCGGGAGAGGGTCTCATTCTGGCTGCGTCCGCCCTGAGCCCAGCCTACCTCCCTCGCCCCCTGAACGAGCGTAACCTGTTGAGTCAACATAACTTCTATCCGCGCTGGCCATGCTGGCGTGAATTGGTACAGCACTTGCTCTCCCTGATAGCACAGGAAACCGCATCGAGGCCAACACCCTGGTGTCGAGCGCATGGGGAGAAAGCAAATGTTCAAGAAATCAAGACTCGTAGCCGCCCTGGGAATCGCCGCGCTGCTGCTGCTGCTGCCGACTTCGGCCATGGCCAACATCGGAGGCGCCGGCCCGCGCCTGCACACCATCGACAAGGAGCACCCCACGGTATCCAACATCGGTGGTGCCGGTCCCCGGTCCACGCTGGACGAGCCCACGCAGGAATTTGTCAGTATCGGTGGCTCCGAGCGCGCACTAGCGAATATCGGCGGAGCCGGTCCCACGGCGAACATCGGAGGAGCCGGCCCGCGCATGGAGCAGGACTCCACCCAGAGCCTGATCCACGATAACATCGGTGGTGCCGGCCCGCGCAGCTTGACCCAGTGGCTGCTGGACCTGCTGGCCATCGACTGACCTCATTCGTACGAGCGAACTCCCTGCGGCCGATGCCCGCAGGGAGTTTTTTTTCGTACGGCTCGCCCTCAGATCACATCAGCGAATGTCTTCTCGGTGGCGCGGAAGTAATAGACGCCACCGACCAGGAGCACTGCCATGCCCGCCAGCCCGAGGATCATTCCGGGCCAGTAGGGTGCGAAGTCCGGCCCCAGGATGCACCAACGAAAACCATCAATGACCCCGACCATCGGGTTCAAGCTGTACCAGAAACGCCATTCTTCCGGAATGACGCTGCTGAGGAATCCCACCGGGCTCAAGTACATCCCCATACGCACGATGAAGGGTACGACATGCTTGACATCGCGGTACTTGACGTTCATGGCGCTCAGCCACATGGTCAGGCAGAGGGTCGCCAGGACGGCGACCAAGGCAAAGGCCGGCAACAGCAGAAGATGCATGCGAAACGAGACGCCGAGCAGCGGCATCATCACGAGGAGCAGACCCAGAGAGACCAGGAAATCGAATCCGGCGCTGACAATCGAGCTGAGCGGCAAGATCAGCCGGGGGAAGTAGACCTTGCTGACAAGGTTGGACTGCGCCACGAGCGAGTTGCTGCTCTGCAGCAGGGCTGCGCTGAAGAACTGCCAGGGAAGGATCGCCGCCAGTGTGAGAATCGCATAGGGGACCCCCTGGCTGTCCATCTTGGCCAACCGGCCGAAGATGACCGTGAGGATGACCATGGTCAGCAATGGCTGCACCAGCACCCAGAGGACACCGATGACGGTCTGCTTGTAGCGGACCAATATGTCACGCCACGCCAGGAACCAGAGCAGCTCCCGATAGCGCCAGAGCTCGGCGAAGTTGATCGGCATGAGGCCCCGGCTCGGCCGGATGACCTGATCGAAACCCTCAAAGCTCGCCAGGTCGATCGGCTCGACCCCGGCGTTGGACCCGGCTTCACTCATGGTCCCATGCTCCTGCCGAGGATGCCGGCGCCAGGTCCAGTCCCAGCCCGGCCCTACTGAAGTCGGTGTCGGGATAATAGGATGCCATCTTCAGGATCCTCTCGACGAGTTCCCGCGGCAAGTCCTTCCCCCTGCCCTTGATTGCCTTGTTCTTCCGGGTATATCTGCTCCCTCCCTTTTCAAGCGCCGTCGCGATGGCTTCACCACTCTGCGGAAATCCGAGCCAATCGGTGATCGCGGCGATCTGTCCCGGCGGATCATCGAGGAGATCTTCGTAGCGCGAGAGATACACCCTCGCACCGCGCCCGGAGGCGTACTCGATCCAGCCGGCATAGAAGTTGAAGTACCATGGCACGATCATATCGACGACGAAATTCAGAAGGGCCTCCTGGCTCATGTTCTGAACCTGATGATCCGAGAGAAAGGCCAACGGAGTCTCCGCAGATTCGTTGCGCAGATGGTCCGCATAGCTGAAGACCGTGTCGAAGATGTTGCGACAGGTGACGACCCCCTTGATGTTGGCCCCGATCATCCATTCAATCGTGGCATCCGAGCACCGACAGTGCTGGTTCACGCTCAGGAGGTGCGCGCGGCGCGTGGTCGTGATGATCTGATTGATGTCGATCTCTTGCTCGCGGCGCTGATGCCGGAAGACCAGGGAGTTCGTCCTCCAATGCAAGAGCTCCTCGAGCACCACGGACAACCAGGAGGAGCCGCTCTTTGGCGCGGCGATGACCATCACATGGTGCCGGTTCTCGTGCACCATCCCGAGTATGCAGTCCGGCGTGTACAGCGTCGCGATCAGCCGCTGTGAGGCCCACCGCGTGACGTAGTAGTGGACCGCCCCATCGAGAGGGGCCCTAAGAGCATTCAGAATCTTGCTTCTCATCCACGATCTCCCAGATATGGTCCAGCAAGATTCCGTCTGTACATGCCGGCAGACGCCCCGACCCGAAGAAGTCCCCCCTGTGGACCGTAAACTGCGTGGCATAATTTACCAGGTCATAGTTCGTCGCTTGAGGCCCCTGGATCGCGCAAGAGAGGTAGTACTCTCCCGGGAACAGGGGCAGCCGCTTGATCGTGCATCGAACCCTCCCGGACGAGGCGATGGCCTTGAAAGGAAGCGAGCTCACGTATTTGTTGCAAGTGGCGATCACCTGGCCGCGGGAGTTGGAGATCTGAACCGAGAACGACACCCGACGGAGGGACGCGTCCGGAGCGGCGGTGTACGCGAGCAAGACGGCGAGGTCGTCTCCACACCGGATCGATCCGGGTCGGGCGGAGCCGGCCACCTTCACCTCTACTCCGGTGATCCGGATCTCGCCGCTGCCCGTTCTGTCCGTGCGTGATTGGATCGGACGGGCGGCGTGCGCCCGTAGGGTGGATAGATACAGTGCCAATCCCTCGGATGTGGGACCCAGGAAGGAAACGCGGCCGTTCTGCAGCAGCAGGACCTTCTGACACAGGCTGCTGACCGCCGCCTCGTTGTGACTGACGAACACGACCGTGCGGCCATGCCCGGCGATGTCCTTCATCTTCCCGAGGCACTTCTGCCGGAATTCGTTATCGCCGACAGCGAGGACCTCATCGACAATCAGGATCTCGGGCTCCATGTGCGCCGCAACGGAGAACGCCAGACGGAGATACATCCCGCTGGAATAGCGCTTGACCGGGGTATCGAGGAACCTCTCGACTCCGGCAAACTCCACGATCTCGTCGAACTTGCGCTGGATCTCCTGGCGACGCATGCCCAGAATGGCGCCGTTCATGTAGATGTTCTCGCGGCCGCTCAGCTCCCAGTGGAACCCCGTTCCCACCTCCAGCAGACTGGCGACCTGGCCACGCACCCCGACGATTCCCTCCGTCGGCTCGGTGATCCGGCTGAGTACCTTGAGCAGCGTGGACTTCCCGGCGCCGTTGGGACCGATGATCCCCAACACCTCACCCTCGGCCACGTCGAAGGAGACGTCTTTGAGCGCCCAGAACACGTCCACCACCCGGGAGGCGGCGCCCCTCCCGCGTCCACCGGCAATCCGGGCCGCGAGACGGGCCGCGTGGGCCAGGGAATCGCGCAGGGTATCGTGCCTGATGGTCTTTCCCAGCAGGTATTGCTTGCCGAGATTGCGGGCAGAAATGACCGGTCTACTCACGAATGGAGGCGTCCACCACGGCTCTTCTCCCCGGTGCCGGAGGAAAAACACGGCGCAGGCACCCGCTCCATGATGACCTCGATACCGCACTCGGTCAACCTGCCGCGGAACGCGGCGAGCCCGGGGGTGCGGCTTCCGGAAAGCGCCCGGGTGCGAAATTACGACGAAAGTAGCACGGACTGCTCTACACCGAGACAGCGCCGGACCACTAGGAGCGCTCGATGACCGTGATATTCCCGTAGGGGATGGCGTAGATCAAGCCCGGAACATCACCCAGAAGATCCATGGCGCGGAGCCATCCTTCGCTCTCATCGCCCGCCGGCTGGAAGCCCATCTCTGCGACGTCCTTGCCCGGACAGGAGGAAACCAGCACCACACGGATCCGTTCCTGGATCTCCCGTAGCAAGTAAGTGTTGTGACCGGTGAGATGGTAGTTGGCACGCACGGCCTGCACCAGGTCGGACAGAGACTCGTGGGGCGTCCACTGCAGGAACCCCTCGCGGATCCCCTCCGGGCACTCCGCCAGGAGAAGCATCACGCCACCATCCCGTACCGCATCGTGGCAGTTGATCAGTGTCTTGATCGCTTGCATGAACGACACATCGTAGGGGTCGCCTCCGCAACTGGCGAGCACCAGATCCGCCTGGCGCTTCACCGGCAATGCAAAGTGGCGCTGCACCTCGAGGCAGCCTGCCCGGTGAGCCTCATCCAGCTCCCCGGCGAAGACACCCAGCAGCCGGTGCTCCAGGTCCAGCACGGTGTTGACCAGGAAGCTCGGCTGGAACAGACGGGCGGCCTCCATCATCTCCTCATGAACAGGATTGCCTTCCAGGTTGCCATTCCTTGTTCCGGGGTGCACCGGGCGGTCTCCATTGTGCGACAGGACCATGGCATGGTTGCGCAAGATGGTGTCAAAGCCCGAGACCCCAGGCAGCACCGACTTGCGTCCGCCGGTGAAGCCGGCAAAATAGTGATGCGTGATTCTCCCGGTAAGGATCTTCACATCCGCCTCGAATGCCAGCGAATTGACCTTGAGCTCGCTTCCCTTGGAGGACATGCCGAGGGACACGAGATCGCCGCGGCACTGGTGCCCCACCACCTCGATCTCCGGGTCGATCTGCGCGCCCGCAATGCGGGGAATATCGGAGGGTTCGAACGGCACATGGGTCCCCGTGGCCACGATGATGCGGGTTCGCCGCGGGGGAACGCCGGCCTGCTGCAACGTTCGCAGGATAGGGCCCATGAACAGATCGGCCCGTGTGATGCGATCCTTTCCGGACACCAGGACCACCGCCGTGCGCGCGCCGCGCACCAGTTCTTCCAGCGGTGGCGTCCCCAGGGGACGTTCCAGAGCTTCCGCCACGGAGGATGCCGGCAACGCAGCCGGACACGAGGGCTGCAGGACTTCTGCTTCCACTCCGGGGAACTCCACCGTCCTGTTACCGTAGCGCAACTGCATGGCTCTCTCCTGTTCCACCTCTCGGCGAACGATAGCAGACTTTCCGGCCGGGCCTCTACCGAGCCGGCCCGCCGGGGCCAAGCCGGCGGTACGACTCACTCTCCCTTCTTGTCAGGGTAGCCCTGGCGAATGCCGAGCCTCTTCATCCGACGGTAGAGCTTGGGACGGTTCCAGCCGATATGAGCCGCCGCCCTCGCCTTGTTGCCGTTGCTGCGCACCAGCGCGTTCTCGATCATCAAGCGCTCGGCGCCTTTGGCCTCGCCGTAGCCGTCCAGGGGCTCGGATAGAGCGAACTGAACAACGGTATCGGGGAGATGCGCCAGGCCGATCTCGGAGCCCTCGCACAGTAGCGTGGCGCGCTCCACGACATTGCGCAGCTCGCGGACATTTCCCGGCCAGCGGTAATGCTGCAGAATGTCCAGAGCCTCGGCGCTGAGCGCCCACTTCCGGCCCGGGTTCGCCGCGGCCAGCTCGCCCAGGAAGTGAAGCGCCAGGAGGGGGACATCCTCCGGCCGCTCGCGCAACGCCGGAAGCCGCAACGGAAACACGTTCAAGCGGTAGTAGAGATCCTCACGGAATTCCCGTGCGTCGATCATCTGCGGCAGGTCCCTGTGGGTAGCGGCAAGAATTCGTACATCCACGCGGACCATCTCCCGCCCCCCCACCGGCCGGAACTCACCCTCCTGCAACACGCGCAGGAGCTTGCCCTGGAGGCGCAAGCTGAGGTCACCGATCTCATCCAGCAGCAACGTCCCGCCGTGGGCCAGCTGGAAGATGCCGGGGCGTGTCTCGCTGGCGCCCGTGAACGCCCCGCGCACATGGCCGAACAATTCACTCTCGATGAGCGTCTCGCTGAGGGCGGCGCAGTTCTCGCTCAGGAACGGCCGCGATGCGCGCGCACTGGCCCGGTGAATGGCGCGGGCCACCAGTTCCTTGCCCGTCCCGCTCTCTCCCAGCAGCAGCACCGTGGAGTCCGCGGGCGCCACCAGCCGCACAGCATGCATCACA
>SMVA01443644.1_pt1 | contig 12075 bp, 15 predicted proteins | sample 2456451 | NCBI WGS metagenome assembly SMVA01 (sample SAMN11095933, study PRJNA526329) | marine sediment metagenome | biome: Marine sediment; feature: Surficial sediment; material: Deep marine sediment; isolation source: Hadal surficial sediment | place: Pacific Ocean | collected 2014-05 | depth...
ATCCATGAGTCTCTCCTCGTCACTTCGATCGCCGGTCAGCCGAGCCACCGCAGGGCGCGCACAAGGCTTCGGGTTCGGCTGCCAAACAGGGTGTCGGTGTAATAACTGGCGGCTACGCGCTTGGAGACCTCGCCCAGGGTCGGATAGGGCGCGATCAGGTTGGCCATGGCGCCGATCTTCAAGCTCCGGTCGATGGCCAGGACCCAGGGCAGGATCAAGTCGCCCGCGTGGCGGCCAACGATGGTCGCACCCAGAATCCGGCCGTTTCGCCGGACCACCACCTTGACCAGTCCTTCGGTGTCGCGCTCTGCTCGCGCGCGGTCGTTGTCCGCGAATGACCAGGACAACACCCGGACCTCATCACGGCGCGCCCTGGCCTCGGCCTCGTTGAGGCCGACGTGGGCCAGTTCCGGGTCGCTATAGGTGACCCAAGGCACGGCGTGGTTGCTGACCTTGGCCGGCAACCGGAACAAGGCATTACGGATTACGATGCCGGCGTGATACGCTGCCATGTGGGTGAACTGGTGGGCGCCGACGACATCGCCGATGGCAAAAACGCGCTTGTTGGAGCTGCGCAGCCGCGCGTCCACTTCGATCCCCTTCGCCGAATAGCGAATGCCCGCGGCCTCCAGACCGAGGCCGTCCACGTTGGCCCGGCGCCCGGCCGCGACTAGCAGGTGAGAGCCGAGTATCGGGAACGTGGCGCCGTCGTTCCCTTCCAGCGTTACCGCAACGCCGTTGGCCTGCCGCTCTACGTTGGCGATTTGGATTCCCTCGCGCAGATCGATGCCCTCGGCGATCAACCGACGGCGTACGACGTCGACCGCCTCCGGGTCATCCTTGCTCATGAGGGTGAAAGCCTCGATCAGGGTGACCCGCGGTCCCAGCCGCCGGTGCGCCTGGGCCAGCTCGACTCCGATTGGGCCGCCGCCAATGACGATCAGATGGTCCGGTGGCTCGACCAGGTCGAAGACGGTCTCGTTGGTCAAATACGGCACCTCGGCCAATCCCGGGGCCAATCCCGGGGCCGATCCCGGGGCCGATCCCGGGGCCAATCCCGGGGCCAATCCCGGGATCGGCGGCAACGCCGGCGAGGAACCGGTCGCGACCACGAAGCGGCGCGCCTTGATGCGATGATCCCCGGCTTGGATCTCGGTCGGGCTCACGAAATTCGCGGCAGCCTGGATGACCTGGACGCCCAGGCCCTCAAAGCGCTCGACCGAGTCATGCGGGGCGATGCCGGCGATGACGTCGCGCACATGGGCGTTGACCTGAGTGAAGTCGACCGCCGGCTCGTGACCGGTCACGCCAAATTTTCCGGCCGTGCGCACCACCTCCGCCGCCTTGGCCGCCGCGATAAGCGCCTTTGAAGGCACGCAGCCAGTGTTCAGGCAATCACCGCCCATCTTGCCTTGCTCGACGAGCACCACCTTGGCACCCAACTGAGCTGCGCCGGCTGCCACGGAGAGGCCACCGGACCCGCCGCCGATAATGGCGATATCGGCCATGATCGTCTGATCCGAGGTCTTGTTCACCTCGAGTCCTCCTCTTGATGGTTGGCTCGCATAAAAAGCCGGCGGATGAAGTCTCGGGCGTCAACCCTCGACGACCAGCTTGTAATCGGGGGTGGAGTTCAGCGGGCAGGAGTAGAGGTATTTGCCCGGCTTCAGCGTTACGGCGTAGTCCTTGGTTGCGCCCGGATTCAGCCCGCCGCCGGAAACGCTCGGAAGCGCCACGCGGCCAACAATTCCGGACCCGCGCAACCAGAAACCGAGCGGGTAGGGCACGTTCTTGTTGGTCACCCGAAAGATGTACGTACCGGGTTTTAGATTCAGTACTTTGGCCTTTGAGAGACGCGCCGCGCCGGTCTCGGCGTTGATCGCCTCGCAGTCGGACTTGCCGCTGGGAGTTAAGCATTGAAATAACGGTTGAAAAGTGATGCCCGTCACAGGTCACGCCGTTGTGATACAGACATGATCCAGTCAGGCGGTAGGTCTTTACTGCTTCCGGGGAACTAGGATCCCCCGGTACGACGTCGGGATGGTTGAGGTACGCGCGCGGCGCCATGTCCGTCGTAGGTGGCAGGGCAAATCTTGCCGCCGGATGAAATTTCTAGAAGACACGGCCATGATCGGTCTCAAGGTAAGCCCTCAGAACGACGGCGCTGTTGCGCTCCGTGTCTCGCGCCGCAAAAACGAAGGTCGCGGGACCGACGGCGCAGAGTTTCTCGAGCGTGCGCACCGCTTCGGTGTTTGCGTCCAGCTCGGCGAGATAGCGGGTCTGAAATTCCGGCCACCTTTCGGGACGATGCCCGAACCAAGTCCGCAACCGCGATGTCGGGGCAATGTCTTTCATCCAATGATCGATCTCAGCGTCAGTCTTGAGCAGTCCCCGCGGCCACAACCGTTCGACAAGAATGCGCAAACCGTCATCATTAGAGGGAGCCTCGTAAACTCGTTTCAGTTTGATTTTCCGCATCGACATGACAGTCCGTTCGGGTCTCTGACTTGGTCCAACGTCCCGTGATCAAGATATCGATTTAGAACGTTCGGGATTTAGGCGAATCACCGTGAGTTGCTGGGCGCCGATAGTGAACCATCCGGTCATCGAAGAATGATACCTGCAATGAGTGTCCTGGATCATATCTACGGAAATGACGGCCTCCCATTCAGCCCCCGCCTGCGTGAGGCGGAGGTCCTTCTGGCGCTGGGGAGGACGGTTGGAGAGATACGTTGCCACATCGGGGTATCGGACCAGAGTTACTATCGCTGGCGGCGCGAGGGACCCCAAGGTTCCCCGGAAACAACCCAAACGGGGACAGAATAATGGCGCCAACCTCCTATTTCGGCGGCAACAAGCGCAGATAGGCGATAATCGCGTCGAGATCCTCGTCGGTCATATTGGCGTAGTAGGCATAGCCCATCGGCGGCAGCATGCGCGAGCCGTCGGGCCGGATGCCGTGGGTAATGCTTTTCTCTATTTCAGCATCGGTACGATCTTTCAGGCCCGTCGGCGTGATATTCGCAGATACGCTGACACCCCAGGGCCCGTGGAACTCGAAGCCGCCCGCGCCCAATTGGTTTTCGATGTCGGGACCGCGCTCGCCCATTGGCGAATGGCACTCGATGCAGTGACCGGCTGGCCCGGCGAGATAGGCGCCGTAGGCCACCTTGTCGCTTTTCGGCACGTCGGGCACGTTGGCGACAGGCGGACCATAGGACGGCGGCAGGGGAATTCTGTATTCCGACTTCGGGATCTCGTTCCTGATCGGCTTCACCCTGCGCAAATAGGCGACGATCGCCCGAACGTCGTTGTCCGACAGGTTGCGATAAAGGTTGATCGGCATCGGTGGGCCGATGATCGTGCCGTCGGGACGCCTGCCCTCGCGGATAGAGATCATGATCTCATCGTCGGTCCAGTTGCCGATGCCCGTTTCCTCGTCCTGGGTGATGTTCGGTGCATTGGCGGTGAAACCCGGATTGTCTTCGAGCGGGGCCATTCCGGCGAGTTCCATGCCGGGGACGTCGCCTTCGGGACCCTTGGGCGTGTGGCAGTTGCCGCAGGCGACAATCGACCTCATCAGATACGTTCCGCGCTCCAGCGGCGTTTCGGCGTCTGCCGATGTCACCGCGGCGACCATCGCGACGGTGAGAATGGCAATCGACCGCAGCAAGCCCGTGGCACCGGGAAGTTCAGAACGCCGAAACATTTTCCGAATCCCCCCATGATTGGCCGGCCATCTTACTCAGCCGGCATTTCCCAGATAGCCTTCAAATCCATGGCGATCATAGGCAAATTGCGCCGCCGGTGTCATGGTCTTCCCTCCGCGGCCGCCCGATAGCCTGATTTTGGTGAGTCGGCCGTGCCCGGAAGGTCATTTTCCCGCATTTTTCGCCATTCAGGCGTACCTCTCTCGCACATTTCATCTCGCCATCGATTCCCTCGGACGACGCCGGAATGGGCCCTCGTCGGAGATCGTCAATCAGGCTCAGGGTTTTTCGGAACAAGCCCGGCTTCGCGTGCTGGCCGTTCTTGCCCGTGGGCGGGTCAACGAGTTCATCGCCGACCATCAGGGTCAGGCCAAGGGCATCATCGAGTTCGCGGTACGCCAGCAATCCGGCGTCGGACGTAACTCTCGAAGGTTGGCACAGCTGTTGTTCATACAGAAACCTTTCCCGCCTTGGTCAGCCTAAACTCGCGGGTATGTTCGCCGGAGAGGTGAACAGCAGATTTTTTGATGTCATGGGGAATGCCCTCTGACCCTATGAGGATCGACAGAACGGCGCCCGCCGCGAGGTATCGAGGAACTGGCATAACGGCATCAATGCGACCCGGTACCGAAGTAGTCCGGGTATTCGTCGCGCAAGCGGCCCATGTAATCGACATTCTGCTCGATATGGGACTTCAAAGATTGGGCGGCCCGCTCGGCGTCGCCATTGGCGATGGCGTCGACGACATGGGTGTGATCCCGCACGGCCTCCGACGCGGTCTTCAAGGTTCGCGCCGAGAGATTGCGAAGCCGCAGCATATGGGTCCGCGCTTGCCGGATCATCGGCCAGATGCCGGCATGTCCGCTGAATTCGATCAATCTAATATGAAAGGCTTCGTCCTCCCGGTAGACAGCGCGGTCGTCGCCGGATCGCGCGGCCTCCCCGTGTGCCGCCAGGTTTTCCCGCAACTCCGCCAATTGACGTTCCGTGATGCGTCCTACCGCCTCTTGCACGGCGGCGCATTCCAGCGCCACACGCGCGAACACCGCATCTTGAATTTGGTCCGTGTCCAGGCGCGCCACATAGGTGCCGATTTGCGGCCGGATTTCGACGAGACCTTCCTGGGACAGGCGGATAAACGCCTCGCGCACGGGTTGCCGACTGGTGCCGAATTTTTCGGATAATTCCATTTCCGACAACGCTTGGCCCGGCTTCAGCTCCAGATCGGAAATGAGATCCCGGATGCCGTCGTAAATTCGTAGATAGGCCGGTGTCCGTGGTCGGTTGTCCATCGATGACATGATAGGCGCGGCCCCGGGTTGCGGTCGCTGGCTGTTATTTTGGGGCAAAATTCGTCTTGTGCCAGTTAATATATACTACCATACTAGTGCCGCGTCTACGTATGTTGACCACGCGTCGACCCGGGCACGAACCGAAGGCGGAAAAAATCGCCAGGCTTTAATGCCCTGTTGGGGAGGAGCATCGGGTTTGGCGTTTGCACGATGTCTCAATGTGACGGTACTACCCGAATTCGCGCAATCCGAAGGGGTGGCGGCGGTTCTGGACAATCTCGTCGAACGTGCCCGGGTCACCGCGGTCACGACCTCGCCTTATGTCATGGAGCTCTCGGACGCGCCAGACGCGGGCCGCGAACCGCCGGCCGACGCCGACGCCGGCAAGGTCCGCTTGCTTGACCGCGACCTGTTCGGTAAACGCGCCGCAACGGTCCGCACGTCACCGAGCTTCGTTCCCGACCGAAGCTATTATGCAGGGTTGCGCTATCAGCCTCAGCCGGCCGATGCGTTGACCGCGCGGGCCGGGGGGCGGGTCGCCGAGTTGATCGCCGGCGCCAAGGCGCGGGACATAAAAACATATCTCCAGGTTCAGGCGGCTATACCGCCCGGATATCGCGTCCAGTTCGGAGGGCCGGAACCGGATGACCGATGCCGCTTGCCGGAGGGTGACGAGCTCGAAGGGCGCGTCGACAAGAACGGCAGCCTCGCCAGTCCGCATATCAAGGATTACGGATGCGCCCTGATCCGTGACTTGGTGCGCGTCTATCCCAATGTCGATGGTTTGCGCGTCGACTGGCCCGAATTTCCACCGTATGCCTTCGACAGCTTGTTTTTCGATTTTTCCAGACATGCGAAAGCGGCGGCCGAGCGCCTCGGGTACGACTTCGAAATGATGTCTCGTGACGCCCTACGGCTGCGCCGGTTCCTGTTCAACGAAATGAATGACGGCCATCTGAACTTGTTGTTGGCCGACGACACGAAATGCTTGTGGGATTGGCTAGACACCTTTCCCGGTGTTTTGGCGCTGCGCCAGTTTAAGAGCGACTTGGTGGTGGAACTTATCGCCGCCTACGGAGCGACGGTCGATGACGCCTCCGGGGGTCGCATGGAGTTCCTCGTCCAGGGTTTTCCGCCGCCTTGGGCGCAGGCCTCGGGTTTCGACGTTTCCAGGCTGGCACCGCTTTGCAGCGGTATTGGAGTCAAGCTTTACACCATGCATTGGCCGATGATGGTCCGCGCCTATGCCGACCGGCTGCTGGGTGCTAATGCGAACCTTTCGCCTCGCCCGCTCCTCGCCGCCATTTTTCGACTTCTGGATCTGCTTGACGAGGCTCCGCCGACCGACCTCCACGAGGTCGTCTATCCGGAACCGGATGTGCCGCATACGGCCGGACCAAAGGCGCAAGCCGGCAAAATCCGGGAGACCGCGGCGTTGGCTGGGGATACGCCGGTCTACGCGTTCTCACACGCTTACGGTCCCCTCGATGATTTTCGCACCCGCATGGAAACGGCATGGCGGGCCTCGCGGGGCCGCATGGTGGTCAACCGCTACGGGTATATGGACGACGCCAAGTTGGATGCGTTGGGCGAACTGACAGCGGAGGTGGCGGTATGATGGACGCCGCCCGCCCCAATGTCCTGTTGATCATGGTCGATCAATGGCCCGGCAACCTGTTGGGCATTGCCGGGCACCCGGTCATCGAAACCCCGACCATCGATCATCTCGCGTCCTTGGGCACCTATTTCCCCAACGCCTATTCGGAATGCCCAATCTGCATTCCGGCCCGGCGTTCGGTAATGACGGGGACGACGGCCCGAGTCCACGGTGACCGCGTGTTTCAGCCGGCCGCCGTCATGCCGGACAAACCGACGCTGGCGCAGACCTTCCGCGACGCCGGTTACCAGGCCACGGCGGTGGGCAAGCTGCATGTCTATCCACAACGCGACCGCATCGGCTTCGACGACGCGCTGCTTGCGGAAGAAGGCCGCGCCAATCTGGGCGCTGTCGATGATTACGAAATTTATCTAGCGGAGCAGGGATACGCCGGGCGTCAGTTCGAACACGGCATGTGCAACAACGACTATCTTTGGCGCACCTGGCACCTGCCTGAGGAACACCACGTCACCAACTGGACGACCCGGGAGATGGTCAAGGCCATCAAGCGTCGCGACCCCACGCGGCCCGCCTTCTGGCATCTTTCATATACCCATCCGCATCCGCCATTAACGCCGCTGGCTCAATATTTCGAGCGATACGCGCGCCGAGAAATTCCGAAGCCGGTTCAGTCGAACTGGTCGGAGAAAATGGACGATTTGCCGTATGCCCTGAAAACGGTCCGCGATTACTGGCCGCAGCTCGGCGGGGAGCGCTTGGCCGATGCGCGGCGTGCCTTCTATGCCCAATGCACCCACATCGACCACCAATTGCGCTTGGTCATCGGGACGCTCCGCGAGGAGGGACTGCTGGACAACACCGTGATCATGTTGACCGGCGATCACGGCGATATGCTGGGCGATCACGGCCTCTACGCCAAACGAGTGATGTTGGACGGATCGGCGCGCATCCCGATGATCCTGGTCGGCACGACCGCGGCCCATAACATCCCGCCGGGCGCTCGCGACGTTCGCTTGGTCGGACTGAATGACGTAATGCCCACCTTGTTGACCCAGGCCGGGTTGGAGGTGCCAGACAGTTGTGACGGGCATTCGATGACCGGCACGGCGACACGCACGTACTTCTACGGTGAAGCGCTGGAAGGCGAGAGGGCCATGCGCATGGTCCGCGACGACCGCTACAAGCTGATTTGGTATCCGGCCGGCAACATCACCCATCTGTTCGATCTTGAAGCGGACCCGCAAGAAATCCGTGACCTCGCCGGCGATGCGGATCACGCCAAGGTTCTGAGCCGTCTCGAACAGACGCTGATCGGATATCTCTACGGCGGCGACGAAAGCCTCGCCGCGAAGGGCAAGTTAACCGGTACGAAGGAGCCCGTTTTCACGACTTTTGCCAATCGCGGTTTTTCGGGGCAACGCGGCCTTCATTTTCCGCCGCCGCCCTTGTCCGACGCCTCGGTCGTGGTCGGCACGCCAAAAATAAAATGACAATCTTCAACAACAGCGAGAAAAATTTTGAAGGGACGGAAATTCGTTAGGTTTTTTTGAAACCACAACATTATGACTGAATAGGGAAGCATCATGAGAAAAGCACTCGTGTCAGCGGTTGCGGCCGCCGCACTCTAGGAAATGCCGCCAAGGCTGAATGGCCGGAAAAGCCGATCAAGCTCGTCGTGCCGTTCAAGGCCGGCGGTACCTCGGATCAAACGGCCCGGGTTTTCCAGGCCGCGATCAAGGAAAATGACCTCCTTTCGCAGCCGATCACCATCGTCAACATCGGTGGCCACTACTCGATTGGCTCGCGCCAGGTGATGGAGGCCGCACCCGACGGTTACAACTTCCTGCTCATCCATATCGCCCTCATGGGCGGCGAAGGCAGCGGCGCGTTGAACTTCGGCTGGCGGGATCTCGAACCCGTGGCGGCATCCGGCGAGTTCTGCCTGTTCCCCATGGTCCGCAAGGATTCCGGCATCGATTCCGTCAAGGAACTTCTGGACGCGGCGAAAGCCAAGCCGGATTCGCTGATATTCGGGGTCAACCTGGGCGCCATAAATCACCTTGCCGGCATCATGCTGCAAGAGGTCAACCCGGGCTCGAAATTCCGTTTCGTCCAGATCGGCGGCGGCACGGCGAACTACACGGCGCTGACCGGCGCGCAAACCAACGCAACGGTTCTCGCCGGTGCGGAAGTGCTCAAGTTTACCCGCCTGCCGGACGGATCGGAAAACCCGGAGGCCCAGATCAAGCCGCTGGCCTACACGGGTCCGGAACGGTTCCCGCAGTTGAACCACCTGAAGACCATGAAGGAACTCGGTTACGACATGGAATTCTGCATCAAGTCCTGGTGGTTCGCGCCGAAGGGCACGCCGCAAGCGGCGATCGACGGTTTCGCGGCCGCGCTAAAGAAGGCAACGGCAACCGACCGGTATAAAAAATGGCTGAGCTCCAAAGGTTTTGCCAACGTCTTCCTGTCGGGCGATGCCCTGATGAAAGACCTGACGGACACTTGGAAGGCCATCGAGCCGGTCGCCAAGCTCGCGAAGAAGAAGTAATGCACTCGGGGCGCCGCGCGAACGAAATCCTTCCAAGGCGCGGCGCCCCGTATCTTCCACATGATTGGATCGCTATGAAATCGCAGCGGAAATTCGAGATTGCGGTTAGTGTTTTGATCATATTGATCTGCGTCGTGTTTCTTTGGGAATCCCGTAACCTGCCGCCGGGAAGCTTCGAACCCTTAGGGTCCGGACCGTTCCCGCAGGCCACGGCCGGCATCATTATCGTCTGTTGTTTGCTGTTAATTTTGGGACCTATATACGTGCTTGACCCAGACGGATAGAGGCACTATATTAAGATCATCGGAACGGAGCGATGATCATGTCCCAGAATTTCAACAGTCTTATCGAGTTGGTTACGGCAATCCCCGACGAGCAAACGGCGATTGACCATTTCACGGAAATCCGTTGGAGACGTGGCGCTTTTTGCCCGCATTGTGGCAGCACGCGGGTTTACCATTTCTCAGATAAGCGCACGCACAAATGCGGCGACTGTCGGAAGCGGTTTTCGGTCAAAGTAGGCACGATCTTCGAAGATTCGAAGATCCCGATGCGCAAATGGCTGGTGGCGATCTGGATGATCACCGCCAACAAAAAGGGCGTTGCTTCCACGCAACTTGCCAGGGACATTCAGGTTACGCAGAAAACCGCATGGTTCATGCTTCACCGTCTGCGCCATGCGATCCGCACCCGGTCTTTCAACCGCCCGTTAGACGGCGATGTCGAGGCCGACGAAACGTATATCGGCGGAAAGTCGAAAAATAGACACGCCTCGAAGCGCAGGTCAGGCACGCAGGGCGGTGTGGGTAAAGAGGTTGTGCTGGGCATGTTGGAGCGTGGTGGCGAGTTGCGCACGGTCAAGATGGAAAATCTTCGGGCGCGGGAGGTGCAACGCGAGATCATCCGTAACGTTGCGCCGGGTGCTTCCTTGATGACGGATGAGCACGGGTCTTTCGTCGGCTTGGAGAGTCTCTACAATCATCACCGCGTCAATCATTCGGCTGGCGAATACGTTCGCCATTTCGTGCTGCATACGAACGGGATCGAGAGCGTCTGGGCGCTGTTCAAGCGGCAGATAGTCGGCACGCATCATTATCTTTCTCCTAAACACTTGGCGCGCTACGTCGATGAAATGACATGGCGATTTAACCTCCGCAAAATGGAGGAAGGCAATCGGGTCAACGCGCTGCTGGCGCAAACGGTTGGCCGCCTGACGTACAAATCGTTAATCGCATGACGGACAAGAAATCACCATCGCCACCGCTTCACATCGACATGCCGTTTGGCGAGGCGCTGGAGCGATTCTCCGGGGTCAAGCCGGAGGAAATGCGGGCGAACGAGAAACGCTCGAAGAAGAAGAAACCGCCGGGCGGCAAGAAACAGCCGCCCGACGATCCTACCAATGTTGAGAACTTACGCGATGTCCGGATGAGAAAGCGGAACGGCCGTCGCTAAACCAATTGGCGCACGGCGCCAGTGTGCGCGGACGTATTCAACTTTGCCATTGCGGACGCGGAAATAAGATTCGATCCAGATAAGCATCTTGGATTCTCCATCACATAGCGGACCAGCCAGGCGGTCAACCTTGAAGCTGGGTCGCATCGTTTCATCATGTGTGGGGAGAAGCCCCCACGGGGCGGCGCGGCGCGTGTTGCGTCGTTGCCTGCTCTGTGGGTGGGGTTCAGGGGCTGTTCATCGCTAAATCTCCTTCTAGGGGACGGCCGGCGTCTCACGACGCGGGCTAGGAATGCGATTTATGGATTGGGGATGCCGTTGACATGGATCGGGGCGGCATCTTCTCCAACTTTGATAGACTTGACTAACACCTTTAGTCTTTGGCCGGTTTCTAGAATTAGATCGGCCTCTTGAGCTTCAAATGCCTTATACAGCACCGCCTCGTCTGCATAGAGTGTTCCGTTAACCTCCTTGAGTGCGCGGGCTTGGAAGACGGAGATTTCGTAACCGACTTCTCCAAAGTCCTCGTCTTTTACAATCAGCTTCCCCGTGCCTTGAACAGAGTAGAGGTGGGTCATGTCGAAAGTCTCCGCCGCCTATGATGGACAATGCCCGTCTTGCGGGCGCGTCTTCACGCTGGCCGATCTTCGCAGAATGGCGGTCGGCGACGGAGCGCAAAGATGGCTCTGGGCTAAAATGCCCGACGGCGCTGAACAGATCGTGAGTTTTGACGATTTCAATCCGGCCACGATGACAGCGATAGCCCCTAAATCTGGCGGCAATACCGCTTAGCATAACACGACCTGGTTTGGGTCACAATGGTATATAGGTCCCTTAATTTTCGGGGCCCGCACCAAAGGACTTACTGCCCAAAAAGCCCCGGCGGGCGGTGAGGAAACCGTCCCGATCTCCATCGGCGCCGGCATCTTGATGGCGGTGGCGACACTTGCCCTTGTGATTGTCTTTCATTTCCGGCTGATGCCGTTCGCCTGGATGGCGGCCATTTTCCTGACCATCACCATCTGGGGTCTGGAGAAGTTCCAGAAGAAAAAGTTTCTACCGGCGCTCGGCGTCGGTCTCGTGGTCGGGTTTGCGACGCAATATCTGTTCACGCAGGTTTTTGTCGTCGATCTGCCGACATAACAGGAGACGGCTGACATGGACCTGAGCGCGCTTGCATCGGCCATCGGGCAAATCTTCACGCCCTGGACATTCTTCATGTTGTTTACGGGAACGTCGCTCGGCATCATAGTCGGCGCCATTCCGGGCATCACTCGGCCCATGCCGGCGATTTTCACCTTAATGGCCATCGTCTTGTTGGTCTGGCCGCTTTACAGCGATTGGCGCCGCAACAAGAAAAACAGGAATTCGAAATGACCGCCAAACCGAATTTGCTCTTTATCATGTCGGACCAGCACGCGCCGCGTGTCACCGGCTGTTATGGAG